>Ga0172379_10008116_pt1 | contig 13358 bp, 10 predicted proteins | sample GrowelOW334metaG_FD_119756 | JGI IMG/M metagenome (GOLD analysis project Ga0172379, IMG submission 119756) | Groundwater microbial communities from an aquifer near a municipal landfill in Southern Ontario, Canada - Groundwater well OW334 metaG | ecosystem: Environmental > Aquatic > Deep... | reverse complement strand
GTCGTGTCGGTTTCGTACGGCTCGGCGTGGCAAATCCTTTACGATTACCGCCGTTTTGGGGACATTAAAAAAGCCGACGACCTGCGGGAGGAGTCCGTTTCCGTCCGTTGTACTGATTGGCTGACTGAGTCGGTTGCGAACCCCGCGAAGTGAGACCCCGCAAGGATTCTTTGGGTACTTTCAGTGTACCAAATTGAGGCGTCTCAGTCACGTCTCAATAGACACGATAGACAGTATAAAAAGGGGCGGGGAAAGTGTCTATTTCGCTAAAATCGTAAAACTATTGTTTATCCTTATTTTTAAACCAACTAAAACTAAAATACGGCTTTTCCTCAGCAGATAAATGTGCGTTAGCAAGTACTTTCTCTGAAAAATCATCTTTGCCAAGCTTAAATTCCAGTTGCCCATCAGATCCTTTTACTGAATACATTTTTCCTTTAGTCCTAGTAACGCTTACCCACTCAACCTCTTCGTGGGATTCGTTCAATACCTGCCTAAGTTCTTCAAAACTTAGGCAAGCGACTCCATCATCATTACAAACCAAAAGAAGAAATGTTTCTCCGATTGCATTTTGCATTTCCAAAATTTCATCTTGATGTCTTTTTTGAAATGAAAATCGCCAAGGAGAAAGTCTCTTTGTCGAATATTTAATATAAATACCAACCTTATCATTTAAAACATAAGAAGCATTGTCCGAAGTTGGAAAAGGCTTGATAGAAATTTGTTTCTGGGATGCGTGCAGTATCTTCGAGAAAATAACGCCGTGAAAGAATTCAAACTCCCTGATCATAGATATTTTGTTTAAGGTTTTTTACAAATCTAATATTCCCATCATATTTGTAGAATAATCTCGCCTTCTTTTTTGAATTATAAAAAACTTTAAAATGGTGAATTGCCTTTGGTTGATCTTTTTTCTCCCTGTTTAGTTCAGTCGAACTCATGAACCCTCGTGCGCGTTTCAGATTCTCAACATCGGCGGACTTATAATCATCCGAGACGTGTGAGGATTTATGAACTAGCACTGATTTTTCACCGTCGGGACTGAAGTGCTTTAACCACTCAAGAATAAAATCCGGAACTCGTTCTCTCCCCAATTGACTGGCAAGCAAATTTAATTTTTCAATACTTGATTTTGATTCGTCGGCAATAATACCTTCAACTGAATTATCATAATCAAACATTTCAAAGCTCATTTCACCACTGTCAAAGGCAACAGTTGTTTTATCAATACTGGAAGGTGCCGTTGCGGAAACCTTACTATCTTCAAGCCAAACCGGCGAACCATGACCTGAACGAATTGAATCGAGAGACAGTTTATGAAAAACAAAACATTTATGCCAGTTTAGATAAAGCTGTTCTGGAATATGTAAATCAAAATACGGTAAATATTTCCCGCGCGACCCAAACATTCGGGCTCTTTGAATATAAGTGTCCTGTTGAATTTTATGTTTTACATCTCTTGTAAAGAACATCGACAACAAATTATCAAAGGTTACTCCACGAGAAACAATATTCCCGCCAATAGCGATTGTGAATGGCGTTGAAGGGTTAGTCGCACTTGTGTAATCGACAGTTTTCTTATCCGCATTACTATTCATAACTACGATCGTGTTTCGATTACGATTTTCATAAATGTATTGGGTAATCTCATTTCCTTCGCCTGGATATCTTTCTTCTGCTAAACTAAAAAGTTCTTCAAAATATTTTTTGAATTTTTCATTATCGGGATCATTTTTCCCTAAAATATTGAAAACTTTTACAACACCCTCATGATCTTTTGTATGGTCAGCGGTTTGTCCCGATGTATGTATCAACATTGCATACTCCTTCTCTCCGTCGTTTATTTTTGTATTCAGATGGGCAACATTCACCATAAAGCTAAAAAGGGCTTCTTTTAGATATTTTGGATTATCGTCTGTGTCTGGTAATAAATTTAATCTGAAGTTAAGTGTGTTGCCATCAATTGATGTCGGGAAAAAAGTGGACTGACCTTTATAATATGGGTGAGCAGGAAAATCCACCCATTTTTCATTTTCATTTCTAAACGTATTATTCAAATCAAGTCGTGCAGGTGTTGCGGTAACTCCAATATAAACACCATCATCACCGATCAGTTCCTCAACAAGCTTATTTATTTTTGTTTTCTCCCCCTTATTAATCTTTGCATTTGGTGTTGCATAATCTGCCTCATCATCAATTATGACTTTATTGTGGATGTTCCCAATCTTGTCGATAAGTTTTTTTAAATCTCCGGAATTTTTCTTTGAAAAAAGGATCCATTCTCTATCGCCGATAGATATTGCAGGGTCCACGATTTCAGTATAGTTTTTTGGCGCAGGGTCAATGCTTGAACGACGAAACCTTTCAAGATTTTGAGTTAAGAGTTGGACATTGTCATTCAAAAGCACAATTACTATTTTAAAACCGTGATCAAGTAATCGTGCCGTTAAGGCAATCATCATTTCTGTTTTTCCACTTTGTGGCTCACCATAAACGACAAAAGACCGACATCCTGATTCAATGTTTTTTATTGATCCATCTATTGCTGTCTCTATGTTTACAGTATATCCATTTTTACTATTAATACGCTCAAGTTGTCGATGATATCGACTGTGTTTTGGGGTATTCGAAACGAGATTGTGTACGTTAAACATATTTTTTTATTTTTCCATTATAAGCACATACTCACATCCATATATTCGCTTTTTCTCTGGATTGTCAAGATTAGTAAATTTTCCGGTTTTTTTATCACGCCACGGCGTGATAAGTTTATTGGATATTTCGCGTTTGATAAAATCAACCTTTTTAAAACCCAAACGGGACATTTGCTCTGTAGCAATTTCAGCGTTTAAAATTTCTACCCCCTTCAAACTTGTATTTCCGATGATTACGCATGCTTTGCCACCCGGCTTCAAAATTCGATACATCTCAGCAAAAGATTTCCTCATATCAGAAAAATAATTTGCAACATCTGAAGCAAGAGATTTATCAGCCTTTTCAAGAGAGGTTACGACGTCATCAGCTATCACGCTATCAAAAAACTTACTCCTTACATTTTTATAGCTTGTACCTATAAATTGCTTTCTGAACTCGTTAAATTCGTTACTGAATTTATGCCACTTTTTGAAATTACTTGGATCGTCTCCAAACCACAAAAGCGAAAGCTGGTGCAAATCAGCATACTCATAGGAGGTTACATACGGGGGGGATGTAATAATTAGTCCGACCGAGCTAGCTCGCAAAGGAAGACGTTGGGTTGAATCCCGACGATACATCAGTGCGGGGATATCAAGATTCTTTTTTTCTGATAATTCTAAATAAAATTCCTTATTTTTCTTTATCATTCCGTCAAGGTGCTTGAGAAAAGTTTTTTTTGGATCTGGTATAACTTTAACAGGGTCAACTTGTGGTTTGATACTCTTCATTAGCCAGCGTGAGCAATTTTTCAAATTATGCGAAAAAGCACAAAGAAAAAACCTTCTGATTTCTTGATTTTTAATTTTTTGAATATTGAAATAAAGATTGTCTAAAGATTTAAGAGTTTTAGAGTCAAACCAATAGTCCATTCTGATATGATGAGGTATTTTCTCTTCTCCTGAGTTTTTGTAATTAGACAGGAACTCAATTTTATATTTTTCAAGTAATTTTGGATTTATTGGTGTAACCTTTACTTGTGTGATCAGTTTCGCAACAGGATTAATATCAAACGCAACACTTTTTCGTCCGGAAAGTTTTGATTCCACCAAAGTAGTTCCACATCCTCCAAATGGATCGCAAATAACTTCGTTCCCTAATGGCGCAAAATCAGTGAGAAGTTTTCTAACCAGCTGTGGAATAAATTTTGCAGGGTAACGATGATAGCCATGCGTATTAGAATGCATTTCCTTTCTCTGGACATCCCGAAAAGACCATTCCTTTCGAGAGTGAAGATAATGAAAACTTGATCGGATTTTAGGAGCCGTAAGTTGCATAAGTAATGATATTCTACCACTTTTATCATCCTTTTAAAAGGAACACTTTATGTGTTTTTTTAATGTCTTTTTCAATACCAATATTTTTCTCCCGCATGTGTGACATGATGTCGATCCGTTTCTTTTTAGCGAAGACGTCCATTGTAGATTTTCATACCTGTGGATAACCTGCTTTTGTTTTCGGTTTTTGTTCGGGTATAATCAAATTGTAGCGCAAATAATTTTATTGAGCAAATATGCAAACTTTAACTGAAAAACAAAAGAGGGTCTACGATTTTATTAATTCCTACCTTGCCCAGAACGGCATCTCCCCTACTATGGAAGAAATCAGGAAAAAGCTGAAATTGAAAGCGGTTTCTACGGTTCATGAGCACATAAACGCTATTCAAGAAAAAGGATATCTTTCGAAAGATGAACATTCTTCGCGAGGGCTTATTCCTCAAAGAGAAATTAAAACTATTTTAGAAATACCTATTTTAGGAAAGATCGCGGCGGGCGCTCCGATTGATGTACTGGAAGAATATCAAGAAACCATTTCTATTTCCGATCCGAGCATTAAAGACCCTCGGGGATATTATGCACTAAGAGTGGAAGGCGAAAGCATGATAGATGAAGGTATTTTTGATGGCGATATAGTAATAATAAAAAAACAGTCCTCCGCTGAAAACGGTCAGACGGTTGTGGCTATTATCGACGACGAGAAAGCTACTCTTAAAAAACTCTATCGTGAAAAAAATATGTTCCGGCTCCAGCCGAGAAATCCGAATATGATCCCTTTGTTCAGAACAGAAGTAGAAGTCAGGGGTGTTGTTGTTCAGGTAGTGAGAAATATTTCAAGCGAACCGGAAAAACCCATTTCCAAAAAAACAAAGCACGGATTCAAAACGATTGATCTTTTTGCCGGAGTCGGCGGTATACGCATCGGCTTTGAACGCGCGGGGTTTGAAACGGTTTTCGCAAATGATTACGAAAAAAGCTGCAGATTCACCTATGATCTCAATTTCCCCACAGCAAAGCTTGTAGTAGAAGACATTCGAAAAATTGAAATTGAGGATCTCCCACGATTTGATTTTCTACTTGGAGGATTCCCCTGCCAGGCCTTTTCAATTGCTGGATATAGGCAGGGGTTTAACGATCAAAAGGGTCGCGGAAACCTATTTTTTGATGTCGCAAGAATCATTGAAGCAAGAAAACCAGAAGGATTTCTTCTAGAGAACGTAAAAAATTTAAAAAGTCATGATGATGGAAGAACTTTTAAGATTATCGAGCAAACACTTAAAGATCTCGGATATCACTTAAATGTAAAAGTCTTGAACAGCATGCATTACGGAAATGTTCCTCAAAACAGAGAAAGAATATATATCGTCGGTTTTAAAAACAAAGATTATGCAGACCAATTCCAATTTCCTGAACCAATTAAGCTTCAAGTAAAGATTAAACACCTTCTCGAAAAAAACGTTCCTGAAAAATATTACTATAATGGCAAGCCATTATTCGAAAAACTTAAAAAAGATGTTACGGATGAAGGAAAGGTTTACCAATGGAGAAGACAGTATGTTCGTGAGAACAAAAGCGGAGTATGTCCTACTTTAACAGCAAACATGGGCACAGGCGGACATAACGTTCCGATAGTAAAAGATAAAAAAGGAATCAGAAAGCTGACACCTCTTGAATGTGCGAGAATACAAGGGTTTCCTTCGGAATATAAGATTCCTCAAAATATTGCTGACTCAGCACTCTATAAGCAATTTGGGAATTCAGTTACGGTAACCGTTATAGAGGCGGTAGCGAAACGAATGATGGAAGCAATGAGATGAGCTACGCTTCCTCTTCATCTGTGGCTTGGTTTTGCGTTCGGAAGTTTTCGTATGTTCCTATTTTTGTAAAATCAATGTCAAACTTTCCGGATTCAGTCTTGTAGATAACAACGGAATCAAGTCCGATCTCTTCAAGTTTTCCGTAAGTGAGAAGCTCTCCTTCTTTAAGATTTAATACTCCACGCAAAAGCCACTCCCCAAGCACAGAGTTCGGATTACTCATAAGCGCTTTGGAGTTGTCCTGACACACCTTAGCACTCATTTCAGCTCCGTTCGGTAAAATAAGATTAAAAGATTCGTCCCTATCCGGGAAGAAATTCGGATATGCGCTGTGTATCCAAGATGGGATCGGGATGTATACTTCGTTCGGCGTGCGGGGTCTTCCGCCTGCATTCCATTGATTAAGCCCGCTTTTTTCAGGAACAGTTTTTGTTCCAGATTTTGTAGAGTATAAGGGAAGAAAAATATGCGGAAGTTCTCCTATTGGGGCAAAACTTAATATTGGACTCGATGCGCGGAACATTTTTTCCAGCGCTTCAAAAGGATCATCTAATATTTTTACAGGGAGATCAAGAATTGTGTTTTCCGTATGGAATCTTTTATATAACGTACTTTTGGAAACGTTGAATGAATATTCGTTCAAACCATCACTAAAACCAATAATATTATTCCGATCTTGCACTCCTGTGATACTTGCTATTTTAACCGGCGCCATGCCAGTTTCATAAACCAAGATAGTACCTTTTTTCCTTGTCACACAATGATAGATGAGGTCTTCTAAGCCGAAGATGCGTTTCGTTGTATCGATGCGCTTATTCCGCAATTCCGCAATCTTTTTTACTTTCCCTTCAGCATCAAGACCTTTAAAAAGATTATGCTCGCTATTGAACTCAGCGACCTTCTGCATCGTAGCGCCGTTCTTTTCAAGGAATGTTTTTATTCCTATTCCAAGATTGTCTTTTGAAGCATCTGCGGAACAGTCTGTTCTTGATAGATTTTTTGCACCAAAAGATTTACAGAATAGATTTTCTGCGATTCGGTATTCAACATAGGGTTCATTGCTCTCTGAAAAAAGACGAGATAGCGACCCTATCGTCTTGAGCATTTCGCGATAATATTCAAGCTGTTCTTCTGGTTGGTTTGAGAGAAACATGCTTGGATTATATCACAAACCGCCATTTTTACTACCGTGCGCTGCGTGTCGTTTTCGTTTTTTCTCGTAAAGAAGAATTTAAACAGTGATGATTATACTCATGGCATCAATGAATGAATCTGTTCTAGACAACCACTCCCCCGTTCGAACACTCGGGCGGATTTCGGTGTAATTTTCGGGGATTGAAAAACCGAGGTTGGCCATCGCTTCTTTGTATTTGTGTACGAATTCTTCGTTATGAATCCAATGGAAATTGAAACTTAGGCGACCATCGGTTGAAAGAGTGAAAAGAGATTTGTCGCATATCTTTTCAAAGATGGGACTGAATGAACCGTAAGCACCGGTACCGAGCCGGACTTCGTTTGCATTTTGTTTTGAGAATTCGTAAATCTTTTTGAACGCTTCGAATTCTTCGGCGGAGTAATTCTTTTTCGCATCTTCCAACAGACTTGTTTCTGTCCATTTTTGACGGTTAGATGAAGTGCTGACACCGATATCTTTTTTCACTTCTGCCCCAAATAGTTTCGGTATAATTATTTCATACGTGTCGTGTTTATAGTATTCAAACTCAACAGCGTAGATATCAAATTGGCTATTTTGGTTGAGGTAGAGAATCAGATCGCGAAGGCGGTCTTCTATGTGATCCATCGGGACGACGAAATGGAATTTTCCATCGTTCAGATTATTGCGCATTCGATCAAGGAGAGAGGAAACTTCGTTCTCTTCCATTCCGAAAAAATCTTTCAGTTTTTCAGAAAGCGAAACGTTGAATTTTTTCTGAACGGCGTTACCAAGCCGATCGGAAAATTCGCCGAAGTCATTCGTGTGCGCCCAAAGTGCGGCGCCATAATCAAGTGCTTGCGCGACGACCGTTCGACGGTCTGGATTCTTAAAAAGTTTTGTTTCAATGACGTATAATTCGCCATCGCCGTCAACCCCGAAGCCGTCAATCGGGCCGGCGTTGGTTTGAAGTTCTCGAGCGAGAACTAAAAGATGTATATCCTCTTTTATATCGTAGAGAGGAATAGACTCCGGATTATCGTAAATATATTGTTGAATATGGTCTTCTCTATCAAAAGAAGACTTCTCCACGCGAACGGCGTTTTTACCGTTGCTCGATATTATTATTGCCATAAAATGCTCTTGTAGGTTTTATGGCGATGAGTCGCTTGAAGCAAAAGACTCCTCGCCATTGCGATGGAACCTTTCGGCCCCACCCGTATCCCTTTCGGGACACGACCTACAAGAGCGACTCTGACGAGGAGTCTACTGCTCTTGTAGGATTTTAAGCCATGCCTTAGAGACTTTTGAAGTCTTTAAGGGTTAGGCCTCGATATTCAGTTGTTAATAAACATAATAGCGTAAAAACAGCTATTAGTCCATGTACCTTAGCTTAAAAAATGGGTCTTGCGAAGGGGCTTGAATAAAGTTATCAACAGTTTTCTTAAGTTGGCGATTTGCAGAAATTTGTAGCACTGTTATACTTTTATTAAGCACATTGCAAAAGATAAAACGAGTCCACTCGAAACCTGAGGTGAAATGCTTCGATAACGGCGGAAAGTGAGTCTCAAAATAGTTTCTGGAAAAACTGTACCACTCTCTAGCTATTATGCGACGTGAGAGTTGGATCAAGGGCCTCGAACTGAAACAACAAACTGTTCCTCATATGGAACGAATTGCTGTTTTAGTTTGTGGCCTTTTTGCGTTACAAACAAGTTTTGTCATTGCTGTGCAATTATAAGTTTTTTTCACAAATATATGAATAAGAACGCAATGCAAATTGTACAGGTTCCAGTGAAGTCATTAATAGCATCGGAATACAATCCGAGAAAATGGAATGAGGAGCGAACAACCGCGCTTCGCGAAAGTATTTCTCGCTTTGGTATCGTAGATCCGATTATTTGTAACTCCGCAAAGGATCGCGAGAACGTTGTGATTGGTGGTCATTTCAGATTAAAAATCGCTATCGATTTAGGATATAAAGAAATACCTGTAGTATTTATTAATTTACCTGATTTGGATAAAGAAAAAGAGTTGAATCTACGACTCAATAAAAATCTCGGCGAATTTGATCTTTCCCTTTTGAGGGAGTTTAAAGAAGAGTTTCTCGCAGATGTTGGCTTCACATCGGAAGATATTGATAACATCTTTGATATCGACCCGACTCCCGAAATTTTTAACTTAAAAAAAGAGTTAGAGAAGCTCAACATTAATGAAATCAAAGTCCAAAAAGGAGATATCTACGAAATCGGTGGATCATGGCTTATGTGTGGCGATAGTACCATTGAAGCAGATATGACGAAACTCATGGAAGGAGCGCAGGCCGATATGTGCTTTACTGACCCACCGTATATTCTTGACTATTTGAGAGGAAAAACGAAGCAGAAAGACGGAGTGACCGAAGGGTTCGGACTTAAGAAAAATCGGAAATATTTGGAGACAGATGTTCTTCCCGATAATTTCACGGAACTATGGATGGCGAATGTTTCAAAAGTACAAAAACAGGATTTCTCCATAATGATTTTTGAACATCCAAAAAACCTCCGAACAATTTGGAATGAACTGGAAAAGCACTGGAAATATCGCAACACTATCACGTGGCACGTGCCAAATCGCGTGCAAGGTTTTAGTTCAAAATATAAATTCTTTAATAAACAAGATATCGCGCTTGTCGGTACACAAGGAGATATTTCGCTCAACGTCGAACCCGAAGATGATTCGCTTTTCGAGAACGAATACGAAAATGCCCTATACGCTTCGAGCGGAAAACCGCAATGGGAAGGTTATGAAAAAGGAAGAAAAATTTGTCCAACAGATTTTATCGAGCACATCGCTGCTGATCAAAAATCATCAGGACAAGGAATTATCTTTGGAACGAAACCACTTGAACTTCTCATCCCCTACATCAAGGTGCTTACCAAACGTGGTGATTTAGTTTTAGAGCCGTTCGGCGGAAGTGGTTCAACCCTCATAGCAAGCATAAAGCTTGGCCGAATTTGCCGTATTATGGAAAAATCGCCGATCTACACGGAGGTGATAATTAATCGCTGGCAAAAATTGACCGGAAAGACTGCCAAAAAAATTAATTAATATATCTGTATGACAAAGCAAAAACTCACCAAAGACGAAAAGAGATTGATGGCCATTGATGAAGAAACGGAAAAACAGAAAAAATCTGTTGTGGATCAGTTAAAGAAAACACCGATTGTTCAGTTTGCCTGCGAGCGTTCTGGCGTTGGTCGTTCGACATATTACAAATGGAGGACGACCGATCGGACGTTCGCCCGAGCCGCCGACAAAGCAAAAGAAGCCGGTTGTTTCCTTATCAACGATATCGCCGAGTCGCGACTCATTCGAATGATTCAAGATGACAATCTGACAGCAAATATTTTCTGGCTGAAACATAACAATCCAAAATACGCGACAGTAAATCGTGTAATTCACGAGTACGAACTAGTAACCGATCGCCCAAGTACGGAAGAACAAAGCGCATTTCTTGAATACCTCTCGCGAATAACCGCACAAAAAATCATACCAAAAAGAACCGGAGCCGAAATAATGAAAGAACTGGAAGATGAAGAAAGGATGGCGGAATTAAAAGCTCCATACCGCAAGAAAATGGAGGAATATATGAATGATCCAGAAAATAAATAATGACTTCTTTTTAGATGCACAAAAAACACGGTTTATTAAAAACCGTGTTTTTTGGTAACTTTATTTTGCGAGTAATCAAAAACTTATAGCCACATGATTAGTTGCATAAGTAGCAGCACAAACAATAAGTGCCAAAACAGCAAATCCACCAGTCACTCCAATCCAAAATGCCGTACGATTACGAATTTCTTTTCTTTTGTAAACCAAAAGAACAAAAGCTAAGAAGATGACGAGAAATTGAAAATAGAAGATGGGAGTGAAAAAATCACGCGTATTTGGTTCATTCAAAAGGTCAAAGGAACCTCCTATTTATAGAGAACCAGTAACATAACCATATAAAGAATAAAGTTGACGCTGAAGTCCTCCCCATACCGCTTCAGGTATAGCAAAACATAAAACCAAAATTAGAAAAATAACTTTATCTTTTTGTGATAATGTTTGCATGATAATAGAACACTCATCCGAACATTTATGAACCACGCGGGAAATTTAAAACCCAATAGAATATTGCACATAAGACAAAGCATAGGAGTACATAAACACAATACCTCCAAGTCCTATTAAAGCAATAAGCAAAACTATAATCGGGGTAAAAAATTTTAATTTTTGCCCTTTGTATATTGCAAGTATTAATAACACTAAAAGACTAAAAATTTGCAAGAACAAAATGTTTGTATACAGTTTCGCATTGGTATTGTCGCTCAAAAAAGCAACATTTTGCTCCAGGTTTTTCCACGACCCAAAGATTGAGAAAAACCAATACTTGCTAATCATACCCCAAATAAGTTCAGGAACGAGAAATATTGCCGATAATAAGCCGAACGTATATTTTTCTTTTAAAGAAAGCGAACCATTCATATTCAACGAGAATTCCTCTTTTCAAATTTAACCCACAGAAGATAAACAACGCATGCTAAAAAATAATAATACACCATTCCGATGATAACATATGTTAGGTTTAACAATAGCATTGTTTCTTTTGGGTTTACGATTAAAGTAATTAATGCCGTCGCGCAATACACTGGGACAAGAATAACCGTGATAATTGGAATTATCAAATAGTAAGTTATAGATCTTTGGCATTCACTTTGAAGAAAACAGTCCATTAAGTGATTGAGTGCGTATTGATAACAAAAATATCCAAGCACAAATAAAACAGCGAAAATTATTATTTTAACAATATTTGGTTTGAGAAACATGTTCGTATATTTTTATACTAATACTTTGATATTATATCACACTTTATATCTCATACCCAACAACGCTTTTGTTTGTGGTTAATTTTACTATACGCAAACCAGTGAAAATTTGTTTCTGAATTTGTACGCCTTTATTTTTGAGAAGTATGGTGGTTTGATTTTTCTTTTTATTATACACTGCTTCAATTCCGTAGATATTATTCACGACAATTGTTTGACTCAAAAGTATTGGCGGATTCACGAGAGGATTCCAGAGATAGAGGAATGAAGACGATGGCAACGTAACTTTTGTTGCAGTGTCATATTGTACGCCCGTGAGTTTGGCGAAGGTAAGTAATTTCCCGAGGAAAGTTTTCTGGAAAAAGAGTTTTGTTGTATGTCCGGCGAGGTCGGTAATGGTGTACGTATTACCGGCATCTTTTGTAATGATTGTCGGATTCATATCAACACCTTCAATCTTGAGATCTTTTGTTGTCGCATCAACGGAAGTTTTTGCTTCCGGTGCGATTTTATCTATTTTTACAACGAGAGTACTCGTCGCTTCTTTATTCCCCGCGTTGTCAATGGAATAATACTGAACAGTCGTCGTCCCCTCTGTCGAAATAACGAGCGGAGTCGAAGTCGACCATGTCGTGCCACTATTGAGTGAATATCTTGTTTCGTACACACCCGAAGATACGGCGTTCGGGAGATCTGTCGCTTTCAAAGCCACCGTAACATCCGAAGTATACCAGCCGTTTTTACCAAGCGTTCCGTTTGATGTTGCAGTTGTCTGCGGTGCAAGAGTGTCCGGCAAAGCGTCTCCCGTTCCAATACTCGGCAAAATGTTCTGAGAGGTACCATCTGATGATTTGAGAACGAGCGGTTGAGTATTTGCATCCGTCAACGAAATATCCGCCGATGAACCGACTGTTATCGGAACATCATAATATGCCGCAGTATTAACAGTAGTACTTTCTTCAACTTTTTCTGAAACAAAGCTCATGCTTCCTGAACCGGTCGCGATAAGTTTGACCGTGTAGTTCTGTCCGCTCGGAAGTTCGGGAAGGAAAGCAAATTTTTCTTCACCAATGATGTCGTATGCAACACCGGGAATATCCGCATCAAATGTTCCATCCGGATTGGGTCCGAGATGATGACCTTCAGGATCATAAACATTGAGGTCTGCGGGAGAATGAACGGATACCGACATACCACTAATCTTGCATAAATTCGCGTTTGCGGTCAGTCCCGATCTTGTTTGAATGGAATCACCGGTGAGAATATCAGCAACTTGAGCGCGAATGATTGGGTCAGATGGCATCGTGGAGTGGTTGGCTTTGAGTGCATACAAATTTGTCGCTCCGCCGATATGAGCTGCTGAAAAGAATGGAACGGTTTCGTCTCCCGCGTCGTACTTTACCACACTAAATCTCGGATTCTTTTCAATCACTTGCATCACTGTCGCCGTCTGGCATCCGACAATATTCCAAACATCTATTCCTGTTCCGGCAAAACTAAAATTATCAAGAGCGTTAGAATGGAAATTTTCGGCGTTGTTGATAAGTGCTGAATTCAAACCTTT
>Ga0172379_10008115_pt1 | contig 13358 bp, 15 predicted proteins | sample GrowelOW334metaG_FD_119756 | JGI IMG/M metagenome (GOLD analysis project Ga0172379, IMG submission 119756) | Groundwater microbial communities from an aquifer near a municipal landfill in Southern Ontario, Canada - Groundwater well OW334 metaG | ecosystem: Environmental > Aquatic > Deep... | reverse complement strand
TGGTTTTCGAAACCAGTGCTTTCGACCACTCAGCCACCTCTCCCGTCCTGACATCCTAGCATTTCAGTGCAAAAATGATAAGGTTTGACTAACGGCCCTATCGTCTAACGGTTAGGACAGCGCCCTTTCACGGCGTAAATCAGGGTTCGATTCCCTGTAGGGTCACAATGATGCTCGTTCCATATTACAAACAAAAGACAGATTACACATGCGGTCCAGCCTGCCTCAAGATGGTTTTTGAATATCTTGGGAAGAAGGAGGTAACGAAAGAAGAGCTGGGGGTCCTTGTGAAGACGCACCCAGAGCGTGGGACATCAACTGATGATATGCGACTTGCGGTCATTGAGCACGGCCTATTCTATTCTGAGAAGAAAGAAGCTTCTCTGGAAGACATACGAAGCTTCATTGCTAGAGACATACCGGTAATTGTTGATTTCATAGAGCCTGAGGATGAGGATCGGCATTTTGCCGTCGTTGTCGGCATCGACACGGAGAGGATTACACTTAATGACCCATGGCACGGCGAAGGATTCACTATGCCTGTCGATGATTTCGAGAAACGGTGGGGAAGCCCGAAGAACAGGTACCCGAAATGGCTGATGGCCATTTCTAGAAAAGAGGAGGATTTGCATTAAACCAGTCGGTGTATACTGACGAGATTACTGTCGGTATAAACGTATGAAAAAAATACTGCTCGTGACAGACGCATGGACACCACAGGTTAATGGCGTAGTGCGAGTCTTGCAGGCGCTCATTCCTATACTCACTGCCAGCGGATATGAAGTCACGATCATCGAACCAGGGCAGTTCAAGGCGACTGTGCCGCTACCGTTGTACAGGGAAATACGCCTCGCTCTTTTCCCGCGCCGCCGGGTCGCGAAGATAATTGAAGATCTGAAACCAGATGCGGTCTGCATCGTCACCGAGTGGTCGCTTGGCTGGGCGGCTCGCTCTGTGTGCCGAGAGCGCGGTATACCATTCACGACGTGGTACCACAGCCATTTCCAGCTCTACGTCGACCTGCGCCTGCGCGGGTTCTTGCGGCCTATCCTCGCCTACATACGCCTATTTCACTCTGCCGCAGATCGCACAATGGTCTCGACCGAGAGCTTGAAGAGGGAGCTCGAATCGACAGGATTTAAGAATCTGATAATCATGCCGCTCGGTGTAGACACCAAGCTCTTCAGGCGGAACTCGGCACAGCCTCTGCAGGCACTCACCAAACCAGTCTTTGTATATTTCAGCCGTCTCGCACCTGAGAAGAGTCCTGAGGAATTTCTGAAATTGAAACTGCCAGGCACGAAGATTGTGATAGGGGATGGGCCCTTGCGCATGAAGCTGGAGAAGAAATACGGTGCAGAAAACAAGTTTATCGGGTACAAGCAGGGGCAGGAATTGGTGGACTGTCTCTCGCTAGCCGATGTGTTCGTCTTCCCTTCGAGCACTGAGACATTCGGACTAGTCGCGCTAGAGGCACTCGCGTGCGGCATCCCTGTCGCGGCACATGATGTGATGGGCCCGCGCGATATCATTACGAATGGTGTCGACGGATACCTGAGCGATGATCTGCAAAGCGCCGCGCTCAAATGCCTCAACCTATCTTCGGAGGATTGCCGCAAGAAGGCAGAGCAGCACAGCTGGGAGCGCTCGGCGGATGAATTTCTAGAAAATCTATTCCCCACGCGTTGAGATATTTTTCATACTACGTCCTATGTGCCGGCTCAGTCGGAGAAGAAGATATATAGTGACGAGCGCGGCACAGATTATGAATGCCTGGCTGAATACATCGTTCACAACGACGTAGAGATTGCCGAATACATATCCGACCGAGAGCATCACCGTCGTCCATACGAGCTGCCCGAAGAAGTTTAGGGCTATATATTCCCAAAACGGGACTCGCATTATTCCTGCTGTGACCAGGGTCGCGAGCGAGAGGCCGAAACCGGCTGTCATCTTGGAGCCTACGAGGATCTTCCTCCTGTGTCTTGAAAAAAGACGTTTTGCATTTTCAATATTTTCTGCAGTGATGTCGAAGAACCCTCCGAGTCGTAGTATGGACCGGTCACCGAAGAAATGCCCGACGTAATACCACACGATATCTGCTATGAGATCGCCGATAGAAAGAGCGATGAATGTAGGGATGAGAGCTAGCGTGCCGAGCTTGAGGAGGAAGCCGGACATCATCATGATGTATGGCCCCTCAATGATAGAAAGCACTACCAGCGCAGGGTATTTGTATTGGAGAAAAATAGCGACAACAGCTTCGAGGCTCATGGTGTATATCTTATCGTACTACCGACCACTCTTCGTAGGCGGCTTTGCCGCGGAGGGCGACGGAGAGGCCATTTTTAATCCAGATGCCGTAGGTGCGCAGCCAGCCGAGCTTGTGCGGGCGGCGCAGGGAGTGGCGCACGCAGAGCTTCCAATACGACATGGTACGGCCGTGCTGGGCGAGGTGGCGGAACAGCTCGTTGTCTTCTCCTGCAGCGAGATGCTCGGAGAAGCCGCCGATTCGGTGGAATGACTCGCGGTGTATCATCTGGAATTCGCCAGATGAGTTACCTGAGTGGAAGATGTTGTTAGAGATCACGTAGAACCAGTTGAGCGGTGCTGAGAAGAAGGCATCAACCCACGAATGATTTTCTGCATATGGCTTGAGTGGTACTGTCATCGCGATCAATTTTTTATTTACATCAAACACACTCAACACTTCTTCGAAGAACGCCTGCGGAGATGGAATAATCACATCGGCGTCGATGAACACTAGGAATTCGCCTGTAGCGATTGCGGCTCCTGCATTCTTCGCCTGGCCGAATGTCTGGCGCTGAGGGTGCGTCCATGTGACGACATTATCTGTGTATTGCCTAGCTATATCGAGCGTATGGTCGGTGCTGCCACCGTCGGTGATTATGATCTGGTGGGGGAGATGGAGACTCTTCAGGTTCTCAAGTGTGCGGCCGATAAATCTCTCTTCTCGGAGTGTGGGGATGATGATAGAGATGCGAGGCGTATGCGACATGTGTTAGTCACTGCTTCTTCACCCAGAGATAGAGATCCTCAATTGCCTTACACCCGTCTCCAGCGGCGATGTTGTTCTGGTGATATAGCTCATCAGTGCAGTCTCCTGCAGCCCACACACCATCGACACTTGCGCGCTGTGAGCGTGGATTGACGGTGATGCGTCCGAAGTCGTCTAGCGCTACAAGTCCTTTGGTGAATTCTGTGTTTGGAAGTACACCTGTCTCGACGAAGATTCCGGACACTTGAATCTCTCTGTTCTCGCCTGTGTCTTTGTCGGTGTAGGTGATGCTGTTCACGAATTGGTCACCATTCACTTCGGTCGGATCGGCATTTACGATGATGCGCATGTTCGGGTGCGAACGCGCTTTCTCGACTGTGACAGGGTCGGCTTTGAGCTCTTTGTTCCTGTGTATAAGTGTGACTGACTTTGCATATGCGAGGAGCTGGAGCGCTGTTTCGAAGCCTGCATTGCCGCCACCGATGACTGCTACATCCATACCAGAGAAGAGCGGGCCATCGCAGGAGGCGCAATATGTGACACCCTTATTCTCGAATTTTTCTGCACCTGGTATTGCTAGCTTGCGGCGCCCAGCTCCAGAGGCGATTAGGACAGCCCTGCACGAGAATTCTTTGCCAGATTTCGTCTTGGCGAGGAATCCGTCTGCGACTCTCTCGAGAGAGACGACGCGCTCGCCGAGCGCTAGCGTCACGAAATCGCCCTTCACTGTGTCGAGATGTGCACGGAACGATTTCGCCAAGTCTGCACCGCTGATCTTCGGAGTACCGACCCAATTCTCGATGCCTTCAGAGACGGTAGATTGCCCGCCGATTTCTTCGGCGATTAGGACTGCGTGCAATTGCTTGCGAGCTGAATAAATGCCTGCGGCTACTCCGGCGGGCCCGCCGCCGATTATGATGGTGTCGTACATGGTGGGTAGTATATCAGAAACTCTCGCGGCGGCTCCGCCGCAGCGTATTAACTGGACAGGAAATAGATATCATGCCATACTGCCAGTAGTTCTTTGAACTTTGAAAAGCTCGTCTCATGGTGGGACAGCCGCTCGCTCTGCGTAGAGCACAAATACAAAAAAGAGGAGAAGTCTATGAAAAGATATACTTCCGCAAAAAAGATCCTCGGGAAAGACTTCATCTCACCCGAGATGATCACTGATGCCTGTGGTGTCACCTACACAGATCACCGTCTTGATGAGATCTACAAGACACTTCCGTCTCATGAGTGTCTTGTGTGGTGTCGCGATAACAATGCGACACTGACTGTCGGACCGCAGAGAAGCTTGTCGCTCCTAGGTGTACGCAACGTTAATAATGAGCATTTCCACTTTACCGAAGGTGGCTGGTATTCAGAGAGGGATGAGGCGTTTGCGCGATACGACAAAATCAGGCCTGGATGGATCGCTCTCCGCAAGGAGCCGGTCGCGGATTCGTTTCACAAAGACTGGCCGAATCAGAACGGGCTTGTTATTGCGCCTACTGTTGTGCCGAATGCCGCAGAAGTAGCCTGGGTCATTCTTGTTCATGTCTGTGTACGCGGCGACTTCTTATTTAAGAACGTCTGGGTAAGGACTTCAAGTGTGGATCACGCTGGAAATCATGTCGGTATCGGCGTCGCACCATGTATGGGCATAGTCCTTACGTGTGATTGGGACGAAGATGATTCTCTTCCCGATTTGGGCATCGCAGAAGCCCGTAAAAAGTTCTGAACCTGAACCTTTGTTATTTAAACAAAAAGACCTCCGTTTATCGGAGGCCTTTTTTATTGCTACTTCTTGTGTCTTCGTAGGAAGCTTGGAATGGCGCCCCAGGCTTCGTCATCTTCTGGAAGAGGAGTTACTTCATCGCGCTTGTGCGGCTGGGCGGTTACGATCGGCTCTTCTCTCTCAATATGTATAAGAGTCTCGTGCTTTTCCTCCGGCTTCTCCTCGTGTTTTTCTTTCTCTTTCGGCTTATCTTCTTCTTTCGCTACATCACGCTTGAGAATCTCATGATAAATACGACCACGTTCTTCTTCTCGGCGCTCGGGAGCCATAGCGAAGAGCGAACGCTCAGGGGCAGCTGTATGTGATGCGTGCGCGGCGCTCTCTGGGAAGCCGGTAGCAATGACGATTATGCGCACCTGGCCCTTCTTGAGCTTGTCGTCTTTCATCATGCCGAAGATGATGCGCGCGTTCTTGTCGACGGATTCGTTGATGACCTTTGCCGCTTCCTGCACTTCCATGATGCCTAGGTCATCGTTGCTTGCGACCACGAATAGTATACCCTTCGCACCGCCGATCGAGACGTCGAGCAGTGGGGAATTGACGGCCTGCTTCGCAGCCTCGCTTGCGCGATCGTCGCCCTCGCTGATGCCGATACCCATGAGCGCTGGCCCGGCGTTCTCCATAATTGCCTTGATGTCGTTGAAGTCGGTGTTGATATCGCCCGGAGTAGTGATGATGTCAGAGACACCTTCTACAGCTTGGCGCAATATCTCGTCACACATCGCGAAGGCACTCTTAGCGGTCGTGTTGAGCTCGACGACGGCGAGAAGCTTGTCGTTCGGAATCACGATAAAGGCATCAACTTCTTTCTTGAGCTCTGAGAGACCGCGCTCGGCGATCTCTTTGCGCTGCGCTCCCTCAAATGAGAACGGCTTGGTCACGGTTGCGATGACTAAAGCACCGACCTCTTTGGCAATCTTCGCTACGACTGCCGATGCTCCAGTGCCAGTGCCGCCGCCCATCCCGCAGGTGATGAATACCATATCGCTACCAGAGAGTGCCTCCTGTATCTCTTGGCGCGTCTCTTCGGCCGCGCGCTTGCCGAGCTCTGGGTTCATACCAGTGCCGAGTCCGCGAGTGAGGTTCTTGCCGATGTGGATCTTTTTCTTGGCGAGGCTACGATGTAGGTCCTGCGCGTCTGAGTTGATAGCGACGAATTCGACTCCACGCACCTTAGACTCGATCATGTGGTTGATGGCGTTCTTCCCGGAGCCACCGACGCCGACTACACGGATTCGTGCGAATGTCTCAATTTCTGGTTCAATTCGTTTTGACATAGATTATTTAGAGCTGCGATTACGTCATAATAGCAGAATCGAGCCGTATGCAAATATTGACAATCTAGAGATGCTAACTGTCGTCAGGGCAGGAATTGCTGCAGGAATTTATTGATGATCGCGCGGAAATTCTTTTTTGGAGCATTTGTATCGCCAGTGAGTCCCCACAATGCGAGACCATAAGCTACGGCCCACGTCGCGTCGTGGATTTTTGTATCAGATGGAAGACGGAACTCTGCGAGGCGCGCAGGCAGCTTGAGCGAGCCCTTTGCGGTGTCACTTATGTTTCCGATGCCGGCACCGCCCCCAGAGATGATGATGCCTGCTGGCAGTGGGCCGCGACGACCGAGCGATTTCAAGTGCTTGTCGATGAGTGTGAACATCGCGACGAGTCGCGTAGCGACGAGGTCGTCGATCTTCTTCCGTGGATACATCTGCCCCGTGAGTCTCCCAAGCTTCACTTTCTCTGCTTCTTCGAGTGAGATGCGGAACCCTAGAGCGATATCGTCGGTGATGTGGCTCGAGCCCATCGGGAATACTTTGACCGACACTGGAATGCCCTCATCGTAGACAACGATCGAGATGGTCTCGGCGCCGATATTTGCGAGCACGCACCCCTTCATCTTCTGCTCACCGTCGAGTAGTACGTATGAACCGGCGAGTGGGGAAGCCATCTGGTCTATAATCTCGATGTTGGCGTCTTCTACGGCCTTTGTGAGCGCGTCTTCATGCTGGGAAAGACTTGTTATGAATAGATAATCAACTTCAAGCCGCACGCCTTTCATTCCTAGCGGATCTCCGAGCGTCTTATTGCCGTCTACGCGATACTCGAGTGGGATGCTGTGTAGCACACGGCGGTTCAAGAACCCTGGTGCGGCGGCCTCGCGTGCTGCCTTTGCTGCTTTGTCGAGGTCGAGATATGTAATCTCTTGGTCGGCGCGCGAGATGACGGTAGAGCCACTCGCGCGTGCTTCGTCGAGCGAGATACCGCCTACCGCTAGGAACGCGGAGCGTATTGGCACGCGCGCGGTGGACTCGGCTTGCTGTTTCGCACGGATGATGCTCGCCGTGACCTCTTCTTTATTGACTATGTATCCGTGACGAAGACCTTTTGATTCGGCTAGACCGGTTCCGATGATCTGCAACCTACGAGTGCCGTTCTTGTCAGCAAGCTCCTCGACTACCACCACTTTTACTTGGTAGGTGCCGATGTCGATTCCTGTCGCTATCCTCCGTGTCATGAGCAGAGGTGCGTTCCGCAAATTTTGCTACAAGTTTTCGTTCGCATTCTTCCATAGTACCGCCATGAGCCATTCCCTTCAAATGCAATAATCCGTGGATAAACAAGTAGAGTATAAATTCGCGCTCATTCATGTTGTGAAGCGGGGCTTGCTTTGCAGCTTCGTGCAGGCAGATAAATATTTCGCCACTCTTCTCGCCGAGCGCATATGACAGGATGTTCGGCGTGTATGTCTTCTTGCGGAGCTGCACGTTTAGTTCTTGCGCTTGCTTGGGGCCGACGAAGACTAGAGATATTTCCCAGCTAGGAATCACGGCTTTGGCGATGTCGGAATATGCAAAACGCGGCGCTTCGCGCCGCGTTAGGTTGGATATTTCGACTCCTGCCATTTTCTAGTGCTTGCGAGTTTTCTTCGCAGCTGGATCTATCTTGCCTAGCTTGACCTGCTCGTTGTAGTTCTCGCGGCGGGCTTTTGAGACCATAGCGCGCTTGTGCTCTACATTCTTCGACGTGCTACGCTCCCAATAGCGGTTGTTGCGTACGGCACGGACGATACCGAGCCCTTGCGCGCGGCGTGTAAAACGGCGAATAAGCGCAGTCGAACTCTCGTTCTTCCCGCGCTTCACTTCAACTCTCGTGCCTACTGTTGCTGTCATAATATGTGAATCCTAGCACACCCATGCGGTAATTGTCTATGCATTATTTACGCAACTGCCTTGAGGCGCTCGATGAGGTTGGCGAGCGGGAGGATAGTCTCGACTTGTGTGGCGCGGTTGCGGAGTATGGCGGATCCCTCTAGAGCTTCTTTGCGACCCATGATGAGCAGATACGGGTTGTTGTCGCGCTCTGCGAGACCGAGCTGCTCGGTTAGTGATTCGGTGCCTATGTATTGCGTCAGTGGTACGCGCGCTTTGCGGAAGTCCTCGGCTAGATGTATCGAGATTCGCTTCGCTTCGTCACCGATATGTACGAACGAGAAGCGCAGGTGCGGTATCGTGACTTTCTTCACGACAGCACCTTCACTCGCTATGTGTAGTACGGCACCCGTCGCGTGCATTGGCATCGACGGGAAGAAGTGCCTAGTGAGGTCGCTGTAGCGAGAGCCCCAGGCTACACGCTTCCCGCCAATCAGGAGCTCGAAGCATATATCGTTCCAGACTGTGCCACGACTGATTAGGTGTCGCGAGAGCTCGTAAGGAGTTTCGGTGATTTCGAGATATTCTAGCAGGTCTTCGAATCGCTTTCGGCTCGCGTCTGAGAGGTGCTCGGTAGGGGCTGGCAGATCGTCGGCGCACTCGTTCGCTATGGCGAATTCCGCGGCGCCGAAGGCGTCGTCTTTGGAGCGGAGTATGCACTCCTCTGGAAGTACGTTTGCGCGTTTCTTGAAGAAGATGCCTAGCTCGCGCGCATAGCGCGCGCGAGTCTCTTTGTCTCCCATCGAGTTGATGCGTATTACCGGCTCTTCGCGGAAGATGTCGCGTGTGAGAGCTACGAGTGCGCGTATCACGACCGTGTCTGCAATTGCACGATCCGTGCCGAGCGCATGGAATTGAACTGTCGCTTTTTTCTGTGCTGGGCGACCTGGCGCGATGTTGGTATGCCATACGAAGAGTGGTTGCCGCGCAGATGGAATTGGCTCGATGTGCTGGCATTGCTTCAGGAAGCTCGCGACAGTTTCGGCTATAGGGTCAAGCGATAGGTTCGCGAGCGTCTCTGGGTAGGTCTTGGTGCGGGCAGCTCCGCGTGTCTTTGCTGAGAGTGTCGCTAGTGGCGTGAAGCCATAATATTGGCCAATAGCAGAAGCCTTGCTCAAAATCTCATCGGCAGGAACAGTATCGCGCATCATGGTGTAACTGGATTTGTGGTTGATACAATGGTGTCTGTATATGTGGTTACGCCCGGGAAGAATCCGCTTTCTGTGACAGGTAGGAGCCGCAGGTCGGCGCGGCCGATGATGTTTTTGCGCGGCAAGACTCCCCAGACACGGCTGTCAGAACTATTTGGTCTATTGTCGCCCATGACAAAATATTCGTCAGAATTGAGCGAAGTAACTTTGGTGTATGTTGCGTCTTCGTTCACGATGTAAGGCTCAGAGAGCGTGAGGCTCTTGCCGTCTGTAGTCGTGATGGCCACTTTTCCGTGATTAATGGAGACCGTCTCGCCAGGGAGTCCGATTATGCGCTTAATAAAGAAGACGGAAGGATTGCCTGGATAGCGGAAGACGATCACATCACCTCTCGCGGGCGCTTCGAAAGCGTATACGATTTCGTCGACGATGAGATAGTCGAGATTTTCAAATGTGGGATGCATCGACTCGCCGTCTACTACGAATGGCGATATTACGAAGAGACGGATCGGGATTACCACGACCACTATGAGGAACGCGAGTGTGAAAAGATCCTTAAAAAGACCCTTCCAAGTGTCAGACATGCATGTATTGTACGCGCACTAAAAATGGACGCAAGTTTTTCATCGAATGTGATACCATTCACGCATGGCACTCGTAATCGTGGGGCTAGGGAATCCTGGCAAGGAATACGAAAAGACGCGGCACAACGCTGGCAGGAGCGCTGTCGAGCTGGTAGCGAAGAATGAGAACTTTTCGGAGTTCGTTTTCAACAAGGTGAATAACGCGCTCGTAGCGAAAGGCGATATAGATGGAGAAAAAGCGACGCTTGTATTGCCGGAGACGATGATGAACCTATCTGGGAAGGCTGTCGCAGGGTTTGTGAAGACGCCCAAAGCAGCCAAGAGCCTCGTCGTGGTTCACGACGACCTCGATTTGCCGCTCGGCACGGTGAAGATGGTGTTCGGCCGCGGTAGCGGCGGGCACAAGGGCGTCGAAAGTGTAATGCGCACGGTCAAGACGAAAGATTTCATGCGTATCCGCATCGGCATTTCTGCGGCAGGGAAGAAGAATCAGGCGAAAAAAGTCTCTGGCGAGGAGAAAGTAATAAAGATGGTTATCGGCAAATGGAAACCAGCCGAAGAATTGGCGGTGAAAAAAGCCCTCAAGAAAGTCGCCGAAGCGGTGCACATCTTCGCCACCTCCGGCATCGACTCCGCGATGCTCTTCGCGAATACGAAATAAGGAACACAACAAAACGCGGCGCCGAAGGCGCCGCGTTTTGTTCTTGCGTCGCATTGAAGTTCGACTTCAATGGACGGGCTATTTCTTCTTGCTCGCGAATGTGAGCGTCATGCGCTGCTCCTTCGGTTCGAAGAGTGAGATGGTAAACGGGTACGTCTTGCCTAGTTCAAGTGTTTCGCGAAGTGTCGCAGGTGACTCGAATTCGCTCACATGTACCAATCCAGCGACACCTTCCTCGATCGATGCGAGCGCGCCATGTTTGTTGTATTTGATTATTATACCAGGGACCTCCATACCCTTCTTGTAGCGATCAGCAGCGGTGTGCCACGGATTCTCCTTTAGCGCTTTGATGGATAGAGAAATCTTACCTTCCTTTACCTCGATAATCTTGACGCGGACCTTATCGCCAATATTGAAGAGTGTGTGTGGATCTTCTACTAGACCCCAATCGAGCTCGCTGATATGCACGAGACCCTCGAGACCCTGCTCTATCTTCACGAAGACGCCGAAGTCTACGATACCTGTTACTTCGCCGTCGACTGCGTCGCCTACCTGATATTTGTCTATGAGTGATGCTTTCTCTTCAGTCTCATTGCCCATGCGCTCCGAGAAGATGAGCTTGCCCTCTTTGGCGTCGGCCGTGATGATGCGTACCGAAAGAGGCTTGCCGACTAGTTGCATGAGCTCTCCTAGGATTTTATCCTTATCTCCCTCTGGAACGCGCGGATAGTGCTCAGTTGCGAGCTGAGACGCAGGGAGGAATCCATGTATACCCTGCCATGAGAGAATCAGGCCTCCCTTGTTCGCTTCCTCGACTGTGAGCGAGTATGGCGTCTGAGATAGTATGGCCGTCTCGGCTTCGCCCCAAATAGCAGCCTGGCGTGCTTCCTTGAGCGATAGCTCCATGTAGCCCTCGCGACCGGAAGGATCGATTATCTTGGCGCTGATCATGTCGCCAGGATTCGCCTTGCGCAAGACATCTGCGGCGTTCAGGTATTCACGACCATAGATGAGGCCGGTGCCGAATGGAGGAAGGTCGATATACACACGGCCATGGCTGATTGCGATAATCGTACCCTCGACGAGATCTCCGGCTCCTGGCGGAGTCGGGATAGAGTCAATAAGGCCCGCCATCGGGTGGCCCTCAGTAAGGTGGATGGTCGCTATTGGCGCGGCCTTCGGTTTCGTCTCTTCAGACATAATTATAAGCGGTGGAGATTTTCCGAGTCAGTGCTGATCCTAAGGTCGGACCTTAGAATGGCAGGGTTAGCTGACACGTACTTCTCTCGCACACGATGTGAGAACTATAGCAAATACTGTCAGAAAATGCTAGAATTTGCATATATGGTCATCACGCACCACGGAGGGCAGTGTTTCAAGGTGACACTCGGCGATCTCACGCTAGTTTTCGACCCTATTGCAAAGGGCGCAACACTTCCGTCTGTCCGCTTCGGCGCGGACATCGCACTTGTATCTCGTAATCACCCAGATATGAATGGCGTCGAAGAGGTGACTTATGGAGATAAAGTGCCATTTGCTATCACCGGGCCCGGAGAATATGAGCGTCGCGGCGTCGTCTTGCAAGGGTTTCTTTCTAAGAGTAAATATGGCCTCGACAAGGGCCGAGAAGAGGCAGTGAACACTATATATAGTGTAATTCTAGAAGACATGACGCTTGTGCACTTGGGCGCGCTCGCAGATGATGAGCTGTCAGCAGAGGCGCGCGAGGGTATCGGCGAGATTGACGTCCTATTCGTACCAATCGGTGGAGATGGCTCCCTCTCTCCAGCGAAGGCGCTTGAGCTCGCTGTATCTCTCGAACCTAAAATCATTATTCCGATGCATTGGAGTGGTATTGGAGAACCGAAGTCACTCGAGATATTTATAAAAGGCGCTAGCGGTACCAACGAGACTCTTGATAAGCTCACGCTCAAGAAAAAAGACACTATCGGCCGCGATGGGAGTATAATAGTGCTAACGCCGTAATAGTATATGAAAACTTTTTTTGATCACATTGAACATATAAAAGGGAAGCCGCGTCACATCCGCAAGCAGATAGCGTTCGGTGCTGCCACTTTCGGGAGTGCTATGATAGCGCTCGTGTGGTTCATTGGCAGTCTCGCGACAGGAGCATTTGCTATGCATAGTAGCGATTTCGCGATTCCAACAGAGCAGGAGAATACAGTAGCTACGAAGAGCGTCACTGGAAGCGGTATTGCTGGCGCTGCTGCAGCTATTCAAGACGCAAAAGCACCCGTACATATTGAGATTGTAGATACGGCAGCGTCTCCAGCGAAGAGTCAATCTGAGCAGACGACTATACCTTTCTAATTTTTAAATTTCTGTATGGCACGCGGTAAGGGAGACGAAGAAAAAGATGTAGCGATTCCTATCGCGGCGAATGTCATTGAGCAACCTATCGTTGCCGAGATGCGCGAATCATTCATCGACTACGCGATGTCAGTCATCACTGACCGCGCGTTGCCGGATGTGCGCGATGGATTGAAGCCTGTGCATCGCCGCATCCTCTATGCGATGAAAGATATGGGGCTTGTGCCGGGCGCTAAGTTCCGCAAAAGCGCGACAGTGGTAGGCGAAGTGCTCGGTAAGTACCACCCGCATGGCGATATCGCGGTGTATGACTCTATGGCGAAGATGGCGCAGTCATTCTCCCATCGCTACCCGCTCGTGCTTGGACAGGGTAACTTCGGCTCAATCGACGGCGATTCTCCAGCCGCTATGCGTTACACCGAAGCAAAGATGTCACGTGTCGCCGAGGCTCTCCTTGCTGACCTAGAGAAGGAAACTGTCGTATGGAAACCCAACTACGATGCGACCAGGGATGAGCCGCACGTGCTTCCGGCCGCGCTACCGAACCTGCTTCTCAATGGCACGCTCGGCATAGCCGTCGGTATGGCGACCAACATCCCTCCGCACAACTTGCGTGAGGT
>Ga0172379_10008114_pt1 | contig 13359 bp, 13 predicted proteins | sample GrowelOW334metaG_FD_119756 | JGI IMG/M metagenome (GOLD analysis project Ga0172379, IMG submission 119756) | Groundwater microbial communities from an aquifer near a municipal landfill in Southern Ontario, Canada - Groundwater well OW334 metaG | ecosystem: Environmental > Aquatic > Deep... | reverse complement strand
GACCACATCCATACCCACCCCGCGACCGGAGATATCCGTGACCTTTTCCGCCGTGGAAAGTCCCGGCAACAGTATCATACGGTAGATTTCATAATCCGTGAGATTATCTTTTTCGGTGACCATGCCGTTCTTGATGGCCTTCTGTAAAATTTTATCTTTATTGAGACCCCTGCCGTCATCGCTGATTTCGATGACAATATTGCCGCCGCGGTGATAGGCCTTCAGTTCAATCAGGCCTTTATCAGGCTTGCCGCAGCGGATTCTTTCCTCCGGAGAATCGATGCCGTGGTCAACAGCATTTCTTACGAGATGAACGAGGGGATTGTAAATCTCATCGACCATGTTCCGATCAATATCCGTATCTTCACCCGACAGCTCAATGGCGACGGATTTACCGGCCCCTTTGGCAAGGTCGCGAACAAGGCGCGACATGCGTTGGAAAGTCTGCTTGATGGGGATCATGCGCAGGCCCGTCGAGGCACGCTGGAGTGAAGAGCTGATCCGGGAAAGCTGAGAAATATCACGATGGAGATTGCGGTCTGAACTGATATGATCCTTAACATCCTGCTGAATGATCGTCTGGGTGATGACCAGTTCGCCGACCATGTCGATCATATCATCCAGCTTGCGCATATCGACGCGGATCATCGTGGCGTCCGTTGCCTGTTCCGTTTGTTTGCGCAGGGCGCTAGAGACCTGTTTGGGCGTGGCAACACCCTTGCTGATCAATGCTTCGCCGATTTTCTTTGGCGGTATATCCTGCGCCGCTTGCAGGCCCACATTTAGATCCGCTTGGGAAATGACACCATCGTCCACGAGAATCTCCCCGACGCGCTTGCGTTGCTTGGTCGGTTCGACGCCGGTCTCAACCTGTGTGATTCTTTCCTTCAGACCCGTAATATCAAGGGACGGCGGCGGGAGTTGCCGCCCTTCCATCTCGTTTTTCAAGTGGACGATCATGGCCTTCAGGGTGTCTGCTCCTTCGAGGACAACGTCGATCACCGCCGACGAAACTTCCAGCTCGCCGTTTCTGGCCTTGTCGAGAAGATTCTCCAGGCTGTGGGCCAGAGTTCTGATCTCGTCCAGATTCAGAAAGCCTGCGACGCCCTTGATGGAATGAAAGGGTCTGAAGATGGCGTTGATATATTCTTTGTTTTCGGGATCCTGCTCGAGATTCAGGATGTTGACCTCAATCTCATCAATATATTCGAGAGACTCCGTAATAAAATCCTTCAGGAGCGACATGTCCTGGACTTCGGTTATACCGTCGGGGGTTACATCGTCGGGCCGGTCCTGTTTCTCCGGTTCCACCGGTGTAGCTGCTTCTTCGCTTTTCGGCGTCCCTTCCGGTACGAAACCGATCAACTTGGACAGGGTTTCAAGATAAGCATCGATACTACCCTCGATTTTGCCGGAGAGCTGGTATTCCTGGGCAAGTTGCTGAATAAGGGTAATCCCTTTTTCGATGACGGCAAAACCCGCTTCCTTATCCTTCACGGCATCGAGGATCATCTTTTCCAGGAGGAAACTCATTCCCGAGGACACCGTATTGATCGGCCCCAACTGATATTCCTCGGCCGCCTTCATTACGCCTTCGAGTTGATTAAGGAACATGCCCGCGGCAGGTATATCCACCTCGCGACCGCTAAGAAACAGGAAATCCGAGGCCATCTCATCGGCGAGGGCGATCAATGCGTTTTCTGTCATAATTATATCATCCTTACGATTTCATTTGCTATATTATCTAAGGGCAGAATCTTGTCTACCCCTCCCAGCTTGATGGCCTCTTTCGGCATCCCGAAGACCACACAAGATTTTTCATCCTGGGCGATGGTGCTTGCTCCCGCATCCTTCATCTCCTTAAGTCCTTCCGCACCGTCGGCCCCCATGCCCGTCAAGATTACGCCGACGGCGTTGGCCCCGGCATATTTCGCCGTCGATTTAAAAAGGACATCCACTGCCGGTCGCTGGTGATGGACCATAGGGCCGGTTTTTACCTCCACGTAATATCTGGCCCCGCTCCTTCTCAAAAGCATGTGAAAATTTCCCGGGGCAATCAGGCAGGTTCCGGGGACAACCGTGTCATTGTCCTGCGCCTCTTTGACCTGAAATTGGCAGAGGGTATTCAATCTGTCGGCAAAAGCGGTGGTAAAATTGGCAGGCATATGCTGAACGATGACAATGCCGGGGGTGTTAGGGGGCAATTTCATCAGTACATTTTTCAACGCCTCCGTTCCACCCGTCGAAGCTCCGATGGCGATGACCTTGTGGGATGTCTGGGTAAGCGCCTTCATGGGCTCCGATTTTTCCCTTACCACACTCGTTGTTCTGGTGGCGGGGGACATGTTTACCCGTGAAGCCGCCCTGATTTTATCGGCTAATTGGGAACTCATATCGCCGACACTATATGAGCCGCCGGGCTTGGCTATGACATCCACCGCGCCGATGTCGAAGGCCTCCAGGGTCATTGTCCCCCCTTTCGGAGTCAGAGAGCTGACGACAATGGTCGGCACAGGATAGTACTTCATGAGTTTCTTCAGGAATGTCAATCCGTCCATCCTTGGCATTTCGATATCCAGGGTGATGACATCCGGTTGTAGATTGACGATCTTATCTCTCGCCACAAAAGGATCCGGCGCCGTACCGATGATTTCAATATCCGGATAGCGGGACAGTTCCTCAGAGAAGATTTTTCTGACAATCGCCGAATCATCGACTATCAATACCTTGATTTTTTTCAAGTAATTAGGTCCTCCTGTCTCATGGTAGCCTAAAAATCCATTTCCTCGGAATTTTGATCACAATCGCCGTATTCGCCTTCGCTGCTTAATCCGAGCACTTCATAGAGGAGTTTTCGCAGCTCTTCGGGAACAAAGGGTTTTTTTAGAAATCCTCTTGCTCCCAAGAGGGTGGCCTCTTTGATCCTTTCGGTGTTGGCCTCGGTGCTGATAAAAACAACAGGAATCTCTTTAAAGAGCTGGTCGGAACGGAGGGCCTGCAAGAACTCAATACCATTCATTTCGGGCATATTGATGTCCGAGAGAATAATGTCAACCCAGTTTCCCGCCAGGATTTCGAGGGCCTCACGTCCGTTCTGCGCCTCATAGCATTTATCGGTGCGTATGCCGGAGATGCCGACGATCTTTTTGATCACCGCCCGCATGGAAATGGAGTCATCAACGATTAGAATATTAAATGTCATAGTCTCGATACTGATCCCTCCGTCATTTTTTATAGATGCTAGGTTCAGAATACTTGAAGGGGTGGGTCAATCCCGTGAGGCTTTCCGAATGACCGATAAATAAATAACCGCCTTTTTCCAGGTGTTCGTAATATTTATTGACAAGGACACTTTGGGTTGCCTTATCGAAATAGATCATGACATTCCGGCAAAAGATGACGTCGAACCGGAATTGTTGCGGGAACGGCTCAATGAGGTTCAAGCGTCGGAATTCTATCAGGTCGCGGAGTTCTTTTTTTACCCGGTAGAGCCCGGAAGAAGGACCGGTGCCATACTGGAAATATTTTCTTAAGAGGGGTTGGGGGACCTTGTCGGTTCTTTCGGTCGGATAAACGGCATTCTGAGCCGTTTTCAGGACCTTGGTCGAGATGTCCGTTGCCAATATTTTGACCTCGACGGCACCGACGTTGACTTGTTCCCTGATGGTCATGGCAATGGAATAGGGCTCTTCCCCCGTAGAGCACCCGGCGCACCAGAGGTTGAGTTTTTTATTCTCCGACAATTTAGGTAAAATCTTTTCCAACTTTCGGAAGTGGCTCTCTTCCCTGAAAAAATAGGTCAGGTTGGTAGAGATGGAATCGATCATGGTGATCAATTCCTCCTGACCTTCACGGGTCGTCACATGCCCGTAATATTCGGCAAAGGATCTGAAATTGCCTTCCCGGAGACGCTTTCCCAACCGGGCCTTGACGAGCTCTTTTTTACCGTCGTGCAGATTGATTCCGCACTGCTCGTAAACAAGCTTGCTGATCCGGTCAAAATCACCGTCTTTCATCTCCGCATTAATCGATTGCATATCAGAAGTCCGAGAAATTACCATCGTCAATAGAACTATGTTTTGTTACCTGCCGCCCTTTCATGGCGCCGGCATGACGACTCGGAGATTTGTCTTTCCCAACCGTCCCGGCAAGGCTGAGGACCTTGCGGAGTCCCGATGTCTTCGCGACCGCAGCGCCGGAGGTGGCTCTGTGTAGGTGCTCCGTATTCCCCCCGATGATATTCGTCAATTCCGCAGTGACATGCTTCATCTGTTCCGCCTGGGCGCTCATTTCTTCGGAGGCGGATGCCGATTCTTCCGCATGGGCTGCCGTCTCCTGGGTAACCTTGTCCATTTCAGAGACCGCCTTGGTGATCTGGTCAATGCCCTGAGCTTGTTCATTTGAGGCTGCGGAAATCTCGCCGACCAGCTCGCCGACCTTGGAGCTGCTCTCCGCTACCTCAAGAAAGGCCTCATTCGTTTTGGATACGAGATTGGAGCCGTCCTTGATCTTGATCACCGTGCTTTCGATCAGGACGGAGGTGTTCTTTGCCGCTTCTGCCGCCCGCATGGCCAGATTTCTAACTTCTTCGGCGACGACAGCGAAACCGGCGCCTGCTTCCCCGGCCCTTGCCGCTTCCACGGCTGCGTTCAGGGCCAGGAGGTTTGTCTGAAAGGCGATCTCATCGATGGTTTTAATGATCTTTGATGTCTCCATGCTTGCTGCAGAGATGTCACCCATTGAACGGGTCAGTTCGGCCATGGATTCGTTGGCCCTCTTGACCACGGAATTGGCCTGTTTCATCAAACTGTCCGCCTGTGAGGCGTTGCCCGCGTTCTGTTTGGTCATGGAGGACATCTCTTCCAGGGAAGAAGAGGTCTCTTCGAGGGCTGAGGCCTGTTCGGAGGCCCCTTCGGCCAGGGACTGGCTGGCGGCGGCGACCTGGCTCGATGCAGCGGCAACCTGTGTAGAGGCTTCGTTTAGTTCGGTCGTCGCCTTGCCGATGGGAAGGGTAATGCTTTTGGTAAAAAGGAGAATGACGATAATAGTCAGGACGAGAAATGCTCCGGTAGCAACAATAACGAAATTACGAATGGCATTGGCAGTGCTAAATAACTCCGCCTCATCCTGGGTCACGCCGATGGCCCATCCCGAGATCACTACCGGGGCAAAGGCGCCGATCTTGTTAATACCATTGAAGGTATAACGATCGGAGCCTGTCTCGGCGGCGAGCATTTTTTTCATGAAAATATCCATGCCCGGGGCAGTGGCCAGATTCATTTCGAGAATGAATTCCTTCTTGGGGTGGGCGATGACGAGGCCTGTTTTATCTGTCATATAGGCATAACCGGTCGTACCTATTTTTACAGCGGAAATTTTATCGACTAGGGTATCGATCTTCATGGCGGCGGCCATAATGCCGGAAAAATTGCCGTCCTTATAAATGGGGGCCGCGATGACGGCGACGGGCTTTCCCGTTTTTTTCGATTTGATCACCGTTCCGATGTTAGCCTTACCGGCTTTGGCCGCAACGAAATAATCCCGTTCCCCGATGTTGATGCCGTTGTAGGATCCCCCGATGCTGTCCGCCCGAATAGCACCCGTCGCATCGGCTACATAGAGGACTTCATATTCTCCGCCGATTTTTTTCATCATCTCCGTGAGTTTGGCGGCGGCGAGGTCACTGTTTCCCGACGTAGCCTCAATAAAGGTCGGGTCAACGGAAAAGGCCGTCAGCATCTTTATTTCTTCAACCATGGTCATATGCACCAGGTCAGAGAGGTTTTTGGCTACATTGACAACCTGTGCCAAAGAAATTTCCTGAAGGGCAGATGATGATTTGTAGGCTGAAAATAAACCTACTACGAGCAGGGGGATGAGGACAATCAGGATACCTCCCGTTAAAAGTTTTGTACGCAACGATTTTCTTCTCATGAACTATAACTCTCCTTCATAGGTTTATTTGTCCCTCCTGGATTGCTCCGGTCTGGCTAGATCTGCAAAATCAGGGCCATGACATGCCGCGAATTAAACTGGATGGCAAAATCCCCCTGAATTCACCTTTGTCAAAGGAGGGATTCAGAAGAGGAGGGCATTTTTCGTTGCGCCCGCTTCGGGATTGTGTGTTAGTAAAAAAATCTTGACTTTGCGTGATATTTTGACAGAATATGTCAGACTATTGACGTCCTTCCGGGATGAACTAAAGGAAAGAAAGATCTTTATGAAAGCATTCAGGATTCTCATTGCTGAAGACGATGGACTAAATCGTCAGAATTTAGTGGATCTTGTCGAGGAAAGCGGTTACCTCGCCAAGGCCGTGGCGGATGGAAAGGAGGGCATGGAGGAATTTGTGAAAGACCGCTATGATCTTGTGATCACCGATCTGCGGATGCCCAACGCGGATGGTCTTGAATTATTGCGGTTTGTCAAGGAAATAAACCCGAATAATCTCGTGATTCTCGTCACGGGTTACGCCAGTGTCCACTCCGCTGTTGACGCCATGAAGATGGGCGCTTTTGATTACGTCACCAAGCCTCTAAAAAACGATCTTGTCAAAATTACCATCGAGCGAGCGTTATCCTATGTCAAACTGAAGGAGGAAAATGTTCTCCTCAAGGGGCGACTGAAGAACCACCCTGATTTAGGTAAAATGATCGGGTACTGCGAACCGATGAAGAAAGTATTTGAAAAGATTGAGAAGGTGGCGACAACTGATAGCACGGTCCTAATTCACGGCCATAGCGGCACCGGAAAAGAACTGGTTGCCCGGGCGATTCATTTCAATAGCGAACGAAAAGATAAACCTCTTGTTCCGGTTAATTGCGGCGCCATCCCGGAAGAACTACTTGAGAGTGAGCTGTTTGGCCACGAAAAGGGGGCCTTTACCGGGGCGATCCGAACCAGAATCGGCAGGTTTGAGCTTGCCCAGGGGGGAACGATCTTCCTCGACGAAATAGGAGACATGAGTCCCGCCCTCCAGGTAAAGCTGTTGAGGGTGATTCAGGAGAAACAGTTCGAAAGAATAGGGGGCGTCAAAACTATCAACGCCGATGTCAGAATTATTGCGGCGACGAATCAGGATCTGGAAAAACTTATCGAAGAAAAGCGATTCCGGGAAGACCTTTTTTATCGCATCAATGTCATTCCGATTTATTTGCCGCCACTAAAGGAAAGAGGGATGGACTTGCCGATTTTGGCAAATCATTTCTTGAAGAAGGTCAACAAGTTAAAGAAGAAAGAAGTACAACGTATTTCGCCGGCGGTGATGAACATGCTGATGGAATACCCCTGGCCCGGTAACGTGAGAGAACTGGAAAATATGATCGAGATGCTTGTGGTTATGAAGGAAGAGGGTGAGATTGGCGTCGAGGATTTGCCGAACAAGATAGCTCAGAGAAGGATTCCCGCCACTACCCAATACAGTGTTGATTTTCCGGAGGAAGGCGTTGATTTCAACAACATGGTTGTTCAGTTTGAAAAGGATCTTCTTTTAAAGGCCCTCGACAAATGCGGTGGTGTAAAAAACCGGGCGGCAAAGATGCTCAATCTGAATCGCACTACTCTTGTTGAGAAACTCAAAAGGCTATAATTATCTTAGGAGCCAGTAGCTCCCCAAAGCCCCCATTCAGATTCCTTGCCCCTGGAATATGAATTTCTGGCCTCAGATTTGCATTTCGTAAGAAAAAATTGCGATGCAGATCCGCTCATAGTCGTTTCTCAGTAATTAATTAAGCAGGAAGAGATTTCTTCCTGTCAATGATAGTCATATTCCTGATGATTACGGATCGGTCGTGGGAAAAGGAATTGTAATATTTCAATTATGGCTGATCTTGTTGTAGGAATATCAGACCTGAAGTGCAGCGGACAACAGAGTGATGTTATTGTAACCTATGCCCTGGGTTCCTGTATCGCCGTTGTTGTCTATGACCCCCTGGCGCGAGTGGGGGGCATGCTGCATTTCATGCTTCCAGATTCAACGCTGGATAAAAACAAGGCGGTGGCAGCACCGGGCATGTTTGCCGATACGGGTGTTCCCTTGCTCTTCAAGAGCTGCTACCAGTTAGGCGCGGAAAAGAAACGGCTGATCGTGAAGATTGCCGGTGGGGCAAGTATTCTCAACGATGCGGATTATTTTCGCATCGGGCAAAAGAACATCACGGCGATGAGGAAAATATTCTGGAAAAACAATATACTAATTAAAGCAGAAGACACCGGGAAAAACTGTAACCGTACGGTGAAGCTCCAGCTCGCCGACGGAAAGTGCTTCGTGAGATCTTCCGGTGGAGCGGTAGAGGAGTTATAATGCTCGACAGAATCCTCCTTTCAATTAATAAATTGCCGGCCTTTCCGGCGACTGTACAGCGGGTATCCGAACTTCTGAAAAATGAGGACTATTCGGTCAATGAAATCGTCGCGGTCATTAAATTCGACCAGGCAATCACGGCAAATGTCCTTAAAATAAGCAATTCAGCTTATTTTGGTGTCCGCCAAAAAATAAAGACCATTCATGACGCCGTCGTCTATTTGGGGCAACAGCATCTCATCCGCGCCATTCAGACGGCAAGCATCTCGAAGTTCTTCACAAATAAGGGTTATGGCGATAAAGCCAGCGAGCTTTGGGAGCATTCGGTGGCCGTTGCCCTTATGTCGCAGATTTTGTCGCGGCAGATGTACCAAAAGGAAAACTCCGTTCTCTACACGGCAGCCCTGCTCCACGATGTAGGGAAACTGGTGATGGGCGAGTACGTGCAGGATGCGTCCAAGAAGATATTCGAACTTGTCAATAATCACGCTTATTCGTTTCTTGAGGCTGAGGAAGAGGTTGTCGGCATCAATCACGCAGATCTTGGCGGTCGGATCGCCGAATACTGGAACTTCCCTGACGAGATAAGAGATGCAATTGCCTTGCATCATCGCCCCAATCTTATCGATCTCGAAGGGAATCCATTAGTCAGTCTCACCTACCTGTCCGATCAATTCTGTCTGACCATGGGTATCGACGGCGGCATGGATGGTCTTGCCCACCGGGGATTCAGCGAGGTGACGAAGAAATATCAATTGAGGGAGACCGACATCGAAAAGTGTATGCTCATGCTCCTGGAGCAGCTAAAACAGGCGAATGAATTGTTGGGTATTGTTGATAAATAACCTCCCTCCCGGTAGGAACTTATAGTCTACGGGAAGGTGCTTATAAAATAGCCATCTCCTCAGGGGGGAAGTTTAAGGTAGGGATAGCTTGACAGGAAACCCTAATAAATATATAGGCGATACAACTGAGGCAGATCCGAATATGGAACAAAACAAGATATTAAGACAAAACCTGATGATGGCGGTTTTCGAAGTATTTGAAAAGATGTATTATATATATCTGGAACCGGTAACAGGTGAAGCGGTGGGGAAAGATTTCAGCTCCGTTGAGATTGGCTTCTCCGGCGATATAGTGGGGAGCATCATTGCTCGCTTTCCTCGGGAGTTGTCGATGATGATGGCTGCAAACGCTCTGGGGATGGGTGAGCAGGAAATGTCCGAACAGATCCTGGTGGATTGCCGGAAAGAATGCCTCAATATGCTCTGCGGTAATTTTCTGCAAAAACATGATGCCGACAAACTGTTTCATATGACGTTGCCAAAGGCCGTCATGGGGAAGGGCGGAAGGGAAATTGACGGCGGAAGGGAAATTTATAAACTCGATCTCAATTTCGAATCCGCCCATATTCCCCTGCGCGTGGAAATGATCATATATCAGCAGCAGTGATGATAATGTACGGAAGAATATAAAGACTTCGGGAGGAACTATGGATAAAAACATCAAGATACTCGTTGTTGATGATTTTGCTACGATGAGGAAGGTCATCAGGAACATTCTCAAGCAGGTTCAATATGAGAATGTTGTGGAAGCGGAAGACGGCGTCGTGGCTTTAAGTATTTTAAAATCACAACAGATTGATTTTGTGATCAGCGACTGGAACATGCCGAACATGACAGGCTATGAGCTTCTCAAGGCAGTGCGGGCCGACCCCGAAATCGGAAAGACGCCATTTCTTATGATTACGGCCGAGTCGCTTCAGGAAAACGTGGTTGCCGCAGTCAAGGCCGGGGTCAGCAACTATATTGTGAAGCCCTTTACCGCCGAGACGCTGAATGAAAAAATTACGAAAATTATGGAAAAATAAGCGAAAATAAGCGAAAATGAGGCGAGGAGCGCTATGAACGTCAAATTTATCAATCCTTTTTTAGAGGCGACTATCGATGTACTGAAAACGATGGCTTTTGTTGAACCAACTCCGGGTAAGCCCTATCTTAAAAAGGACAACTATGCCAAGGGTGACATATCGGCAATTATCGGTATGACGGGGGCGGCAAAAGGGTCTTTGGCATTGACTTTTTCCGAATCCTGCATTGTCAAGATCGTCTCCAACATGCTTGGTGAGGAGATTAAGGAGATCAACGGAGATATCAAGGACGCCGTTGGTGAGATTACAAACATGGTGTCCGGAGCGGCACGGAAATTACTGGAAGCTGAAGGCTTTACCATCACCGCCGCCATTCCCACCGTGGTTTCCGGAAAGGGACATTCGATTGTCCATGTAATGGGGGGGCCAAGCATCGTTATCCCCTTCAACACCGATCATGGGCCTTTTGTCGTTGATGTCTGTCTGACCGAGGTCAGCTAGAAGAATTATGGAATGACGCAAAAAGTCTCAAGAAGAAAAAATTATTTGTTATTCCGGATGTGTTAGCTCAAGAATCACGCAAACAGAAGCAAGTGACCTTTCCGGGAAGTGATCGCCTTACCTTAGTTGCTGCATGACCTGCTGCCGGGGCTGGAGAACGATGATACTGATTCTCCGGTTCCGCGGATCGTTCGGATTTTCCTTGATGTATAATTCCTGATCAGCATACCCCACGACTCTGGCGATAGCAGTGGACTCAATCCCGTTGTTTTCGAGTTCCCGCCGCGCCGAAGAAGCCCTGGCGGTAGAAAGTTCCCAATTAGTCACATGTGCGCCTTTGGCTGTAAAGGGGGCGGCGTCAGTATGGCCTTCGACGGCGATGCGATTGGGAAGGTCTTTGATATTATCGGCAACAAGTTTGATGATTTCCTTGCCCCGGGCGCTCAGATCATTGCTTCCTGCCGAAAACATCATGCTTCCCTCCATATCGATCAATTGGATCCGAACGCCGCCCTCGACAATATCGATGACGACCTGGTTCTTGAAGCTCTGAAGCTTCTGTTCCACAGATTTTTTCATCTTGGCGACAAGATCCGTTGCGCCCGCCTTCCCGACCGGAGGCGCCATACCCAGAGGACTGGGGGACTTGTCCAGCATTGATTTGCTTGATGCTGACGATGACGACTGCTCTTTAAAGACATTCGGTTCTTTGAAATATAAGGAAACAGCCGCCTTCTTTTCAGGCGAGACCATAGAAATCAGCCACATCAACAGGAAAAAGGCCATCATCGCCGTCACAAAATCGGCATAGGCGACTTTCCATGAACCGCCATGATGGGCTTCGTGTTTCTTGTTTCTCCCTCTTTTGATAATGATGGTTGCTTTGTCGTCCATTTATTTCTTTTGCGCCCTCAATGCTTCTTCTACTTCAATAAAACCCGGTTTTGATTCATGGGGGATGACCCTGCGCCCGAATTCCAGGGCCACCTTGGGGGCGGCGCCGCCAACGAAGGACACCAATGCTACCTTGTAAACCACCAGATATTGTAGTTCTTCTATGGCGACGTGTTCGAGGTTTTTCCCCATCGGTCCAACATAACCATAACAGAGGAGAACGCCGAGAAATGTCCCTACCAGGGCGGCGCCGATGCTGTTTCCCAGTACGGAAGGAGGCGAATCTATCTTTGCCATAGTCAGGACTATCCCGAGAACGGCTGCTACGATACCGAGACCGGGGAGGGAATCGGCGGTAAAATTTACCATCTTGGAAGGGAGCATCAGTTCTTCAAAATGACCTTCCAATTCCGTATCAATGAGGGCTTCCAATTCATGAGAGGCTATTGTGGTCGTCATGACCAGCCGCAGGGTATCGGTGATGAGTCCGATGGCACGGTGGTTGTGAAGAATCTTTGGATATTTGTTGAAAAGGGGACTTTTTCCGGGATCGTCCACATCGCTTTCAATGGAAACGAGACCTTGCTGCCTGATTTTATAAAAAATGCCATTGAGCAGGATCAGCGCTTCCAAATATTCCTGCTTGCCGAGAGCCTTGTGGGTAAGAGTGGCTAACACGGCTTTTATGACGGTCATGGCAGTCTTCAGGGGCGCGGCAATAAGAAAACCTCCACAAGCAGCCCCGCCGATGATCAACAGCTCCACTGGTTGGAACAGTACTTCTAGTTTGCCGTGTTCAAGAAGGTAGCCGCCGACCACGCATGCGGTCACGAAGAGCACTCCGATAATAACAAACATAGATTATTTCACTTCCTTTTTTCTCTGAGAATTTCCCGTTCCTTTTCAAAAACGAAACGGACAATTTCATCCCTGATCTTGTCGTCTATCTTTACATAACTCAGAACCGTCACGTACCCGCTGGTCTGCTTTTCGGTTTTGATAACTTCACCGTAGAGATAAATGTACAGCGCCGTAGATTGCCCGGAAGACAAAACAACCTTCAGTTCCAGAATGTCGCCGGGCTGGAAAGGTTCAGGAGTTGTAAAATTAATTCCGTTGCCGCTGATGTGGACCGCCTTGAAAGGAAGAGACTGAAAACCCTCACCTTGAATCGTGATGAGCCGGATGAGGGAATCGAGCTTTGTATTGATCACCCGTAACCATTCGTTGAGAAGGGGTTCCTCAACCTCGGGTAGCATAGAGTAATCCGGGATGGCCATGTTGCTAGAGATTCGGGAATGAACCACTGGATGTTCGTCCTTTGATATAAGACGATAGGCCATGGGAATGTAGGCATAAACACGGGTGTATTCGCGACGGTTCATGGTTAGGCTGTCTTCAGATGTCATGCTTCCCCCCTAGTTGATGGATAACGAGGATTGCCTTGCAAGTGGGGTGCCACATGTCTGGTAGTGAGGACAGAAAATATCATGGTACGGTAATTGCTGTCAGTCACTTTGACTACTTTAATGAAAGGCAATCCGGCATGGTGAAATACTTTTGTATCTTCTTGACTTTACTGTTTTTTATTGCCTCTGCGCAAACCGTTCTTTCCGAACCCACCAAGATATTCACCATTCAGGTTATCACAAATAAGGAAAAGAATAACGCTCTGAGAGAAGCTAAAAAGCTGGGGGATAAAAAAGTTAACGATATCAGGGTGGAGAAAATCGGTGAGCAGTATGTGGTAAGGGTCGGCAAATATACAAAACAGACGGATGGAACGGCGATT
>Ga0172379_10008112_pt1 | contig 13363 bp, 17 predicted proteins | sample GrowelOW334metaG_FD_119756 | JGI IMG/M metagenome (GOLD analysis project Ga0172379, IMG submission 119756) | Groundwater microbial communities from an aquifer near a municipal landfill in Southern Ontario, Canada - Groundwater well OW334 metaG | ecosystem: Environmental > Aquatic > Deep... | reverse complement strand
TTATACGAAGCAATGAGAGTTGGGGCAGCAGGAAATGTTGTGTTAGGAACTATTCACGCTGACTCTGCTTACTCTGTTTGGGATAGAGTTGTAAATGATTTAGGTGTTCCAACTACTTCATTCAAAGCAACTGATTTGGTTGTTGTTGCTAGACCAATTAGATTTAAGGGTTCTTTAGGGAAGCATAGAAGGATTGTTGAAATTACTGAGATTAAGAAACACTGGAATAATGATCCAAGTACCGAAGGAGGTTTACTTGATTTAATGACTTATGATGCTGCCAAAGATAATCTTGAATTAATGGAAGATAATCTAAAAGAAAGTGATTTGTTCCAAAAAATTCAGAAAACTTCTGGTTTAAGCGTTGATGATATTTGGGCTGAAATACGAATGAGAGGAAATGCAAAAGTATTTTTAGTTGAACAAAAAAATGCGCTTTCATTACCAACTCTTCTTGAAGCCGAGCATACAAGTCTTTGCACAAACAAATTATTTTTGATGAAAGAAGCTATGATTGAAGAAAATGGTAAAGTTAATTACGAGCAACTCTTAGGCCAGTGGAAAAACTGGGTTACAACCACACTTATTCCAAAACTACAACGCGCACAAGAAATAAATAAAAATAAACCAAAAGAAGAAGATTAAAAGTAAATTAAACTAATAAAACTCCCCATATATTTCTTCGCGAGTTACTTCAGTTTGTTTCATTATTGCAAGCAATGTTCCAGTATCTAATTTATCGTGCAATGGAATTACAGTAACAAGCACTGAGGCGTTTGTATTCTTTTTCATTATTATATGGCTTCCTTTTTGACGAGAGATAACAAAACCTTTTTTTGAGAGAAATTTAATTAAATCTTTAGCAGAAATTAGAGGTAATTTCATTTGACCATCAAGCCGTAATGGCTAATGGACAAAATTTTGCTTTTTTTAGTGTTCCTTCTTTGAGTAATTTTTGCACATCTTCATCCTCAAGATATAATTCAACTGCTTCTTTTAGATTTTGAAGAGCTTGTTTTTCTGTAGTCCCTTGACTTGTTACTCCAAGTTCCGGGCAAGTCGCCACAAAAGCTACTTCGCCTTTAGTGAGTACTGCAGATAATTCTAATTTGTGCATATCAAGCATATTATCATCCAAAGCCAATAAAAAGCATTCCTATTTTGAGGCTTTTTAAATTTAATTTATTTTTCGCTTCTTGACGAAAGAAAAATCAAAAAAGTGTACAAACTAAATCTAAAGCATGTCCAGGATTTTGAGATTTAAGTTTCTTTTACTTTAATCTCACGGCTTCAAGGTTTCTTATTGCACTTGAAGATATCCCAAATTTAGCCGCACAGTATTTAGAGAACTCAACAGCTCGCATTGGATCTCCATGATCAACAAGTATTTTCTTTGGCTTTGGTTTTAGTGAAGCAACGTATCCAACAAGTTGGTTAAAGTCAGCGTGTCCTGAGAAACCATCAATTGTTTCTACTCTCATTTTTACTTCAAGTTTTTTTGTTTTACCATTATCAGATATTGGGAAAGTTTTTAGTCCTTGTTGTATTTTTCTTCCGAAAGTCCCTTCAGCCAAGTATCCAACAAATACTAAAGTGTTAGCAGGGTTTTCAGCGAGTTTGTAAAAGTAATCTATTACTGGTCCGCCGTTCATCATTCCAGAAGTGGTAATTATTACTGCCCCGCTTCCTGAACAAATTTTTTCTCTATCCTCTCTTTTTGCTTCCTTAAATATTGTGGAATCAAACGGAGAATCGTTTGTTAAAATTCTTTTTTCAAGACTTTGTCGCAAAAATTCTGGGTAAGCCGTGTGTACTGCACTTGCTTCTCTTACCATCCCTTCAACGTAAATACTATTTTTTTCGGATAACATTCCTCGTTTATAAGCATCTTCAATTACCATGCAAATTTCTTGTCCTCTTCCAACACCAAATACAGGAATTAAAACGTTTCCCCCGAATTGAGTTGTTTCTTGAATTATTTCTAAGAGTTTTTGTTCTGCTTCTTCTCGAGTCATTTGTGTTGCATCTTTTGAACCATAAGTACTTTCAATTATTAGTGTTTCAATTCGAGGATATTTAACATCAATATTGTCAAATAATCTTGTCATCCCATATTTGATATCTGCACTATAAACCAAATTGTGCGCCCCTTCAGCAATATTTAAGTGAACTGAAGATGAACCTAAAATGTGAGCTGCATTGTGTAGAGTTAATCGTATATCTGGAGCAATATCAGTAACTTCACGATATTCTCTTGGTATTGCATGGAGTAAAGCATTTTTTACATCCGCTTCTGAATAAGGAGCCACTTTTTCTTGTGCAACGCTTACATCAAGATAATCAAATTGTAATAGAGTCATTAAGTCTCTTGTTGGTTCTGTACAATAAACCGGTCCATCAAAACCCATTTTGTACATGAATGGCAAAAGTCCTGAGTGATCAGAGTGCGCGTGTGAAATTACAATTGCATCAATTTCACTTAACGGATAACCCAAAGCATCAATATAGGGGTAAGGATCATCTGCACTAAAGTTTAGTCCAGCATCAAGAATTATTTTTGTGCTTTGGGTTTCAAGCAAAATACAACTTCTTCCAACTTCTCTAAATCCACCTAACGCAGTCATTCTAATCCATTGTCTATTTGTTTGTACTTTATCTGCGTAAATTTCTTCAGCAGTTTTTAGTAAGAATTTTTTTCGCTCATCAGCGTGCTTGAATAAATGCTTTCTTATTCCATTAAGTATTTCTGATTTTGAAGTTGGTGCTCTAATTATTCTAGGAGTCCACCCTGTTTCAAGTATTATTCTTTTTGATAATTCTCCACCTTTTCCAATAACAAGCCCTTTTTTTACTGCTTCAATTACTACTTCAGAAAAAGGTTCTTCGAAATAAATTTCTTTTACATCCGCTTCTTTTGGAATCATTTCGAGTATTTTTTTTCGTGCTTGTTCAGGGTTTGATAAAAGTGATTTATCTGTTCTAATATTTACTCTTTTTTTGAGTTCAAAAGCAATTTTTGAAACAATATTTTCTGTCCCAAAGAAACCAGCAGGGTTTCTTGTGTAAATAACAACTTCCGGCCCTTCCATTTCTATTTTTGTTACGCCGCAAGAATCAGGAACAATTCTTTTTATTATTTCGTTTATTTCGTCTAGTATCTTTATTTTTTGTACCATTTAATCATATCCTTTTGTTAATGCAAATTTTTAGATTGGAGTAATGTGTAGTCACTAAATTAAAAATTCTTTTTGGCAAAAAAGTAAAAGAAAACCTTGCACTACATCTTTGGTAATTTTGCAAAGTTTATCTTTGTATTACTAATTGCTTTTTCTACTTCTTTAGGATCAACCGTTCTATACCCATCTTTATCAATAATGGAAATACTAATTGTTTTTCCACCAGTGTAAATATCTCTGTTCTTTGATGCCATTACTGCTTTCACAGCTAACAAAACTGCTTCATCTTCGCTTAATCCTTCTTTGTACCCTGAATCAAGTATTGACATAGCAAAATCTGATCCTGAACCAGTAACACCATATTTCTTTTTATCAGCAATGCTTCCAACAGGATCTATTTCATATAATTCTGCGTTATTATTTACTCCGCCAACTAGGGGCATAAACATGAATGGATAATATCTGTTTCCGTTTAGTACATTTGAAAGAAGTGAAGCTACGGCCCTCGGAGTTATTTTTGTTCCTCTTTCTACTTCATATAATGCTGCTTGAGCTTTAAGAAATCTTATTACTGCAAGCGCGTCCCCTACTCCGCCTGAAATTGTTAAAGCAACGTAATCTGTAATTGCATAAATTTTTTGTGCATCTTCATCAGCCACAACATTTCCCATAGTTGCTTGCTGGTCAGCCGCAAGTAAAACAAAATTTGTTCCAACAACACCAACTGTTGTTGTTCCAGTTTTTTTGTTTTCTAGTTTATTATTTGGGTTAACAGGAGTATTAACTGAATTAAATCTAACTCTTTCACTAATCATGCTAATAGGCAATCCTTCTATTTCTCTATAATGATTCATAAGCACCAATCCTCTTTGCATAATTCTCTGTTGATTAATCTTATATACTTTGGCAAAAAATAAAGCAATTTTCTAAAAGCAGTTTCTATTAATCATGCGTTTGAAAACCTTTAAAAAGCTATCCAGGGGGCTTTGAAAAAAGCATTATCTGTGAGGCAAATGGTTATTTGCTTTAAAAAAAGCATTATTCATTTCAGCCCTCAATAGCTCAATTCGTAACATTTCTGCATATCTTCTACCTTCAGGAGTATTCATTTCTTTTAACTGATTCATTTCTTCTCTTCTTTTAGCAATATCTTTTGCAACATCCCTAGCCATTTCTTCAGGTTCAATTAACTCAAGTAAACTTGCGTTAGCATCTAAAGCAAGATACACATTAGTAAAAGCATCTGTTTTCATTTCTCCTTTTTGGTATATTGTCTGAAGTGTTTTAGCACGATCACTTAATTTTCTAAATATTCTGGCTACTTGTGCATACCCTTCTTTCTCAAACGAATTTGCAAGCCCAATCAGGAGAAAATTCACTGGTGGACGCAAACCTATCTTTGTGTGGGGTATTTTTTGAGGAGGACGAGATAAAATAATTCTCGAGATTAGTTGTTTTTGTTCTTGTTTTAATCTCATCGAACTTAGTGATTTCATTAAGTATCTTCTTGAAAGTCTTGCTACTGCATACATTGAACTTAATTTTAACCCACCTTTTTTTATTGTTAATATACTCTCGTTTGAAGCGGTAGTAGTGAAATGCGGGGCACCACCCTGTCGCACTTTTCTTGTATGCCATCTTGCAAGTACTTGAGACACTTTTTTTCGAGTTATTCCCCCAGAACTACCTAAGAGTATTGCAGGACTATTGTGACCAGGTAATCTAACTTCAGCCCTTTTTGCATTTAATCTATTTAAAATTTCAATTCTCCCTTTTGGTTTGTAAGGCATGCTAATAATATAGTTTAATCCTTTAAAAAATCTTGTTTTTAATTTATAAAATAAAGTACTTTGCAGCAAAGAAATTTATACTCCTAAACCAATAATATAACATGAAAACTTATCCTCTATCAACCGCTCTTGCGAGAATAGAACAAAAATATGGACGAAGCGCAAGTCTTGGTAAACTTAAACAAAAAGTTTATCCAGTACTTGGAATAAAACCAGAATACACCGGACGAGAGATTGTAAGAATGACTCGCCCAATAAGCAAAGGCGGTTTAATTAATCCAGAACGAATTCCAGTTTCTCCCGAACAAAAAGCACGCATTAGAGAACTTATTTTAGCTAACCGCGAAAAACCTTCTTATGAGCGATTAACTCTTACAGAGATAGCAAAACAAGCAAACAAAAGATTTCCGGTAAATGTAAGTAATGTTTCAGGCATTAATACCGCGCTTAGAAAAGAACTTGCGTCCAAAGGCAAAGACAGCAGTCTTAAAGTAGGAACTAGAGCAAAATATATTTTAGGCATAGTGGATAACATAAAAACAGTTATTAGAGAAAACCCAAGCATTACTTTAGAAAAAGCAGCAGCTAAACTTAAAATAACTCCTCGTGAGCTTCAAGAAGCTTTGAAACTTTATGAAACAAGTTTTAGGCATGAAACCACTCTTCAATTGCATGCACGGATTCAAGCAATAGATATTATGACTGGGCACGAATTATCAAATGCCGAACTTGCTAGCCAAGTCGGACTTAGTATGAAGGGTGTTGCTGAGATAAGACAAAAGTATTTTACTAAAGGGCGATCTAGGGCTACAAAGTCTCGTGCAAGAAAAATATCCCGACAAGTACTTATTTGGGCAAGATTTTTTTCAGAAAAAAACGGAGTTGCTCAATTTAATGAATTAACCGCAAAAATTCCCGAGACAACCTTAATTGTAGCAGCTAGTTTATCCATGCTAAGAAAACAAGGTTTGATTGAAAGAGCAGTTGTGCGAAATAAAAGCAAAAAAAACTATGTTTACAAAATAACCCCTAAAGGAACTAATGAACTTACTTCTACTCAAAATGGTTTAGGTCACCTTCCAAAAAATATTCTCTTGCTAAAAACTGAAGAACTTCGCGCACTCGCTGATCAATTAGAAGGAGTAGCTTTTACAACAGGCCGCACAGAAACAGTCTTACCAACAATAAACCAAATAAAAACAGAATTAAAACAACGAGAAATAAATAAATTTAAAGGAAATTAAATTTTTAAAATAATTATCTGGAATTTTTTTCAACAAATTCTTTGTAAGTCATCCACTCAACTAGATTAAATTTAACTTCAAGCCCCAATTTTTTTAATTCTGAGGAAAAATCTGTTGTAATGAGCCCGACAAGAATCCCTTGTTTAGTTGAGTATTCCAAATGGGCTTGTAAAACCCCCTGATTCAAGAGTAATTGGTATTGTAAAAATGCGGTTTCTTCTTTAGTTAATGTATTTGTATAACTAAAAGAAACTATTTTTACCTCTTCAAAAGGATACTTTTTTTGAGCAAATCCTTTTAACCCTTTTTTGAATATAGTTTGTTTCATAAAAATCTTCTCTAAAAATTATTTTTCTCCAAGTATGTTTTTTTGTAAATTTCTTCATTCTCAAACTTATCAACATTTCTTTTGTACTTTAAGCCCGGGCTTTTATCAGAGTTAAGTTTGCTCCATTCTTCCCAAGGCAACGCATAAGCTTTTTGCACTTTGTCACGGTAAATTTGAGGAATTACGTTAAATGCACAAAAAGGAATTATTCTTCCATCAGGCATCGCGTAATGGATTTGGCATCTTTCTACTCTTTGTTGATCATAATTATAGGAATCCATAAAGTGCATCATTCCAATAAAAAGAGTTTTATCGCTAAATTTTCCAAGTGAAGAATAATCATGTTTCACAAGCACATCAACAAGCATTTTCACTAAATCAATCCCTTTAGGAACTTTTTTAGAATCAACGCATTTAGTCAATTCTATTAATAATTTTGCAGATTCAATTATTCTTGTTGATTTAAAATTGTATAACTTATAACTCTTGATTCTTTGTGCGCTCTTGTTTAGAAAATCAAAAAAAGAAACTACATCAAAAAACTCGGGTAATGGAATTACTTTTTCTCCGTCAAAAAATAAATAACTTGCGGCTCCGCATCCGTAATGTGTACTTAAGGAATATTGATTCGACCCTGTTATTGCTTCAACAAAATTGGTTACTGATGAAACACAAGGAACTGTAAAAAAATAATTTTGTTTAATTATTCCTTTTGTTTGTTCTTCTATAAGTTTTTCTGCACGAGGAATAGTTATTCTTTCTTTGTTCCTTAAACTCTTAGGCATTCTTCCTACAAATGAAACCGGCTGGAAATTAACTCCTCTAACAACATCAAAATTATTTAATGCAAAATTAATTATTTCCCCAAGTTCCCCATCATTCACCCCTTTAATTACTGTGGGAACAAGCACAACAGCTAATTTTGCTGCCCTACACGCATCAAGTGCTCTTGGAATTTCGTAGTGATTCTTTGGATTACTTTTTGCGGTAACTCCATCAAATGACATGTAAATTGTTGATACACCAGCTTTTGCAACATCTTTTGCAAGTTTTGGATTTAGCGCGAAATTTATTCCATGTGTATTTAATTGTATGTGCTCAAATCCTCTTTTTTTTGCTAATTTAATTATTTGTATTAAGTCTTTTCTTAGAGTTGGTTCTCCTCCAGTAAATTGAATTGCATTTGTCGCAACTGGTTTTTGTGCTTTTAAGTTCAAAAACATTTTATCAATTTGTTCTATAGTTGGCTCGTAAATCGGGTCTCCGTCCTTGGCATAAAAAAAGCAGTACCAACATGATAAATCACATCTATTAGTCAAAACCATATTTGCAAGGGCAGTGTGATTTTGGTGATTAGTGCATAAACCACAATCAAAAGGACAGTTTGTTCCGGAGTTTTTTGTTACAGAAACATTAGATGTGCCAATCCCTCTACTCTTATGTGCAAACTTTCGTGCTCTTTCAAATTCACTTGCTGATTCCCAATAAATTTCATCAAAAACACCGTGCAACGGGCATTTTCTACTAATGAATACTTTTCCTTTCTTAGCATAAACTGTAGCAGGTAAAACTCGAGTACATTCCGGACACAAAGATCGAGTTTTGTAAGGCAATTTTGAACCATAAGAATTACTTACAACACTCCCACAAAAACTATTTTTTTCAGAAAGTTTATTTTCAAAGAAACTAATCCTCCCAAGATTTTTTTTTGCCACAAAAAACACCAATAAATATGAGCAGGTCACTCTTTAAAAAATTACTTTTAAGCTAGAAACAAAAAAATACCCTAATTTAAATCAAATTAAAGAATTAACTAATTACTTTAATATTTTCACGATTATAAACGAAGCTAATATCAAATAAATAAATCCACCAATTAAATTGTCTAAATGAAACCCAAGCGGGTAAGTCATACTTGTGATAATAATAAATTCGCTTGGAATAGTGTAAACAAGATACATCAATAAACCGAGTTTAATTGCATTCTCTTTTTCATTTCCAGTAAATGATTTTTTTGTTGCAATGTAAAAATAGGTTGTAACAAAACCAATTATAAAAGGCGAAAGGAAAAACAACATCAGCAAAGGATCATTAAAAGCCCTCATGCCCCCGACAGAAGCAATGTCATAAGGGGCAATAATTTGAGTAATAAAACCAAAAAGGGTCATTACAATCAAAATCACTAACCCAGAAGCAACTGCTGCTAAAATAAATTTTTTATAATTCATAAAACTCTACTTATACAATAGCTCTAGGAAATTAAAAAACTTTCTACAAACCCCTCTTTTTTATCACACCCTCACATCACGCAGATTTATAAATATAAAAAACAATACCATAAAAGGCGAAAAGAATGGAAATAGAAGTATCAATGTTTTTAGCAAGATTTTGGGGCGGTCTTTTTTTGAGCTTGGGGCTATTAACAATAGGCGCGGGTTTTTTGGGCAAAGTAATAAAGATGACTGATAATCCAGCAATTACTGTTTCTACAGGATACATCACTTTTTTGCTCGGACTATTTACAGTCTCCCTCCACAACATTTGGGTTTGGGATTGGAGAGTTGCAATCACTCTATTAGGTTGGGTGACTTTGTTTAAAGGAATAACAAAAATAGCTTTTCCTGACCATGTCAACAAACAAGCTCAAAAATTCAAGTCCATGACTTGGTTATGGGGTGCAATAATAGGCCTCTTTGGTGCTTGGCTATTATGGCGAAGTTTCTTTGGATAGAAAAAACAAAATCTAAATATAATTAAAATTTACAACCCTTTATAACCTAAAACAAAAACCATCAGCCTAAATCAGCTTTTAGGCTGATAAAACTAACAAAAAAATCTAGCCTAAAAAAGTAGTAATCCCCCCTCCCAGACTATACACTCGAGAGATCCGGGTCGAAGACTAAATGATTATTTTCTATTTCCATTTTAATCAACTGTATTTTTCACAAGTATTTTTTTATTGTTTGTGCTTGTTGTAAAAGTAAATGCTTTATTTTTGGAGTTTGATTGTTTGTTTCCATCGAAAAAATTACCGCTTTTTTTGCATTATATTCTTCAATGAAAGAGTGAATTGCTCTTGGCGTTTGTTCGGCTTTTATTTGTTTTTTTACTTCAACTGGTAGAAGTACCCCGTTTTTTTCTATTATAAAATCTATTTCTGCACCGGATTTGGTTCGCCAATATTTTGGTTCAATTCCACTTTTTAGCATTTCAGACAATACATAATTTTCTATTATTGCCCCCTCATCCGACCTTATTTTTGAAAAATTACTCATTATTGCATTCCTTAGTCCAGTATCGTAGAAATAAATTTTAGGTGCTTTAGAAATTTCCTTATTCTTATTTTTAAAATACGGTTTTAACTGTTTTATTATAAATGCTTTTTCAAGAACGTTTAGTGTTCTTTTCAATTCAATGTATTTTAGACCCGTTACTGTGGATAATTCATCATAATTTGCAAGTGAGCCTGTCTGAGTAGCTAGTTTTTCGAGTAATGAAGTTAACTTATAGTCTTCACTTAGTTTTGCTAAATCTTTTATTTCTTTTAACAAAAGGGTAGTGTATATTGATTCAATTACCTTTATTTTTTCTTCTTCGCTAGTCGCAAGTACTGCTCGGGGATACCCCCCAAAAAGCATGAATTCATTTAGAGATTTATTTAATTGTTCGGTTACTTCCTGCCCATAATTGTCTTTTTCAAGTAAATTCTCTAGTTTTGGGTTTATTGCACGAATATGCTCTTTAAACGAAAATGGGAGGAGCTCAAATAATAAAACTCTGCCAACAAGGTATTTTGTGCTTTGCATTGAGAGCTCTGTTGCACTGGACCCCGTGATAATTAGTTTTGCTTTTGTTTTGTCATAAATATATTTCAATACTTTTCCGCTTTGTTTTGAATAATGAACTTCATCAATAAAGGTTATATCAAATCCTTTTATGTGTAATTCAATAAAAGAGTCTGTGTCTTTTTCAAACATTTGTTTTAATTTTACATCATCAAAAGTTATTTGGTTGATTTTTTTTCCAAGTTTTTTTTGTTTTTCTAAGATATTTTCAATCATCGTTGTTTTGCCGCATTGCCTTGGACCAAGAACAGCAAGTATCTCAGGCTTATTCAAATACTCTTCAAGTTCAACTTCCAAATCACGAACAACATAAACCATACTAATATTATAACCCGACTAATATTTAAATCTTTGTAATTTTAGTAATACTAAAATAACGGGTATTTTTGGATGATTTTTAATAAAAAATCCCCCCTCCCAGACTGCACTTGGGAAATCAAGGTATCTGCTTCCATTGATAAATTATTTTCTTGTTCCATTTACATCATCTCCTTCTAAATTCAATCCTTTCTCAATTGTGCGGTTCATATTAAAATATTTGCAAAAAATTAATGTGTTAATTGTTTTATTTCCAATGGGGGAAAAATTCATTTCTATTAGCCCAGTATTTGCAATTTTTGTAAAACTTGATTTAAACCAAATAATTTCATAAATTAGTTGCTCTAAAGTAGTATCCGATTGAAGCTTTCTTCTACTCATTTGAAGCAATATTTCATTTATTTCAAGAATCAATTTGCATTTAACTTTTTTCGAGTCTATTTTAGAAAATTCTATTTCAATTATCGAAATTGTTTTTGAAATAAACCAATCAAGACTATCAATCATAAAATCAGCCTCTTTTTTAGTTAATATTTTTTTTATTATCTTTTTGTCTTCTAAATCTAAAAGGTCATCATTCAAAGTAGTGCGTGGAAGATATTTTTGGGTTTCCTTTTGATATATTGTACTGATTTGTTTATTTGTTAAGGGGGAATTTTTTAGTAATATTAATAAAAGAGTTCCCAGTTTTTTCTTTTTTAAAGTTGGTTTTTCTTTAGGTTTAATTTTCATAGATATACTAGGATGTGACGGGATATAAACTATGGCGTCGTACACTTTTTCGCTTCATAATATAGCTGCAGATGATTCTGCGGAGTGATATATATGAAATTGTTAATAACCTTGCCAGATGAGCTGGCTGAAAAGACAAAAACAAAAGCAATTGGAAATTACAGAAGTGTAAGCAAATACATCCAAATGCTTATAGAAAAAAATTTAAGGGTGAAAAAATGATTTCCACAACTAAAGAAGCATATCCTGGGCTTTACGGCGTATTCACGTACGATTATTGGTGTATTGGTAATACGGAAACCGCTAAATCAGTAAAATCGAATAAATCTATTCAAGTTTTTTGTGAAAATGAATATACAAAATACGTTCGCCAACTATTATATAGACTATTTTGTGAAAAGTTTCTTGAAGATGGTCAAATAATTCGAATTGAACAAAGTGTCTTTGGGACTTTGTCTGAAGAAGATCTTTTGGCAGTTCAGGAATTTTTTAACCAAGCCAATAAGCAGGTCGTTTGGTTTTTAGAGAGCCAAATTACAAAATATTCTATTCTAAAGAATGAAATTAAGTGCAAATTCTACAAAGATAGATTGGATTTCACTAAAGAAAATGACCTAAAAGTGCACTTCTTTTCCAGCAAGGTTAAAGGTGGTTCTGATGTGTCATGAAATTGCTATTTCCTTGAAAGATGATGACCCAAGCTGGATTAAGATTTGTGAGCTAAAAAAACGCTCAGGAATACCTTACTCCTTCACATTACGGCATGCTTTAAGCAACTATCTTGGTCTAACTGTGGAGGAATCTAAAGATGTTTGAAGAAGATTTTAATTCAACTGGGCAGAAAAAATGGTTGTCTTTCCGTGATGGATTTGGAAATTATAAAGGAGACGATAAAGCTGTATTACGCTTTATCGCCTTATTTCCAACGGTTTATGCTTTTCGTTCTTTGAAGAATAGCGAACTTTTAGAATTACAAAGCTTACTTGATAACATTACAACAAGGTATAACGTTTATTGGACACAAGATTATGAACAAGTCATATACAAAATTCGTAGAAGACGATTAAGGCATAAAGACAAAACACATATCGAACCCTTTGTTGTCACTGAATTCAAAGAACTTACCTGCACAAGGTGTGAATGGAAATGGCTCCCAAGGAACAAAACTGTCAAAATGTGCCCAAATTGCAAAAGTTTACTTTGGAGAATACCTCGACTAAGTAAGTTATAAGTCATTTATTTGTTCAAAAATAATTTTTTTGATAAATAAAAACCTTACTTACTCGTAAGTAATAAATAATACACAACAAAAAAAAATAAAAAATAATTAAATATCGCTTATTTCTTACTCAAAAGTAAGTTAACAATTGTACCCCGGGGTTGCAGATTTCTTAGTTAGCATAATCTTGTATGACCAGCTTTTGGATAAAACAAATTTTTTAGATTTCCGTAATACACTTATTCCCAAAGTACACCAAAAAACATTAGTTACAAAACTGAAACTTTCACTATTGCTAAAAATAACTTTGACCCCAAATAACTGAGCATAGTAAACCCAATACCAAACAAAATCCCAGTCAAAAACCTCAAAGAATTATTGCTTTGTCTTAACCCAAATAATTGAGAAAATCCATCAATTAGCAAAGGAACTATTAGTATACCCGAGATAGTTGCCGGAATAAGAATTTCAATCCCAATAAGAACAAATCCAACTATTGCCCCAATTAGTTGCCCTACACACCGAGCACACAAAGGAAACTGTTTTCCTTTTATAAAAAAACTTCTTTCGGGAAGTTGATGACAAAAACAAAGGTTCATCAAATAACACTTAAATTAGTTGACTGAAATACACATACCATATGTACAAGCTTGGCCTTGTTCGCAATCCGAAATATTTCCACAATACCCTTTTTTCCAAGTACATTTATTT
>Ga0172379_10008111_pt1 | contig 13363 bp, 10 predicted proteins | sample GrowelOW334metaG_FD_119756 | JGI IMG/M metagenome (GOLD analysis project Ga0172379, IMG submission 119756) | Groundwater microbial communities from an aquifer near a municipal landfill in Southern Ontario, Canada - Groundwater well OW334 metaG | ecosystem: Environmental > Aquatic > Deep... | reverse complement strand
TGGCACGGTGTTTCCAGCGGCGCGCAAGGCACGGCAAACCTCCAGGCCGCCCAGTTCCGGCAACATCACGTCGAGTACCACCAGATCGACGCGCTCGCGCTCCAGCGTCCTCAGCGCCGCGCGCCCGTCGCCGCAGACGATGACCTCCTTCACGATCTCCCGCAGATTATCTGCAACGAGGCTGGCCAACTCCACCGTGTCCTCCACGACCAGGATGCGATGGGCGAACAAGCGGTCGACACATGCTTCGGTACCCGTCCCCGGGACTGGGCGCGGCGTTCCTTCGGATCTGCCGGAAGTGTAATGACCAGTCGCCGAAATATGCACTTGAACTCCGAAATGCCTTGCATGTTATTGAGTGGGATCGCGACGCCGGGGGATATTCCCAGCGTCGCGGCTACCTTGCCGACGTCGACTCTGAACCGTGCATCCTTACAGAATGGTGGCGAAAGGATTACATTTTCATTCAAGAGAGTACGCTGGCGCCCTGTCAACTACGGCACCCAGACAAAAAACGGGCGCCCAAGGCGCCCAAAAACCACTCCATGCAACAGGTGTCTCCGATTGCGGCCTGCGGACGCGGATTTTCCCGGTCCGACAGGGCCGCTCAGAAGGTGTGGCGAAGCCCCAGGCCGAGTGCTTGCGGATCCGATCCCACGCCGTAGGTGCCCGTGGTCACGTCCGCGCTGCCTGCCACGCCGAATGTATAGCTGGCCGACTCGCGGTTGGCGATCTTGGTGTAGAACAGATAGGCCTCACTACGCTTGGATAGACTGTAGCCATAGCCCAGCGTCCACGATTTGGCCCCCAGGCCTTTGGTCGAGCAGATGCTTGCGACGTTGCTACAGGCGCCGTCTTGCGCCTGGTTGTAACGCAGCTTGAAGGCATGCGGTCCCATGCTGTGCAAGAGGGAAAGCTGCCATGCGTCGCGCTTGTAGCTCGTCACGCCGGCGACCCTTCCGGTGTTGTTATAGTCGAGCCGTTCCCATAATGCTCCCAGGGTGGTGCCGCCGAACATGTAACCGAAGCCAAAACGATGGGCCGCGTCCTTGGACGCCGTGCCGGTGCTCGCCGCCTGAATCACCGTCAGGCCGAAAGCGTCGTTGCGGCGCTCGTAGGCATATAGCGCGGAGAGAGGACCGTTGTCGTAATTCGCCGCCAGCGACCAGAGGCTGGGATCGAGCGTCGCCGTCTTGCCTTCGTTGGCCGAATAGGCAAGCTTGACGCCGAATCCGTCGAACTTCGGCGACCAGTACGCGACACTGTTGGCGGCGCGGCCGTCGAAGGCGGCGTTGTTAGTGCCACTCACATAGCCACCGCTGCGCTGCTTGAAGCCTGGGCTGCTCATGATGCTCTGGTAGGCAGTGGAATCGGTGGAGTTAAAGGGGTCGTTCACCTTGGTGCCATAGGTCACAGCCTTGAACGGCGTGTCCCAGTTGCCGAAGAACACTTCGCCAAAGGTACCGGCCAGGCCGACCTTGCTGTTGCGACTCGCCAGCAGGGAGGTGGCGTTTTGTCCGTCGAGGCCAACCGAGGACTCGATCTGGAACGTCGCCTTGAGGCCGCCGCCGAGATCTTCGGCACCCCTGAAGCCGATGTTGGACGAGTCGGTGCTCATCGCGTTGCGTGAGTTAACGTTCACTCCGCTGGCGGCCGCAGCGAGCGTGGCTAGCCCCGCGGTGCCCGCGGCGGTGGCGCCGCTGCGGTCGGTGCTCTGGACGTTGAGGTTGAGCGTGCCATAGATCTGCACATTGCTCTGCGCGAACGCGCCGCCCGAAAAGATGCCAGCGACGGCGACCGCGAGAAGCTTGGTTTTCGATTTCATTCTTGAAACTCCTGGTTTGACAAAGCTTTCGGTTTAGAGGGCAAGAGCGGACCACCGTCGGTCCGCCCTCGTCACCCATTCATGGTCAGAACGTGTGATACAGACCTGCTTGCACCGTCTGCGGATCGGCGCCAATGCTGGCCGCGGGCAGCGCCGAGCCGGTGGCGCTGATGCCGGCGTAGGCGAAGAAGTCGTAACCGGCGCGGCTCTGATTGCTCATCTTCGCGTAATCGACGAACGCCGAGGTGCGCTTGGAGAAGGCGTAGCGATAGCCCAGAGATAAGTAGCTGGCGCCGGTATTGGACGAGTTGTAGCCGGTTGCCAGGCCGGAACGCGATCCCGTCAGGTCGTTCGCCCTGCCGTATGTCGCGGTAATCTTGTTCGGTCCGGTGACGTAGCTGACCGGGACGGCCCATGCAATACGCGTGAGGTCGGCGTTGAAGGCGCCGCCGGTGCCCAGCAGGGCGTTATAGATCTTGCTCTGTGTGCGATCGTACAGCAGGCCGATCTTCAGTCCATTGTCAAACTTCCAGCTTGCGCCCAGACGGTCGCCGCGGATGTCGCGCAGACCGCTGGCGATTCCCGTCACCGAGATGGTGGGAGTACCGGCCACGACGCTGCCGAGCAGCGCACCGACGTTGGCGGCGGTGGCGCCGGCATTGGATTCCTTGTCGATGTAATACGAGTAGAAGGCGGTGACCGGGCCATTCATGTACTGCGGGGCGAACTGGAACTGGTAGGGCTTGCGGTTGCCGCCGGCGGCGGCGACGCCGTTCTCGTTGGCGGTCTCTTCGACATTGCGGGCATAGGCGACAATCGCCGAGAAGCCAGACCAGTTCGGGCTGACGTAGCGCACGGTGTTGCTCAGGCGGCCACCCGCGAGGCCCACGCCCTGCTGGCCGGCACCGAGCCCCAGGTTGGCAAAGGTGGCCAGGCCCTGATCGATATAGCCGAAGTCGACGTTGCCGACCGGCGGGACGGCACCGGCTTCATAATGCACGTCCCACTTGCCGAGCATGATCGACCCCCAACTCTTGTTGTCCAGGCCGAGACCGGAATTGCGCGAGGCGAGCAGGCCGCGCGTGAAAGGGTCGGTGGCCGACGCACCCGAGACATCCACGCCAGCGCCGATAGTGAACCAGGCGTTCAGACCGCCGCCCAGATCCTCGCGGCCGGAGAAGCGGAGCTCCGACGAGTTATCGACCATCCGGGCACGGCTGGTAAAGTCATTGGCACTACCCAGGGTGGCGCCGGTGGCCTTGATGTTCTCGACCGCGAAGTTCAGACGCCCCGAGACCGTTACATTGCTTTGCGCGAACGCCATTGGCGTCGTCAGGGCCGTGGCGACCACGACCGCGATGAGTTTCATCTTCATACAAGTTCTCCTATCGATGGATCTTGGAAATCCCAAGTGCGGGCAGGGTATCGCTGGGATGGCTCGATTTTTCGGCGTCGCCAGGGGATCTCAGTCGTTCCTCGGTGAATGACGGTGTGGTTCGCATCATCCTGTTGCGTCTTGGCAACACTTATTGACTGCCGCGCTAATGTCGGCTGATGTCGCGCAAGGGCCGGCTGCCCGAAATGCACGATGAACAGTGCAGATCTTCGCGATCACGGTCGGCGAGCTCCCGTGGCGTATGCATTCGTCGCACTTTCGCCACTGATTCCGTATTACTTGGGCCTAGATTAACCACCTGCGCTCGGTAAGCTTTCGAAACATCCGGCCACCGAGCTGATGTGTAGATTTGCTTCGACAACAGGAGACACAATATGGCCAGCAGAACGGTGCTGCCGATCATCCGGCGAGCACGTAGAGGCGACCCTGTCAGCCAACTTCGGCTAGGAAGGCTTTATTTGGATGGTGGCGAAGGTCTGGGTGCCAACATGAACTCTGCGCTGTTATGGCTAGACAAAGCCGCGGAGCAAGGCTATGCCGACGCTTGGCGGTTGATCGGGAAGCGTATCGCTCCACAGTCGTGCGACAACCCCAGCAAACTGATTCGCTGGTACCAGATGGCTGCCAACGATGGTTGCGAACGGGCCAAGACGAAATTAGCCGGAATGCTACTGTCCGAATCACGCCCGGGCGATCAGGCAACACGCATTGAGCGTGCGATTGGCTTGCTGCGTAGCGCCGCCGACGAGGGGCATGGTATGGCCCAGCTCGAACTCGGCGCCCTGCTCCTTCTGGATCGACCCTCTGATGCAACTCAAGTCGCCGTTGCAGTGAACTGGCTTGAGCGCGCCTATCAAGCAGGCGAGAGAAACGCCGCACGGCGCTTGGCGGACCACTACTGGTTAGCCGGCGCGACCCAACTGTCCCGCCTCTGGTACTCGCGCTGCGTCGAACTTGGCGATGTTGAACTGTGCTACCGATTCGGCCTGCTCAGTACCCTTCACGGGCATGCCGGAGAACGTTTCCTGGAACGGGCGGCAAAGGCCGGCCACAGGTTGGCCTGCGAGGAACTCGGCCTCCGTTACGCCCTTGGGTGGCGCGACGAGTCCGGCGGCACAGTGAACAATAGGAACTTCAAGAAGGCGGTGCGCTGGCTGGAACGTGCCGCATTCCTGGGCTCGACCAAGGCCTGCTTATTGCTATCGCTTCTTTACAACCACGAAAACTGCAGTTTTCGCAACCATGGCAAGGCGGACGAGTGGATGTTGGAGGCGGCAAACCGCGGCCATCCCGAGGCACAATACCGAACCGCCAAGAGGCTGCTGCGCGATCTTGGGTCAGAACGCCTCGGTGGTTCGCGCCAGGGACGCGCCGAGGACCCGGATGTCACCGCGGTTCGGTTTCTCATCGATGCCGAACGGCAAGGGCATCCTCAAGCTGCACGTGCTCTCAATACGGCGGCCTGCCGTATCGCGCCGCCGACGGGTGCGGAGGCGGCGTGGTGGACCAACGCTGTCGCGACGATGGCGACCATCAACCTGCCGGTCGCGATGCGCATGGAACTCGCCGGGGTGATGGGAATGCGGCTCTGCGAAATGATGTTCGTCGACCCCGTCGATGCCCATCGCGGCGATTGCTTTGTCGTCGACTTGCACCCCGTTGGAATCAGGTCGCGCCGCCGGGTCGTGTTGATCGAACATCAGGCGCAACGCGAAGTAGCGGACAGAGCGAGATCTCTTTTCGCTTCCGCAGACTCTACGAAGGAAGATCTTGTGGGAGATTACGACTCCCGTTACTTCCGGTTCGAACGGCTCTGGGCCAGGGCAGGCATTGATTGCCGCCCGTCTAACCCGGATAGGAGTACTAAAGCGCCGCGGTTGCCGCTTGAAAATGCGGCGAATGCCTATGACCGCGAAGCATTCAATTCAACATTACGATTCACGGGGTGACGTAGCCACTCGCTCGCCGAATTTCAACCTGCCCATTGTCCCGGGGAGTGGCGGAACTCGCGTCCGTCATGTCGAAATGTAGGCGGCTCCCGAAGGAGCCGCGTCTGTAGGTCTTAGTAGTTCGTTCGAGCGCTTAACCACCACGATCCAGTGCACGAATGGTTTCGAGACGCGCGACCTCGTCACCGTTCATCGTGATCTGCTGTCCATCCTTGGTCTCCATCACATGGCCGGGGGCCATGCGTTCCGTGCGGCCATAGCGGCTTTCCATCGCCATTTTTCCGTCCTGGAAGATGTAGAGCGTGGAACCGTCCTTAAGCTCGACCGTCTTTTGAATATCGGCGCTGTTCAAGGCAAAGGCCGACGCAGTGAGGGTGCTCAAGGACGCGACAAGTAAGATTTTCTTAAACATTTTGGTTCTCCTATTGAAGGTTGATTAATGTGTTACTGCGGAAACCATCCTACTCGCCGCATGCTTACAGTTTGGCCACGCGGCGATTACAGATGCGTTATCCGCGTGCAAGATATGACTGACGTGTTTCACGCAGGCTTAACCGACTCCACGCCATGGAAAGGTGACAACAATATAATCTCTGCGTCACCCCACCTCTGGGGCGATAAAGCACAATGCCGGATTAGGTGGACCTATCGGCGCGCATTGCGGATTGCCACTAATGACCGATGGTTATGAAGGAAGGAAGTCCCCATGAGAAGTGACAGCACAAGTGCAGAAGCAGACTTGAGCCACGATCCAGTCTGCGGCATGAAGGTTGCGCCGCAAGAGAAGATCGCTTCCGATTACCAAGGCAGGCACTACGTCTTCTGTAGCGCCAAGTGCAAGAGCAAGTTCGACCGGGAGCCGGGTCGTTACCTGCAAGCGGCGCAAACGGAAGAACCGGTTCTGGCGGGAACGATTTATACCTGCCCCATGCATCCCGAAATTCGGCAATCGACGGCGGGCAACTGCCCGAAGTGCGGCATGACGTTGGAACCGATGCTGCCCGCGCTGGATACGGTAGAGAATCCGGAACTGACTGACTTCCGCCGTCGCTTCTGGTGGACGCTGCCATTGACCGTGATCGTGACCGCACTCGCCATGGCGAGCCATCGTCTAAATCTGGTCGCGCCACAGGCTCAAAACTGGGTGGAATTGTTGTTGGCGACGCCGGTAGTTCTATGGGCCGGTTGGCCGTTCTTCCAGCGCGGGCTTCGCTCGATAGTCGGGCGAAGCCCGAATATGTGGACCTTGATTGGTTCCGGTACCGGTGCCGCTTACGTTTACAGCGTCGCCGCTACCGTGGCGCCGGATGCATTTCCGACGGCCTTCGTCGTACATGGCCGCGTTGGGGTCTACTTCGAGGCCGCAGCAGCCATTGTCTCGCTGACCTTGCTCGGTCAAGTCTTCGAACTACGCGCACGCTCGCAGACTTCGGCGGCAATCAAGTCCCTACTTGGCCTAGCCCCGAAAACAGCCCGACGCATCCTCCCCAATGGCGAGGAGGAAGATGTACCGCTTACCCATGTGCATATCGGCGACACCCTACGCGTGCGTCCGGGCGAGAAGATCCCCGCTGACGGCGTGGTGGTCGAAGGTGAGAGCGCGGTTGATGAAGCAATGCTCACCGGCGAACCCCTGCCGGTCGCCAAACAGGCCGGCGACAAGTTGATCGGGGCGACAATGAACACCAGCGGCAGCCTGGTCATGCAGGCGGAAAAGGTCGGTAGCGCCACTGTGCTTGCCCAGATCGTCCAAATGGTCGCCCAGGCTCAGCGTTCGCGTGCGCCGATGCAGCGCATGGCCGACGTCGTGGCCGGCTATTTTGTGGTCGTTGTGATGGCGATCGCTCTGCTTACCTTCTTCGCCTGGGGTTTGTTTGGCCCTGAACCAAGTTGGGTCTATGGACTTATCAATGCCGTCTCGGTGCTGATCATCGCCTGTCCCTGCGCCCTGGGTCTCGCCACACCAATGTCCATCATGGTGGCGACGGGCAAGGCCGCTACCATGGGCGTACTGTTTCGCGATGCCGCAGCCATCGAGCAGTTGTGTACGATAGATGCATTGATCGTGGACAAGACCGGTACGCTCACCGAAGGCAGGCCCGCGTTCCAGCAGGTCGTCGCATCGGAGGGCTGGAATGAGGACGAGATCCTGCGCCTCGCGGCCAGCCTTGACCAGGGCAGCGAACATCCGCTGGCCCATGCGATCGTCACCGAGGCGCGGCGCCGACAACTCAAACTCGACAAGCCCGAAGCCTTTGAATCAGGTTCGGGCATCGGCGTGCGCGGCAGCGTCGCAGGAAAGCGGCTGATCCTCGGTAATTCCAAGCTGATGGCCGACGAAGGCATCGCAACGCAATCGCTGGCCAAACAGGCCGAGGCTCTAAGCGGTGAAGGTGCCAGCGTGATGGTCCTGAGCGTCGACAAAGAAATGGCCGGCCTGATTGCTGTTGCCGACCCGGTGAAGGCAACCACCTCCGAGGCGCTGGCGGGTCTCAAGGCCGCAGGCATCCACGTAATTATGGCGACGGGCGACGGGCTGGCGACGGCGCGCACGGTGGCCGCCAAACTGGGTATCGATGAGTTTCGCGGAGAGGTCAAGCCCCAGGACAAGGTGGACATGGTGGACAGGCTGCGTACCCAGGGGCGCAAGGTGGCCATGGCCGGTGACGGCATCAACGACGCGCCTGCGCTGGCCAAGGCTGACGTAGGTATCGCCATGGGCACCGGCACCGACGTGGCCATGAACAGCGCCCAACTGACTCTGGTAAAGGGAGATCTGCGCGGCATCCTGCGGGCTCGCGCCCTCTCTGAGGCAGCCGTGCGCAACATGCGCCAGAATCTGGCCTTTGCCTTTGTCTACAATGCACTTGGCGTGCCTTTGGCGGCCGGGGTGCTCTATCCTTTTACCGGTATGCTGTTATCGCCGCTGATCGCGGCAGCGGCGATGAGTGTGAGTTCGCTGTCGGTAGTCACCAATGCACTACGCTTGCGAAACGCAAAGGTATGACAACCGCTGAAAGGAAGTCGATGAAACAGCCAACTCTAGCCGCGTTAGTTGGTCTGATGCTGGCGTCAGGTCCGGCATTTGCGCACGGAGATGAAGATTCGCATGGAACGACGATCGGCAAACCCGGCGCGATCGCTAACATAGCAAGCACTGTCACGGTAGAAATGAACGACGCGATGCGCTTCGTTCCATCCAGCATCACCGTAAGACATGACGACACCATCAGGTTTCTGGTGAAGAACAGTGGTCGGCTAAAGCATGATCTGGTGCTCGGCTCAGTCACAGAGCTGAAGGAGCATGCCGCGCTGATGCGGAAATTTCCATCGATGGAACACGCCGACCCGAATCAGGTAGCCGTTGATCCCGGCATGACCAGGGAACTGGCTTGGCAATTCACCAAGGCGGGCAAGGTCGATTTCGCTTGTCTGCAGCCCGGTCATGACGAAGCGGGCATGAAGGGCAATGTTGTTATCAAGTAGCCCTTCAAGCCGCAGCTGGTAACAATCTCGTGGCTACATTTGCTTGTGGAATTTCTGATGGTCGTGCAGAGGTTTCGCTGCTGGACCCGTCGCTTCGGTCGGTTGCGGCATACCTGTGTTTCCCTTTGCTTCCGCGTGGCTGTGTGGCTTTACATTCTTTTTTGCCGGCTGAGTTTTGGCGGGCTCGGCCTTGGCAGGTTGCTCGCTGGTGGACACGGCTGGGTCTTTGGCCGGAGTGTCCGCGGCAACAGCAGCGAAAGAGGTAGTCAGTGCGACCATCAGGGTGGCCAGCAGTAAGGTGGTTTTCATCAAGATCTCCTTAGAGTTTAGGGGTAGTGAAACCATTACAGAATAGTCTGCCGCTGCCTACAGGAAGCTGACTGTCGGATTACAAATTGGTAATCTTCCGCCAGCCCGGTTGATCCGCCCTGGCGTCGCTAGAGACTCAAGCGTTTAAGTTTGGTTGCCATCCGTTAAAGCTACTATCCATTCCCCAGACTCACCGCTGTCGCTATATATTGCCCGCCCGCAAACTGCACATCGACCCCAACACGCGCCCCTGACATCATGCCCCGTCCGCCCATCATCCCGCCACCGCCTTGAATGGGGACGCCGTTAAGCTGGATGGTCAGACCGTTCAGCATGAAACTGGTGGGTGTCACATTGTAGGCAACTCCTTCCATATGAGTGACTCCCGACACCGGCATGACCGGCATCTGCGTGAAGTTCACCACTGAAGTCGACAACACGCCATTGGTCATCATGCCCCGAACATTCGCCGTCTGGCCAATTGCAAAGCTAGAGGCGGTCCCGTTTCCGTAGAACATGCCTGGTGTTGTGGTGCCATTCACGACAACACCCGAACTCATCGTCATGACATACTTGCCCGTCGTAGCGTCATAGCTGGTAATCGTGCCACCCAGATCGATCGTCGCTCCGCCGGGAGCGTTGAGCGGATTCAGCGAGACGATCCGGACCGAGCTGGCTTTCACTACATTGTTGGCCACTGCTCCGAGAATTTCAACAAACACTCCGTTGCCCAATTGAGCGGCCGTGCCGCCGGTTACCGTCGCACTACCCGCATCCACAACCACGCCGCGCACGGTGAAGCTCGACGTCGAGACGAAGTTCAATATGGTCCCATGCAGTTCGACTGAGGCCGCTGCGGCGGGGGTGTAGATGGTCACGGCGGTTGCCGTGAGCTTGTTCGTGGTCGCGTCGTACTTGCCTGTGACCACCACGTACTTGTTATCGGCCAGGGTGCCCCCGGCCGGCGAAACAGTTGCCTTGCTCGCATCGATCGTCACATTGCGGAGCTTGAAGTTGGCGCTGCTTGCGTAGCCGGTTATCGGCCCGGACAAAGTAAGAGTTCCGCCGCTTGCTGTCGGTGACTTGACACGGATGGTACTCGCATCGATGGTATTGCCGATGGGAGCAGTATTGCTCCATACCGTGACCAGCGCACCATTTGATAGAGATGCTCCCGCCGGGGAAATCGAGGCCGACCCGACCGTCACGGTTTGATTGCCGATCATGAAGCTGCCGGCGCCGGCGTTATATTGGGTGAGGTAACCGGTGAGCCTGGTACCGGTGCCGACCGGTTTCTGCGCAATGAAGGTGGCCTGCACAATGGTCGTGCCCTGGCTATCGCTCTTGAGCAGGCCATACACGGCAACCCGGTCGCCGATCTGAATCGCCGCCGGCGTCGCATAGCCTGCAAGAATCGTCACCGGGCCCAAGGCCGTATCCCGATTGATCGTCACCCGGGTTCCCATCACCGTAATTTCGTTCACCCCGGCAGCTGTGACAATGCCGACTAGTTCGGGAGACACCATCACGGAGGTGATGCTGTCATTGGCATCGACGTTGAACTCCAGGCTATGACCGAGCATCATGCCGGTGGACGCCATGGCCATGGCGGGTCCCTGATCTTCTTCCGACATGTAGCTGGCCATCGAGTCGTCGTGACGCATGCCGTCGACGATCAGGCTGCCAAAGCCGGTCAGAATCCCCAGAACCTTGACGGGTGCCCCCGTGCCTCCGGAGCCGACTTCAGCCAGTAGAGTCAAAGCACCGCCGCCGCACCCGGTCAGCAATAAGGTTGCGGCGATCGCCAGAGCCGCCCGGGTGCGTGGAAAGAGAGTTTGAAACATTACGATTCTCCTGGAAGGGATTCTTCACCGACGATGTCAGGTGATAGGGCCTTTGTAGTAATACATACCGAAACGAACGCGCTGATTCGCGTCCGGCTTGCCTTTGTCCTGTCGATAGCGCTTGGTTGCCTCGGTCACAACTTCGTGAAACGCCTTTGCCCAGATCTCTCTGGCCAGTGCGCTCAATGCCTCGGCGGACTGCGGACAGAGTTCATCTGCATAGACACTCTGCTCGAGCATCGGTTCGCCGCGGCCTTCAATGTTATGCACTGCGGTCGCAATGTGATCTCGAGAGTTGGCGGCAAAGAGCCGCAGCATTTCTTCAAAGCCTTCTCTTGGCACAAACGCATCGGTGCACAGCATGAGCTTCTCGCCTGGGCCATCAGCGTCTAACTGACGAACGACACCGAGCCGGATAAGTTCCTGCAGCAGGGTTCTAGGATGGACATCATTGGACACCGAAGAAGCCAAGGCCTCGAATGACCCGATTTCGCCCACACGATCCAGCACTCGTGGTTTGCCTTGCGCGTCGCAATATTCCGGATCGTTCGCCCAGCGGGTGTAGAGCACCATGACTGCATTCAGGTTCGGAGACCGTGGCAGGGCTTTGCCGGCCAAGCGCCAAGTCCGCACGTCCTTGCGATGCACCCCTGATAGGGTGCTGATGCTGGAATCCGTCACCTTGGCGGCATCGGCTTCGAGAATGTTCTCCGCCGCTTCGACAAACGTCGCCTTCAACGCGCTGGCGAAGCGGGTGTACTCCACCCCCTCCTGCAGAAGTAACTCCACCAGCGGCTCCGCCAGCCGCAAGGCGGCAGCGAGGGCGAGATCGCTTCGGGATTCGGACATCGTTGATTAATTGCGGAAAGAGACGAAATGGGAAGATATCCCAATTCATTGGAGTAAGCAACTCCTCCTTCAGTCGTGACTGGATAGAGAGATACATAGGGCGCTTTATGGTGGCATTAGCAAATAGTTCTTGCTTTATTTGTTATATGGGATAATATCCCATTTACTGACTCACAAAATTCTTTCCCTCTTTCTAACGAATCGACCACTTAGGAGTATTTCAAATGCCAGTTTCTTCAACAATGATGGGCTCATCGAACGGTACTGCAGGAATCCAGGCCACTAGCACTACAGTGCCGATCGGTACCACGTCGATGGGCGGAACGATGCTCGGCGTCATGCAAGGAATCTTGAATGGCAGCGGTGTCAATACTGCTACCGCTCCCGGTGTAACCCAGGGCATCAATGGCATGTTAAGTCTCATGACCGGATTCGCCTCAACTCAACCTACGACAACCACTCCCGGTAGCACGGACATCTTTCAAAGCATGGCGTCGGCGATGACCCGAGTCCTGACGGGATCGTCAACGACCCCGGCATCCGTCCAGCCTATGCTCGGCATCATGCAAACTTTTCTTTCCGATTCCGTTTCCGGGTCGCCCAATGCATCCGTGTCGTTTCAGTCCATGATCGGCGCCATGCAAACCTTCCTGGCGGGTGCGAATACCGGTTCGCTGACCACATCAGTTCCGTTCAACAACATGCTGGGTGTCATGCAAAGCTTCGTAACAAGTGCGACATCCGGCACAACTAGCGCACCGACCACGTTCCAGTCCATGCTTACTACCATGAGTACGATTTTGAATAACGCAGAGGTGCTGTCGGGACCGGCGAGCGCTCATACCATCAACGTTTTGTCGAACGGCAACGTTCAGGTTTCGGGAACTGCCGGTACCCAAATGCTCGGTAATATGCAGCGTTTGCATTTCGTCGATGGGTCGGTGGCACTGGATATCAGCGGTAACGCGGGCACTACTGCAAAACTGCTCGGCGCGACCTTTGGTTCCGACTCCGTCTCGAACAAAGCCTATGTGGGCATGGGACTCAATCTCCTGGATGGCGGCATGAGTTACCAGGACCTGACACAAACAGCATTGAACGCCAAGCTGGGTACGAACTTCTCAACGGCAGACGAGGTAAAGCTCCTGTATCAAAACCTCCTCGGGACTGCCCCGAGCGCCAGTGACCTTAATTACTGGGAAGGCACTGTGTCATCCGGCCAATACACCCACGCTTCTCTGGCAATGATGGCGGCAGATAGTGGCGTCAATACGGCCAATATTCACTTGGTAGGAATGGCACAGACCGGTCTCGGTTACGTACCTTACGCAGGATAGGGTTTTCTTTCGTGAGGGTGACGCCATCACCAGCATTCAGGGACAACGGATGGTGATGGCCAAGCGCTGGTGATGCTGTCGGATTACCAGAAACGAATTCCATTCTTAGGATGATTCAAATGCGTCGTTTTGTATTGAGGGGATCAATGGTCGCAGCAGTTGCTGCGTTTGCAACCTTTGCCACTGCGACCGATTTGCCCGAGACTTTCAGGCAAAGCGCCATGGCCATGGGCGCCAGTATCGGCACTGATGGCAGCGTCATCATGGGCGCGATGCGCTTCGTTCCCTTACTACCGCCACAATACGATCCGAGCAACGTGCCATCCAATGCATCGATCGCCGATTGCACCCTTCTTGCGGACAAGGTC
>Ga0172379_10008110_pt1 | contig 13366 bp, 12 predicted proteins | sample GrowelOW334metaG_FD_119756 | JGI IMG/M metagenome (GOLD analysis project Ga0172379, IMG submission 119756) | Groundwater microbial communities from an aquifer near a municipal landfill in Southern Ontario, Canada - Groundwater well OW334 metaG | ecosystem: Environmental > Aquatic > Deep... | reverse complement strand
CCGACCGCGACAATTTTGCCATGATCCATAATCGCGATGCGTTGCGACATTTTTTCCGCTTCTTCCATATAGTGAGTGGTCAAGAAAACCGTGAGTTGTTTTTCTCTATTTAACTTTTCAATATAATTCCAAATATGATTTCTGGTTTGTGGATCAAGGCCGATTGTCGGCTCGTCTAAAAATAAAATATCCGGCAAATGAATTAAGCCACGAGCGATTTCCAAGCGTCTTTTCATCCCGCCGGAAAATTTCTTTACCAAATCATCTTTGCGATCCCAAAGCTCTACGAATTCTAACATCTCTTGAATTCTGGCGCGTCTAAGTTTTTTGTCATTCAAACCATAAAGCACGCCGTGAAATTCCAGATTTTCAAAAGCGGTTAATTCGTCATCCAGACTTGGATCTTGAAATACAATACCGAAAGACCGACGCACTTTGTTTTGTTCAGTCAAAGGATCAAAGCCGTTAATTCTAATTTCTCCACTAGTTGGATGAAGCAGGGTGGTGAGCATTTTAATCGTCGTAGTTTTGCCCGCGCCATTGGGTCCAAGAAAAGCAAAAACTTCTCCCTTGCCCACGACAAAAGAAATATCATCAACAGCTATAAAGTCTTTGAATTTTTTGGTTAAGTTTTTTACTTCAATGATGTTTTTCATATAATCGTATTTTACTCCTCGTTTAAAAATTATTCAACCCTCGTTGCTTTGCTTAGGTTTTTGTGATATACATTAGATAAATCCTAAATCCTAAGCACTAAATCCTAAACAAACACAAAACACAAAATTAAAAATAGAAAACCGTTTAAAATTTTGAATTTAACAAATTGGGATTTATTTAGAATTTAGTGCTTAGAATTTTTATAACATTATAAATTCACGGGATGCTAAATCTAATTGAGGAACAAAATTTATTCTCCCAAGGATGCAAGCTAGTCGGCGGTATCGACGAAGCTGGTCGTGGCCCCTTGGCCGGTCCAGTCGTCGCTGCTTGCGTGGTTTGGCCTAGTGATTTTGACGCGGAAAAACTGCTTTATACTGAATTGAAATTATTGCGAGATTCCAAAAAAACTAACGAAAAATTACGCGAACAACTTTTCCAAGCCGTTCAAGCGGAAGCCACGGAAATCGGCGTAGGCATTTGCGACCATCTTACGATTGACCGCGCTAATATTTTTCAAGCAACATTCTTGGCGATGAAAAAATCTTTAAGCGCTCTAAAAAACAAACCGGATTTTATTTTGATTGACGGCAAATTCGGCATTCCCAATACTTCCTACCCACAAAAAGCGATTATCAAAGGCGACTCCAAAATTTTCTCCATCATCTCCGCCTCTATCATTGCCAAAACCACCCGCGACCGCTTGATGCTGAAATTTCACGAGCAATATCCCGAATACGGCTTTGACCAACACAAAGGCTACGGCACAAAACTTCATCTGGCAATGCTCAAAAAATACGGCCCTTGCCCAATTCACAGAAAAAGTTTTGGTCCGGTGAAAAATTTGCTTAAATAAAAAAGGCGACAAAAAATCCGTGTCTACCTGTCTAATCAGTGTCATCCGTGTGCTAACTCATAGAACACGGATGACACGGATTGGATTGATTTGCACGGATAAAATAAACTTTTTTATTTACTCACCACAATCATCGCCTTGATATCCTTTTTTATTGGTAAATGTTTTCCGGTTGGATAATCACGAATCGCTTTGAATAAAACTTTTTCTCCGTAACGGTAGGCCTCGCCTTTACGCGTGCCTGGGTCATTGGTGATAAACTGCTTTTTGGCATAATCATAACCGCGAATCAAAACATTGTGCCGATCCGGACCGGGCGCGGTGAAATTTGGATTCTTTAACAGTCGTCCATTGGTTGGCACAATTATTACATTACCTTTTTCCAACTCTTTAATAATATCTTTAATTTCAAAATTATATTTAACTTCAACTTTTTTGTATTTATAATATTCAATAAATAATCTCTCAGCCGTGCTAGAAGCGGAAGTATCCGTAAAATTATCATACTTTTTCTTTTCCCAATCTGACATCGCCAAAATTTCTCGTTTGGCGATTTTTTTGTCCAAACTTTTCCCCCGTGCCCAATATACCGCCATAATAACCGACGCCTCTTCACAAGCATCCTGCTGTCGCGCGTCTTTCCACTCCCCATAAGGAGACTGGGAAGTAAAAGGAACGCTCAAAACGATTGTCTTTTTCGTTTCCGCCAATGCGAAACTAAAGACGCTGAATTGCGCTAAAATAACGATTAAAATTATAAAAAACCTGTTTAACATACCTCTTAATTTCCAATTTTAATTAACAATTAATTTGATTTTCTTATTTTTAAATATTTGCTATAATATAACTATTACAAATAATAGCAAAATTTACAAATCGGATTGAATCTATAACCTAAAAATATTTATAGATTCCTGTCTGCCGACAGGCAGGCGTGAAAAGATTTGTTGATTTGTGGGTCTCTATGAAAATACACATCCCCCTAACTGTCCCCAAAGCCAAAGAAAAAGAATACCTTAAAAATTTCACCACCGCTACTCGCGGTACCGGAAAACTAATGATGTTCGCCGGCGACCAAAAAGTAGAACATCTTAATAATGATTTTTACGGCAAAGGCATCCCAGCAGAGGTCGCTGATCCGGAACATTATTTCCGAATTGCCAAAGAAGCGCAAATCGGCGTTTTTGCCACACAACTTGGTCTCTTGGCAAAATATGGTCGTGATTATCCGCAAATTCCTTATTTAGTTAAATTGAATTCCAAAACTAATTTGCTCACCGAAAAATACAAAGACCCGGTCAGTGAACGCTGGCTCCCGGTTAACGATATAGTTGATTTCAAAAAACAAAGCGGTCTTAATATTGTCGGAGTCGGCTATACTATTTATATCGGCTCTTGGTATGAAGCGGAAATGTTCGGCCAAGCAGCCCGTATTGTTCAAGAAGCTCATCGTCAAGGTTTGATTACCGTAATTTGGATGTATCCGCGGGGTAAAGCCGTGGCTGACAAAGATGAAGACAATATTCATCTAATTGCCGGCGGAGCAGGCGTAGCGCTTTGTCTCGGCGCTGATTTTGTCAAAGTTAATTACCCCTACAACCTGGCGCATTGCCAAAAAGTCGCTAATGATTTCAAAGAAGTGGTAAATGCCGCCGGACGCACCAAGGTAATTTGTATCGGCGGTACCAAAAAACACGAAAAGCAATTCTTAAAATGCCTTTATGATCAAATTCATGTTTCCGGAACCGAAGGCAATGCCATTGGCCGAAATATTTACCAAAGAGAATTAGCCGAAGCAATCCGCATGGCCAACGCCGTTTCCGCTGTCTCGCTCTATGATTATTCTCCAGAGGATGCTTATGAAGTGTTTTTAGGAAATAAAGAGTTGAAGATAAAATAAAAATCCTACGAAATATAAATTTTAAACTTTACGTTTTGCAGACATTCGTATATTCGTAAAAATTCGTATTTCGTAGAGAAAAATATGATCAAAGTAGACCAAAACAAATGCGTCGGTTGTGGCCGTTGCTCGGAAATTTGTCCGGACACCTTTCGTTTAAACGCTGAAGGTAAATCGGAAGTTTTGAGCCAAGGCAACAAAAACTGCGCTATGAAAGCAGCAGATTCCTGCCCGGTCGGAGCCATTTCTGTTGACGAATAAAACGCCATCGGCAAAAAAACAACGGTAAAATTTAACGCCAATTTTTGGCTTTCAAAAAACGAGGTTAACACCTCGTTTTTATATTCTAACAAAATAAACCTCAACTAAAAACCTTAATAAACAAAAAAATAGATTTCAAAAATTGAAAAATAATTTTTAGTAAACCTAGAAAATCTAAACGAAATAGAACGATAGTATTTGTAGATTCGTGAAAGGATTCGTTGATTTGTGGGTTATTTATTTCAAAACACTCAACAAGCTCCTCCCAATCATTTCTGGCGGTGTTTTCAAATTCATTATTTCCAAAATAGTCGGCGCAATATCAATAATCATCCCATTAATTTCCGCACAACCGCCTTCTTTGGCTTCGGAAAAACTATTGTCCGAGGTCACCAACCAGCAAGGCACCGGATTGGTGGAATGCTCTGTATCTTTTTCAAATGAAATCGTATTGATCATTTCTTCAACGTTGCCATGGTCAGCCGTGATAATCAAAGATCCTTGGCGCGCCAAAACTTCAGCCATTAAATCCTTGAGGCAAGCGTCGGTTTCCTCCACAGCTTTGATGCCGGCTTCCAAATCACCGGTATGCCCAACCATGTCCGGATTAGCATAATTCAAAAGAATAAAATCAAATTTATCTTTGTTAATTTCTTTAATTACTCTGTCCGTAATCTCTCTCGCGCTCATCTCCGGCTTAGTTGCATAAGTTCTTACATTTTTTGAAGGAATTAAAACTCGTTCTTCTCCAGGATAAGGCTTTTCCACTCCGCCATTAAAAAAGTAAGTAACATGAGCGTATTTTTCCGTTTCCGCAATCCGCAATTGTTTCTTGCCGGCCTTGGATAAAATCTCCCCTAGGCGAGTGGTAATTTTTTGTTCGGGAAAAGCCACCCCTGCCGGTAAACTATCTTCATAGGAAATAAAACCGGTAAATTTAATATTTTTCGGTCGATCCGCTTTTTTAAACTCCGCAAAAGACTTGGCGGAAAAAGCTTCGGCCATTTGCCTAGTTCTGTCTTCCCGAAAATTAAAACAAATAATTGAATCATTTTCTTGAATCAACCCAATCGGCTCGTCTTTTTTATCAACTATCACAACTGGCTCTAAATATTCATCAAAAACTTTACCGTCATACTGTTTGTCTACAGCTTTTAAAACATCGGTTTCCCGCAATCCTTCCCCATCAACCATTGCCGAAAAAGCCTTCTCGGTGCGATCCCAATTCTGATTACGATCCATGGCGTAATAACGTCCTGTAAGTGATGCTATCGCCCCTATTTTAAAATCCCGACAAAGATTATTAATGATTTCCAAATATTTATTAACATTCTGTGGCGGTGTGTCCCGACCATCAGCCACAGCATGAATAAAAAGATTTTTTACCCCTCGGCTTTTTGCCAAACCAATCAAAGCGCTTAAGTGATCCAAATGTGAATGCACTCCGCCATCACTCAAAAGCCCCCACAGATGCAGACGAGAATCATGCTTCTTGGCCCAATCCATTGCCGACAAAAGCGCTTCGTTTTTGGCAAAAGAACTATTCTGAATAGACATACTAATAGTCGGCAGGTATTGAAAAATAATTTGTCCGGCGCCGATGGCCTGATGCCCGACTTCTGAATTTCCGCGCACTCCCCAGGGCAAGCCCACCGCCAAACCGGACGCCTGCAAAAGCGTCTTGGGGTAAAATTTATTCAATTGATTGATAGTCGGCAGATTGGCTTTCACCAGCGGATTTCCCACCTCCACATCCCACTCACCCCAACCGTCTAGAATTACCAGAACTATCGGTTTTTTAACATTGCTCATAAACTCATTGTGCAATTTATAATTCAACCCTTAAATGAATAAAGTAAAATCAATAATGAATAATATCCCACTCCCTTGTTTATCTCACATTGCCGTTCTTTCTATATTGCATTATCCTTACAAAAAACTACTACCGAGAAAGAACAAAAACATTATTCATTTTGCATTATTCTTCCGCCTCGTCGCAGTCTCCCTGACGCTTCAGGGGACTGCGATGCGTTCAACGGTCGCAGTCCCTTGCAAGGAGACTGCGACTAAGAGAGAAGACTGTTGGCTTACTAATACTATTAATTTTTAATTCGTAATTCGTAATTCTTAATTGATAATTTCATTATACCAAATCTAATGACAAAATAAAAATAAAAGGTTATAATAAAAATATGACAGTAGAAACAAACATTTACGACGAAAAATTTTTCCAAAACACCATTAAGCTGGAAAGCGACTCAGCTTTGGCTGTGGTGAAAATTTTACTTAAACACTTCCAGCCAAAATCCGTCATTGATATCGGCTGTGGTTGTGGTATTTACCTGCAAGAATTTGCCAAACATAATATTGAAATAGCCGGTTACGATGGTTCGCCGTCCGCGATTATATCATCCTTAATAGGCGACAAAATTAAACTTTTTGATCTTTGCGAACCTTTGAAATTGAAACAAAAATTTGACTTATGCTTGTGCGTAGAAGTCGCCGAACACCTGCCCCAAGAATATGCCGATACTTTGGTTGAGACTTTGGCAAACCTCTCAGACACTTTGATTTTCACCGCCGCCACACCGGGACAAGGTCCACGTTCCATCGGCCATATTAACGAACAAAACCCGGAATACTGGATAGACAAATTTACTGAAAAAGATTTTGCTTTGGACAAGAAATTAACCGAGAAAATCAGAACTGAAATGAAAGCAAAAAATGTCGTTTGGTGGATCGTTAAAAATCTAATGATTTTTAAACATACTTGAAATGAAAAACAAGGAGGAAAAAATAAAAATCTTAATGGCTTCAGCCGAGATCGCGCCTTTTGTTAAAGTTGGCGGTTTGGGCGACGTAGTCGGTAGTCTACCGCCGGCTTTGGCTAAGCTGAACTGCGATGTCCGGCTAATTATTCCAAAGTACGGAAATCTTGATACCAAAAAATTCAAACTAAAAAAAATCCTCTCTCAAATCCCGGTCAAAACCGCCGGTCGGATTGAAAGTGTTAACGTCTGGCAAGCTGAACTCCCGGGGCAAAAAATAATCACTTACTTCTTGGAAAATAAAAAGTATTTCTCAGACTCTAACCCCTATTCTGGGAATAACTCAGAAAAATTTCTCTTCTTTTCCTTGGCGATTCTTTATGTTTTGCCGATTTTGGAATTTGTTCCAGAAATCATACATTGCCATGATTTTCACACCGCCATGCTTACTGATCTAATCAAAGTAGAAAATTTTTATTCTCCGCTTTACCAAAAAACCAAAACTCTTTACACAATTCACAACCTGAATTACCAAGGCAAAAGTCCCCTTGAAATTTTAAAAACCGGTAATCTAAACACTAGCCTTCTAAACTCTTTGAGCACTGATGCCAGAAACGGCGATATCAATTTCATGGCGCAAGGTATTCTCAACGCCGATTGGGTTAACACCGTTAGCCCCACTTATGCCAAGGAAATAAAAACTTCAGTTTATGGCGCTCACTTGGAAAGAGTGATCCGAGCTAACCAAAACAAAATCTCCGGAATTCTTAATGGTATTGATGTCAACTTTTTTAATCCAGCCAAAGATCAATTTATCTTCTCTCGCTACGATAAAAATAGTTTAAACAAAAAAATAATCAACAAAACAAAACTGCAAAAAAAGCTAGGCTGGAAAGCAAATTCTAAGACAGCGCTAGTCGGCCTGATTTCTCGCTTTACTTGGCAAAAAGGCTTGGATTTAATCACTGAAAAATTATTAACCCAAAATTGTCAATTTGTTTTTCTGGGAACCGGCGACAAAAAATACGAAGATTCCCTTTCACAGTTAGCCAAAAAATTTCCGGAAAAAATCAAAGTAATTACCGCTTTTGACTCAACTCTAGCTCAACAAATCTATGCTGGCGCTGATATCATGCTCGTACCCTCCCGCTATGAACCGTGCGGTTTAACCCAAATGATCGCGATGCGCTACGGCACTGTTCCTTTGGTGCGTGCTACCGGCGGTTTGGCCGACACAGTAGATAATCAAGTTGGCTTCAAATTCAAAGATTTTAGCCCAAGCGCCCTGCAAAGAACTCTAACCAGCGCCTTAAAAATTTATTACAAAAAACCCAAACAATGGAAAAAAATCCAAATCGCCGGTATGAAAAAAGATTTTTCTTGGAACAAATCAGCCAAAGAATACCTAAAAATATACAAACAATTGCTAAAATAAAACCAAAAAATACTTATCAACATTGACTAAAAGCAAAAAATTTGCTATACTGATTATAGATGAGATAAAAATATCATCCAAAAATAAAAACCAAAACAAAATCTGCACGAGCTACGTATTGCATATTCGCATGTCCCACTTTCGTAGTGTGGGTTCGCGAAGCGAATAACTTAGCTACGGCAGAACAAAACAATGAAAAACCAAAATCTAACGGCGAATAATTTTTTTATTGGCTGGAAAGAACACAATTTAACAAAAAAGAAGGCAATTGATGGCAAGTTATCAAACAAAAGCGGTTTGATAATTAGTGTGTCAATTGCTTTTTTTGTGGTTTTCACCTGCGCTCAAGCCTTAAAAAGCTTAATGGATAGTTTATAAAATCGGCCAAGACAATACGCGCCGTTTAAAATATTTTTGCTCTTTTGACCCGCTAAAGAAAACAAGACTCATTAATCTTGAGAACTAGCGAAATACAATTTAACCGAAGCCGGGCGATGACAGTTTAAATTTAACAAGAAGATTAAATTTGTAATTGACATGGCCCTACCGAAAAAACCGCCAGCTAACCACGCTGACGGTTTTTACTTGCTTGCAGATGACTGATATTATTGATAAACTATAAACAACAATTGATAGTTGATTATTAACAATTAACTTTTTTCTATGGAAAATGGATTTACAATTTTTTTACTAATATTACTTATTTTTGGCATTGCGACGGTGATTGTTTTGTTATTAAAAAAGAAAGAGAATTATGGCGAGGAAAAGCTAATCGCTATGATGGAGCGCCTATCCTATCTTTCGGAACAGAACAAGGAAATGCGCCAGGCCATGGACGCCAAGCTCTCAGAGACGCACAAGGCCTCTCAGGGACAATTTGAGCAAGCAACCAAGATTATCCAGGGAATTACCGGACAATCTGCTAAGTTGATTCAAGACGTCACGCAAAAGCTAACCAAACTAGACGAAACCAACAAACAAGTGATTGATTTTTCTTCACAACTCAAAAATTTGCAGGATATCCTGAAAAATCCGAAACAACGTGGTGTTTTGGGTGAATATTATTTAGAAGAAACTTTGCGCAATGTTTTACCGCCCAATTCTTACCAAATGCAATATGGTTTTAAAGATGGCACAATTGTGGACGCCGTGGTTTTTGTGAAAGACAAAATTATTCCAGTTGATTCCAAATTCAGTTTGGAAAATTACGAGAAAATTCTCAATGCCAGCGATCAAGAGACTAAAGAAAAATTTGAAAAAAATTTCAAGCTTGATTTAAAAAATCGGATTGACGAAACTTCCAAATACGTGAAGCCAGCCGAAGGCACGATGGACTTTGCTTTTATGTTTATCCCAAGCGAAGCGATTTATTATGATTTATTGATTAATAAAGTCGGCGCCGTTCAGGTGAACACTCGCGATTTGATTGAATACGCTTTCCGCGACAAACACGTGATAATTGTTTCTCCGACTTCTTTTCTTGCTTATCTGCAAACCGTTTTACAAGGCCTAAAAGCGATGCAAATTGAAGAGAATGCCAAAGAAATAAAAAGCAACGTGGAAAAATTAGGCAAGCATCTTCTGAGCTATGATGACTTTATGAAAAAGTTAGGCACGAGCATGACCACTACGGTAAATCATTATAATAACGCCTATAAAGAATTCAAAAAATTAGACAAAGACGTAGTCAAAATCGCCGAAGTAGAATCGCAGATTGAGCCGATGTTGATTGAGAAGCCGAGAATTGAATAATGAATATTGAATAATGAATAATGAAAAGATTAAAAATCAAATTCAAACTCAAGAAGCAATTATTCGTACGATTGCTTTTTTTGACATGTTTGATTATCCGTTGACGGCTTGGGAAGCTTGGAAATACTGCGACATTCCCTCACCCCGTCTCGACGCGATCGAGCCACCCCTCTCCCGAGCCGGTCGCACCGGCTCGGGAGAGGGGACGGGGGTGAGGGCAGAGGGTGGTTTTTATTTTCTTCCTGGCCGGGAAAAAATTGTTGAAACCAGAAAAAAACGTTATAACTATTCTTTGCGGAAATTAAAACGCGCCAGATTAATTGCGAAAGTTTTTAAAATTATTCCTTGGATCAAAATGATTGCGGTCGGCAATATTATCGGATCTTATAATCTAAAAGATGAAAGCGATATTGATTTATTTATTATTACCGAGAAAAATCGGATTTGGCTTAGCCGGTTTGGTTGCGTTTTGATTACTAAGATTTTAAATCTACGCCCAACGCCAAAAAATTCACGAGATAAAATTTGTTTGAGTTTTTTTGTGAGTGAGGAGAAACTAAATTTAAAGGATTTAATGTTGGACGAAAAAGATCCCTATTTTGTTTACTGGTTAGCCGGCCTTTACCCCATCTATAATGCTAATAACACTTGGACAAAATTTTACGAAGCCAATAGTTGGCTAAAAAATTACTTACCAAACTGGCAGGTGGGCAAATTTAATAATCAATTCAACGCCGGCAAACCTTGGCCGAAATTTTATAGATTAGTTATTGGTCTAATCTTTGGCTGGACAGAAAAGCTTATAAAAATATTCCAACTCAAAGTTTTAGCGCCGGAATTAAAGAGTCTAATGAACAAAGATACGCGAGTGGTAATTAATGATCAAATTTTAAAATTGCACGTTCTGGATCGGCGTGAACATTACCGTGATTTATATTATAATAAGCTTAATGAAATACTTAAACAAAATAATTGAATACGGACTATATTTATTTGTCTTTCTTCTTCCTTGGCAGACGCGATGGATTATTAAAGCAGGGGAATTGAATGGCGGATATTTTGAGCCAAAAACAATTTCATTGTATGGGGTGGACATTGTATTGCTAATTATTCTATTGTTAAATTGCTTCATTGCTATAAGCAGTCTAAAAGCTAAAAGCTTAAAGCTAACAGCTATTTGGTGGCTAATTGCGGGCTTAGATTTATTTATTTTTGTTTCAATATTTTTTGCTCCAAACAAATTGATTGCGCTTGAGCATTATCTTTGGTTTTTGTTGGGAGTTGGACTTTTCTGGTTAATTACTAACGCCGAATATAATAAATCAAAATTGCTTTGGAGTTTGGTTGCAGGTGCGATTTTGCAAGCTGGATTGGGGATTTATCAATTTCTCGCCCAATCAACCTTCGCATCAAAGTGGCTGGGAATGGCGGTTCACAACCCTTCTAATCTAGGTGTCTCAGTGATTGAAACTTTAGGCGGCGAAAGATGGCTACGGGCTTACGGGGGATTGGATCATCCGAATGTGCTGGGAGGTTTATTGGTAATAGCGGTGCTATTAATTTTCAATTTTCAATTTTCCCACCTACGCTTGCGAGCTTCGGCGGAGCAAGCAATTTTCAAACAATTTAACAATTTAACAATTTTTTACTTTTTACTTTTTACGTCGCTCTTTCTATCCTTCTCTCGCTCCGCCTGGTTAGGATTAATCATCGGCTTGGCGACAGCTCTAGGAATTTCGTTAATAAAAAAAGATTCGCCAATGCGAAACCAGATATTAAAATTTTCAATTATCGGCGTCTTGGTTTTTGCGGTTTTGGGAAATATTTACAGTGACCTACTTAGTCCAAGGTTAAACCTTAATACTCGACTAGAGCAGAAATCAATCACCGAAAGAATGGAATCAGTTGATCAGGCAAAAAGTTTAATCAAAAATAATTTATTTTTTGGCGTCGGTATCGGAAATTACACTTTGGCTTTAGCCGAACAAAATCCAGGTCAACCAGCCTGGACATACCAGCCGGTTCACAACACTCCACTTCTGATCTTAGCTGAAATTGGCATTTTCGGTTTCATCTTTTTCGTCACGATGTTATGTGCTATGTGCTATGTGCTATGTCGTTCTATTCTTAAAAATAAAAATTCAGAGAGTACACTAAATTTAACCATACTAGTCGCATTAGTCGCCATGTTCCAATTCGACCACTTCTGGTGGAGTCTGCATTTTGGAATTTTATTGTTTTGGTTTATTTTAGGACTAACGCAAGCAGAAATAAAAAAAATTATTACGGAATAATCTTACTAAAATTAATTAATTTATAATCAACAAAATAGCGAACTTATTCAAAAAATATTTGTGAATTTGTGAAAGCCTGCCTGCCGGCAGGCAGGGATTTGTTGATTTGTGGGTCTTTATGTTTTTATTTTTTGACACCGAAACCACGGGTTTACCGCGAAATTACAATGCGCCCTTATCTGACTTGGACAACTGGCCACGCCTCGTTCAGCTGGCTTGGGTAGTTTATAATAACCAGGAAAAAAAAATCGGAGAAGCTAACTACATTATCAAACCGGAAGGTTTTTTGATTCCCGAACAAGCTTCTAATGTTCACGGAATCAGCACTGAAAAAGCGCTGGCAGAAGGCCACGCGCTAGAAAATGTTTTGGATCAATTCGCCCAAGCGATTCAAGAAGCAAAAATTTTAATCGCTCACAATATGAGTTTTGATGAAAAAATTATGGGCGCGGAATTTATGCGCAAAAAAATGGAACACGATTTGTTTAATACGATCCGCGTTTGCACCAAAGAAGAAGCCACGGATTATTGCCAATTGCCGGGAAACTACGGCTACAAATGGCCACGACTAGATGAACTCCACATCAAATTATTTGGCGAAAATTTTGACGGCGCGCATGACGCGTTAGCGGATGTAAAGGCTTGTGCCCGCTGTTTTTTTGAATTAGCGAAAAGAGGGGTGATAAAATAACATAAAATTTTATCAACTCCATTTTGGTATTTGCTTTTAGTTTGCTTTTTAACTATTGATTACTTCAATTCGCAAGGTGATCTTTAATTTTTGTTTAAAATCGTTTTTTTATATGACGAGGGAAATTGAATTGATTGCGTAAAAAGTATTGAAAATTGATAATTGAAAATTCAGTAATGATACTCCTTACCCTTAGCAATAGTCACTGCCCGATAAATCTGCTCAAGCAAAACCACGCGCGCCAATTCATGAGGCATAGTCATTTGAGAAAGAGAGATCTTCTGATATTTATTTTTGAACTCATCCGAAAAACCCAAAGCACCACCAACAACCAAAACCACTTCTTCATTTTTTTCCAAAAATTTAGAGAACTGCAAAGAATCATACTCTTTGCCGTTTTCGGATAACAAAAAAACATTTTGACTATTAATTTTTTCTAAAGTTTTTTCAATCTTTTCGCCTTCAATCTGTTTCGCGCGCTCTTTGCTTGATTGACTAAAGCTCTCCGGCTTCAATTCAATAATTTCCAGTTTGGCATAAGGCCTCAAACGCTTAATATACTCTTGAACAGCCTGTTCAAAAAAAGCTTTTTTAATTTTATCGATGGCGATTATTTTTAGATTAAACATTTTTAAGTATTATTTATTTACCAATCTAATAGAATTAAACTATTAATTTTTGATTTTTTTAAATATCATATCAAATTCTTTGGATGCTTTTTTGAGATAATCAGTTAATATTTTTTTCATTTT
>Ga0172379_10008109_pt1 | contig 13367 bp, 13 predicted proteins | sample GrowelOW334metaG_FD_119756 | JGI IMG/M metagenome (GOLD analysis project Ga0172379, IMG submission 119756) | Groundwater microbial communities from an aquifer near a municipal landfill in Southern Ontario, Canada - Groundwater well OW334 metaG | ecosystem: Environmental > Aquatic > Deep... | reverse complement strand
TAAAAAAATGTCCGGGGCTGGTAGATGTTAAATTAATTCCTGCCACCAATGGTTTTTCCATTCGGCCGTATTTTAAAATAAAATTTGCTATTAAAAATAATAAAATCATCACTAAAGCATCCATTGTTGAACGTTCTCATTTAAAATATCTATTTTTAATCGGCAAAGCGGATATGAAAGGCTTTTTAATCGACCCCACAAAAAATAACTATAATACGTTAGAATAAAAAATATGAAAATTGGCATCTTAACAAAAGAATTTCCGCCATATGTTTACGGCGGAGCGGGTGTACATGTGGAATCTTTAGTTAATGAATTTATTAAAAAATATCCGGTTTACGTGCAATGTTTTGGCAACCAAAATTTTACTAAAAAAAATCTCACAGTCAAAGGATACAATAGCTGTGAAAATTTAATTACAGATAATAAAAAATTTACCGGTGCTTTTGAAGCATTATGTATCTCCTTAAAAATTGCCAGCAAAAAACCACCAGTAGATCTGGTGCATTGCCATACATGGTATACAACGTATATTGGTTTTTTACTTAAACAACTTTATAACATTCCATTAATCGTCACTTTACATAGTATTGAACCATTGCGTCCATGGAAACAAGAGCAATTAGGTTCGTCTTACCATTTGTCTTGCTGGATGGAAAAAACTGCTATTGAAAATGCCGATAAAATTATCGCTGTATCCGATGACACTAAAATTAATATTTTGCGTTGCTATAATATTTCCCCTTCGAAAGTAGAGGTTATTTACAATGGCATGAATGTGCAAGAAATTAAACCAACAAAAGACACCAGCGTTTTGTTGAAATATAATATCAACCCCAAAAAACCCTATATTTTGTTTGTCGGCCGAGTAACCCGCCAAAAAGGATTAATCTATTTATTGAACGCTTTGCAAAATATTGATAAAAAAATTCCCGTGGTAATTGTGGCTGGTGCACCGGATGAAAAAAATATTTACCGCTTGACTGTTAATAAAATAAAAAAAATCAGGGCGACGGGTCGCCAGATCGTGCATGTTGAAGACTTTATTAAACACAGCGATCTCAGCCAATTTTTCAGCCATGCGGCAGTGTTTGTTTGTCCTTCTATCTATGAACCATTTGGTATGGCAGCGCTTGAGGCCATGGCCTGCGGTATTCCGGTGGTAGCCTCAGCTGTTGGCGGTCTGCCAGAATTCGTAGTACCAGAAGAAACAGGTTATTTAGTAACATTTAAATCGGTTAGTGAAATCGATCACGAGCCGCGCAACCCAGAAAATTTTTCTTTCCGTCTGGCCAAATATATTAACATAGTTTTGAATAATCCAAAAAAAGCTAAACTCTTGGGCAACCGCGGCCGGCAAATAGCTGTGAAAAATTTCAGCTGGCAAGCCGCAGCTAAAAAAACTATTACTCTTTATCAACGAGTTTTAAAAAACGGTAATTAATATGTCTCAGGCTATTAAAATTCTTTATCTTAGCTCCGAATTAACTCCTTTAGCCAAAGCGGGGGGGCTGGGCGATGTCGCCGGTGCTTTGCCGAAAGCATTATTTAAGTTGCATGCCGATATCCGAGTAATGCTACCGTATTATGAAACTATTGAAAAACAAAAAATAGAAACAAAAAAAATTATCAGCCATTTAATTGTTCCTTTTGGCAAAGAACACCACGTGGCCACCATTTATCAAGCCGATATCCCCAATAGCCAAGTGCCTTTATATTTAATTCATCATCATGAATTTCTCAGTACTGGCCCGATATATTCTTCTAAGCGTGAACGGTTTATGTTTTTTACCCAAGCGATTAACGAATTTTTAAAATTAGATATTTTCCAGCCTGATATCATTCATGTAAATGATTGGCATCCAGCGGGCTTGCTGGCTTTGTTAAAAAAAGATCCACAGCACAAAAAACATCATTACAAATCTTTGATTACTATTCATAATCTAGCCATGACGGGCAAAATATTAAACTCCAAAACCAAGCTCTGGCATCCGTCTTTGTATCACCCAAGCAAAACTAAAAATTTCTTAATTTTAAAACAGGGCTTAGAGCACAGCGATTTGATTAATACTGTCAGCCCGCAATATGCTAAAGAAATTCTCACTCCAGAATACGGCACCAGCCTACTGCCCATTTTAAAAAAGCATCGCCGCAAACTTTGCGGAATCATTAATGGTATTGATGCCGGTTTATTCAGCCCGCAAAAAGATAAATATATTCAATATAACTATAATTGGCGCTCACTTAATTTAAAAAATAAAAATAAGCGCTTCTTACAAAAACTCTGCCACTTACCAATAAATGAAAATATTCCTATTTTTGGTTTAGTTTCTCGTCTAACCAAACAAAAGGGTGTGGATTTAATTATTGCTATTGTGAAAGATCTGGCCAAATTAAACGTCCAGTTTATTTTTACTGGCACTGGCAAAGAACCAATCGAACAAGCTCTAAAAAAAGCTGTTGCTAAATATCCAAAAAAGTTTTTCTTCCTGAATAAATTCGATATTCCTTTCGGCCAATATATTTATGCTGGCGCTGATATATTTCTCATGCCATCATTGTTTGAGCCATGTGGCTTAGGGCAAATGATTGCTATGGCCTATGGCACTATCCCGATTGTACGCGCGACAGGTGGTTTAAAAGACACAGTAAAAAACAATAAAACCGGCTTCGTCTTTAATAACTATCAGGCGGCTGAATTATTAAAAACTATTACAAAATCTACTAAATTATATCAAAATAAAACCGTTTGGAAAAAAATGATTAGACAAGCTATGGAACAGGATTTTACCTGGCATAATTCTGCCAGACAATATATGGATCTTTATAAAAAACTTCTGAAAAAATAAACCTATGAATAAAGTGCCCAAATCAGAAATCCGTAAAGACTATATCCAAGATAAATACGTCATCATCGCGCCACGGCGTCATTTACGGCCACATGATATTAAACCTATTAAAGAAGAACGTGCTGATGCTACCTGCGCCACCTGCCCTTTTTGCCCGCAAAATTTAAACAAAGAAAAAGCCGAGTTAATAATCGGCGACCGTGAAAATTGGGATGTTTATGTAATTGCCAATAAATTTCCAGCCGTGTCTCTGGATAACCCCAAAGCATACGGCGTACAAGAAGTAGTTGTGGAAACTCCGGGCCATAATAAACATCTGGATGATTTGTCGGTCTCTCATATTAAAAAACTTTTAGATGCTTACGCCAAAAGAACAGAGGAAATTTCTAAAATTCCTAAAATAGAATATATTTTGATTTTTAAAAACAATGGCGGCCGCGCTGGCGCTTCCATATTGCATTCGCATTCGCAGGTTTTTGCCACGGATTTCTTGCCACCGCACTTATTCGATAAATCGGAAAAAACTTTAGTATATAAATTAAAATATGGCACCTGCGTTTACTGCGATGTCATTAAAAAAGAGCGTAAAAGCCCACGTTTTATTTGGGAAGATAAAAATATTGTTTGCTTTGCGCCTTACGCCTCTATCCATAATTATGAAGCCTGGATATTGCCTAAAAGACACATAGACAATATTACTATGCTAACAGACGACGAAAAAAAATCATTCGCTTTTATTTTAAAACATATCACCAATTCTATCGATTTGCTGGGACTACCATATAATTTTTATTTTCATCAAGTGATCAATGATGAAGATCAACATTTATACATGAAAATAGTGCCTCGCGGCTCTGTGTGGGCAGGGGTGGAAATCGGCTCGGGCTTGATTATTAATCCGGTCGCCCCAGAAGATGCGGCGGCCTATTATCGCTCTAGATTATAATTTGATTTTTATAAAATTTCTTTTACCCACTTGCACCACATCGCCATTTTTTAAAGCTACTTCTTGCTTCCAGTCTATAATTTTCTGATCATTAATTTTTACTCCTCCCATTTTCACTAGTCTTTGTGCTTCAGCTTTTGATTTTGCTAATTTCAATTCTACCAATATACTTACCACCGACCACTGACTACCGACTATTTTTTTCTCTGGAATTTCAGTTGGTTTTTGTTTGCTGGCAAAAATTTTCCTAAATTCTGCCTCTGCTTTTTTAGCATCTTCTTCAGTATTATATTGTTTTACTATCTCATAAGCCAGCTTAGCTTTATAATCTCTCGGATTTTTACCTGCTTTTAGCTCTTTTTCTATAGTATGAATTTCGGTCATGGGCACATCTGTACAATATTCAAAAGTTTTAATAATCACATCATCACCTAAAGACATAATTTTACCATATAAATCATTGGGTGGGGCACTGATCGCAATAACATTGCCAGTAGTTTTGCCAATTTTAGTGCCATACGAATCAGTCAAAAGCGGAACAGCTAAAACATATTTTTCTTTATGTTTAATTTTATCTAATAAAGTCCGCCCAGCCAGCATATTGAAAATTTGATCGGTGCCGCCCACTTCCAAGTCCACGTCCATGGCTACAGAATCATATCCTTGCATTAAGGGATAAAAAAATTCATGCATGGATATTGGTTGATTGTTTTTTAATCTTCTTTGAAACATGTCTCTTTCGATCATCTGCTGCACAGTAAAATTTGCGGCCAAATCAATCACATCGGCAAAGGTCATCTTGGCCAGCCAGGTACTATTAAATTTAATTTCAATGGGATTGTTTTTGTTATTAAAATCTAAAATTTTTCCAGCTTGTTTTTTGTAGTCTTTAGCATTGGCTAAAATTTCTTCGCGAGTTAATGGTCTGCGAGTTTTGTCTTTGCCGGTTGGGTCACCGATCATGCCGGTAAAATCGCCAATTAATAAAATTACCCGATGCCCTAATTCTTGAAAATGTTTTAATTTTCGCAAAGGTACAGAGTGGCCAATATGCAAATCAAAGCCAGTGGGATCTACGCCTAAATATAAAGTGGTTCTTTCGCCTTTTAACATTTTTTCCTCTAACTTCTGTTTATTTGGATAAATTGTGTCCACCCCCCTGGTCAAACACTCTTGAATTTTTTGTTTGTCTGTTATCACGGATATAGATATTTTTTATTAATATTCATTATATTATCGTATTTCTGCTATAATATCAATATGTCTTATAAAATCTGCTTAGATATCGGCGGAACAAAAATTGCCGGGGCTTTAATTGATGAAAATGCCAGAATTTGGCATTATCAGCAAATACTAACGCAAGCAAACAAAAGCAACAAAGAAATAATAAATCATATTATATTAATAATAGATAAATTATTATCTGTAGAGACAATTCATGAATTGTCTCTACAGATATGTTCCATTAACCTGGCTATTGCCGGACAAATTGATAGCAAAAAAGGAGTAATAATTAAAAGCCCAAATTTTAATAAAAATTTTAATAATATTCAAATTAAAAATATCTTAGAAAAAAAATATAAATTGCCTGTTTATCTAGATAATGATGCAAATTGTTTTGCTTTAGGGGAAGCAATCTATGGCCTAGGCAAAAGGTACGAAACTGTGGTGGGCATGACTCTAGGCACCGGTGTGGGAGGCGGTATTGTCATCAATAAAAAAGTTTATCATGGCAAAAATAATTTAGCCGCAGAATTTGGTCATTTAATAATTAAAAATCAAGTCTGGGAAAAGAAAAAAAATAATATTAAAGATATTCATCATTTAGCTCTAGCTTTATATAATATTTTGCATATTTTAGACCCGGAGATTATTATTATTGGAGGTGGCTTAAGTCATGTTGCTGATTTACTGAGTCAGGCTAGACAAAAATTGAAAAAATTACTATACTATCAGGCGTTTCGACATACCAAAATAGTACGATCTAAATTACAAAATAAAGCCAATCTATTAGGCGCATATTTATTAAATAATAATCATATATGAATCAAAAAAAAGAAAAACCGAAAGTTATCGATATTAAAAAACCCAAGACCAACTTTACTACCCATCCGCTAACACTGCAAAATAGGCCAAAGAAAAAAATAAGCCGCCGGAAACTCTGGTTAAAACGTATTGGCATATTTTTAGCTGTTTGTGGCGCCTTAGGTGTGATTACGATAGTTGGTGTTTTTGCCTGGTTTTCCAAAGACTTACCCGATCCCAGCAAAATTAGTGACCGCTTGGTTGCTGAAAGCACCAGAATATACGATAACACTGGCACGGTTTTATTATATGAAGCTGGCAAAGATATTAAACGCACTTCCATTAAGCCGGAAGAAGTGCCCGTTTTAGTAAAATGGGCAACCATTGATTTAGAAGACAAACATTTTTACGAAAACCCCGGTTTTGATTGGCGCGGCATGATCCGTTCTGTTTATATTAACACCTTCACTCATCAAAAAGTGGGTGGCTCTACTATTACTCAACAATTTATTGGCAATGCAGTTGTGGGCAAAGAAAAAACTTATTCCCGTAAAATAAAGGAGTTAATTTTATCCATCCAACTGGAACGTAAGTATAGCAAAGACGAAATTTTAACCATGTATTTAAACGAAATTAATTATGGTGGAGTAAATTATGGCATTGCGGCTGCGGCCAATAGTTATTTTGGTAAGGCGCCTAAAGATTTAACCATCGCTGAAGCGGCAACCTTAGCTGGTATCCCCCAAAGGCCAACAACCTATATTAGCAACCCGGATTTATTGAAAGACCGACGCAACTTTTGTATTGACGAAATGTTAGTGCAAGGACACATTACCAAAGAGGAAGCAGAAGCAGCCAAGGCCGAGTCTCTTAACTTTAAATCGGAAATTGTCTATAAAAAAGCACCTCATTTTGTGGATTATGTGATTGCGCAACTAGAAGATGATTTCGGTCCCAGCTTCATGAATCAAGGATTAAAAGTAACTACTTCGTTGGATTGGAACAAACAGCAACAAGCTGAAAAAGCCATTGCCGACAACATGGATACTGTACGCAAATATGGCGGCAGCAACGCCGCTTTAGTGAACATCGATACAAAAACCGGCCACGTTTTAGCTATGGTTGGTTCATACGATTACTATGCCGCTGATTACGATGGCCAAGTGAACGTGGCCACTGCTCCTCGCCAGCCAGGATCTTCTTTCAAACCAATTGCCTACTATACGGCTTTTTCTCGCGGCTACACTCCGAACACCATATTATTCGATTTAACCACTACCTTTCCTATCGAAAGCGGTTCTTATACTCCGCATAATTATTCAGGCTCCACCGGCGGCCCTATGACCATGGCCTCGGCTTTAGGACACTCATTAAATATTCCGGCGGTTAAAACTTTATATTTAGCCGGTTTAAATAATGTTTTAGATGTAGCCGATTCCTTGGGCTACTCCACTTTTGCCGACCGTTCGCGTTTCGGTTTAGCTTTGGTTTTGGGGGGCGGCGAAGTAAAACTATTGGAGCATACTTCCGCCTTTGCCACTTTAGCTCGTGAAGGTGTACGGCACCCTGTGGCGACGATTATTAAAGTACAAGACCAACAAAACAAAACTGTCTTCGAATGGGAAAATAAAGAAACTCAGGTGCTAGACCAAAAAGCTGCGCAAAATTTAAACCAGGTTATCTCCACACCGGCTAATCGCGGCGGCATGTTCCCCCTATTAAATATTAAAGGGCACACTGTAGCCGCAAAAACCGGAACAACGCAAGAATTTCACGATGCCTGGACCATGGGCTACACCCCCTCGTATGCGGTAGGTGTCTGGGTTGGCAACAATGATAACTCCGCCATGCACAATGGAGCCGATGGCTCTATTGTGGCCGCACCCATTTGGAATGATTACTTCACCCAAATTTTAAATGGTCTGCCTGATGAAAAATTCAACACCGCTCCACCAGACAATGTAGACAAATCAGTATTATGGGGTCAAATTGGTAATAAAGTAAAAAAGAAAGTAGACAAAATCACTAAAAAAATTATCCCTGATGAATGTCTCAGCACCTACCCTGCTGAATATATCGAAGAAAAAGAATTTACCGAAGCGCATGAAATCCTTTATTACGTTGATAAAGAAAATCCTCGCGGCCCCGCCCCTGCAAACCCAGAAAAAGACCCCATGTTTACACCTTGGGAAACAGCTGTACAAGCCTGGGCTAAAACCCAACCAGACTATCTAACAGAAGATACACCGAAAGAAGATTGCAATCTGCGAGCAGCCAGTGAAAAACCCACTCTCACCATAACCTTTCCTAATGACAAAGACTTTTTAAATAGTAAAACGTTTGATATTAAAATAAAATATTCTATCAGCAGCAAACGTGCTGTGTCACAAATAATTTATCAAATAGACAACAACACCGTTACTACGGTTACTACCTCTCCGTTTAATATCAATTATTCGCCTGATAAATTAACTTCCGGCAAACACACAGCCACTGTGATATTATATGATAATATGGGCGACCAAATTAGTACTAGCGTTGGTTTCACTTTCACTAACCTTCAATCTGAAGATAACACCAATTCCAACTTAAACTCAAATTCAAACACCAATAAAAAAAAAGAATTAGGTAATGAATATAATTCTTCTTAAATTATAGCAGCCTGCTTTCTGCGCCGCCTGAATTATTTCCTTTTCTTTCTTTTTGATTTCATAAGCAGCCGCCGAACTTTCAATTTTAATAAAGAGGGATTTATTTTTGATATATAATGGTTTAGCGCTTTTAGCAATTTCCTTACCAAAAATTTCTTGCAAGGATTGTGAAACGCTTTGCAGGGTTTGTGCCGCTGCTACTTTTTCATGAATACCAGCTTTATGTAATGAAGTACTTAAAGCTTGCCAATTAATCCTATTAAACATTATCGCTATTGTTTAATGGGCATAATAATATACAAATAATCTTCAGCTTCTTCTCCTTGAAAAACTCCCGGGTTACTACTATCGCTGATTTTGATAATTATTTTTTCTCCGCTGATATTATTTAAACCATCTAATAAATAACGATAATTAAAAACAATATTATTATTATCACCCTTAATCACCGCTTCTTGTTGGTTGGAATTTTCCCCCAACTGGCTACTGGCGGCTTTAATAATAATTTTTTGTTTTTCTGTATTAAATTCTAAATTCACATCATTAATTCCTGTTTTAGAAAATAAGGCCGCTCTTTTAACCACTTTAATCAATTCGCTTTTTGTAACAATAATCGTGGTTTTACTGTCTTTGGGAATAATTTGTGTATAGTCTGGATAATTTCCCTCAATGAGTCTCGACACTACTTCCACCTGGTCCATGATAAATAATATTTGATTTTCATTGGTAAATATTTGCACCTCTTCGCTATTTACAACAGCCAAAATACGCAACAATTCTGCGGCTGTGCGCTGAGGAATAATCAATTGTCTTTCTTTACTTTTTTCTTGACTAGCAATTTTCTTTTCCGCTAAACGATAACTGTCTGTTGCTGCTAAAGTTAAACCATTTTTATTAAAATTAAATAAAATTCCCGATATTTCAATTCTTGTTTCATCTAAAGAAGTTGCAAAAACAACTTGTGATAAAGCTTCTTTTAAATCCTGAGTTTTAGTTAAATATTTTTCTTCTCTGGGAACTTCTGGAATTAAAGGGAAATCCGAAGCGTCTTCACCTTTAATTTTTGTTTCTTGGTTACCAGAGCGAATAATTAATTCTTTATTAATTAATTCTATATCTACTTTTTCCTCGTTATTTAACAGGGAGACAAAATTAGTTAATAATCCTGCTGGCACGGTAAACACACCTTCTTGTTCAATTTTAGAACGAACCGAACAATTAATACCTATCTCCAAATTAGTTGCTGATAAAGTAATTCCACCTTCTTTGGTTTTCACCAGCACGTTATTGAGAATGGGTAAGTTAGCATTTTTAACAGCTAAGTGATTAATGATATTTAAACCACGGGTAAGGTTTTCTTGAGTGCATGATATTTTCATATAGATATATAATTAATTAATATAATAATAGTAATAAGGGGTGTTAATAAGTTGAAAATTCTTTTTACCGTTGTTTTTAATAGGCGTGTGCAGTTTTTGGATGGGGAGATGTTGTGTGGTAAAAAGAGGAAAACTAGTGGGTAAAAAAAATTTATTTTATTTATTGTTTTATACGGACTTTATACACTGAGTAATGAACAGGATTGCACTATGGTTTTTTGCAGCTTACTCACAGGAGTTGAACAGTTAATTATATAATTTTTGTTTTATTAGATTGATGTCCTGTTGAATTTTTTCATTATTTTCTTTTTCTCTAGCTATCTTATTATAGGCGTGCATGGCTGTTGTGTGGTCTCGTCCCCCCAGCTCTTCACCAATATTAGGGTAAGAAGCATCCATTTCTTCGCGCATAATAAACATCGAGATCTGCCGCGGTACTACTAGCTCTTTTTTGCGACAATTACCCGTTAAATCAGACGATTTAATATCAAAATACTCAGATACGGCTTGAATGATTTTTTTTGCTGTTAGAGCGCCTTTTTTTGGGGCCTGAGTTAAACTGGAAAGTAATTTTTTTACCACCTCTAAAGTGGGTTTTTCATTGGATAGTTGAGTAGAGGCGATAATGCGGTTTAATGCTCCCTCTAATTCCCGAATATTGTTTTGCACTGTGGTGGCCATAAAAACAATAACTTCATTTTCCAGGTGAAAGTTTTTTTCCTGGCATTTATTTTTTAAAATAGCGATTCTAGTTTCTAAATCTGGTGAGCCGATATCTACAATCATGCCCCATTCAAAGCGAGAAATTAAGCGATTTTCTAAAGTTGGTATGGCTTTAGGAGGACGGTCAGATGATATTACAACCTGTTTATCGGTTTGATGCAAATAATTAAAAGTGTGGAAAAAGGCTTCTTGGGTTCCTTCTTTGCCAGCTAAAAATTGGATATCATCAATTAACAGAACGTCAGTGGAACGGTATTTATTTTTAAAAGTATCAGCATGCCCTTGGCTGACGGATTTAATAAATTCATTGGTAAAGGTTTCGCAGGGGACATAAAGTATTTTTTTATCAGGTTGTTTTTCCAGGATGCGGTGGCCGATGGCTTGCATTAAATGTGTTTTGCCCAAACCAACGCCACCATAAATAAACAAAGGATTATAAACAGTGCCGGGTTTTTCCGCCACAGCTAAACAGGCGGCGTGCGCTAATTCATTTTTTTTACCCACAACAAAAAGTTCAAATGTATAACGAGTGTTTAAAGCTGCCTCGGCTAGCTGCGCTTTTTTTTTGCCCACAGAAACTGGTTTCATCGGCCGGGGTTCTGGTTCTACTTCTTGTTTGATAATTTTAGCGATTTTTTTTTGGTTGGCAAATACTTTGTAAGTGACTTCTTTCACTTTTTGTTCGGTAATATTTTGTAATGCCTTCATAATCTGAGCGTGATATTTGTTTTCCAGCCACGTTTTAGTAAAAGCATTGGGAACGCCGACAATTACTTGGCAGCCTTCATAACTTAAAATAAATGTGTTTTGAAACCAGGTAGTAAAATTTGCTTTAGATAAGGATAATTCCAGTTCGGCGAGAGTGGCCTGCCATAATTGATCGGAAGTCATGATGATATTTTTAATTATTTTTTTGTTTATTTAATATAACATAATCGCTGTGGGATAGAAATGCCATAACACGAAGTATATTGTTTATAAGTTGTGGATGGTGTGTGCAGAAGAAGTTCTAGGAGTGGTAGTTGACTTAAATGTAAAATTTTAGTAGAATAATTTCGCTGTTTATAAAATATTAATTTATTATTATGCCAAAAAGAACGTATCAGCCTAATAAAAGGCACCGTCAAAAGACCCATGGTTTTCGCGAACGCATGGCCACTAAAAATGGACGTCGAGTTTTAAGAAAAAGACGCACCAAAGGAAGAAAAAAATTAAGCGTTTAGCTTTGTGTTGGCTAAAAAATATCGCTTAACTGCTAAAAAAGATTTTCAGCACCTCTATAAAAATCGAAAATCATATCAAACTGAATTTTTTTTTGTAAAATATCTAGCCAATACTTTGGACCATTCTCGTTTTGCTGTCGTTATTTCTAAAAAAGTTGCCGCGCGGGCAGTGGATCGCAATAAGAACAAAAGACGCATAAAAGCTGTTTTGCAGCATTATTATCAAGCGATGAGTTGCCCAGTAGACATGGTTTTTTATATAAAAAAAGATATGAAAGAACTATCGTTTGCCGACATTCAGAAAGTAATTGCGATATTTTTAAAGAGTCAGGGCTTAATAACAACTTTATGAAAAAAATAAAATTGTTATTTAATCATTATTATCTGCGCCATCTGGTATTGTGGATGATCAGACTATATCAAAAAATATTTTCTCCTGACCATGGTATTTTTTCCTCTGTTCTTCCCTATGGCTGTAAATTTCGCCCTACTTGTTCGCAATATACCTATCAAGCAATAGAGAAATATGGTATTATTAAAGGCGGTTTATTAGGAACAAAAAGATTGTTTCGTTGCCATCCTTTCAGCCGCGGCGGCTATGATCCCGTGCCCTAAATATTAAAAGTAATAACAAAATATGTCTCAGCTTTTTACCACAGTTTTGTACGATCCAATTTTCAATGCTTTGTTTTATTTATATCATGTTATCCCCGGGCATGATTTGGGCATTGCTATTATCCTCATCACCATTGCTATTAAATTGATTCTTTTTTGGCCATCATTATCTTCTCTTAAAGCGCAAAAATCGTTGCAAGACACTCAGCCGAAAATTGAAGAAATCAAGAAAAAATACAAAGACAACAAAGAGGAATTGGGCCGTCAATTAATGAAGTTTTACAAAGAAAACAAGGTTAATCCTCTTTCCTCATGTTTGCCGTTATTAATCCAACTGCCCATTTTAATTGCCTTGTACCAGGTATTTTTCCGTGGCTTGCAAGTAGACGCTGCCACGCATATTTTGAATGCCGATCAATTAAGCCATTTATATGGTTATTTAAGGGCCATATATGAAACAACTCCGATCAGCACTATTTTTTTAGGGTTTGTTGATTTAGCAAAAACCCACAATATTTATTTAGCTGTTTTGGCGGGCTTGGCACAATTTTTTTCAGGTAAAATGTTAGCCACTAAAAAAGCACCCATTAAAACAGCTGGCGCTAAAGACGAGAACATAACCGCCACCATGAACAAACAGATGTTGTATTTAATGCCCATCTTTACCGTGGTTTTAGGTTATCAGTTCCCTGCGGGCGTTACACTATATTGGTTAGTTACTACTGCTTTTACTCTTTTACAGCAGCTTTATTTCTTAAAAGTAAAAAAAGAGCAAGTAACAGCCAGTAACATTATTGATGTTAAAGGCAATGCTCTTAAATCATAAACAATTAATTAACCTGCCAGTTTATTCGCAAAGTCGTCAATTTTTAGGACGAATTTCTAGTTTTGATTTTAATCCAGAAACACAAACTATTGTGAAGTATTATGTTGCTCAGAGTAATTTTGTGAAAGAC
>Ga0172379_10008108_pt1 | contig 13367 bp, 15 predicted proteins | sample GrowelOW334metaG_FD_119756 | JGI IMG/M metagenome (GOLD analysis project Ga0172379, IMG submission 119756) | Groundwater microbial communities from an aquifer near a municipal landfill in Southern Ontario, Canada - Groundwater well OW334 metaG | ecosystem: Environmental > Aquatic > Deep... | reverse complement strand
ATTGACTAGCGCGGTATTGAGGAATTGGATGAAATTTTCGCGGGAAAATTTGAGGGCACTTTTCTTGATCTCCTCCAAAGAAAAGATGTCAAAAAGCTCTTTAGTGGTGAAGATTAATTTATCATCTTTTTCGATTTTGCCCGAGATGACATCTTGGAAAGTTTTAAGCGGGTTGGAATCAGCTTCTTCCAATGGAGCCTCAGTGATTTCCGCCAGCATAGTGCCACGCAAAAGAAAGGCGGAAGCGTTTCCGGTCTGAGAGAGGAGTAGATTGTTTTTTTCAATCACGGCGCAAAGGGCATTGATTTTCCCGATCCAGCCGATATTCTCATGTGTGGCCAGTTTGGCTAGTGCTAAGTTGGCTTTGCGGAGAGCGGCCTCGAAGTTTTCCACTGAACCACGGTTGATATGCGAAAAGTATTCTTTTTTAATGATGGAAATGAGATAATTTACCACATAGGAAGAATCTTCGCTTCGGTCATCAATCTGAAAAATTCCTACCAAGGTCCCGAGGTTTTGGTGAGAGATGTTCTCTGGTTCTTCGATCAATACTTCCAAAAAAGGACGGCAGTCAGTTTTTTTGCAAATCAAAACATTATGAAACTTTGGTTCCAATCGGGGTATTTTTTTGTCTATTTTTTTTCTAGTCATAGAAGGAGAAATGAGACGAATTGCCTAATAAATATAATTTAGCATAAATCGGCAAATAATAGAAGGGGGTGATTTTCACGGCGCCAGGCAGGTTGTTGGGTGAAAAAACTATTTGGCTGCCAGCAAGTTTTGTGGTAGAATATGTTTATTAAGAAAGAAGCCCTCCTTCGCCCCGACGTCACGTCGGGACTACGGTAGCACGACGCCAAAGGCTATGGCCGACCGCGTGTCGCTAAAGCTTTAGCGGTGGCACACGGCGCGCGGGGCAAGGCATGAAGCATGATATCGGATACTGGTCGGATTCTAATTCTGCAAAAAAAGTGGCGTATTATTTTGATGTGTGCTATAATAAGTTAGGAAGGAAAATAAAAATAAATTTTATACATGTTTGATTTTAATTTCAAAAAAAATATATTCCTCGGTGTTGATATTGGGACGGCATCAATCAAGATTGTGGAAATTCGGATAGTGGACGGCAAGCCGGTGCTTTCTAATTATGCCTGGATGTCGCTTGAGGGGAACGCTTTAGCCGAAAGAGATATGGATTCGGAATATGTCTATGCCACTTTGCCTGGGTATGTGAAGAAGATGTTTAAAAAGGCAAAATTTATTGGGAGGGATGCCTACGTTTCCTTGTCTGCTTTTGGGGGGCTGATTACGCTCATCGATTTTCCAGAAATGGCGAGTGCGGATATGGAGCAGGCAATCAGGTTTGAAGCGCATAAATACATCCCGACGTCACTGGAAGATGTTGTGATCAGTTGGGATATTGTCGAAAAAAAGGAAGTTTCCAAAAAAATTGAGTTGGCTCCGGACAAGACGAAAAGTGCCTCAGAAACAATCGTAAAAGTGCTTTTAGTCGCTGCTTCAAAGAGTAAGATTGTGAGGTATGAAAATTTGATCAAAGCTTCCGGACTGAATCTCAAATCGGTAGATATTGAAACTTTCTCTATCACACGCTCTCTTTTGGGGAATGATCCAGGCAGTTTTATCATTATTGATATTGGATCGAAAGCTTGCAATATCATCTTGGTGGAAAAAGGGATAATTAGGATTAATCGAAATCTTGATGCGGGAGGGCTGGACATTACCAAGGCCATTGCCAAGGAGATGCAGATTGACATGGAAAGAGCCGAAAGCCTGAAAACTTCTAGTAAAAATTTTTTTGCGCCCGATTCAGCGGTTACTAATTTTTTCACCCTGGAAGTGATTGTGGGGGAGGTGGAAAGGATGATTCGGGCCTATTTCAAAGAAGAGGGCAAGGAAAAAATAGATGAAATAGTTCTTTCTGGCGGAATGGCGCATATGACTGGCTTGGCGGATTATTTTTCCAACAAATTGAAGATAAAAACGGTCGTGGGTAATCCTTTCGCGAGGATTGCTTATGATAGTAAGCTGGAAAAAGCGATCTATGAAATGCGAACTAGTTTTGCCGTGGCAATCGGTTCAGCACTGAAAGGTGTCGAGGAATATTTCAAAAAAGAAATCAAGTAGATAATTTATTGAGTGCCACCTGTCTGTTTCTGGAATTCTATTTAGTGAAAAACTAACAACTAAGTTAAAATAATAATTAAAAAACCCTCATTACGCGTATCGCTAGCGCGAGCGAAAAAGTAATGAGGAGTAAAAATAAAATGGTAAATATAAATTTAGTTACTGACGGTAAAGACCGAGAAGGAATAGGATCAGGAATCAGCAGCCTAGCTATTTTGCTTTTGTTAGTGCTCGGCGTCTATGCCTTTTTGGTGTTCTATGGAAAAAGCTTGGATAAAAAGATAAACAATCTTAAGCTGGAATACAGCAATAAGCGAGGCAGTCTTATTGAAGGTGATTCAAAAAAAATACTGGATTTCGAAAATAGATTGTTTTTATCAAAGAAATTGTTGCTGGAAGAGCGCGACATCAAGCAGGATATCGAAAAAATTGAAGGGCTGATTGTTTCCGGAGCGTATCTCAATAGCTACTCCTATGACGAAGCGACAAAAGCGATAACTCTGGATTGTTACGGGGATAATTATGAGATAATCGCCAAACAGATTCTTAGCTTTAAGAGCTCTGATTATTTTCTTTCTGTGCTTGCTGGAGAAACGAAGTTTGACGCGAAAAGCAATAGAATTAGTTTTCCGGTAGTTCTAACTATTAAATAAAAAAATATGAAAATAAAAATACTGCTTGCTCCGGCGATAATTGTAATTACTATTGTGCTTTGCATCTGGATGGTGTATCCGGCCTACACGGATGGTGTCAACGGGGTGAAGGAGAAATATCAAAAATTGAAAGAGCAGACTCGGTTATCTGACAATTTAGATAAGCAAATTGGCAACGTCGGAAAATTGTCTGCTAGTTTGAAAGCTAATACCTCGCGAAACTCTGTCGTTTTTGGTTATATTCCTCAAGATAAGGAGGAGGAGAAAATAATTGAAAGTCTTAACTTACTAGCGAAGGATAGCGGATTGTCTGTTTTGAATATCTCTGTTTTTGAGATGAAAAATGAAGTTGATCCGAACTTGAATATCGCAACGCCTGCGGTGGCACCAGCACTTTCCGGTGCTACTTCTGATGCTTTTACTCAGCCAATCGCTGCAACCATCGTCACTCCCAGGAAAATCAAAACAGATCTCGTTGTGCTGGGTGATTATGGCGGAGTAAAAGTGCTGGTGGAAAAAATTCAAAAGATGAATAGGTTTAATAAATTTTCTGCTTTGGAGATACGAACACTGCTAAAAGAAGATCAAACCGTTAGCGAGTCGCTTTCGGTAAAAATGACTTTGGAATTTAATTATCTCAAAGAATTGGATAAGCTGGCGGAGCAGGATATCGATAATCCTATTTTTTCAACGGGAGCTTTTGATATGCAAGTAATTGATAATATAAGTAAGAACAAAAGCATCGAAGTCAAAAATGTTTTGCCGGGACAAAAAGGAACGGCTAATCCATTCCTCATGATAAAATAATGGTCGCGAAAAACGATGAAAAAACCAATGCTGACGCGGATCAGGCGACGCAGGGGATTGAACAGCGCATTCTAAGAGAGCTGCCGAGAAATATCGCGGGTGACGTTGTCAATATAATTCCCAAGGAAGTCGCCGAGAAATACGCGATGATGGCTTTTGGCAGATCCGAAGGTGTTTTGAGCGTAGCGATGGTTGATTCGGAAAATATGCAGGCGCTTAACGCATTGAATTTTGTCGCTGAAAAAGAAAAAGTCAAAATTGTCACCTATGCCGTGTCCGCTGAAAAATTTGCCATTCTATTTTCGCATTACAATGAAACCAGTGAGGCGCTAAAAGAAGCGATTGATTCGTTTAAAGATGAAAAAGACCAAGAAGATATCGAAGAAAAAAACGATATAATAGCGGAAAAAGGCAAGAAAGAGGCGGAAGTGTTAAAAGATGCTCCGGTCACAAAATTGGTCGAAGTGGTGATTAGTCATGCCGTGGAAGGAAAAGCTAGCGATATCCATATCGAACCAATGGATAAGGATTATCGGGTGCGCTTCCGCGTGGATGGAGTATTACATGTTAGTCTGATTTTTCCACTTGAAATTGGACCAGTGGTGGTTTCTCGCGTTAAGATTTTAGCTAATTTGAAAATTGACGAGAAACGCAAGCCTCAGGATGGAAGATTCCGCCTTAATTTTAATGGTAAGGATATTGATTTTCGCGTTTCTTCATTGCCTGTTGTGGGTGGAGAAAAGATTGTAATGCGAATTTTAGATAAAGACAGTGGAACCAGCAGTATTGACGCGCTCGGTCTTATGGGTAAAGCCAAGGAAGACATTGAAACGGCGATCAAAGAAACCTATGGCATGATTCTCATGACCGGTCCAACCGGTAGCGGGAAATCAACCACACTCTATACGCTTTTGAAAATTCTTAACATTGAAGATCGCAACATTATCACACTTGAAGATCCGGTGGAGTATTATATCGAAGGCCTAAATCAGAGCCAAATTAAGCCGGAAATTGGCTATACTTTTGCCTCGGGTCTCCGTACGGTTTTGCGTCAAGATCCGAATGTGATTATGGTGGGCGAGATTCGTGACGCAGAAACAGCTGAATTGGCCGTGCATGCGGCGCTCACGGGTCATTTGATGTTTTCCACATTGCACACCAACACGGCGATTGGTGCAATTCCACGCTTGATCGATATGGGCATCGAGCCGTTTCTCTTGTCGTCATCTTTGCGGATGGTTATCGCGCAACGCCTAGTGCGACGTATTTGTGAAAACTGCAAAGAGGAGATAGAAATTTCTCCAGTGGTTGCTACGAGAGTGGTAGATAAGATAAAAAATATTTCCCCGCAGGAATTGAAAAATTATGGAGTAGACATCACTCAAGGGGCTAAATTTTATCACGGTGCTGGTTGCGACACATGTAATGGGACCGGTCTCAAGGGGCGAGTCGCAATCTATGAAGCGGTACCCGTGACAGAAGCGGTAAAAAATATTATCATTGAAAAAAGAGGTAGCGAAGAACTGATCAAGAAAGAAAGAGATCAAATGGGGGTGCTTACCATTGAACAAGACGGAGTGCTGAAAATCCTAGAAGGTCTTACGACAATCGAAGAGGTGGAGCGAGTGACAGAATGCAGTTTTACAACATTGATCGAAGAGAATGATTAATTTTTTAAATTTTTATAAATATTATGGGCAATAGCAAGAAAAAAATAATGATTATCGAGGATGATTATTTTGTGATGGATATTTATCACACAAAACTGACTCAGGCCGGTTTTGAAGTGATTGGAGCTAAAGATGGGTTGGAAGCTCTGAAAAAATTGCAAGAGGAAAAACAAATTCCCGACCTGATTTTATTGGACATTATCATGCCTTATTTAGGAGGCCTGGAGGTTTTGGAAAAGATCAAAAAAGACGAACAGCTAAAGGAGATCCCTGTTATTCTCTTGACCAATTTGAGTCAAAAGGCGGAAATCGATCGCGGGATGGGATTGGGCGCAAAAGATTATTTGATCAAGTCGCATTTTACTCCGTCGGAGGTGTTAGAAAAAATAAACGGTATTCTTGATAACGCTTAAAAAATATGTTACGAACAGAACAAAAAGTAAAAAATTTACTGCGCATTGCTGCTCAACGTGGAGCATCAGACTTGCATCTAGTAGTTGGACGTTATCCGACCTATCGGATTGACGGAAAGCTTTATCCGCTCGCGCAAGATACAATCATCACTCCTACTGCGACACGGGAAATTTGTGAAGTTATTTTAAACGAAGAAAAAAAGAAACAACTAGAAAAAGAAGGGCAAGTCGATCTTTCCTATAATTTTGAAGACAAAGTGCGCTTTCGCGTCAATGCTTTTTTTCAGCAGGGCTTTACTAGTGTGGCTTTTCGTCTGATTCCCAAAGAGATCAGAACATTGGAAGAGCTCGGCGTGCCGGAAATCCTCTATGATTTCACGCGTTTTTCTCAAGGATTGTTTTTAATGGTCGGTCCGGTGGGACATGGAAAATCAACTACGTTGGCCGCAATGATTAATGAAATCAATCATAACCAAGAAAAACATATTTTGACAATTGAAGATCCAATTGAATATCTCTATGAGCAAGACCGTTCAATCATCAATCAACGGGAGGTCTATCAAGACACAGACTCTTTTCAGACTGCGCTAAAGGCGGTTTTTCGCGAAGATGCTAATGTGGTGCTCATTGGAGAATTACGTGATTTGGACACGATTTCTGCCGCGATGACAGCGGCGGAAACCGGGCATTTGATTTTTGGCACACTACATACCAATGACGCACCTCAGACGATTGATCGTATCGTGGATGTTTTCCCTGCTCACCAGCAGAACCAAGTGCGGGCGCAATTGGCGAGCGTGCTCTTGGCGGTTGTTTCGCAGCGACTCATTCCCAAGGTTGATAAAGGTAGGATTCCAGCAGTGGAGATTATGATAAAGAATCACGCAGTGGAAAATTTGATCCGAGAGAATAAGAGTTATCAAATTGGCAATGTAATCGAAACTAGCTCGCAAGAAGGAATGATCACGATGGATCGTTCCCTGGCTGATTTGGTTCGCAGAGGTTTGGTTTCGCTTGACACTGCCTCCGCCTATTCTCGTGATGCGAAAAATTTTGAAACGTTACTAAAGTACTAGTCGCCAGGCGCTTCTTGTTTTTATAAATTAGTGCTATAATAAATTCATCCCCCACCACCACTTTTTCGCTCGCATGGAATGCGTGAGCAAAAAAGTCAAACGAAATCTGTTAGCAACGTTGAGAAAATAGTTTTTAGAATTAAAATAAAACCTCCTAAGCGAAAAAGTAGTGGGGGATAAAAATATGAAATTCAAATTCGAAGCTAAGACAAAAACAGGAGAAGTTAGGTCTGGCGTTGTGAGCGCCGCTAATCGCGACTTGGCTGTGGCTATTTTGCAAAAGAATGAACTTTTTCCCATTCATATCGAAGAAGAAAAGGAAGATTTTCTCAGAAAAGTGTTTGCTAAATACTATGATCGAGTAACTAGCAAGGATTTAGTGGTTTTTTTCCGTCAGTTGGCGATTTTAATTGAGGCTCGTGTGCCGATTGTTGTCGCGCTTACGGCTATTGGAGAGCAAACCAGTGGCAGTTTTTTGAAAATTATTCTTGAGGAAGCGATAAAGGATATTGAGGATGGAGTGACGCTTTCCGACGCTTTGGCTAAGCACAAGGAAGTCTTTTCTAGTTTGGTAATCAATATCATTAAAGCCGGAGAAGCTTCGGGAAATTTGAAAAAATCCGTCGAATATGTGGCGGATAATATTGAAAAAAATTATAACCTGACCAATAAAGTCAAATCAGCGATGATGTATCCGGCGATTGTGCTGGTTGTTTTTGTGGTGATCGCCTTTTTAGTGATCACGCTCATTATTCCCAAGTTAACCATAATGATTAAGGATTTAGGTGCGGATGTTCCCTGGTACACAAAAATCTTGATTGGTATGGGTGATTTCATGGTCTCCTATTGGTGGGCGGTGATTTTGATTTTTTTTGGAGCTATTTTTGGCATAGCTTATTATCTCGGCACATCTGATGGAAAAAGAGAATGGGATCAGATAAAATTGAAATTGCCTGTGATTGGGGTGATGTTTCGCTATGTGTACATTACCAGATTTTCTGAAAACTTGGCCGTACTTTTGGCAGGTGGCATTCCAATCATCAAAGCGCTTACGATTGTGAGCGCGGTGGTGGGAAATTCCGTCTATGAAGAACTGCTTATGCGCACGGCGGAAAATGTGAAAAGAGGAGAAAACATGAGCGATGTGTTGCGTCGCAGTTCGATTATTCCTCCGATGGTTTCGCATATGATCAAAATCGGAGAAGATTCCGGTCAGGTTGATTCGGTGCTGGGGCATATCACCAAGTTTTATGGTCAGGAAGTTGATTTGATGGCAAAAAATATGTCCACGCTAATTGAGCCGGTTTTGATGATTGTGATTGGTCTCGGGGTGGGTTTTATGGCAGTGGGAGTTTTGATGCCAATCTATAACATTGCCGGGCAGATAAAGTAAGAAGTAAGAAGTAAGAAGTAAGAAGAATGGAGAATGGTAGAATTAAAAAATTTACTGATTTAATTGCTTGGCAAGAGGGACACAAGTTGGTTCTTGAAGTTTATGGAATTACTGATAGTTTTCCAAGGAGTGAGGTGTTTGGTCTTTCTAATCAAATGCGGAGATGCTCGGTTTCGATTGTTTCCAATATCGCAGAAGGATTTAGTAGGGGTACGCTTCGGGATAAGAATCAGTTCTATGCCATGGCCCTTGGATCGACTACAGAATTGCAAAGCCAGTTGTTAATAGCAAAAGATTTGAAATATATTGATGGTGAAAAATTCAAGAAAATTGCAGACGATTCAGTTTTGACACATAAATTGATTAACGGATTGATTAAAGGTAATAATTCAAAATTAAAAGAAGGAGAGAAACGAAACTAAAGAAGCTTGCTTCTTACTTCTTTCTTCTTGCTTCTTAAACTAGAAAGAGAGGTGAAAAAAATGAAAACAAACAAAAAAGGCTTTACACTCATCGAGCTTTTAATCGTAATCGCGATTATCGGAATTTTAGCTTCGATTGTGCTTGTCAGTCTCAGTAGCGCGAGGACGAAAGCCAATATTGCATCCTACAAAGCAGAAACATCAGCAGCAAGATCCAGCTTGACGGTGGCTTGTGATACGGCTATTCTGACGGATGCGAATTTGCCAATAACACCAAATCATACTGCGGGGACTGTGGTATCGGGAGGCGATACGGATGTTTGCGGAGCAGGTGGAACCGGAGCATTTGAAGTCACAGTAGCACCAATAAAAGCGGATGTTACAACGGCTTGTGGAACAGCAACGATAACGCCAACGGGAGTGGCCTATGAGGTAGCTGGTTGCTAGATTTAATGTTCGAAAATATTTTTTAAACTAGAAGGGTGGGTGAATTATGAAAAAATTAAAAAAACTAAAAGGCTTTACATTAATCGAGCTCTTGATCGTGATCGCGATTATCGGAATTTTGGCTTCGATTGTTTTGGTTAGTTTGAATAATGCCAGAGGTCGCGCTAACCGCGCTGCTTTCTTTGCGGAAGCATCAGCAGTGAGGGCTTCTCTTATGGTGCAATGCGATTCTGCTGCGATTGTCTTGCCAACAACGACAAATAATGTGACTTATGCGGCAATTCAAGCTCAAAGTTGCGGTTCAACTGGAGTTGGTTCGTTTGCTGTGAGAGCAACAAATCCAAGAGCATTTGTGAGCACGGCTGCCGGAGCTTGTAATACTACGGGAATTTATATTTGTGATAGCGGTTTATTTACGGACACCGCATGCGCAGTACCAGTTGATTCCAGTACGACTTGCCCATAATTTCAGTTTTCGAAGATTTTTGTGTTTGCCAATAGTGCGCCATGGCGTGTTGGCAAACAAATAAAGTCTTGGCATTTTTTTGCTGTTTTTTCGAGTGGGAAGTAAAAAGGAAATCAAAAGAAATTAAAAAACAAGGATTATTATGATGATCATTTTTTTCATTTTCGGTCTTATTATTGGCAGTTTTCTCAACGTCGTGGTTTATCGCGTTCGTTCAGCTGAGACGATTTTGGGGCGTTCGCATTGTCGTAAATGCAAAAAAACAATTCGCTGGTATGACAATATTCCGCTTCTAAGTTTCATCCTTTTGAAATTCAAATGTCGCGAATGTGGAGAAAAAATTTCTTGGCAATATCCTTTGGTGGAATTTTTGACCGGCGTGCTCTTTATGCTTTTGGCCGGTCAGTATTTTGTTCTCGAGAATGCCTCTACTTGGTTTGTCACTGGAGCGATGCTTTTTTTGACCGGTGCGCTTGTCGTGATTTTTGTCTACGACGTGCTCTATATGGAAATTCCCAATCTGGTGCTTTGGCCTGCAGTTTTGTTGGCCTTGGCGTTTAATTTTTTTCTCGATTGGGGTCAAAAATTTCCAACCTTTTGGGAAAGCATGTCCGTCTCTGGCCTCCTGGCTGCCGGCGTGGCGTTCTTGTTTTTTTTCTCCCTATCTTTTTTTTCGCATGAAAAATGGATGGGTATGGGCGATGCTTATCTCGTGGTCTTACTTGGATTGATTTTGGGCTGGCCGAAGATTCTTTTGGGACTCTTTTTGGCTTTTGCAATTGGTGCGGTCTATGGCATAATTCTCATTGCACTTGGAAAGAAAAAGATGCAAAGTCAACTGCCGTTCGCGCCATTTTTAATCATCGGAACATTTTTAACCATTTTCTATTATGCTCCGATTGTTGAATGGTATTTTGGCTTGCTTTAAGTTTGCGCTTATGAATAAAAATTTTTTAGCTCGAAAAGTGGATTGTTCTCTTTCCAATAGACAGGGCTTTTCCTTGGTGGAACTTTTGGTCGCGATTGGAATTATAGGTGTGATTACTACAGCGCTTACCGTTTCCTATGGAAAACCAAGGGCGGAAACAAGATTAAAGGCGGCTCAAAGTGAGATTGTTTCTGCCATAAAGCTGGCTCAAAGCTATGCCTTGCAAGGAAAAATTCCAGCAACTGGAGTTAGGGCTAACGCATACGGGATCAAGTTCTCTAATGGTTCTAAAAATTATGAGATTTTTTATGAGGATAGTGGTGGTGACCATACATTAGAAGTCTATTCATTAGCGGATAAAAATGTTTCCATTACGAGTTCGTCGGGGGTAAGATTTGTTTTTGATGTGCCCAATGGAATTTTTAGTGGAAGCTCTGCCACGATCAGCCTTATTTATGGCGATGGAAGCACGAGACAGATTCAAATTTTGTCCGGCGGAGCAGTAGTAGAAAATTAGTTTATTGATTATGAAAAAAAATATCCAAAAAGCGTTTTTCGGAAGTCTGTCTGTTGGTAGGCCTGGCGCTTGGAAAAATAAAAAGAAAGGATTTTTATTGATTGAGGCGATGTTTGCAACAACGGTTATGGTTTTTGGTATTGTGGCAATCATTCCTTTGGTAACTTTCAGTCTCAAGGAAGCGACAGCTAGTCGCGACCAAGTGATTGCCGGAATGCTTGCCCAAGAAGGCGCTGAATTGGTGCAGAATTTGCGAGACAATAATTTAGTCAAAAGTAAGGATGCTTTTCAAGATAATTTTCCCAGTAGCGATAAGGATAATTGCCGGGTAGACTATAAATCGACGGATACGAAAGACTGCGACGCTGCTTCCATGGCACTTCGGCTAAATAGTGAAAAATACTATGAATATGGAAGCGGAGACGAGACAAAATTTCAGCGCAAAATCAAGTTGGACTTCATTACAGCGGAAAAGTTGGAAGTTATAAGCGTCGTCGTTTGGGGCGGGAGTTTCCCCGGCTCAATTACGGATAACACATGCAACACATTAAGTCGATGTGCTTTCACCAAAACAATCTTGGTGCCTTGGAATAAATAATGCAAAAAGCATAAACAAATGGCCATAAAGAAAAAAATAAAAAACGCTAGCGGATTTTCACTTATTGAATTATTAGTGGCAGTGTTTATCTTTGTGTTGATTATTATGGCCGCAACAGAGACCTTCACTAGTACTTTTTCTGCTTGGACAAAAACGCGCAGGACCCAAACTAACCTGGAAAACGCGAGGACGGCATTGGAAACGATTGGAAAGAGCATTCGAATGAGCAATCAATTAAAATATTCTTCCGGCGTTCTTAGCATGTTTAATCATTCGCAGAACAAGTGTCTCAGGTATCGCTCGGGAGCGCTGGGAAGTTTGGAATCTTCTACGTGCGCAATCAAAGAGCCAAATCCACCGACAGATCCTTTTACCTATGACTGTAGTAAGGACGCTTGTGACGGGGGTAATTCATATGGCAGTTGGTTAACTCTCGTGAACAGTGATTTTGAATTATATTTTAACGTTGTTGAAACTAAAAAAGATAGCGATGTCAATAATAATGTAGTTGGCAAAGCAACCATAAGCGCCTTAGTGGGAAGCGGAGTGGCAGAGCATGAGCGAATCCAAACAACAGTTTCCTTTCGTGATTTTAAAGACTTTTTCTATGTTACTGCCCCATAATTTAACCAAAATGCTAAAAGAAAAAAACAAAGCTTCAGTCTTGATCGTGACCATAATTATCCTAGGTCTTATTTTATTGTCCGTTCTTTCAATGACGTTGGTTTCGTTTCGTGAGCGCAAGGCGTCGATGGGTGATGTCCGGTCTCAGCAAGCCTTCCAAAATTCCGAAGCCGGTGTGGAGTCGGTGTTGCGGGCCATTATAACCAATACTGATCCAGCAAAAAAAATCAACGAACTAAGTGGCTTCGAATGCAAGCCTAGAGGAGAAATTCCTGGAGTTGACAATGCTATTCTCCGCGAGACTGGTGCGGGAGCAAATCTTTCTTACGTGGCTGAATTAAAAGTGTTCGGCTATAATGAAGATCCCAATAATCTATCAAAGTGGAGTAAGTGTGATTCTACGCTAGTCAAGGATATTGTGTACGTCAAGGCGACTGGTTCAGGCTTCGGTCAACAGCGAGCGATTGAAGCGGCAGTAATAATGCCAGTGGTGCCTTAGCTCATCCCAGCCTTTTCTAGCCTCTGGGTACTTATCATAAAAAATCGGAGCTTAGCTCCGTTTTTTGTATTTATGCTATAATAGGATTATGTCAAAAGAAGAAAAGCAAATTAAAGAAAGAATCCAAAAGCTTTCAGCCGAGATCAATAAGCTGCGTCACGAATATCACGATCTGGATAAGCCGGATCTGACGGACGAGGTTTATTCGTCGCTGATGGCAGAGCTCAAAGAGTTGGAAGAAAAATATCCCCAGTGGAAATTTAGCGATTCGCCGACCCAAAGAATTGGCGGGCATCCATTGGATAAGTTTCAAAAAGTACTGCACAAAACCAGGCAGTGGTCTTTTGACGATGCGTTTAATTTTGAAGAAATGGTGAAGTGGGAAGAGAAAGCGCTTCGTTTAATTTCAAAAGCTAAAGTCGTGGAGGAAAAACTGGACTATGTTTGTGAACTCAAGATTGATGGGCTGAAAGTAATTTTGACCTATGAAAATGGGAATTTTGTGCGTGGAGCAACGCGCGGTGATGGGATGATCGGGGAAGATGTAACAGAGAATTTGAAAACAATTTTTAACATTCCTTTGAAATTAACGCAACCGCTAAACTGTATCGTGGTAGGGGAATGTTTTATGGGAAAAAAAGAGTTGATCCGAATCAACAAATTACGGGCCAAAAATGGTGAAGCGTGTTTCGCTAATTCAAGGAATGCT
>Ga0172379_10008107_pt1 | contig 13369 bp, 13 predicted proteins | sample GrowelOW334metaG_FD_119756 | JGI IMG/M metagenome (GOLD analysis project Ga0172379, IMG submission 119756) | Groundwater microbial communities from an aquifer near a municipal landfill in Southern Ontario, Canada - Groundwater well OW334 metaG | ecosystem: Environmental > Aquatic > Deep... | reverse complement strand
TGGTGAAGGCATTATTGTTGTCTATGGTCGCAAAAAGAATCGCAGTGACGCTTGGGTAAAAGCCGATGGCTCAATTATTACAATTGATGACTTGAAAAATCATACCAGAAATATTCTCGATGGCTCATACTCTCTTTCTGGAATTCCCGATATTGCTTTTTTTGAGGAACGCTTGAAACTTTTGAAACTTTTCAAACCCTATGCCTATAAAGGCATTCCGGATATCCGCATTATTGTTTTCAACAAAATGCCAATTATGGCCATGTTGCGCCTCCCCACCAAAGAATCTCACGGAAAAGCCAATCTTGCTCAAGGAGCAATTGGTGTTGGCATCGACTTGGCTTCCGGCGTCACGACAACAGCCGTTTTAGGCAAGCAAAAAATTATCGAATATCTTCCCGGCACAAGACTCTTGCTTTCAGGCATTAAAATCCCCTACTGGATGGATATCTTAAATTTGGCCGTGCGTTCGCAAGAAATTTCCAATCTAGGCTTTCTGGGGGTCGACGTGGCAATCGACAAAGAACGTGGGCCAGTTATCTTGGAACTCAATGCTCGACCAGGATTGGCCATTCAAGTAGCTAATCTGGACGGACTAAAGTGGCGACTGAAAAAAGCCGCCGGGATCAAAATTAAAACGGTCAAAAAGGGCATCCGTGTCGGTATGGATCTTTTTGGTGGAGAAATTGAAGAAGAGGTGGAAGAAATTTCGGGAAAAAAAGTTATCGGCACAGTAGAAAAAGTGAAACTAATTGGCAAAGATGGCAAAGAAATTGAAGTGGAAGCGAAGATTGATACGGGCGCCGATTGGTCCTCAATTGATAATGATCTGGCTAGGCGTTTAGGCTTCACGGACACGATCGAAGAATTTGAAAAACTGAAAATGCCCTATGAAAATTTAAAAAATTTCGACAAAGAAAAACGCTGGGAAATTTACAAAAATATTCCCGACATCGCGTCCACCATTCCCGTCAAATCTTCCAATGGCTATACCTACCGCCCAATGATTAATATTGAATTTGTGATGGATAACGTGACCACCGCAACAAAAATCACGCTGGTCGACAGATCACACATGCATTATCCAATGATTATCGGCAAGGTGAATTTAAAAAAATATTTAATTGATGCCAGTAAATAAATTATGCTACTTATATTAAGAAGTAAGAAAAAATTCTCCGCCAATGTCAAAGAGTTCAATAAAAAACTCTCCCACCACCTGAAAAAGGCTAAAGTAAAACTTTCTTTTTCTAGTTTTGAAGATATTGAGCTTTTCATGGAAACCAACAATATAAGTTTGCTTGTTGCTGGGCAACCCCTAACCACTTGGAAAGAATCTACCCGAGAAAAGTCGGCGAACACAAAGGGTTGGCCTTCATTTTAGCGACGCTATGTGCAAACAATCAAATAACTTTTCTTGACCACTTCCATCTAAACTCCTTTACTACAGCCAAAGTTGTGCAGATGTTTATTTTTGCACTAAATGGGGTTCCAATCCCAAAAACATATCACTGCTCCACTTATTCAAAAAAACAACTCAAACATGCTGTAGAATTTTTGGGCTTTCCTGTTGTTGTGAAGCAAGCTAATACCTCTCAAGGCACGGGAGTATTCTTAGCAAAAAACCTGCCCGCGCTTGAAAAAATGGTCAAAATGGTGCTGGAAAATAAAAATGAAGGAAATGTCTTTCTTCAAGAATTTATTCCTAATGATTTTGAATATCGAATATTCACAACTGGCAATAAAATTGGTGCCGCAGAAAAAAAGATTAGAATTAAAAATGGCGAGTTTAGAAACAATGTTTCCTTGGGTGCAAAAGAAGAATTTTTAAGCATTACTTCTGTCAAAAAAAATATTCTAGCAACCGCCCTTAAGGCCTCTTTTGTTTCTGGTATACAGGTCGCAGGTGTTGATATCGTTGAAACAAAAGATGGAAGACTGTTCGTATTTGAGGCAAATAGTTGCCCATGTTTGACTCTTAACGAAAAAATTTCCCCGGAATTGAAAAGCCTCGCGCAGTATTTGAAAAAATGCGAAAAAAATGGCACCATCGAATAACGAAAAACAAGTAAATTAAGGTTCGCAAGCGCTTTAATGTGTGGCTAAAAAAAGTTATGAAAAAAATTCTTATTGTAGGCATAAACGAAAAGGTGCATTCCACTTTGCGCCTCATCCAAGCACTTAAAAAAAATAATCTTTCTTACTCTTTTATCAAATGGGGATCCTTTGTTTTCTATGAACATGCCATCTATTCTGAAAATCATCCTATTAATCTCCAGGAATTTAGCGCTGTTTTTTGTGACATTCCAAGTTATAATTTATGCCTGAAAAAAGGTACGGCTCAAAACAAAGTCCATTTTCGTCTAAACAATGAGCTACATGAATTGCTAAAAAGAATCGAAAAAATGGGGCTATCAACGCTTAACAGAGATTTTCTAATTAAACATCCTTTTTATAATAAATTCACACAGGCACAACTATTTACTGAGCGAGACATCGATGCTATACCAACATTCCATCTTTCTGACAATAAGCTCTCCCTGGTCTTAGCTTCAATGAAATTGTTTAATATCAAGTTCCCATTAGTTGTTAAACAAAGCGAAGGCGGTATGGGTGAATTTGTCTGGAAAGCCAATGATGCAACTGAACTGGAAAAGATTCTTTGCAACAAAAGAAATTCTAGCTTAATCTATCAGCCCTTTGTTGAAAATAGCGGCGACTTCAGGATTTTGATTGTAGATGGAAAATCATTGGGAGTTATGAAAAGAACCGCCAAGAAGGGAGAGTGGAAAAATAATTTTGCGCTAGGGGGAAAAGTCTTGCCACACAAAGACAGCAAAATGGAAAAATTTGCCCAAAATGTTTGCCAAAAAATGGGACTAGATTACGCGGGAATAGATATATTTAAGACTAAGTCTGGCTATAAAGTAATCGAGGTTAATGTTTTCGCCTGCTTCGAAGGATTTGAAAAAGTTTTTACCAAAGCAGACATACCCCAACACATTTTAAATTTTTTAATCAAGTAGAATCTATGAAAAAAGTAATGATTCTTTTTGGCAGAAGCGAGTGGAAAAAAGCCAAGCCCTTTAGCAACAAAGATTACCAATATTCTTATGAGTATTTTTATTCTCTGTGCAAAAAAAATAATATCCAAATGTACCGCGCATCGTACGAATGGTATGACTACGAAAAACAGCTTTTTAAATATGCTTGGATATATGAAGGCGAAGGAGCCAATTGGAAAAAAGTTAAAAATATTCAACCCGATTTAATTTATGATAAAACCAAAGCGCGCTTGGAGGTTTACCACAAAAAAGAATTGATCGGCACGAAATATCCATTCATTAATGATTTAAATTTCACTCGACTCATTGATGATAAACTTACCACCAGCCTACTTTTTGATAAATGGTCAAAAAAAAGCTGGGTCATAAAAACCAAAAGCGAACTGAAAAACATTCTTTCACAACTAAGCTCCAATAAAATTGTCCTAAAGCCACTCAATGAAAGTGGTGGAAAAGGTATCCAAATTATTGACAAAATAAGTATTGGAAAAATTAAAATAGAAAAGGAATGTCTCGCCCAAGAATTCATCGACTCCTCTTGCGGAGTACCTGGAGTAAGCAAAAAAATGCATGATTTGCGCCTAGTTTTTGTTAATGCTAAACTAATTTATTCCTATATTCGAGAGCCCAAAAAAGGCAGCTTTTTAGCCAATCTCGCCCAAGGAGGATCACTTATTATTGTACCTCAAAAAAAACTACCCAAATCCCTAAAACCAATCATTGCTCGTGCCAATGAATTTTTTGCCACCTTTGAGCCACGTATATATTCGATTGATTTTATGTTTGATGAAAATAAAAAACCTTGGATAGTCGAACTCAATTCTATGCCAGGACTTTTTTTCACCCCAGAGGAAAAACCATACATGATGGAGATGTATCAAGAATTGCTAATGGTTTTTAAAAAAGCTTTGGCAAAAAAATCTAAGCACTAATTAACAACTAGATGCGTATTTGCATAATTACCGATAATAAAAAATCATACGCCTCAAAAAAATTCCTGCAGGAGGCGCGTTTAAAAAATATTGCGGTGACCACCACGCCCAGAAAAGCAATCACTCTTTCTGAGCTTGGGCTTCTTTTGAATAAAAAAATTCCCTTAACTAAGTTTGACGCAGTAATTTTGCGAAGCTCCAAAAACGCTCTACTGCCAGGCATTTTAATCACGGAATATTGTAAGCACAATGGCGTTAGACTGCTTAATGAAACTTTCTATTTGCGCTACCAAACAGTAAATAAACTAAGACAGCAACTCCTCTTTCAGACAAAAAAACTCCCCCACTTAAAAACCTTGTACGGAGAAAACATCTCATTCTCTCTCTTAAAGAAAGAGTTTGGAGTTCCTTTTGTCGCAAAATTTTCTATTGGAAGCCTCGGAAGGCAGGTTTTTAAAGTAACATCAAAAATAGCTCTCGAACAGATTATCAAAAAACAAAAGGATGAAAAACAGCTCTGCCTTTTTCAAAAATTCTATCCAGCCGGTATAGATTATAGGGTTTTTATTGTCGGAGAAAAAATTTTCGGCCCTATGAAAAGATTTGCTCCTGCTGGAGAATGGAAAACAAATATCCCTGGATCAAAACATGCACGTGCCGAAAAAGAAAAAAAGGCTACCAATTTAGCCCGGTTGTTTCTAAAAAAAACTGGGATAGAATTTGCTGGGCTTGATATTCTTATAGACTCAAGTGGAAAGGCACGCTTAATTGAAATAAACACGATGGCCTGTTTTGAAGTCTTTGAGAAAATTTTTCCCGAAATAAACATAGCCAAAGAAACTATTGCTCTGCTGGAGAAATCCTTGCGAAAATAATTATTTCGTTTTTTCCCTTGATATTTCCCCCAAATTAGTCTAAACTATAGGCAACTTAAAAAGCCTGATTTTAACTTTATGCAAAATATTTTTTCACCAAAACATCCTCCGGTTTTCAATCCCAAAAATAGACATTGGTGGAAACGAGAATGGGACTGGAATAAAATTTTCAAAGGCTTTGGCATCATCGCAGGAATTGGCCTTTTGCTGGTAGCTGGTATTTTCGCCTACTTTTCGAAAGATCTGCCTGATCCGGGAAAAATCAATAATCGCTTTATCGCTGAATCAACTAAAATCTATGATCGCACCGGTGAACATTTACTCTATGAAGTTCACGGCGAAGAAAAAAGAACCCAAATAGCCTACGCGGAAATGCCCGATGCCTTGAAATATGCCACTATCAGCCTTGAAGATCAGGATTTTTATAATCATCATGGCATAAAACTGACTTCCATCCTTCGCTCTGTTTTAAAAGACATTATTAATTTCGGAAAAGCCCAAGGAGGATCAACCATCACCCAGCAGTTTGTTAAAAACTCCCTGCTTTCCAATGAAAAAACTTTGGTCCGAAAAATCAAAGAAGTCATCCTTTCTCTGGAGGTGGAAACTAAATTTTCCAAAGATGAAATTTTAGCCATGTACCTAAATGAAATTCCCTATGGTTCCAACGCCTATGGCATTGAAGCTGCCGCCCAAACTTTTTTCGGTAAACCCGCCAGAGATTTGGCTCTTGATGAAGCCGCGCTTCTTTCCGCCTTGCCTCAGGCAACCGCCTACTATTCGCCCTATGGATCACACACTGACGCCCTTATTGGCAGAAAAAACTATGCCCTCAAAACCATGGCGCGCCTAGGCTACATCACAGAAGAACAAGCCATGGAAGCAATTGAAGCCGCCACGCTCACAAAACTGCAACCGCAAAAAAATATCTTCGCCGCACCTCATTTTGTAATGTATATTAAGGACTATCTGCAACAAAAATACGGGGATAGCGCAGTGGAGCAGGGTGGCCTTAAGGTTTTCACGACATTGGATTGGGACAAACAACAAATCGCCGAAAAAGCCGTGCGAGATGGGGCTGAAAAAAATACCAAAACCTATAGCGCCGCCAATGCCGGACTAGTCGCGATGGATCCAAAAACCGGGCAAATTCTCGCCATGGTTGGTAGTAAAGATTATTTCGCCACGAGTGAACCAGCTGGCTGCATCCCAGGGAAAAATTGTGTCTTTGAGCCAAATGTTAATGTCGCCAATTCACTGCTTCAACCTGGATCATCCTTTAAACCCTACGTCTACTTAACTGCCTTTATTAAAGGTTTTACCCCGGAAACTAATATTTGGGACGCTGACACAAATTTCAGCACAGAAGATGGAAAGATTTATAACCCCAAAAATTATGATGGAAAAAACTCCGGCCTCTTGCAAATGAAAGATGCCCTCGCAAGATCTCTTAATGTCCCCGCTGTGAAAACGCTTTATTTGGCAGGTGTCAAAGACTCCGTGGCTACCGCTAAAAATATGGGCATCACCACCCTCAATGAGCCGGATCGTTATGGCCTATCCCTTGTGCTTGGTGGTGGCGAAGTCAAACTAATTGATCACGTTAACGCTTTTTCCACTTTTGCCACAGGCGGAATTCGTCACAATAAAACAGCGATTCTGCGTATCGAAGATAGTAAGGGCGATACGCTGGAAAAATACTCCAACGACCAGGGAGAAAAAGTATTGGAAGAAAAGTATGTCGCCATGATCGACTATATCCTTTCCACTAACGAACTTCGCGCTCCTGTTTTTGGCGATAAAAGTCCCTTAAGTTTCACTGATCGCTCTGTGGCTGCAAAAACCGGCACCACTAATGAGTGGCGCGATGGTTGGACAATGGGCTACACGCCATCGCTCGCCGTCGGCGTTTGGGCGGGCAACAATGATCATTCAAAAATGAAGCAAGGTGCGGATGGTGTTTTTGTCGCCGCCCCAATTTGGCGCGCCTTTATGGATGCCGCCCTGAAAAATACCAACAAAGAAGACTTCCCTAAATATGAGAAAGAGGAGACTGGAAAAGATGTGCTTGATGGAAAATTAGAGCTGAAAAAAGAGTTGAAAGTTTGTGAAATTCCCGGTAAAGATGATGAGTACTGCCTCGCCAGTGATGCTTGCCCGGACGATAAGGCTAAAAAGAAAAAATTTTCCGACGCTCATAGTATCCTCTACTACATCAACAAAGATGATGTACGAGGAGATGCGCCTAGTGATCCCAAAAATGATCCGCAGTTTGAAAACTGGGAGAAAGGCATTAAAAGTTGGTTAAAAGATCAAGGCTATTCCACCGACAGCGCGCCAAAAGATGATTGCAAAGAAAAAGATTTTTCCCGCTATAAACTAAAAATTGATAGTATATCCCCTTCTGATGGCGCAACTATCACCTCCACCTCTTTTTCCATCTCAACAAAAATATCCGCTCCCTACGGCGTTAAAAAAGCCACAATCAGTGTTAATGGCGACAATATTGCGTCAGATGATAATGACTCATTTAGCGCGAACTACACCGTCCCAAGCGATAAATACGATTCAAACTTGGAAATTAAAGTGGAAGCCCAAGATGATAATGGTAATTCTGATTCAAAAAGCATTAAAGTCAACACTAACATTCCCGCGACACCATAATTGTTTTAGGCTTTTTTGTATTAAATCAAAGTAACTTCCCACACAAACATTCACAAATTTAGTAATATTACATACAGTGTCCGAAAACGCTTCAGATATAACGTTGTGACAAAATGTCACGCGCTTCGCTTGTTTTGTTTTAAACAGTCCTACTTCATTTTAATATTCTCCACCCCATCTTCCCCCAACTCTTCATTGATTTTTTTTATAATCCGCGCCTTATTTGTCCAAAGCTCCGCCGACCAAGCGCTGTTTTGCGCTTTGATAAATAAAATCTTTTTCGCGAAATAATCCGGAGTAAATTTAGATTTTCCAATTTGACCAAATTCCTCCTCAATCACTTTTTTGAACACAAAAAAAACAGTCTTATCGTCAAGAATTTGTTTTTTTTGCAATCTTCTACCACTTAAGATATCTCCAAGCGCTTTCATTTTCTTTGCTTTATACTATTAATTCTTTATTGGCATAATAATATAAGTAAAATCCTCCAGCGCCCCACTTGCCCCCTCCACCATCTCCCTAATTGCCACCGGGGAAGAATCATTATTGGAAGATAGGGCCAATTTATTTGTCGTTATAACGTTAATCCCCTCCATTAAGTATTTTAAGTTAAAAACAATTTCCTGGGAGTCTCCCTGAACTTCAAATTTAATTTGAGTGGAGTTTTCCCCCACTTCAGCGCTCTTAGTGTCAATGAGGATGTTTTTTTTCTCTGCGTCGATTTTTAAAACCACCTCGTTAGATTTATTACTCACAAAAACTCCTGCTATTTTTAGGGCATTTTGTAGATTTTTTTTATCTCCAATAATTGTGGTTTTATAACTTACCGGCATAATATGCTTATATTCTGGATACTTTCCATTAATCAGGCGTGAGACTATTTTTATTTCTCCAATTTCAAAGAAAATTTGACCTTCCTCAATAAATACCTTTACTGTTGTGTCGTCAGTATTATTAGAAATGATTCGACTCAATTCAATAAGTGTGTTTATGGGGATGATAATATTATTGATTTTCTCTCTAAACTCGGCGTATTTATCTCTATTTACAACACCATCTTCTATTTTTAAAACATATTCGGAAAGACGAAACCCATCTGTGGCAGCAAAAAAAAGCTCCTTTTCTCCAAAAATAATATTCATTCCCATAAGCTCTTGCCTCGCTTCATTGTGCGCAACAGAAATCAGTAATTTGGAAAAAATATCTTTTAATTTATTAATCTCAATATTGAGAATAAATTCAGTGCTTTTTTGTGGAATTAAAGGAAAATCATCCGCGGAAAAACCCTTTATCAACGCCTTCGTTAGGCCATTTTTTATTTTCAAATTTTGATCAAATACTTCCAACTCCACATTCTCCCCCTCAGAGAGGTTAGTAGAAAAATTACTCAACAGTCTTGCTGGAATAGTAATCTTCCCATTATTCTCCACTTTTGCGCCAATCTTAATCTCAATCCCAATTTCCAAATTAGTAGCTGATATTTTTAAATAACCCTTGTCAGCTTCCAATAGAATATTATTTAAAATTGGAAGTGTGTTTTGTTTAGAAACAATTCTTTCTGAATTTATAATAGCTTTTTTAAAATTATCTTGGGTGCAAATTAGTTTCATAGGGGTGTATTAGTATTTAATTAATTAATATAAAATTTTTTATTACTATTATTATAACTAAGGTATCTGTGGATAAGTAGTAATTTAGGCTTTGGAGGGCAGAGATAGATATTTATAATCTGTGGATAACTTTAATTTTTATGGGTAGTTAGGTTGGGGATTGTTTTTATTTATTTAAATTTCAAATTTAAGATACCTTAATAATAAACAGGAAAAATAGCGTATTATACAGATGTTTTTCAGGCCCTCAAAACAACTTATCCACAGTTTAGTCTAATTTATAGATTTGTTCGCGGATTTGATAAAGCTCTTCTGATAATTTTGGATCAAGCTCGAGGTTTTTGGAAATCTTTTCATAGGCATGAATAGCGGTGGTGTGGTCTCTTCCGCCTAATTTTTCCCCAATGCCGGGAAAAGAGAAAGCTATTTCGCTACGCAAAAGGTACATTGCCACCTGTCTTGGTCGAACAAGCTCTTTTTTGCGGTTTTTTAAAATTAAATCGTCCAAAGGTATGTCATAAAAAGAAGAAACTGCCTTTAAAATGTGTTTATAATTAATTCCTTTCTTTTTTCCACTAGAAATCAATTCAGATAATTGGCCAATAGCAAAATCGAGGGTAATCTCTTTTTTTGCTAATTGTGCGGACACGATGAGTCTATTTAGCGCGCCTTCAAGCTCACGAATATTGTTTTTAATATTTGTGGCGATAAAATCCAAAGCATCTTGGTTAATTTTTAAGCCCTCATCAGACACTTTTTTTTGAAGAATAGCGAGACGTGTTTCAAAGTCGGGCTGAGAAACATCAGCGATCATTCCTCCTTCAAAACGAGAACGCAACCTTTCTTCTAGGATTTGAATTGCTTTTGGCGGGCGGTCGCTACTTAGTACGATTTGTTTATTAAGTTGATAGAGATAATTGAAGATATGAAAAAATTCTTCCTGCGTTTTTTCTTTGCCGGAAATAAATTGAATATCATCAATAATTAGGATATCAATTTGTTGGTAGTATTCCTTGAAATCATTAATTTTTTGGTTTTGAAGCGCGTCAATTAAATTAGAGGTGAATCTTTCTGACGTGATGTATTTTACCTTGAAAGAGGGGTTTTTTTGCAAAATTTCATTACCAATCGATTGAATTAAATGGGTTTTTCCCAAACCTACGCCTCCATAAATAAAAAGGGGGTTATAAATTTTTCCCAGGTTTTGGGAAACAGCAATGCAAGCAGCGTTGGCGAGTTCATTATTCCCACCAATAATCAAATTATCAAAAGTGTACTTGGGATTAAGATTGTTTTCTAGGTTGATAGTAAAACTTTTTCTTTCCAAACCCTTTTGGTTATTGTAATTTTGTGGCGCGACAATCGCATCAACCATTGCCTCTCTTTTTGGGGGAGTTGGGTTTGGCGTGGCAATAACACAAGAAACTGCTTTAATGCCCGGTTCAATGTTGCGAAGCGCTTTTAGTATATAGGCGTTGTATTTGTTTTCTAGCCATTCTTTAGCAAAACCATTGGGGACACTAACAACAACCACTCCATCGGAAACAGAAGTGATCTCAGTATCTTTAAACCACGTGATAAAATTAGCCTTGGAGATGAAGAGTTCTATTTCGTTGAGGGCTGTTTGCCAAAGTTCTTTGTAGAGCATTAATTTGGGGGATAGTTTTATGGGCTACTGAAAAAAGTATAGCATAGGACAAAAAAGGAGAATACTGGAAAAATAGAAGAACTTGTTGATAACCTGTGAGTACAATCTAAGGCTAATACGAAAGACGCTAAAAGGCAAGTTTTCGGCTTGGTTTTTAATCTATCCCCCAAGAGTCTGCCAGGGCTTTTTTAATTGACTTTCTCGTAGATTATTGGTAAACTTTCAATTGGTTAGTCTTAAATAATTTAAAGCTTAAATAAAATGAGCGTAACATACAAGCCTAAGAGTATAAAAAGAAAAAGAAGTCATGGTTTTATTGAGAGAAATAGCACCCCTTCGGGAAAAAACGTGTTAAAAGCCAGGAGAAGAAAGGGTCGTGCAAAATTAACAACCATTTAAGTTTTAAGACTTGAAAATGCTACCAAAAAAGAATCGAATCAGAGAAGGTGTTGATTTTGGGGCGATTTGTCGTTATGGAAGGCTTTTTTCTGGTGGCGGGCTGATTTTGCGTGTAAAGGAAAATAAGCTAGGGCTTGTGCGATGTGGAGTGTCTGTTGGGCTTAAATTCTCTCCCAAGGCAGTTGTGCGAAATCGAATAAAGCGTCAGATTAGAGCCTTTTTCCAGCAAAATTTAAGCGAAATTGAGAATGGGCAGGATTTATTGGTAATCGTGGGAAAAAATTGGAAGGAAAAAGAAAGAGTTAGTCCCGAGCAAGAAATTAGACAAATTTTAATAAAAAACGGCCTAATTAAAGCAAAAAAATAAAATGATGTTTCTATTTGACGAACTTGTTTATCGACCAATTTATAATCTCTTAATTTTTATCTACAACATCGTGCCAATGCATGATTTTGGGGTTGCTATTATTTTAGTTACTGTAATAATTAAATTTATCCTTATTCCCCTAAGCCGCAAGCAAATTGAATCACAAAAGAGGATGCAGGAATTGCAGCCTAAAATAAAGGAAATTCAGGATAAATATAAGAATGATAAGGAAAAACAGAGCCGAGCGCTTATGGAGTTTTATAAAGAAAACAAGGCCAATCCCTTCTCGGGATGCCTGCCAATGATTTTTCAGCTCGTGTTTTTAATTGCTATCTACCGAGTTTTGTTTAATATCTCCCAAAACGGGTTAATGGTAAATAGTAGCGATTTATATGCTTTTATGCATAATCCAGGGCAGATAAAGCATCTTTTTCTGGGTCTTATCGATCTTTCCAGCATTGTGGATTTTAAGAGTTTTAGCGCAGGGAATATCGCGCATATCATTTTGGTGATTATGGCTGCCGGGGCACAATATTTTCAAACAAAAATGCTGATGGCAACTAAAGCTAAAACAGAAAAAGATAATAAGAATGACAAAAAGGACGATAAAACTCCCGATTTTGCTCAAATTATGACCAAGCAGATGCTTTACCTCGCTCCAATTATGACTCTTTTTATCGGAGTCAAGTTTCCAGCGGGATTGGCGCTATATTGGCTGGTGTCGACACTGTTTATGCTTGCTCAACAAGAATATTTAGAAAAAAAGTCCAACTCAGTTAAATTGTAAATTTTAAATAAACCTAAATTAGCATAGGTTCTCTCGAGAACCGGGAGTTTGGGTGAGTTAAATCAGATGGAAAGAGAACAGCTGGCAAAAGAGGTGGTGACAATTGTCACTGAATTGATTGGAAAAATGGGCTTTATCGCGACGGTGGAGGTTAAAAATGAAGAGGAGGAAGGAAAAGAGGTTATTATTTGTGACATTAAAACAGAGGATTCTAATTTTTTAATTGGACAATACGGCCTAAATTTACAATCATTGCAACATATTGTGAGAGTGATAATTAGGAAACGCCTTCCCGAGTCGGTTAATTTTATTCTTGATGTAAACTCCTACCGACAAGAAAAAAATGATTCGATCGCGCGTTTGGCTAAAAATTTGGCACAGGAGGTTGTGACGGAAAAAAAAGAAGTGGTGATGCGACCAATGACAGCCTATGAAAGAAGAATTGTGCACATGGAGCTTTCCAAAAATGATCAAATTAAAACAGAAAGCATTGGTGAAGGCGAATCGCGGAGAATTGTGATTAAACCGAGTGAAAGCGTTTAGATTATTGCGACACCCATCTTTGATATAGCCAGGATGCATATAATTTATCTCAATAGTAAACAGGATATGTCATCCTGAGCGGAGTCTGTACTCAGACGCAGTCGAAGGATCCGCTAACCGTAACCCAGAGTTTTCTATTTAATAGCAATGCTTACGATAATGGAAAGCAGATCCTTCGACTTCGCTCCGCTACGCTCAGGATGACATAATGTTGTTGTTTTTGTGGTAGATGTAAGTCACGGAATATTTATTTGGCTGGTTATATTGAAAATTTAAAATTATAAATTGAAAATTTATTTCCTATGGTTATTGCAAGAAAAATAGCCTATAATGTGTTGGTGAGTAGTGTTTCCAAAATACTCTCTACGGCGCTTGCCCTGGTTTCAATCGGCTTCATTACCCGCTATTTAGGCAAAGAAGGTTTTGGTGATTATGCGACTGTTCTGGCCTTTCTTTCCTTTTTTTCGGCTGTTTCCGAT
>Ga0172379_10008106_pt1 | contig 13369 bp, 24 predicted proteins | sample GrowelOW334metaG_FD_119756 | JGI IMG/M metagenome (GOLD analysis project Ga0172379, IMG submission 119756) | Groundwater microbial communities from an aquifer near a municipal landfill in Southern Ontario, Canada - Groundwater well OW334 metaG | ecosystem: Environmental > Aquatic > Deep... | reverse complement strand
TATGCAGATGTTCATACCTGCAACGGCTGTCGGCAACGTCACGGTAATGGCTTCGTTGACGATGTTCCACGTCCCGTAACATTGGGCCGCAGTAGGACCGGCAACGTTGTCAAGAATAACCACGGAGGTCGAGTTGACGATCCCGTGCGCGGGGCCGATAGGCGAGCCGCCGATGGGGTTGGCGATGGCGTAGGAACCGTACAGAAGCGCGACCGATACAATGGGTATAAGTATTCGCCTCATTGGAATCCCCTACAGCCGATTCTTGAACGCGGCGATCTCTGCCTTAATGCCATCCAACTTTTCCTGCTCCAACGCGCTCTTGGTCTTCAGGTCGGCGATCTCGGCAAGGATGGCGTCCCGCTTTGCGGCCACATCGGACAAATTGGACACGTCGAACTCAAGCACGGACTTCTGGTCGTTTAGTTTGGCGATCACTAACGCCAGTTCGTCCTCTCGGTCGTTGCATCGCTTTTCCGAATCGGCCAGATACGTGGCGATCTTCGCGTCTATCTCCCGCATCCGCTCCGCCTGGAACTCGTCCAGCGCCTTACCCTCCCTGGCGATTTCATCTGCAAGGCTTTTCTTCCCTGCGGACAGATCGTCAAGTTCCTTCTGTGCTTCCTTGACTTGCAACTTCAAACTCTCTCGCGTGGAATCAAGGCCCATTAGCGCGGCAAGGGCTGAATCCGCCGCCGCAAAGGAACGGAACGTGGCGGACATCCCGCGAATCGCGCTGATAGCCTCTTTCACGGAAGTCTTGTCGTCGGCCATCGCTTACCCCTTTCTCATCAATAGATAGACATTTATTTTCGTGGCGGAACTTCCTTCGACGCGAGGGCGCACCCATACTGGACACGTGCCCACGTTTTCAAGACCCTCGGAATTAAAGGTAAGAGGGAATCCAGGGGACTGGTCGATGGATTCCCACCGCACTCCGTCAAGGGAACCTTCGATGTACACGGAGCCGCCAGCACCGAAGTTGCCGTATACTTGAACCGACCTGGGAATGCGTTGGTCGCAAAGGACCGGAGTGCCGGGATCGTTGGGTGTTACCCCTTCCCAAAAGCACACCTTGAAATTCTCAGTTTCTTTTACTGAGGTGAAAGGGGTGTCGCCCATACTTCCTCCTTGGAATAATGCGGATATTGATACCCATTGAACCTGTAGTGCCTATGCACCGTTGGCACGTGGAAGAATGTCGGTACGTTGGGAACCTCCCCATCCGACTCGCTAGGGCTTGGCGTTGAAGATGGCGTTGAACTCGCCGTACTCGACGGCGTAGAGCTTGGCGTACTAGACGGACTCGGCGTAGAACTCGGTGTGCTGCTTGGCGTACTGCTTGCCGTGCTTGAAGGCGTACTCGATGGCGATGGAGTGCTTGAAGGCGTCGAACTCGGGGTACTGGAAGCCGTGCTACTCGGCGTGCTAGAGGGACTTGGCGTGGAACTAGGCGTACTCGATGGAGTCGATGAGGCCGTTGACGAAGGCGTTGAACTAGGACTCGCCGTACTCGACGGCGTAGAGCTTGGCGTACTAGACGGCGTAGACGAAGGCGTTGAAGATGGCGTACTACTTGGCGTCGAACTGGGAGTCGAGGACGGAGTACTGGACGGGGTGGATGACGGTGTATTAGATGCGCCCCCCGCCGCCACATTTACCGCGAAAGCGAATGTGGCCCACCCGGTAATAGTGCCGGATTTCGTCCACGACATCGTTGTAGATGTGGTAGACGCGGTTTCACTGGAACATCCGGCCCATTCATATTCGGCTATCTCCCCACCGGCAAATACGCTTACGTTTGCTTGGCTTGCGTCCTTCGTGGCGTAAGGGCTTTGAGCCGACGTATAAAGAATGGACGCAAAATCCAGTACAAGGTCGCCGGAAACCGATACGGCATTTACGGTGGGATTAGTGTTTGCGCCGGTTGCCGTTGCGACGGTGTTGTTCGGTGTGGTCTGGTCGGCATCTTGAACCGCTACGGCTATGACCCATCTTTCATCCTGGCTGGACGGCCATCCCGCCCACACGGTAGATGTTTGCTCAGTAGGATTTATCAGTCGCCACAGAGTAGCCTTTCCGTATGTGGCGAATGATAACGTAGTTCCGATCTGTGTAAGAGCTGTGCCTCCCGAACCTCCCCACTTGACTGAATTGCAGGCGGCAGGAGTCCCGGCACCGCTGCCAGCAAGGACATAAAGTACCCGGTTTGAACCGCCAATGGCGAATGATGGTGTGCTAAGATTATTGGCCGCAACAGCAGATCCATTACGCGAAGAATTGTTAACCGTCGCCGCCATCTACCCCCCCCTCACCGCCACGGAGGGCGGGTTATCCCACGAAGGGACAGGCGAGAACTTGTCGATAAGCCAAGACAGCGGGCGTGTCGCCTTCGACCATGAATCGTTCAACCACAGATCCCTTGAATACTGCCGCGCCTTGTCGATATCCTTCTGCGAAATCGGGTACGGCCATCCGCTGCCGCCGAAGTTTCCGGTACGGAACATATGGGCGAACCATGTCTTCTTCGACGTGATGAGTTGCCCGCCGGAGAGCCACGTTTTGCACGCAACTTCGGTCCCGACTTGCCCCCATGAACCGTGACGCTCGTCAAGCCCGTCCATGAGCCAGTAATTCTCGCGGGATGTCAGCCAGCACGCGCCGATGAAGGACATCGTTTCGATCAGATCCCCCTGCGCCTCGGGTCGCTTGGAATGCTCCTTCCAGTATTGGAACTGGAGATTATTGTCGAACCGCCACGATACCGTCAGCCGGTTCTCTCTCGGCTTCCAGACGATGCCCATCTCGAAGTCGGCCCCCTTGCAGGAAGCGCACTCCGTGGGCTTCAATCCCTGATACGTCCTTCCGCCGCAGGATTTGCATACCCAATCGAAGGCGTGCAGGTTGTACATCATCGGGACCATCGTCCGCTTGTAGTAGCAGTCCTGCATGAGTTTCACGTCGAAGCCCTTGTCCACGGAACAATGGGCGTCCAATTTCATGACGTATTTCGCCTGACTGATCCTCGCCCCCTCGTTCGTCGCGGCCCTTTGCCCGATGGACTCGGTGTGATGAACGATGGTGACTCGCGGATGATCCAGCACGGGAGGGTCGGGCCAGTTGCCGTCGCAGATGGCGATGACCTCGGTGTCCGCCTCGATGTTCGCAAGGACGTCCTCGATGGTGCGCTGGAGGAATATCTCGTTGCGGGCGGGAATGATGACGCTCAAATCCCTCACGCCTGCACTCCGCCGCCCCGCTTGAACTCGTTCAGATATTCGATGCGGCTCAGGGAATGGAACAGCCCGAACGGATTGGCGTCCAGTCCGCCGATGTACCTGCCCACGGGGAACATATAGATCGTGGGGCGATGCTCCGCAATCGTAATATTCCCGCGCCGCGCATCCCTTCGAATCTTCCCGCGAAGGGGTACTTCCTCCTGATTCGGATACGTGGTGATCCGGTCCTCACGACCCCCACCGTATTTCAGGAACAACTCCCGACGCATCGCGTAACTGTTCCCGTGCGGGACGATCTTCAGTCCGCGATGCTCGATGCGTTCCTGCGGGAATCCCCACGCCTTCATTGTCTCGATGCGCTGATCGAAATCTCCGCGTTCGTCGAGAATGCCCACCTGACGCTTGAACTGCACCACGTCATCCTTCGTGTTCAGTACCTCGTCGATCAACTTCCTCGTGAGGATGTGATCGATGTCAGTACAGATGACGTACTCGCCCCGCGCCAACTTTACGCCGGTATTGCGGGCGATGGGTTGCGTCCACGGGCGGAAGTCGTTCGTCGCGTGGATGCGGATATTCTTCAGTCCGCACCCCTCGGGTATCGACAACGGCGGGTCGCTGCCGTCGTCCACCAGCAGGATCTCTACGTCATCGGGCAGATTCAACTTTTCCCAATGAAGCATCTGCCGCCGTAAGATCTCGTGACTGTCTAGGACGGCGATGACGATGGAAACCCTCACGGATTGATCCAGAACGCCGTCGGCTCAAGGTTCTTCGTGGTGAACCACGGGTCGATCCGGTGGCATTTCGTGTAGGCGTCAACGGCTTCCATCACGCCCGACAGGTGGAAGTGATAGTAGTCGTGGACGGAGACGATGCCGCCATGCTTGACCTTCTTCGACCAGAACACGATGTCCGGGGCCACGTAATCGAACTCGTGATTCCCGTCGATGAACACGAAGTCAAGCGACCGGTCCTCGATGTCCGCGAGGGCGTCCATGCTCGTCTTGCGGATGATCTCCACGTTGCAACCCTTGAGCGCTTCAAGGGCTTCCTGGTAGATCAAGTCCTGCCGCGCCTGCGGGTACTTCTCCACGTAATCGTTCCACGGGTCGATACAGTACAGCTTCAGAAAGGGATTCTTGTCGCAAAGGATCTTCGCGTACCTGCCCCGGCGAGTGCCTATCTCCGCGCCCCGCGTGTAGCCAAGATCGCAGTAGACCTCGGCGAGAAGATCCCTATGCCCCTTCGCCTGAATGGGCAGGTTGTCCTTGATGCGGGCCTTGGCGTGCGGGAACTTATGGAAAATTGCGTTGAGTGCTGCTGGCAAATGGGCCTCCTGGCCGGTTGAGGGAGCGGGTTAAAGGATTGGAATCAGAAAGGCCCCTTGTGGGGGCCTCCCCTTCCCTGCGTATCTGCCGGTTAGTATCCCGATGCTCCTTGTGGGGGCGGGGCGGGAACCTCGCTAATTGAATTTCTCGGGGTCTTCCTTCACTGCCTTATATGTGTCCTCGGCGTTCCACCGCCGCAGCAGGTCCTCGGCGGATACCGTCTGCCGGTCCTTCCCGCCAGCGGCCATCGTCAAGCCACGAAGGATGGCGCGATAAAATTGCTGAGCCATTTCGTCTCCCCGGCGGATCGACTCGCCAAGGGACCGGACAAAGCCCGACGCCGCCATACCGGGGGAGTTCCAGTAATAACTCATCAAATTCCCCTCGCCGCCATCCGCGAACAAAGCCAACCCCTTGACGGTCCACTCCTGCCCGTCACTCGTCTTAATTAGGCAGTCCTCACTCTTCGGAACGGGCGTTATCGTGATCGACCACGGGGTTGACAATATGCCCCCCTGAAGTTAACAATACTGTTCCGTTTCGTTGACAATACGAGCCGGTATCGTTCTGTAGCCAACTGGTGACAAAATGTCACCGACTGAATACGGAGATTAAAGGGCGCATTCTCCGCACTATAAATGTCAACTTAACGTCAACTCGCGTCAAATTGACGGTTACAGAATCATCCGCTCGACGTAGTGCGCCATCAAGATGCCACCGCGAAGGCGTTTGAGTTACACAGAAATGCGATCTTATTACACTTATCAACAAAATCCCTATAATTCATATCGTTCTTCATGTAGTTGCAAGTGGAACAACATTGCACCACGTTGCCAATTTCATACCCAAAGGAACTATCAACTCTGTCAAGTCGGACACCATCTACGGAATCTCCGCAGTAATTACATGTAAATCGTTCGAGATAACAAAAGTATTCATACGGCAAATCAAAAATAATCCCACGCTTCTTTGCCTGCCTACGGCAGGTGGCGTATTTTCCCTTTAGCGAATTATCCCAATCCCTATTTCTCTTGTTCACTTTCTCTTTATTTTTCTCGTTGTATCTTTTCTTGTACTCGCGCATCTTTTCTGGATGCGATTTACAGTAAGCCCTTTGCCATTCATTACGTTTTTCCCTATTAGCGGTAAGCCACTTTTTCCTTGACTCCCGCATTGATCGGGGATGGTCCTTATTCCATTGACATGTCGGCATTACAGGATCATCCTCTTTATCGTATATAGATCCATCCGTGTCCGTTCATGGTGGGCATAGACTTCAATGTGCCCCATCGCGTTCGGCGCGAACTCCTTTTGTTCCTCCCACGACGTGTCCTGATCGTCCGACCGGGATTTCTTGTAGCATCCGGTGTTCATCAGGATTTTCTTAAGCGATGTAATTCCACCGTTCGCCGCCATTCCGAGTTTCAACTCATCATCGGCCCACAGTTGATGGTTATGGGCGAAGCAGAAGACATCCGCTTCCCGGCCCCTCGCCACGTTCGCCACCGATGTTTTCGATCCCCCGAGAGTGCGCCCGCCAGTGGTGACCCCGTGAGATAGATACCAGGGGATTGTGCGGACATGCCCCCCGGACTTTCCGCCGTAGTTGAATCGGAGATCAAGGAATCCGGCGTAACTGTGTAGTCGCCCGATCAGGGGGGTGTTTGCTATCTTGTCTCCCCACAACTTCTCCGCGATCCGGCGAGTCACGTTCGTTCCCGTCCGCTTCATCAGTTCAAGATGATGGTTGCTGTCCATCATCGAAACGATGCGGGAGGCGATTGGGGCCAGCAGGTCGCAGGCGTCCTTTATCAGTTCGTCCACCGGGTTGTCGATGCCTACATAGGCGCGGTCGATCATGGACGCCTTGAACCGGGGATCGTTCGTCTGCGCCAGGATCAGGTCGCAGGTATCCCCCATGTCCATAAAGTAGGTATCCGGATCATCCTTGTACTGGTCGATCACTTCTTTCCGGAAATTAGAAACGGACGATAATCGGTGGCCTAAATGAAGATCGGAGAATGGAATGAATCGGAACGTCTGCCCATACTTGTACGGCAGTCTAAATATCTGTACTCTCAGATATCACCCTCTCTCGTTGGGGTTCGGTGCGAGGATCAGCGCAGGGCCGGTAAGCCGTGCCAAAATTGCCACAACCCATCGTCCAACAGCCGGGGATCAACTCCCACCACGTCACTTCGCCAGTTCCGCTTCCTCCAACTTCCTCAACTCCCCGTACAGCATCACCAGCTTCGCCCGGATCTTCTGGATCGGCGACCGCAACTCGGGACGCTTCAGTTCCAGGAAGCGCATATAGTTCCATGCGTCGCGTATCTCCTCGATGGCCTCGCGAGATAAAACCCGTTTATCCGCCACAGGGTCGAAGTCGCCATACGTGGCGAACCCGGCAACCTCACCGGCCTCGCACAACGAGACGAACTCGTTCAGGAGGGCAAGGCGAGCGTCAGCACGAGCCTTCTCTGAACGGCGATAGGTGGTGGGCAATATGGCTCCAATAGGCCCGTACGGGGCCGTAGAAGGGGCTACAATGGGCGATCAGTTAGAGACAGGGGAAACGGAGGCGAAACCTTTTTACCCTTAGTGTGTAAATGGGGATGAGATAAGTATTCAGGAACCTTCGGAACCGGAACCGCTCCCCTCCCGGCACCCATCCACCTGCCCAGGACCGGAACAGGGAGGCACCATGCACGCCCACCCCACATGATTACGATTACGTTATAGTGGGGATAGATGCCTTGATACGGGCCATAAGTGGGTGATGACGAATCGGGGTGTAGGGCTATTTGACATAATAGCCATTACGTGACCCTATCGAAACCCGCCAGCCCTTTATCCACGCCAACCCACTGGGAAAAGTAGGACATACACTGGTCTATCGACACTCGTTATCTATTGCTGCTTCATCAGGATCGGTAATATCAATGACTGGTGGGTTTATCGATGAATCGGCGTCTAAGGTAAAGTGCTTGCGTAGAAGTTCACCAACAGTGCCAGAGACATGAACCTGTCGAGCGTCAATGTTCATTATGTTAATAATTGCTTGCGGGGCTGTTTGTGTCGGTGCTATGCCTACCGATTGCTGTATCCTGGCCCCTTCCTTGGCTGCAAGTTCGAGTATCTTCCCATTCTCCGGTATCTTATCGAGCGTGTTCCCTGCGTCTACCAGGTCGTGCGATAGCTTGATCGCCTCCGGCAGTTTGGAAACATACTGTTTCGTTAACTGGTCGATAGACTCCCTTACATCCTCGGCAGTCTCCCATCGGTAGGCCGTTATCCTCGCCACTCCTGCGTCCCTGGCGGATTGAGTTATCGTCTCCCCCTTAGCCCTTGACGCCATGTATTTTCGTTTTTCCTTCACCCTTACCGTCACGGTGTACCCTTTCCGTTACAGTATTCCTTGTGCCGTCTCCATCGTCTTCCCTCTTTGGTTGATTGGTGGTGCTGATGTGCTTGCTGGCCCTTGGCCCTATCGGGCCAGATCAGGGCGGTCGTTCCGCTTCGCTCACTCCCAGGGTTGCCCCCCTTCACTTCCCCCCATTATGTGCGATTTTGCGGGCTTGCTTCGGCCCCCGTCAACGATTATTTACAGGTAGTCTAATATGGCCGCATTTGACCGCGTTTGAACGGCTTGATTTTTGGCCTCCTCTAAATCGTAGTTGGTGATTTCGAGGGCTGCGGGTCCGGATCGGTGCCGTAAATTGGTGACAATTTTTGTCACGGTGACAATTTACGTCATATCCTTAAGTATATGATTTTAATCATTTCTTGGTATTGATGCCAAACAATTTACGGAAACACATTATTGAATTGCATTATAAATCAATACTTTAACGCTCCATGATTATGGGCACACAGTTTGCTTATATACTAAGGCAAGAGAACGAGAAGCCGACCGACCCCGGCAATAGGGCGGAGAAGGAGAAGGCGATGAATAAGCGGACGATGGAAAACTACATGAAACTGGTCAGCACCTTGGAGTTGACACACGATCAGGAGAAGGACGCGGCCTTGATTCATCGCCACACCTCCACGCTCCACCGGATCGACGAGAACGGCTGCAACGGCTGGCCCCGGATGAAAACCGAAATCAGGGATGGGAAGACGTACCGCTATGAGGTAGAGGACGAGAAATGGCGGGCGCGGGACGAGAAGAAGGAAGCCAACCTTGAGAGGCGCATCCGTGAGATTTGCGCGAAGCATGGTTGGCAGGTCGAGTTCCAAGGCGATCCACGCGGGTGGCGTACAAACCTGACCATCAACGGGCGGGATGCGTCCCTGCTCGCAAACTACTAAAGGAGGCCCACCATGAAAGCCATTGTGACCAAGTACCACGGACCGACGAACACACGAGGGGCCAGGATCACCGCATCGGACGAGGACGGCAACCGAGCCACCATCTCCTACCCGTATGAACTGAGTGGGGAAGAAGTACACCGCAAGGCCGCCGTCGCCTTGTGCGACAAAATGAACTGGAAAGGGCGACTCGTTGGTGGATCGGTGAAAAACGGCTACGTGTTCGTTTGGGACGGTGAAACCAACATCGTTAAAGACGAAAAAAGGAGGACCTGATGTCCGTCAACTTCCAAGAATGCAAGCGATGCGGTCACAAGTGGCTCCCGCGCACGACAGAACCGCCCGTGGTTTGCCCGAAGTGTCACAGCCCATACTGGAATAAGCCGAAAGGCGAGAAAAAGGAGGAGGGGAAATGAAGATAATCAATGTCCAATACCATCGCAATGGAGTCGGCGGGATTGGCTTCTACGCCGTGCATTTTCAGGACAAGGCACATAAGGATATGGCCAATACCACTAAGGATTTTGTTGCCGTCCTGTTCCCAAATGATGACGGGGAAGACACGTTGACGGTGAATGGCCGCTGTGCCGTGCTGAATGTCGGTCTGCTCCCGGATGTAACCTTTGCCGTCAATTCATGGCGTGGGGATCATTTTGAACCGGATCTACGACGGGCAATCAGAGATTACGAGGAAGCGCAAACGGCGAAGTACGCCAAGGCATAGGGTTGACCTATAGGACTCATCCGGTCGGGAGTCTCACCGGCTCCCGACCATTTCCCCTCCCGACATCTTACGTCGCCATTCGTCCAGTTCTGACGCGATAGCCCACGGTATTTTCCCCTCTTCCCGGTAGACGGGTAGCCCCTTCTTTGTCCGCCGCTTTGCTCCGCTGGCTGACATGCCCAGGTGCGCGCCGATGGCTTTCCAGCCCGTCAGGTGTCTATTCAACTTTCACCCCTCCCCCATTGAGCCTCTTTATCGCGTCCTCCTCGTCCTCAAGGATCATATCCGGGTATGTCTTCAGCGTCCCCCCGCATCGCGGACACCGTTTTGTGTGTAACTGTGTGGCATATCTGCGGATTCTACACCTATCGCATATTATGGATTTCGGTATTTTGTCCCATAAAATGTCCGCATCCTCACCTTGCGCGAGTAGCAGTGGCACCAGGTAGGACGTGCTATCACACGCTTCGACGGTTATCAGGACGTCGAGGGCTTTCCTCAACGGCGGATACCCTTCCGCTTGCGATGCCCTCCGCGTGGATGCGCTCATCGTCGCCGTTTCCGCCCGCTTCGACGCAACAGACACACGCTCGGGCCACGTTGAGCACATCCCCCCGCATTCGTGGACGGAGTAGGCCCAGGCGTAGAGTTCCTTGAGGGTCACTCGCTTGGGATCTCCAGCCAGCCATTGTGTATCGCAAGTGCTGATGCGCGTTGATCCAACGGCATCGAGAGTAAGGTTGTAAGACACACTTTTTCTAAATTTATTTGCTCTTTTGAATAACAGGATTCATTCTCTTCGCATACTTTTAAGCAAAACCGGATCGAATCGTCGTTAAGGTTCCAATCATCTATTACAATGTGGGCGTTACCACCAACACAACTAAATTCATATATTTCCCCGATAACTTCAGCCATTTTTACGGTTGTTCCGTTTACGATAGACGGTGATCCGTATTCTTTATAACAACCTCTACACATTTTCTTTCTCCTCTCTGTGTTCCTCGATAAATTCCCTGAATCGGTCCTCCATCGTCTTTTCCTCCTCCTTCCGCCTCGGCACTACTTCCCGCCACGTCCTCCACCCCGGAAACATCCGGTCCAACTCCGCGTCAAGGTCGGGGAAGGTCAAGCCTCTGGCCTTTCAAACAGCCTCATCACGTCCTGCACGTCATACGCGAGGATGTATATTTCCCCTCGTGCCTCCGCTTCCGCCTGCCATGCCTTTTGCTCCGCACTCTGCTTGCCGTCGATGGCCTTGCACTCGATATTGATGGTTGCGTTTTTGGTCTTGGCGACAATATCCGGGTGGCCCTTATCGGGCTTCCCGTCCGGCCTGCGAATCGGTACGATCACGCGCCCCGTTCTTCCCCGCAACGGTTGTGGATGATACCGACGGCACCATATCTGCGCCTTCGCCAGGTATTGCAGGATCGCGCTTTGAACATCCTTTTCGCTCACCTCCCCTCCACCGGATACGCCGTGATTCCCACAAGCCGTATCAGGCCCGCCCGAAACAATATCTGGGCGGAAATATCTTCTTTGGGGTTCAGCGCGTACACCTTCGCCCGCTTAATCCGTGCGAGTAATTTCTGCTGCGTCTCCGACAACTTCATCCCGGCCTCCTTTCGGTGGGGGTTATTTACACGCCCACATAGTTCGCGGCGAGTTGAACCAGTCGCTCGTAATCTCCTCGATCAGCCGCCACTGTTCCCGCCCATTTGCGAGCCTCAAGGTAGTCATGCTCCCGTTTCGATCCGCGAGGGATACGGGCAGACGCCAGTAGTAATTGAAATTCCTCGTCAGTCATCCCCAACGCGCCCGCCTCTTTGCTTGGAGCATCAACGATTTGCAGGCGCGGGTAAGGCCCATGAGACTTTCGAGCACTATCGGGTCGCATGTGGTACTCCTCATTTCTTCTTCGGCCATTCGTGCCGATATACCAACCATCTCCGCCGCCTCAAGCATGATGTCGTCGAAAGATGCCGCCATTAGTCCGCCTCGCTCTTGCGCTTCCCGTTCCTCTTCGGAGGATGCTGATATTCGTAGGACATGGCAGAGGAATAGGTGTGTCGCTCCCCATTCAGGCGAACGTATTTCTTCCCGCCGCCCCCAAACCTGGACTTGGCGACCGACAGATAACCAACAGGATGCCGCGTCGAATACGTTTCCCCCTCACCCTTTATCAGAGGGTGGTGAAGAATCGCCACGGCGGATGCATCAGCGTGAAGTGCTCCCGATCCCCGCATGGCGTGTGCTCCCGGTTCCGGCTCGATATCGTCTGAGTCGGGCTTTCGAAGGTGATGCAGGAGGACAATCGGGATGCCGAGACGTTGCGCCTCCTGCTTTAGCCCCATCGACACGATTCCCTCGACAGCAAGCACGTCTTTCGTGGCGCGAGTCAGGTACATGAAATTGTCGATGAACAGGACTTTCACCTGCTCCATCTCCGCCGTTCGGAAGATGGACTTGAACATCGCCTTCCAGTCACGGGAGCCGGGGATGCGGGAAAACCTCATTCCGGTCGGCTGAATCACGGAGTACGCTTCAGCGAGCAAAGCATCCTGATCGGACACGGGGAAATCCGGGCAGGCTATCGGGGCCATCATGGTGAGGACTTCGGAAGGCTCCATCTCCAGACAGCAGAACCATTCCTTTTCGTGCTGTGCGATGGCCCATGCCATATTCAGGGCAAAACTTGTTTTCCCCACGCCGGGGTAGCCAGCAATCACATATAGGTTGCCGGGGCGAAGAGGACCGAACCGCTCATCCCACAACGGAATCGTCGGTATGGGATTCTTTCCACTTTTCTTCTCTTCGCAGGCAATCCGGTACGCTTCCTCGGCGGTGATCGACAGGGATTGCTGATCCTGATAGTCGGTGAGGGCATCCCCGACCTCTTCCCGTAGGCGAATGATCGCCTTGCGGTTCTTCTCCGCTTCTTCCTTGACGCGCTCCTGTGTGGTCACGCTGTAGCCTCTTCGGGCAGGTACACCTTCTCAAGCCAGGTCCCGGCATGGAGAAAGGTTGACGGCATCTTGATGAACCGCTGCTCCGTCTCGGATACTTCGGTCGAGTAGGTACGAGCCGCCCCAACGATCTTCTCAAGGTCAAATTTCGGGTTGTACTTCTTCTCCTTCTCCCATTCACGGAATGCCTGCGATTTATTTTCCCGTCGTGGATACTCAGACCAGAACCGCATGAAGTCCCTCGGGTAGTCATACCGAGGGGTGAGGCGTTCCCTTTTCTTAACAGGAATTGCTGGCAAATCTTGTGTATCGTGCAAATGCACATCTGTCTCTGTCTCTGTCTCTGTCTCTGTCTCTGGTGTATCAACTTGATATCGTGCTGATATCGTGCTGATATCGTCATGTATCAGCCAATGGGAAAGTTTTGAGACGGTTGATTCAACTTGCTTTTCTGTAGTGTGCAGTCGGAACGCTAATTTCTTAGTGCAAGGAAGCACTCCATCCGTCTCGCTGGCAATTATCCATATTAAAATGAGATGCTTTGCTGATAAGGGGTCGAGTTCATGGAAATCAACATCGTCAATAATGTCCCGGTATAGTTTGATCCACGGAGGGCGGCGGTCCTTGAAATGCTGAAAGCGTTCCCAGTTCTTAATACGGATCGGCAATTATTTCGCCCCCGCCATCTCCGGCGACTCCTTCTCATAGAACCTCATCATCGCCTCGGCCCTCTCCCAATGGTGGGCGGCTTCCCAATTGGTCGAGCCGGGTACCTTGCAGATTGAGCAGACT
>Ga0172379_10008105_pt1 | contig 13369 bp, 14 predicted proteins | sample GrowelOW334metaG_FD_119756 | JGI IMG/M metagenome (GOLD analysis project Ga0172379, IMG submission 119756) | Groundwater microbial communities from an aquifer near a municipal landfill in Southern Ontario, Canada - Groundwater well OW334 metaG | ecosystem: Environmental > Aquatic > Deep... | reverse complement strand
GTGTGGGCTCGCATGGAATCGTCAATCGAAGATTAGTGTTTATCCTGGCATCGACTTTATCACATTCGAAGAACGTGTCAAAACGACGTCTGACGAAGCGTTAAAATTCTGTGGGCTCGCATGGAATCGAACCATGGCATCGACTTTATAAGAGTCGTGTCCTACCATTAAACGACAAGCCCAAAAACTACTTAAAGTCTAAGCGTATTATATCAGAAGCAAAGCTAAATTATAGCTCTATGAGGATCTGTTTTTTACCGGGGTCTGTAATTTGGGCGAGCTCAAAATAACGTTCGGTAGTTGAAAGCCTCTTGTGTCCGGAAACGTGAGAAAGTAAAACTATATCTACTCCGGCCTTAAGGTTTTCTACCATAAATGTAGTTCTTAGATCGTTGACTGAATAGCTTGGGATTTCTGCTCTTTGCATATATCTGGCAATTGATGCTCTAATGTTTCTTACCGCCAGAGGTTTACCGTTTTTGCTGATAAATACATAGGCTGAGGGAACTTTGGGTCGGATTCCAAGGTAAGTATTTAATACGTCTAAAGCCGGTTTATTGAGAGGAACATTTCTCTCGGGTTGAGTGGCATAAGCTTCAATTTTAAGTGAATCTTTAGCAACATTTTCTGTTTTTAAGTTTGCTACCTCAGAAATTCTAAGTCCGGTTTGAAGGATTAGTTCAATAATTGCAGCAATTCTGACATCGTTTCTGACGACATCCCTTAGGGCTCTATATTCGATAGGGGAAAGGAATTTCGGAAGTACACTCTCAATTTTCGGATGCGCAACGGAAGCTGAAACGTCAGTTGTAACAAAGTTTTCGGAAACCATCCATCTGAAAAAAGTTTTGACGGCATTGAGTTTACGGCTAACCGACTTTGGCGTATATTTGTCGGCCAAAAGTGTATCACGGAAAGCATCAAGGTCATCGGGTCTGACTTGATCCGGCATGACTCTTTCGCGACCGACCAAAAAATCCACTAACTGAGTTAAGTCGCTCCGGTAAGCCAAAATGGTTGCCGGGGAACGCCTTTTTTCGTTCAGTGAATCAATAAATTTCGGGAGCAGGTTTTTTATAGGTTCCTGTGCCATAATAAATAATTAGCAGTTAACTTTGACAATCACGACTCGGTTGCTAACGCATCCTTTGTCCAATTGCCATGCAATTATAGATCAAATTTATAAATAGTCAATGCATTACAGGATATAATTAGGTATGGTAGATAAAAAAACGGAACTATTTAAGCTTAAATTTAAAACCCTTTTGGGGTACGCCGCGTGGATATTTGTAGTAATTCTCTTGGTTTCCACGATCAAAAATATCAACAGGGTGATTTCTATAAGAAAACAGGTTAATGAGGAGAAACAAAGGGTAGAAAAAATGCAAGCCGATAATGCCAAACTACAAGCTCAAATCACGGAGGCTCAAGGTTCGGAATTTATCGAAAAACAAATAAGGGATAAACTGGGACTTACAAAAGCGGGAGAGGTGGTAGTGGTTCTTCCTGACGAATCGGTAGTCAGAAGTTTGGCTCCGCCGATAACCGTTAATGAAGAAACCCTGCCCGATCCCAATTGGCTAAAGTGGAAAAAGTTGTTTTTCTAATTTAGTGGCTGAGGAGAGACTCGAACTCTCGACCTCGGCGTTATGAATGCCGCGCTCTCACCGACTGAGCTACCCAGCCATGCGTGTATTTTAGCATTTTCTTGCCTCTTTATGCTATAATTGCGACTAGTTAGTCTACATGCGGGGTAGTGTACAGTGCACGTGAGGCTCATAATCTCACAGGTTGGGCGCAACTCCCAACCCCGCAACATCGTCGAAACGCGACTTTAGCGCTTCGTTCCGATTAGGATCGGAACTGTGCTATTTTCAGTCGGTTTCTCCTCTCAAATTGCTAACGCAATTTGGAATAGGGACAATGAAGAAAATATGGTTGGGATTTTCTGAGTCCAGACGAACTGGTTGAGAAGCAATTAAGGTGGCACCACGGGAGCGATATCCGTCCTTATTAAAAGAGGGACGGATTTTTTGTTTTTTTTACCCGTCAAAAAGCAGCATGAAGCGTATATGGCTAATATTGAAAAGCTGAATGCTAAATTTTGCCGGGTTTGATACACTAAAGATATGAAGAAAAGAGTATTTTCCGGTACAAGAGCCACAGGCAGGTTGCATTTGGGCAACTACCTTGGGGCAGTGAAGGGTTATTTGGAATTACAAAACAACCCCGAGTATGAGGCCATTTATATGGTTATGGATTTGCATGCGATAACGACTCCATACGACAAGGCAAAACTGACCGAGAACACCAGAAATGTCATCATGGATTATCTTGCTTGTGGGCTCGATCCTGAAAAATCCATAATTACAGCCCAGTCACTGATTCCTGAACACACATATTTGGCCAATATTCTTTCGTCTGAAATTACAGTTGCCAGGATGCAGCATCTGCCAACATTTAAGGAAAAAGTGAAGCAATATCCTGACCATGTAACAGTAGCACTTCTTAATTATCCGGTTTTAATGGCAGCCGATATTCTTCTTTATAAAGCAGGTCTGGTTCCTGTCGGAATTGACCAAGAGCCTCACTTGGAAGTTGCCCGCGAAATTGCAAGAAAGATGAATGAAAAATATGGAATGGACTTCCCGGAACCGAAACGCTTTGCAACAAGCGGGGAATATGTATCAAGCCTCACAGGAGAAGGGAAGATGAGTAAGAGTGTGGAGGGAAGCTATATTAGCTTAACTGATAGTCTGGATGAGATTAAAAAGAAACTCTCAGGGGCACCTACAGATTCAGGGCAGGGTGAAAAAGTTCCCGAAAAAGGCGGAGTTGCCAACCTTTTGCAATTAGTTGAGCTTTTTGAAGGGGAGGGTAAAAGAAAAGAATACGAAACAAAATATCTGGGTGAAGGAATTAGATACGGAGAACTAAAGACTGAATTGGCCGAGGCTATCTATAAAGAACTTGAGCCCATTCAGAAGCAAAGAAAGTTATACGAGGACGATCCTTCATTGGTAGATAGGATTATCAAAGAAGGCGCCCAAAAGGCAAGAAAAATCGCATTAGAAACAATTAACGAAGTTAAAAGTAAGATGGGTTTGATTAATTATGAGTAACATTTCTTTCGATGATTTTGAAAAAGTAGATATAAGAATTGGAACCGTGACGGCCGCCGAAGTTCCGGAGTGGAGCCATTGGGTCATGAAGCTTGAAGTGGACCTTGGCGAAGACATTGGAAGAAAAAGGGCATTTTCAGGCATAATGAAGTTCTATAAGCCGGAAGACCTTGTCGGACGCCAGTTTCCATTTGTAGTTAATCTTGAGCCTAAAAAGATAGGACCCGATAAAGAACTTTCTGAAGTAATGATGATAATGGCTTCTCCCGGAGACGGCGCTACAGAAGAAGCTGAAGAAGTTGCACCCGTTCTTTTCGATCTCCAAAAGAAAGTTCCCAAAGGGACGAAGGTACGATAATAATCCCTATAATTGCGGCTTTCCCGAATCTGTTATAAAATGACGCTCATATGAAGACACCGGGGTTTTTCAGCCAGAATAAGTCAGATAAAAAAGTATCCAAAAAAGGTCGAAAACAAGTCCAAGTCAGACTTCGTGTTAATCTTTGGACCATTGCCGCAACAATACTTATCATTTTCTTTATAATTCCGGGTTTTATTGCAGCAATTCAGACATTCGGTAGCTCCAGCAAAGAAAATATTCCCCAACTAATGAACGACATTAAATCCGGCAAGGTGGAGAAGGTGGATGTTGAAGGACCCAAACTTATCATTACTAATAAAGACGGTAGTATTAAAACCTCAACAAAAGAAGACACGGAAAATTTTTCAGATATTTTGAAAAATTACGGAGTGGATCCTGCCAGCGTGAATTATGAAATTATCGACCAATCTACAACCAAAGCGATCGGGAGTATTCTCGGAATAGTTTTGCCGATTATTCTTATGGTCGGATTTTTCTATTACATAATGCGTGCCCAAAACAAAGGCGCTCAGGATATATTCTCTTTTGGAAGAAGCAAAGCAAAGGTATTTGCCAAAGGTAAACAAAGTGTCACTTTTTCAGACGTTGCAGGAGTGGATGAGGCAAAAAAGGAACTTGAGGAACTTGTGGATTTTCTTAAAAATCCTACAAAATACAGCAAGATCGGTGCAAGAACACCCAAGGGTGCACTTTTGGTTGGGCCTTCGGGGGTTGGAAAAACTCTTTTAGCCAAAGCTGTTGCGGGTGAAGCCGGAGTTCCTTTCTTTTCCATGGCAGGATCCGAATTTATGGAGATGCTTGTCGGAGTCGGTGCCAGCAGAGCCCGTGATCTTTTTGCCCAGGCGAAAGCATCTGCTCCTTCGATCATTTTTATTGATGAAATTGATGCGATAGGTAGACAACGTGGCCGTGGAATGATGGGGGGACATGATGAAAGGGAACAAACATTAAACCAAATTTTGGTTGAAATGGACGGTTTTACTCCAAACGACAACGTGATTGTGATTGCAGCAACCAATAGAGGTGATCTACTTGATCCGGCACTGCTAAGACCAGGGAGATTTGATAGAAGAATAGTTCTGGATATGCCCGATAAAGAGGGTAGACTTGCGATTCTTTATATTCACGCCAAAGGTAAAAAGTTTGCCAAAGGAGTTAATTGGGGTAAGGTTGCCGATAGAACCGTAGGTTTTTCGGGTGCTGATCTTGAGAACATGTTAAATGAGGCCGCAATCGGCGCAGCAAGAAATAATCAGACAGAGATATCGATGTCTGATATTGAGGAGTCTGCCACAAAGGTTAAGCTCGGACCTGCCAAAAAGAGACTTCAAAGCGATGAAGATAAAAAAATCACTGCTTATCACGAAGCGGGACATGCCATTGTTACGCGCTTTTTGAAACACACAGATCCTGTTGAGAGAATATCGATTGTAGCCCGTGGTATGAGTTTGGGTCATACCTTAATTCCTCCTACCGGAGACAGAACCCATGAAACGAAATCGCGTCTTTTGGAGCAAATTACTGCAATGCTCGGAGGCAGGGCTGCAGAAGAGGTAGTATTCAATGAGATGACCAGCGGCGCGGCAAGTGATATAGCACAGGCTACTAAAATTGCCAAATCGATGGTAATTGAATTTGGAATGAGTGATCTGGGAACTATTAATTTTGGTCCGGATATGGGAATGGGGGATTTTGGCCAAATGGAGTGGTATGAAGGGGCGCAAAACTCCCAGGCTTTTATGGAAAGAATCGATATAGAGACCAAAAAATTCTTGGATGCGGGATTAAAATCCGCAACCAGAATTGTAAAGGCGAATAGAAAACTTTTGGATAAGGTTAGCAAAGCCTTGATAGATAAAGAAACCCTGGACCGCGGTGACTTCGAAAAAATCGTTGGAAACAAATAAGCCATTTGGGATTCGTTTCGGATTGGGTTAAAATACACTCATGGGTAAGCTAGTTATTATTGACGGAAACGCAATTCTTCATAGGGCATTCCATGCTATGCCACCACTCACCACAAGAGACGGAGCCCCCATTAATGCCGTCTATGGGCTTGTCTCAATGTTTTTGAGAGTTATTCAGGATCTTCTGCCTGACGGGATTGTCGTTACTTTTGATGAAAAAGAGAAAACGTTCAGACATAAAGAATTTGAGAATTATCAAGCACAAAGACCTCCGACACACGACGACCTTTCTTCCCAGTTCGGAAAAGCCAGAGATTTTTTTAAGGCAGCTCATGTTCCTATCTATTCCAAACCAGGTTTTGAGGCGGATGATGTAATCGGAACTATTGCAGAAAAAGCAAAGGACGATGTGGTTATCGTAACGGGGGACAGAGATATACTCCAGCTTATTAATGATAAAGTAAAACTTTACATGCCGGTTGTGGGGTTATCAAATGCCAAGATGTATGATGCAGCGGCGGCAAAAGAAAGGATGGGAGTACCCCCTGAAGAGATTCCGGACCTTAAAGCATTAGTCGGAGACCCCTCGGATAACTACCCCGGGGTATCGGGGATAGGTCCAAAGACTGCGGAAAAACTTTTAGGGAAATATGGAAGCATAGGTAATATTTATGCTCATTTATCTGATATAGAGCCAAAAACAAGGCAAAAATTGGTATCTGGAGAAAGTGATGCAAAACTATTCCACAGGCTTGCGACGATTGTAAAAAATGTGCCCTTAGAAATCGATTTTCCGCAGATGATGGATTGGAAAATTGACAGTCCCGGTGTTCTAAAGCTCTTTGAAGACTACGGATTTAAGACGCTTTCTGAAAGGGTTAAGAAGGTCGGCAAAGTAATTGATGAAAGTAAACAAAGTACATTATTTTAAATTATGAAAGTCGCAATAGTACATGATTATCTAATAAGTTTCGGTGGAGCGGAGAGGGTATTACTGGCACTTCATGAAATTTATCCGGATGCCCCGATTTATGTTTTAATTGACCGCAAAGAAAAACTGGGATTTTTTGCTGATAAATTTAAAAATATCAAAATCGTTCAGACTTGGTTTGGAAGATTACCCCTAGCAGATAAATTAATTTCCCCTCTGAGATTTTTAATCCCCATGATTTGGGATAGTTTTGATTTGTCGAATTATGATTTAATTATTTCTTCCGCAAGTTGGGCAGTAACCAAAGGTTTTAATAAAAAGTCTGGAGCAAAAGAAATTTGCTATTGCCACACACCTCCGAGGTTTTTATATGGATACAACTCCTCCAGAAAGTTTACCGGAATTCTCGGAAAATTGGTAAAAGTTTATGGAAAAATAATTAACGGTTTTATGCGTCAATATGATTTCGGAAGAGCACAGAAAGTTGATTATTTTATTGCCAACTCAAATGAAGTCAAAAGAAGAATCTCCGAGTTTTATCACAAAGACTCGACTGTGATTTACCCGCCCGTTGATATTGGTGGGTTTGACCAATTAAAAATAAATAAAGGTAATTTCTATTTGGCGGGCGGCCGGCTAACTGCAGCAAAGAATTTTGATTTGATAATAAAAACCTTTAACAAATTAGGCTTACCCTTATTAGTTTATGGAACGGGTCCTAGCGAAAATGATTTGAGGAGTATTGCAAAAGAAAACGTAAAATTCTTGGGGAGCTTGGAAGACGGGGAAATAAAAAAACTTTATGGAAATTGTAAAGCGTATATTGTTGCCGAAGAATCTGAAGATTTCGGAATTACACCGGTTGAAGCAATGTCTCAAGGAACTCCCGTCATTGCTTATAAAGGTGGGGGATATTTGGAAACCATAATTGAAGGAAAAACAGGAATCTTTTTTGACAAACTGACTGTTGAGAATTTGTCGAGTGCGGTCAGGAAAATGGAAAAAGTGAAATTTAATTCTGAAGACTCTGTAGATCAAGCCAAAAAATTTTCGTCATCACAGTTTAAAAAAGAAATAACAGAATTTATCAATAAACATGCCGGAACTTCCTGAAGTAGAAACAATGCGCCTTCAGTTAAAGAAATACCTTACGGGGCATATAATTCTGTCCGTTGAAGTTAAGAATCGTAGGACTTTTCAAGGAGATGAAAATAAAATTATCGAGGGTAAAGTTCTTGATGTCAGGCGTTTCGGGAAGGTATCCGTAATCGACCTTGATAACGGTTATTCCATAATATCTCATGTAAAACTTACCGGACAATTTATTTATCGGGGACCTCATTTGCCAAATCCGGGGAAATTATCAACTAAAGTTACAGGGGGTATTCCGGGGCCGCACACACTAGTTGTTTTTAGGTTAAACGGGGACGGGGTTTTATATTACAACGATGTCAGGCGTTTTGGTTGGATCAGAATTGAAAAAACTGAAGATGTAGAAAAGGAAAAATTTATAGTTAAGTTGGGACCGGAACCCTTCGGCTCCGCTCAGGGCAAGCCCTCTCTTCTGACCTTGGATATATTCAAAGATATTCTTTCTAAGACATCCCGTCCGATTAAGGTGGTATTGATGGATCAGGAAAAAATGGGGGGAGTGGGAAACATTTATGCAAACGATGCTCTTTGGCTTTCAAAAATTAATCCCAGAACCCCTGCCAAAAATCTTGAGGGTGATGAGGTTAAACTTTTATTTGACGCTATCATAAAAGTTTTGAAAGAAGGTATTAAATACGGAGGAGCAAGTGAACTGGCTTTCGTAACTCCCGACGGAAAAGAAGGAGAATATCAAAATCACACTTTAGTTTACGGACATGAGGGAGAACCATGTGAGAGGCCTGCCTGCCGGCAGGCAGGTGTCAAAATTGAAAAATTTTTCCTCGGCGGGCGCGGAACATATTTCTGTCCTTTCTGCCAAAAAGAATGACCAGTATAATCAAGATAATGAATGATGTTATGAGCCAAGATACATATCAAGAAATAGAAGACTACACACTTTTTGAAATGGCAAAACTTGATAATTCAAACCATAACGATGAGCATGTTGTCCGCGTCAAAAACAATGCTTTAAAAATATTAAAGCTTTTGGGAATAGAAAACGAGGTGGATCAAAATCTTTTAAAAGCGATTTGTTTACTTCACGATTTTACTTATACTGTCAAAAAACCTGGTATGTATACATACATTTTTGAAGGACGCATAGAAAAGAAACTAATAAAACCCATCTTGGAAAAATTTGAAATCTCAAGTGAAACTAAAAAAATAATTCTTAGCGCAGTGTCTCAACATGCACATAGTTTTCCTTTCAGAAAATTGAACAAAAGGCATAGTGTTTACTCAAGAGTTTTACAGGATGCCGACACCCTGGATTTTTTTGATTGTCTGAGAATAAAGACCTACATGAAAAAAAATAACGGTAGTTTCGTCGGAAATATAAAAAATAAAATCGGTGGTAGATTGATAGTATATGGCCTGCAGAATCTGGGCAGCTTCTTAAACTACCCGGTTTTGGCGAAATCTTTTTTTACGGATTCGTCAATGAAATGTCTTTAGATAGCTTTTAATGTACAAAAAAATAATAAACCAAGAGGGTAATGAATTTCATTATTACGAATACGGTATAGGAAATACCCGAACTCTTCTTTTTCTACCGGGTTATGCCGATATAGGACTTATGTACCAAAAATTGGGAAGAAGTTTGTCTAAAGAGTATAGAGTACTTGCGCTCGATTTTCCCATGGTTCATAAGCCTGATAAAATTTACGATCTCCAGATGCTTACAACCCATGTTGCCAAATTTATTGATCAGTTGTCATTAGAAAATTTTACAATTGCCGGATTTTCCTCATGCGGACTTGTTGCCATCAGTTATGCCTATAACCATCAAGATAAAATTAATGAACTTATACTTTTAAATTCCGTACCAAGATTTATTCTCTCAAAACCAAACCGCATATTTTACCGGACACTTAAGCCGTTTTTGCTTTTAAGACCAATACTTTTTATTTATTCGAGACTTAATACAAGTAAGTTAGTCAGAAAAGTATTGAAACTGCCACCAATATCATCATATACGGCAGATAGGATGAAAAATTTCTATTATTCGGTTATGGGTACGGCTGTAAATTTGGTGGGGGAATCTGTTTTTGCCAGGTTTAAAAAAGTGAAAGCCCCGAAAAAGATAATCTTTTTTAAAGATGACACAATTATTCCCTGGGAGCGATACCAGCGTTTTGTTGAAAAACTCGATTGTGAGGTTGTGGTTTTTTCCGAGGGCTTGCATGCAGATAAAAAGATTTATTGGGAGAAGTTGAAAACTTTGTGGCTAAAAACTCCAAAAATTGAATACCAGGATGTGAATATTGAAAAAAGTAAATAAATTGTATTTAATTCAAGGGCCTAAAAAAATATACCGCTATGATTAAAACAATTAACCTTCAAGGATTTAGGAATTTTGGTAAGAGAGTTTTTGAATTTACCCCCGGGATAACTGTTATAGTTGGCCCCAACGCGTCCGGCAAAACAAACATTCTTGAAAGTTTACACTTCCTTTCTGTGGGTAAAAGTTTCAAAGCAAAACTGGAAGAAGAAATGATCCAATATGATAAAGACATTGGCAGAGTGGGAGGTCGTGTTGCCGGAGAAGATAGTGCTATTACTTTGGAGGCGGTAATAACCAGGGGAAGTATCAACATAGGCGCTGCACGTCCGGAGAAAGTACCAAGAAAGAAACTTCTTATAAATGGGGTTCCAAGGAGGATGATTGATTTTGCAGGCAACTTCAGAACAGTTCTTTTCGGGCCGTGGGACTTGGATTTGGTTACCGAATCACCCTCAATCAGGAGAAAATTTTTGGATACGGTTTTAGGACAAGTAGACAGGGAATATAGAAGATCGGCTCTCTCCTACGAAAAAGGTTTGAGGCAAAGAAACAGGGTACTTTGGGATATGAGGGAAGGTAATGTTGGACCGGACAGACTGCTTTTCTGGAATCAACTTCTAATTAAAAACGGAAACTATATTACGGAAAAAAGAGAGGAATTTATCAACTTTATTAATAAGTTGGAGTTTGAAATTAATGGAATGAAACTTGGTTTATATTATGACAAGAGTATTATTTCCGAGTCGCGTCTTGAGCAGTATGGGGAGGAAGAAATTGGTGCGGCAACTACACTTGTAGGCCCCCACAGAGACGATTTTATCTTCAATAAAGGAGAAAGAAGCTTGTCCAGTTACGGATCACGTGGCGAGCAGAGAATGGGAGTATTGTGGCTTAAAGTAGGAGAGCTATCTTTTATCGAAGAAATTACGGGGGAACGTCCCACACTTTTACTTGATGATATTTTTTCGGAGTTGGACGAAGAACATAAAAAAATCGTCATGGATATATCCTTAAAACAACAAACAATTATTACTTCGGTGGATGACGAGTTTACTAAAGACTTGAAAAAAGTAAACAAAATTGAGTTAATAGGTTAAAATATAGTCATGGATAATGTAACCGAAAAAATCGGAGGTGAAATTCGGGATGAAGAATCGGCACTGAGGTATTTTCAGGAGCGTCTCGATAAAACTTCACCGGATGTAAAGGCCAGATATTCCGGAATCTTACTTAGTGAACAAATAAGGCTGGCAAAGGAAAATAAGGGCAGACCTGTAAAGATTCCTGCTGAAGAGAGGGAACATCTTCTGACTTTGGTTATTCGCGGGTACGACGTAGACACTATTAAAATGGCCAGAAAAATGGAAAGGGATTGGAACGCAGCAACCTCAAAAGACGGAAGGCCTCCTATTGGCGGTGCCAAGGACGATTAACTCTTTACTAGTTTGGATAGGTTGTAGGTAACAAGAACTGCAAGTAAAGTTACAACTACAGCATAAATTAAGAGAGAAATAACTCCGGAAGCTCCACCCATCAAAGGCTCGATATATTTACTTACCAGTTCCTGGATCAGAGCGTTCCAGGCTAAAGCCGCTACAAGTCCGAAAGCACTTGTTGATAAGGCCAGCATTTGCTTTAAAACTTCCTTTTTCAATTCGGACGCACTCTGTTTTAATTTGTGAACTGTCTTTGGCATATACATATATGATTATAAATTACCAGGCTGTTTAGTCAATGATACCGGAAGAATTGACAGCTAATCCCTGCCTATAAAACACCACTATATTTTCCGCAACTCCTGCGTTAATATATGCTTAGACTATGTATTCTCCGAAGTTTGTGATCAGTAATAAAATACTAAAAAATATAGGTTCGATCGAGGCAAGCCGTGAGATAGTAATGAACGCTCCTCTGGTACCTTCTTTTGCAAAACAATTCCAGTCTGATGCAATTGTCCGCACAATTCATCACGGAACACACATTGAGGGAAATGACCTGACTCTATATCAGACCAAAAAAATCCTTGAGGGAGCCGAAGTGTATGGTCGGGCGCGTGATATTCAGGAAATAATAAATTATAGAAATGTTATGCAGCTTCTGGATGAATTGGCCGTTAAAAGAGGCGGATATGAACTTAATATGCTTAAAGATATCCATAGAGTTACGGTTGATAGGATTATTGTTCCGGAAAAAGTCGGAGTATTCAGGTCAACTGAGGTAGTAATCAAAGAGGAGGGGACCGGAAAAATCATTTTCCAACCGCCACCTTCCCACGAAGTTCCCTTTCTTTTGGAAGAATTTTTTGAATGGCTGAATGATCCTGCTGCCAGGGAAATTCATCCGATACTCCGTTCCGGAATAGCCCACTACATACTAGTTGCGATTCATCCATTTGTTGAAGGAAACGGCAGGACGGTCAGAGCTTTTTCAACGCTGGTTTTGATGAGGGAGGGTTATGATACAAAAAAGTTTTTTGCGCTTGAAGAGCATTTTGATGGGGACCCTGCAGCTTATTATGAATCTCTGAGCATGGTTGACAGACAGTCACCCAATTTGGGAAACCGTGAGGTTACCCCATGGCTTGAATATTTTACCGGGGTTGTGGCAATCGAATTTGAGAAAATAAAAGATAAAGTCAGAAAGCTTTCGGTTGATTCCCGGCTTAAGGTCAAATTTGGAGAACAAGTAGCTCTAACCGAGAGGCAAATGAGGCTCATTGAGTATATTTCTGACCAGGGTTCGGGCGGCATGGCAGAGCTTAAAAAGGTATTGTCTATGGTTTCTGAAGATACGATTTTGAGGGAGCTTAAAGACCTTTTAAGTAAAGGTATTCTCAAGAAACAAGGCAGCACAAAAGCCAGTAAATACGTGATTGCAAGTAAGTAATCGTTTATTAAAAAAATGTCAGCAAACGATCCGCAAATCCTATATATGATTTTAGTAGTACCATGCCTCTTCGGCTTAACCTTGGTGGGCGAGGGGATTAATAAGTTGGTCCGTGAGGAATCAAACGGTTTGCTCTCGATTATCTTTGGTTTTATGTTTATAGGGCTGGTAATTTTTGCTTACTTTTTCTTCTCGAGCTATTTAGTAACAAATGTGGGGGTATAGGGTATAATCTTAAATTAATATGCAGCTAACCCTTTTTGCACATTTTTTGGAAAGGCTGGAAAAAACTCCATCCAGGCTTGAAATTACCCGGATATTGGCAGAATTATTCGAAAAAACCGAGGCAAACGAGATAGACAAAGTTGTATTTCTTTCGCTGGGAGTTTTAGCTCCAAATTATGAAGGAGTGATCTTAAATTTGGCTGAGAAAATGATGATAAGAGTCCTGGCGCTTGCTTACGGTAAAAGCGAGATTGAAGCAAAATCCCTGTATAAGAAAATGGGAGATTTGGGAAATGTTGCCGAAGAGCTTTCAAAACAGGGATCCGGAAACACTACAAAAAAAGTGACTGTGGCTGAAGTTTTTCAGAAGCTTATTGAATTGGCTAATGATAACGGAGCAGGATCCCAGGACCGGAAAATTGAAAAAATGGCAAATATTCTTTCCGGGATCGATCCGCTTTCGGCAAGGTACATTGCCAG
>Ga0172379_10008104_pt1 | contig 13369 bp, 21 predicted proteins | sample GrowelOW334metaG_FD_119756 | JGI IMG/M metagenome (GOLD analysis project Ga0172379, IMG submission 119756) | Groundwater microbial communities from an aquifer near a municipal landfill in Southern Ontario, Canada - Groundwater well OW334 metaG | ecosystem: Environmental > Aquatic > Deep... | reverse complement strand
CCCTTTCCATCGCCAAACGTATCGCCCTCGCCGACGGCAAGTACGCGGATGAAGAAAAAACAGTATTGGCTAAAATCCAGAAGGGCCTCGAGTTAAAATAATCAGAAACATGGCGAGGGGCGAACTATCACATACATGGCCCATCATTTTGTATTTATTAAACAATCATATATGATATATTTCAGGATACCCCCATATATACCCCCAATTTTCAACCAATCCCTGTTTTGAGATAAATATTTTCTCGAAAATAATCAAGGCGGGTTCATAAAAAAGATGGCCCGGTTTGCTTTGGTCAATCATTTGACTTCTACTCCACAATGATTTCATAATGCACAAAAACCTGTTGGCAACAAAAGCCTTGACAAATCCAGACTAGTTGTCATAGTAAACGCAAAACTTCCCCTGTGGTTTCGACCCAGGGTGCGGGGTCGGGCAACCGGCCCCTGCTTTTTTTATCCCTATGCCCAAACAAAGAACTTATGTCTACATTGATGGGTTCAATCTCTATTACAGAGCGTTGAAGGGAACGCCATATAAGTGGCTTGATTTAAAGACTCTTTTTTTTCACCTCCTTGCCCCCCACAACGACATAAAAGCGATAAAATACTTCACCGCAATCGTCTCTGGCAAAATAGATCCGAATCAACCCATACGACAGAAGACATATATTCGAGCATTAGAAAAGCATACTCCTGAAATATCCGTTTACTATGGTCATTTCCTCACGCATGATGTCTCTATGCCAATGGCGGGAACAAGCCCGCCGCAATTTGTTAACGTCCTGAAGACAGAAGAGAAAGGTTCTGATGTAAACCTTGCCGTGCATTTTCTCAATGATGCATGGCTTGATAAATTTGACTGCGCCGTCATTGTTTCAAACGACAGCGATCTGGCCGAAGCCTTGAGGCTTGTAAAAAAGCAAACATCAAAAAGTGTAGGAATCATAACCCCCGTCATGTATCCATCCAAGGAGCTGATACAGCATGCTGATTTTGTTAAACGAATCCGGCATGGCGTTCTTTCAGTATCGCAACTTCCCAACCCGATTCCTGGAACAACCCTTTCAAAACCAGCTTCTTGGTAAGCTACCCACAAAAAAGGTGGATGCTTTCACACCCGCCCCGGTTCCGGGCCACGAGAGGCGGCTTTCTACCGTTCTTTATGTTGGGTAACTGTAGTGCTTGCCTTGGCGTGAGAATAAAAAACCTTTCCCGTAATCGGATTGTAAAGCCCACCCGTTGACGGACTGCATCCGCGAAGCCGGGGGCGCTTGTGCTTCTCGATCGGCTTTTCCGGCTCGTAGTATTCATCGGGGAATTCGTGATTGGCGTATCGGTCCAGGACATGGCAGTCGTAGAGAACAACAGTGTGTACCTGAGCAAAAGGAATCGGCTTGCGGATCTCGTCAAAGGTTGAGCGGTCTATCCCAAGATACCGGGCGGCCTCGTCGATCCGCAACCACTTCGTCTGGATCTGAACCGCCCTACCCTTTTTTATGATTTCGATGATCTTCATTGTGTTGCTCCTTTATCTGTCATGACTTTGGTATCCCTCCTGCCTATGCTATTCATAATGGCCCTGGGGCGAACGTGAAGCCCCAGGGCCGATGAACCGGGTAATCTCACGGCTGAGAAAATTAAGTCGCGAAAAGTCGCTACTAAGCCCATTTTTGGGCTCAGTGAATCCCACTCGTATTTCAAATCTGACTCCTCAAAATTGGGGAGACATCGGCGCGACTTTGCGCTGGTCTATCTGACTGCTCAATTTTAAGCAGTCAGGTTATCGACATTTGAAACGTCAAAAACCAGGTTCATCCCACCTTGGCTTCAACCGGTTCCTGCTTCACATACGCTTCAAGGACATCGAGTTTCCCCGTGTCGGATAGCTGGTTTAGCTTCTCCTCCAGCCGGTTTAACGTTCCATCCAAAAGGTTTAGCTTCCCCTCAATAAGGGTTATTTCCGTCTCTCTTTTATCTGCCATGGCAATAATATTCTTAAAGTTTTCATATTGTCGCTCTGTCAAGGCTCCCTTCATGGCTTCAAGAGTTTCATGGGCGATACGGATTTCTTCTGTCATGCGTCTGCCTCCTTCCCGGCATGCCGTACCGATGCGGCTTGAGTTACCTTCCATTTCTCGGAAGGTTCCAGATTAAGACCGACGACGCGCCCGGATCGGTAGATTCCGTCACCTTCGGGACTGACAATATCAACTGCGATGTAGCCGATGGTGTCCTGCATGAATTCCATGACCTCATGTACCTGACGCTTTGCGTGTGCGTTCAGGGCTTCAAGCAGGTATCCGGCCCGGCTATCGACGCTTCTTTCATCGTCCAGGCCCGTCATTAGCCACACCAGCGTATCAATTCGCTCGAATATGCAGTCAAATACCATGCTTAACTCTTGTGATTCGGTTTTGGTGGCGTTGCCGATGGGGTGAAAATATGTGATTGATCCGTCGTCCTCGATCTTGCGGAGGATCCGGAGATCATCCGACTTGACGGGCGGGACCGGGTGCACATTGTTTTCAGGAGTCATCTCTTCAGGCTGCATGATGAACCTCCTTCCTGGCTGCTTCGATGCGAACGTCAAGAAATGCTTGCTCAAGAAAGCCATTCCCGATGTGATCATTTTCCATTATGACGACGATATGCCCAACGTGCTTGTCAATGGCTTCTTCCATCTCCATCAGCTTTCTGAACGCTGAAGAATAAAGCCTTTCCAGAACGTCCGCATAATATTTCTCATCGGCCTGCATCATCACTCGAATGGTATCCTTTATCGGATACAGGCAATAATTTATCAATTCGTCAAGCCCCCAATCATGAACCGGGATTTCTCTCCCTGGCGTCCCGTCGAAACGGGGATACCTGTAAACCGCTTCTCCGGCTTCAATCTTTTTCAGATATTCCATGTTCATGCCCTCCCTTCCTGGCTTGCATATTGGCGTTGCCTACAATCGTCCATGATCCCTCTTGCCTCATCCAGGCATCTGATCATCGGCCCCCTCAATCTGTCTTCCGCTGTAATCATTTTTTCCTGGTTCATATCTCAACCCTCCATAAAACAAAAGGTCATGGAATTGCGAAGGCTCTAAAGAGACCTCCCGGCCCTTGCGGGTGACGGATTCCATGACCAATTTGACGTTATGGGACAAACAAAAATAGCCACTATCGGGTGACCTCCGCTTTAGAATTTTCGCATTTTTAAAATACCAGCTCCCCGGATTAAGTCAAGGATATTTTTGGTAGTGTCTCAGTTTGAAATAGTTGCCTCTTGAAATGCTTGAGCGCTTATGCTATGCTTGAGTCATGAAAAAAGCAAAGATTCCCAAGTATGCCGACCTGAACCAACTCGCCTATGCTATTGTCCAGGCGGCTACGGATGAAAACCCACAAGAGGAACCAGAGACAGGGAAGAACCCTGCCGCCGTCGCTTTAGGAAGGCTCGGAGGGAAGAAAGGCGGCAAGGCAAGGGCTGAAAATCTTACGCCTGAGCAACGGAAAGAGATAGCCAAGAATGCGGCTCAGGCAAGATGGTCTAAAAAATCATAGTTCAATCCCCTTCCTATTCGATTTCCTAAATAAAAAACTACAAATTATTAATGCATATCAATAGCTTAAATGGGCAATGAATAATTAGATGAATAAATAGCTTGAATTTTACAGAAATATCATATACAATTCATGAAAAAGATGGAGGGAAAATTTAATGAACACCCCTTAGTGGTCGTCACAGTTCCCCTCCTGGCAAACGCTTTGCCGGGTAGAACACGCGTTCTATGGTTAAGGTGAAGGCAAGGTCGTCTGACAAACGTCGGGGCGCTTACATCAACGACCTCATGTAATGATCAAACGAATGCTGGACATAGAAATCATTGGGAGGGATGATCAAGATAGCCGCCCGCTCTCCTCCCTTGGCAATCAACCTCTCGTTGAACAGGGCGATAGTTGTTACATGCCGCTCCGGATCTCCAAACCACGCCTGTAAAAGATCGGGATGCAGGCCAAAGCCGTACTCCTTGCGCATGGCAGTGATCATTTCAAACATACTCGTGACGTCTTTACTTTCACCCTCTGCGAGCAGTTGAAACGCTGCATCTTGGATCGGCTTCCCCTCTTCTTTTGGCTTTACCACGCCGATAATGCCGACATAGCCAGGTAGTCCGTTACTCGTCTCCGAGACCTCCGTAGGCCAGCCTACGCAACCAAATAAATCGTAGTAGAGCTGGCCGGTCTCGGTGTTTTTGTACCAGAACGGGCGCTCGATCATGGGCTGGCCTGTGATGGCAGCCTGATCGGTCCTCGATTGAAGAAGCTCGTAAGCATACGGATGAACAACTATTTCTATTCTACTCATCAGGATACTCCTTAAAAGTGATGTCGCCAAAGAATGAATCATCAGCGGCGAAGGTTAGGCATAGGGCGTCTGCCCGGTCCGGTGACCGCTTCAGGACCTCACGCATTGTGATTTTTCTCATGACCCGGATTTTTCCCCGGTCCACTTCATAGGTCGGTGTCTGAAGCTCCTCAATCAACAGCTCATCAGGCGGTAACATGGCCCCCGGATCGGTTCTTAGCCACTCCCGACATTGCCACCACAGTTGATCCCGCAGGATGAAGAATTCACCTTGTTCCGTATTTTGGGTAGGCGAAGAAGCGACCTTGACAGGAAACACAGCGCAGCCCTGCCTCTGCATGGCCGGCGCAACCCCGGCGCCTACGCCCGTAGCATCGACGTTCACGGCGGAAACCTTCCTTGGTTGGCACTCATTGACGGCCTTGTCGGAAGTCTCCATCGTATCCAGGCCGGACCAGGGGACCAACTTTTCAACGAACCCGCCATATCTGAAGCACATGACGTTGCTATCCGTCCCAAATTCCCCAACATCCAGGCCGGCAGTAGCAGAGGCACCCACAGGCGGGATCTCCCCGTGCTGCGAAACGTAAGCATCCCAGCGGGAACGTGCACGTGCAATCCATTCCCTGCTGATCAACTGCTGGCTTCCCTGTGCCGGGTATTCACCCAGGACCATGTAGCTGAAGGCCGGGTCCATGATCTTGTAATATCCCGGCCGCAGAGGTGGGTACTCTTCCCCACTCTGGCTCCTCGCGGTTACCCCAACCAGGTAGGCCGGAAGTTCAAAGCAAGATCCGTCATTCGCCTCCCCGGAAACCAAAGGGCGGCACCATTGATTGATTCGGCGGACGGTGGTCTCCCTGGACACGGCGCCGGGGATCCGATCTTCCCCCGAAGCCACGTTTGGATGATTGAACGCCGATAGCTTGACCACATTGGCCCTGCCATCCCGTTCCATCCGATGGACCTCTCCGGATTGATGCCGCGGATTAAACATCACAAGAAGTCGGGCATGGCCGCCTGACATGCAGGATTCGATGCCACGGTAGACGTCATCAGGAACAGCATCGCCTTCATCGATGATGAAGAGAAGATGGGGAGCATGTTTACCGGAAAATTTGGCTTCCCGCTGCGCTTCGGTCCCCGATGCCGGGATAGTTACGCCCGCCGTGAAGGACCTTGCAGACCGCCCGATGAAAAGGCTCCTGATGCTATCTGAGGCAAACAGTTTCGGGTGCTTCTCGACAGCGCTCCCAATCTCGCCCCAAAGCAGCTTCTTCAGGTTGCTTTCCGGGGGTGCCGCACTCGTATACACTTGGCTGTCAGGAAAGGTCTTGTAAAACCATATCGCAATCCGGGCGGCTGCGTGGGTCTTGCCCGTTGCGTTCGCAGACCTGGCCACGGTGATCGGATAATCCCGGACAGACTCCATCAAGATCTTCACTTCTTCCGTGAAGGAATCCCCCAAGACATCCTGGCCAAAGCCGACAGGGTCATCCTGGTAGTCTTGAAAATCAGTCTCTATACCAAAGTGCTGATCAAGAGATTGAAATAGAGCCTCGTAAAGCTTTGATTTCCTTGAGTCTCTGGATAATTCGGTCTCGAACATCTTTGTCTGCTTCTCCAATCGTTGTCAATACTTCCCTCTGGAACTCTGCCACGGCTTCCAGATAGTAAAGGGTTTTGAAGATCTCCAGCTGAAGGTTCAACTGCCCCCGGATCTCGGCCATGGCCCGCAGCGCGAGCTCCCGGGGGTCCTTGAATTTATATTCCTTAACCTCTTCCTCAGTCCCACGAACCCGGACCTTTTTAACTTGTGATTCCAACACCTGAAGGGCTTTTTTATCTCCTCTGTTCCATTGCATCAAAAGGTCAAGGAGCTCATTCGCATAACCGTTGATCTTCTGAAGCTGATCGACTGCGTTGAGGTTCTTATCAACGACCTCATGTGCACGTTCCAGGGAAACATTCCTCACAACGGAGAGATTCAGCTCTTTCTTGGCCTTGGAGACAGCGCCCGCCGTGACTCCAAAATAGTGAGCAACTTCCCGTTGAGATTTACCAGCGTTAAGCATCTGATTTAACTTCACTCTATCAATCTTCAGGCTTGGCATTTGGTAAGCTCCATTTCACGTTGGTTAAGAACTTTACTTCGTGTCCGGGTGTCAAATGGCATGATTGCCCTCTTATTTTATCTTCGCATATGGCCATTGCGTGTTCACGTACTCGACGTCCTCTGGCATGAGTTGCCGTTTCTTTCTCAGTCCTTCGTAGTACTTCCTTGCCGCCTCGGTGTGCTCCTGCTCCCGATTGTCCATAAAATCAAGCACGCGACCAGCGGTATTGTTAGACAACCAAGTCGCCCCCGCGCCTACAGCGTTCCCCAGGAGGCTCCCCGCCCGTTTTAGCCGTCCTAAGCCTGCCGAAGGTACGCTGTCCACCTCTTGCCCCAGCGTTTTAGGCAGAGTAAGGGGCGTATCCGCCAAAGCTTTTCGCGCTGGGCTCCGCGGTGTGAATATCGGCGTCTGAGGTGCCAGTGGCGCCGGAGCCGCAACTGACCGGGGCGTCGGGTTCCATTCTTCGTTGTCCTTAATGAACGTTGTCTTCCCGCCGGTCGTAATGTAGCCCTCCCCGCCGGGGCCGTTGTAATTAGGGTTGTCAAGTCTGGCCCTAAATTGTTTCCGGGTTTCGCTTGCTACTGATGGCGCTGGTACACCAAGTGTTGCGCGTGCCCCAGGCGGGGCGAGCACAGGGTTGTCGGGCGTGTAAAAACTGTCCGCTTCTCCTTTACCGGGCTGTTTTGCATCCAACACCCCTAACTTCCTTCTCACTGCTAAAATTTCCTCTGGTGTTTTCGACATTGCGTTATCTTTTAACCAAATGTCAAAAGCATCTTGCGCCTGGGTTTTCTGCCTGCCAAGCCCTATCCTTGCAACTTCCGCATTCCCCTGCGCCGTGATCCCAGCCACGCCTAAATGAGCCCGACCGGTGATATTTGCAACGTCGCGGCTGGCATCCTCTCCCTTATCCGCGCCATACATGCTCGCGTCGCTTGCTAACTTTTGTCTTGCCAGCGCCCCGGTGTCCTGCAATCTTTGAGCGTCCAGGTTCTGATCCCCGGTTTGCTTCAGAAGACCCTCTCTGTATTTCTGCCGACGCTCCTCGTCCAGTTCATCTCCGCTTACAAAGGTCGCTCCTACAAACCGCCCTGGGTTTGCTCTCCGCTTCGCAAACTGAATTTCATCAATCATATCCGCGATCATAGCAGTTAAACTGTTCATGGCCTTACTCCTTTCTTTTGGTTGTTTATCTTGTCATCGGTCAAATCATGTAATCATCCCTGAAGGTCTGCGAAAGTCTGCGTCTTGGCGTCAAACCGCAGCTTGATCGTTCCCGTTGGTCCATTGCGGTGTTTAGCGATTTCGATCTCTGCAATACCTCGCTCGAGGTTGCTTTCCGACTTGTTATAGACCTCATCGCGATAGATGAAAGCAATGACGTCCGCGTCCTGTTCTATGGCGCCGGACTCCCGAAGGTCTGAAAGCATTGGGCGCTTATTGGTTCTGCTATCAACCTGCCTGTTTAGTTGTGAAAGTCCGATGACTGGAATCTCCAGTTCCCGGGCAATTGCCTTCAGTGTCCGACTGATCTCAGCAACGGCTTGCTCCCGGGTGTCATGACGGCCAGACACACGCATCAACTGAATGTAATCAATGATGAGAAGTCCAAGACCATGCTCGGCCTTAAGGCGTCTCGCCTTCGCCCTGATCTCTGCCGGTGTGACGTCAACCTTGTCGTCTATGAATAGGGGGGCCGCGCCGATCCGGGAAGCTGCATCGGCAAGCCGGGACCACTGATCATTGCAGACGAAGCCACGCCGTAGTTGCCTGGAATCGATTCTACTCATACCGGCAAGAATTCTTGTCATGAGGCTTTCTGCAGGCATCTCTAAGGAGAAAAGAAGCACAGATACACCGCTTAAGGCGGAGTGCATGGCGATATTGCCAGCCAAAGTGGATTTACCCATGCCGGGGCGTCCGGCAATAATGACCAGGTCAGCATTTTGCAGCCCCAAGGTCCGATCATCCAAGTCACGAAGCCCGGTAGGAAGTCCTACAAGTGCCCCTCCTTGCGTGTGTCGTTTCTCGATCATGGCGAAGGTATCACGGGCAAGATCACGGGATACGTGCATAGTTTTATTTCCCTCCCGTGCCAGCGACAAGGAAAGAATGACCTTTTGTGCCTGATTAAGAGCCTCATTCGTGTCGATTGTGGGCGAATAGGCGGCCTCTATGAGCTTGCCCGCCTCGGATATGATGTGCCGTTCGATAGCCTTACTTTTGACGATCTTGCAGTAATGCCGGATATTGGCTGCCGAAATTGCCCCGTCCTGTACCTCGGAGACATAGACAGGACCACCGACCTTGTCGAGGGTTCCCCGGCTTCGAAGTTCATCACAGACGGTTATCAGATCCGCCACGGTGTTCTTGTCTATCAGGTCCAGGATTGCCCGGAAGATCGAACGGTGTGCCGTATGGTAGAAGTCCTGACCATCGGAATCAAGGACGGAAAGAACGTCACCGGCCGCTTGATTGTCCAGCATGAGCCCGCCGATAACGGCCCGTTCTGCATCATAATCATGTGGAAGAACCCGGCAAAGGGAGGGATCGAGATTGTTTTTCATGCGATCACCCCTTTGTGTTCAAACTCGCAATAGACACAGCCACCATCTGTCAGATCCGCTTTGACAACAATCCGCCGGCCACATCTGGAACACTCAAAGGCTTCCGGGTCTGTCTGTCTTGATGCAATTCCAGTCACACCCTTTATGCCCGTGGCCTGCATCTTTGCTTGGAGCTGATCAAACTGTTTTCGCAACTTGGACGTGCTGAGGATATTGTTTTGCCAGAAAGGGTCATCTTGACACCATGAAACGACTTCCCGGATATCATCGGGAGCCCGGTTGTCAATCCGGATCATAAGGTCAATGTCTTTGCCCCATGATTGAAGATTCGGCTTTTTGTGATTCGGATTCCTGGACAGGATTTTTTCAAGAAGAAGTTCTGAAAGTCGGATCTCGATAGAGTCCGACAAGAAGGTTTTCTTATTCTTTACATTCTCTTGTTCTTGTTTGTGTTCCTTGGCTGTTCCTTGCCTGTCACTTTCGCTGTTCCTTTCTTCTGTGGCAGCTTGGTAAATAGGCCAATTTATTATATAAATAATCGAATAATGGGTGTTACTTTCGATGTTCAAAAAATCGAGTTTTTTTAATTTCAATATTCGCTTCCAAACAGTCGAAGGCGACATATGAAGTTTTTTGGCTGCTGATTCCCGCCCAAAAAGAAAGGTTCCCGGTGATAGTTTGACCTCTGAAAATCCTCTGCCTGTCTTCACTTGAATGAATGTTTCCTTATGCGTCGCGCGTATGATGCACCAAAGAAAGACTTTCAAAAGGCCCTCGCTCTGGAAGACCGCTGAATCTTCAACCTTGCGCCATAAATGGACATATCCCCTGTTCATCTCTTCGGCCCTCCTCCTGGTAATTGGTAGGCCCTTGGATTATTGAACCTTGCCGCCATAAGCTGTTGCAGCTCAACTTCAGGACATGGCCCTAACTGAACCTGACCAGCTTCGTTTGCAAGTTCGGCAAGCAGGAGAAAGATATTTGCCGTAGCCGGGTCTTTTTTGAAGAGGTGGTCATAGGTGCGCCGGAAATGACGGGAAGGGGTGAAGGGTTTCATTTCCCGGGCTCCTCCAGGAGCAACGCCTCTTCGCGTAGTCGCCGTGCTTCGGACTCGTGACGCCCTGTGTCTGCCCGGAGAATTTCCGCCGCCTGAGTGTGAAGCAAGGCTTTTCTTTGAAGCTCCTCGCGGGGGGTCATGGCTGCATCCCCTCAATGAGCTGCCTAATGTCTGACGCCTTCCAACATGTCACGCGCCGCGATAATTTTATCGGTTGGGGGTATCGCTTTTCTTTAACACCCTGCCAGAAGTGTGAGCGACTTACTGGAATGAATTGAAGAACCTGCTTGATCCGTAGCAAACCGGTTTGGGGAAGTTCTTGCAAATTGTCATAAATCTTTCTTTTCCTCTCTTCTGCCATTGGATAACCTCGTTCTATTGTTGATGAATAAAAAAAGCCGCGAAAACCTTATATGGTCATTCGCGGCTTACTGGCTTAGGCTATTGCTTTTCTTGCCCTAACTGGCTTGCCCTGTCTTTATTGTAGTGCAGTTCACGTCATGACGTAACCATCCTTTTTGGTCCTTGATAATTTTCTAATCTTCTCTCCGCAAGGTCTCTTTATCTTCAAAAGTGCGATGATTTTGCTTGTACTCACATAGCCATACGGGTCAAGGATCTCAATAACAGGTATATCCTTCGCTACGATGCTCCTCTCCTCAGAGTGAAATCCTTGATGATCATCAACCATGTCTCTCATGTTTTGTCCCTCAATATTCTAAATATTCCCCTAATCTGAAGTTGAAGTAATCCGGATAGCTCTTTAATATTTTCCTTGTCTGCAGGGCTACTCGGCTTAGGATTGGCCAAGTGATTGGTTAACACATCAACCGTAGAGGTTATAGCTGCCTCCCACAACTCCAACATTTCTGGTCGAGTCTGCCATGATATTACCCGTGACTCATCATAGTCTTCCCAAAAGAAAAGCGCCTTATGCATCATCAGGAGCCCTCCCGGTACTCCCGGGAGGTACATGTGGTCCTTAATAAGTTTAAGAAAAGCATCAATAACTCCGCTTCCATACCAAGGCAAAAGCGGCATGAGACTTTCTTTGATCGTTTTGGGGGTGTATTTTTGCTGATAAACTTTTGTCCAGCGTGTAGGACTGTCATCTATTATGAAGATTTTTTTCTTTTTAATTTTCTTATCTTTGGTAGACTCAAGGAAAGAGTTAAATAAAGGCTCATGCGACTTCAAAAGGATAATTTTGTTGCCAATTGTGGTGAATGCTAAACCTTTCTCCACTTTAGGATTAAGCAAATAATCTTCTACATTCACCGCGACCACGCACCGGGCAAAATCTGTCCCAAAATTATGAGCAAGTTTCTGCATTTCTGCTTTGAAATCTTTTTCAGTTTTCCACTTTCGCAATAGGCCATAGGACACACCTGCAATTTTTGAAATCTCCTGCAGGGAGAGCACGGGATGCAATATAAGCAAGCCAGCGGCCGCGATCTTGTCCCTGCCCATTCCGATTTTTTCCCCGCGGGACGTTCCGGCTCTTTTCGAATCCTCGCAACCCTTAAGAGGCTCGTCATTTAACCAAGTTTGCAATGTACGGATTGCCGACTCTTTGTAACATGCGCTCCCGTATCCCTTTTCCATAAGCAGTCACCTTAGTTCGTTGAGTACGGTAACAAACTACGCTTGTTTGTTACTAATGTCAAGAAAAAAATTTCCCCCCCTTTCTTCGGCCTTTAATTACACTTTAGTTCCAGGTTTTTTATGCTGTCCTTGATCATCCCTGCACCGTCTTAAATGGTATCACCATGGCGCCGGCCTTTATCGTATCCAGATAATCGCTCCACCTCTGCATCATTTTCCGACGTTCTTCAAGGTGTGCGGTTCGGTTGTAGGCGCGGCCGTTCGGGTCCCTGACGGCATGGGCAAGCTGATGCTCTATAAGATCCGGCCTCTCTTGTAGTACTTCGTCAAGGATCGTCCGCGCCAAAGCACGGAAGCCGTGGCCAGTCATGGTGTCCTTGTCATATCCCATGTATCTGAGGGCGGCGTTAATGGTGTTTTCACTCATCGGCCTTGCAAATGACCGGACGGACGGAAAGACATATTTGCTCGCCCCGGTCAATTCTTTCAGTTCTTTCAATATTTCAATGGCCTGATTGGATAGGGGTACTACGTGCGGCTGTTTCATCTTCATTTTTGTTGCCGGGATATTCCAGACAGCTTCATCAAGCAAAACCTCTGCCCATTCTGCGTGTCTCAGCTCCCCAGGACGGACAAAGAACAGAGGGGCAAGCCTTAAGGCGCATTTCACGATAAAATGCCCCTGATAGCCATCTATGATCCTGAGAAGGGGTGCAACCTCTTTCGGGTCCGTTATTGCTGCATGGTGCTTTTTATCTGGCGGTGGTAATGCGCCCTTAAGATCGGCTGAAGGGTCGCGCTCCGCTCTTCCCGTTGCGACGGCATATCGGAAAACTTGCCCGGCTATGGTCCTGACCCGGTGTGCAGTTTCAAGAACCCCCCGGTTTTCTACCCGACGCAATACCGCCAACAATTCAGGAGCCTTGATTTCTGCAATCGGCCGGTTACCTATCCAGGGAAAAAGATCAACCTCCATTCGCCTTGAGATTGTGGCGGCATGACTATCTGACCAAGTGTTAATAAATTTCACATGCCATTCACGAGCTATAACCTCAAAGGTTTCTATTTCCCGGTTTTCTTCCTGCTTCTGGACCTTACGTGCCTCACCGGGGTCGGTGTCCTGATCAAGCTGTTTTTTTGCTTCGTCTCGCCTTGCCCTGGCATCTGCAAGTGAAACGGTGGGATATGCCCCCAGGGCAAGCAGCTTTTCCTTTCCCCCATGTCGATACTTAAGACGCCATAACTTGCTTCCCTGCGGGGTAACGAGAAGAAACAAACCACCCCCATCAAAAAGCTTAATCTGCTTCTCTGATGGCTTAACTCTTTTGATCTTCGTGTCGCTCAGAGCCATGATATTTCCCCTCCTTTTTGGGGGTATGGACTTCTAATGAAATTCGGGGCATTTCTATATACCCCCTTACGTACCCCCGTATATTTTGGATTCTGAGAAATCATATAACACATCTTTGGACAAATGGCAAGAAAAAACCCGCTATTTCTAACGGGTTTTGTACTTCATTGGATTGTCTTGGATTATAATTTGGCTGAGGGGCGAGGAATCGAACCTCAATTTACAGGGCCAGAACCTGTCGTCCTACCGTTAGACGACCCCTCAATGCATAAATTACAAACTGGCGAGGCAACGATTTACATTAAAAAGATAT
>Ga0172379_10008103_pt1 | contig 13369 bp, 14 predicted proteins | sample GrowelOW334metaG_FD_119756 | JGI IMG/M metagenome (GOLD analysis project Ga0172379, IMG submission 119756) | Groundwater microbial communities from an aquifer near a municipal landfill in Southern Ontario, Canada - Groundwater well OW334 metaG | ecosystem: Environmental > Aquatic > Deep... | reverse complement strand
TCAGATTGAAATGCTTGACTTCAGTAAAATTCTTTTTGCCGCATTTAGGACATATGATGTTGTTTTCTTTTAAAAAGTCATTTAGCTGATTTAAGGATAATCCTTCAACATCCTGATTTGTCTGTTCCTCGATTATTTTATCAACCCTGAACCTTGACTTGCAGTCTTTGCAGTCAACCAATGCATCATTAAAACCTTCAACATGTCCGGAGGCCTGCCATGTCAGAGGGTGAAGAAGTATCGGACCATCGATTCCAACCATATCGGATCTGGTCTGAATAAATTTTTTCCACCAAAGATCTTTTATGGTCTTTTTCATTTCTGCGCCATAAGGACCATATGAATATGTATTTGCAAAACCACCATATATTTCGGAACCCGGATATATAAAACCTCGGCGTTTGCAAAGAGATACTATTGGTTTTAAAGAGTCTTGTTGGTCTTGCTGCATAAAATGCCCTTTTAATTAACATGTAAAAATTTAAATTTTATAATGAAACAAGTCTTTTTCTCAAGATGCTTTATTTTTGTGAAGATATTTTTTTAGAAAAATCATGAGTTAAAATTATATTTGATGTTTTTTGCTCTGAAAAAGGAAAATGCAGTCAGTATAAGGTTAGATGTTTCATGTTAATTACCTTATTACGTTATTTTTTACTTTGGTATATAGATATATAAATGTATAATTCAATGCCAAAATAATTATTAAATTAACTATTAGGAGAGAAATATGACATCAACATCTGGAGTTCAAGATTCATCACAATATTCGGTTCAATCACAAAAAAAATTTGATAGCAGTGTTCAAAAAATTATCCATTATACAAAAGAAAACTTGCCTGAACTAGCTTGTAAGGTAGCTTATGTTGCAGGAGTTGTTTTATTTGCCATTGGTCTTATGAAATCTTCAGTAGCTTTAATGGTTGTTGGAGGAGCTTTTTTCGGTACTGCTATAATAAGCACAATGATTCATAGGTACATAAAAGAGCTTGCGATAGATAAACATGCTAAAGAGCTCTTTGATGCGGCAGAAAAACTTAGTGGAATGAGCGCACTTGATGGAAATGACTACACATTTATTAGCATTGTATACCAAGATGCTAAAAGGCAAGTAGAAAAAGATCTGGAAGAAGCAGCTCCGCAAGACCTGATAAAATATATAACAAGGTTATCCAAAGCTTGTCCTAATCAAGATTTTAAAATTGATTCTAATGATGAGCGATATAAGATAGAATATGATGAAGCGCAGCCTGTTCTTGACGCGAGAAAATTTGTTCAGAAAATAATATATTCTAAAATTGATAAGCTTAAAGAAAATTATAAAACAGAGATACATGATACATCCAGTGATATTGAGCGGTCCTTTTTTGGGGAAAAAACAATAATTGATCAAAAGGAGTTTAAAAAAGCAGTGCTTGATGCTGCTTCTGATTTAGCAAATCGACCAAAATATAAAGTTTTACATAAAAATCTCAATGACGTAGTAATGGATTTACACGTCGAATTACGAACTTTTGATTCAGTTAAAAATTATTTTTCAAGTCTGGTTTGTTGAATTACTTGATAATGGATTTTATAGCATCAGATTGGAAAGGATTTTACAAGAAATACGTACATAAATGATTTTTTTGAAAATAAATAATTTTTTTTATTAAATTAACTGTTAGGAGAAAAATATGACATCAACATCTGGAGTTCAAGGTTCATCACAATATCCGGCTCAATTACAAAGTTCGAGACAAAGTCCGGATCAATCACAAAAAAAATGTGATAGCAGAGTTCAAAAAATTATCCATTATACAAAAGAAAACTTGCCTGAACTAGCTTGTAAGGTAGCTTATGTTGCAGGTGTTGTTTTATTTGCCATAGGTCTTATGAAATCTTCAGTAGCTTTAATGACAGTAGGAGGAGCTTTTTTCGGTACGGCAATAATAAGCACAATGATTCATAGATACATAAAAGAGCGCGCGATAGATAAACATGCTAAAGTACTTTTTGATGCGGCAGAAGCTTTTAGTAAAGTTAACGAATTTGGAGGAGAGACCTACACACTTGCTAGCTATGAATACCAAAGAGCTAAAAAGCAGGTAGAAAAAGATCTGGAAGAAGCAGCTCCGCGAGACCTGATAAAATATATAACAAGGTTATCAAAAGCTTGTCCTAATCAAGATTTTGAAATTGATCCGGATGATGATCATCCATATGGGATAGGATCTTTTGAAACGCAGCCTGTTCTTGACGCGGAAAGTTTTGTTGAGGAAATAATATATTCTAAAATTAAAAAGCTTGAAAAAGATTATAAAACAGAGATTGGTGATACATCCGGTGATATTGAGAAGCGCTTTTTTGAAAAAAAAATAATAATTGATCGAGAGGAGTTTAAAAAAGCTGTGTTTGATGCTGCTTCTGATTTAGCAAATCGACCAAAATATAAAGTTTTACATAAAAATCTCAAAGAAGTAGTAGAGGATTTACGCGAAGATTTACTAACTTTTGATTCAGTTAATAATTATTCAGATAGGGCTAATCTATTTAACCACTTGATAATAGATTTTATAGCATAAGATCTGGAAGAAATTGACAAGAAATATTTACATAAATAATTTTTTTTTTATTAAATTAACTATTAGGAGAGAAATATGGCAGTAACACCTGGAGTACAAGATTCATCACAATATTCGGCTCAATTACAAAGTTCGAGACAAAGTCCGGATCAATCACAAAAAAAATGTGATAGTAGAGTTCAAAAAATTATCCATTATACGAAAGAAAACTTGCCTGAACTAGCTTGTAAGGTAGCTTATGTTGTAGGTGTTGTTTTATTTGCCATAGGTCTTATGAAATCTTCAGTAGCTTTAATGACAGTCGGAGGAGCTTTTTTCGGTACGGCAATAATAAGCACAATGATTCATAGATACATAAAAGCGCATGCGATAGATAAACATGCTAAAGAGCTCTTTGATGCCACAGAAGCTTTTAGTAAAATTAACGAATATGATAGTGAAAACTATAATCAAGCAGAAAATAATTATAGAAGAGCTAGGACGATGGTAGAAAAAGATCTAGTATCAGCAGCTCCGCGAGACCTGATAAAATATATAACAAGGTTATCCAAAGCTTGTCCTAATAAAGATTTTGAAATTAATGCAGCAGATAATCGATATGACATTCCATGCAGTGAAAATCGTCACTGTCTTCAGTCTAGGAATTTTGTTCAGAAAATAATATATTCTAAACTTGATAGACTTATAGAAGATTATAATAGAGATATGCACGAGTTGGTTAATGCGATTGATGATTCCTTTTTTGAAGATAAAAATGCACACGCTGATGTTATGAGAGTTGATCCTAATAAGCTTAAGATAGCTCTAAGACAAGCTGCTGCTGATCTGGCAAATAGCTCACAATATAAAGTTTTGGATCAAAGCTTTGAAAAAATATTAAAAGATATATGTAATGATTTACTAACTTTTGATGCAGTTAAAAATTATGGGACAGAAGGATTTTATTTCTTATTTAATATTTACGCCTAAATTACATACAAAATCCTAAAAGAATTTAGACGATACAGATAAAAAATGCTAAAACACAAACCTTCATTCACAAATTGAAGGTTTGTGTTTTTTGTTCTGAATAAATCTTTTTATCATATTGTTGCTTTATTTTTTCATAAGCTATATTTTATAATTAATAAGAGATTGTTTTTATGAATAATTCACCAATGTTTTCGGTTGTAGTTATACTTAATGATTTTTATCATCTGGCTAATTTGACGTTGACTAGCATATTCAATCAAATAGAAAAAGATTTTGAAATTATTGTTATAGAAACAGCTAGCTCTAAAAAAGATCTTATAATGTTAAGACCTTATATTGATAAGATTAAAGTTTTGAAGCATTCTGATGAACCTTCTCTTGCATTTCTTATGAATACTGCGTTAAGTTTCTGCAACGGAAAATATGTAAATTTTTTATTTTCCGGAGACACTTTTATTTCCAAGTTTTCCTTGGGTTATCTGAGAAATTTTATAAAAGAAAAAAAATATCCTGATCTGATATGCACATCTTTTTTGCAAAGAGATGACTTTTCTCCACCACAGGCAGTGAATTTTACTATAGATATTTTCCGGAAGGGGAATATCTATATGAATGTTCAATCATGCTGGTTTTTATTAGAAGTTTTAAATGAATTTAATGAATTTGATACAAAATATAAATATCAGATGGTTGTTGATATGATCAGTAAAATTTTCATGGATAAAAATAGAACTATTGCTTTTTCCAATAGGGTTTTAGTTGATCATGAAATTAAAAAAACACCTTCGAGTGTACTTTTTATCAAAGCATTTGAAAATTTAAAAATTGTTTATAAAAATTTTGGGTTGCTAAAGACCATTTACTGGTGGATCGTTCATGATCATTTCAGGATGTTTAAATTATTTTTTTACTCAATTAAACAAGCTTTCTGGTCGCCATGACCAATCATTAATTATCTATAAAATTTTATTTATTAATTTCTTATGCATAAAATATCTATGTAATTGCAATTGATTCATGAATGTCTTATAATTTTAGCATTAATGAAAAAAATCAAATATGTTTTTCTTAAGCCTATCAGATAATGAAATAAAGAAATTTTTATTAGATAATAATTTCAAGCCTTTTAATTTTAATCAGATAAATGATTGGATCTATCAAAAGGATATAGCTTCTTTTGATGAAATGTCAAATTTGAGCTTTGATCTAAGAAAAAAATTAACTCAGAATTTTGAGCTGTTTTCTATTAAATTAAAAAATGTTTTTACATCAAGCGACAACGAAACCATAAAATATCTTTTTGAATTAAATGATGGATATTTTATTGAATCTGTTTTGATTTTAAGCGAAAAAAGAACAACTCTTTGTCTGTCGACTCAGGTCGGCTGCCCGATCGGCTGCAGTTTTTGTTCCTCGGGAAAAAACGGTTTCTTTAGAAATTTAAAGTTATATGAAATTATTGAACAGATTTTATTTGTTAAAAGTCTCTTTAAGCAAAAGCCTACAAATATTGTTTTTATGGGGATGGGTGAACCGCTTTTAAATTTCGATGTCTTAATAGATGCTATAAAAATAATTACAAGTGAAAAACATTTTAACATCTCAAGCAGAAAAGTTACAATCTCAACAGTGGGTATAATAGAAAACATCAAAAAACTACAGAATCAGAGTCTCAAGGTAAATTTGGCAATATCTTTGCATGCTGCTGATGATAAAATAAGAAATCAGCTTATTCCTTTTTCAAAAAATTACAAAATCGAAGATCTAATTGAAACTGTAGTTTCATATTTCGAAACAACCAAACGAGATATCTCTATCGAGTATATCTTAATTGACGGAGTTAATGATTCTATCGAAGATGCAGAAAAATTAGCTTACTTGTTAATAAGGGTACAGGGATCAATAAATTTAATCCCTTATAATCCAATTAAAGATTGTGATTATAAAAGATCAAATCCACAAAATGTTCAAAAATTTAAATCTTATCTTTTAAGTCAAAAATGCAATGTAAGCCAAAGATATACCAAAGGCGATGATATCTCTGCTGCATGCGGACAGCTTGCCTTTACCCAAATGGGACATAATTAATCCTTTTTCTTAAATTTATTTTCTTCAGACATTGTTTATGAGAAAAAATCATTGCTAAAAGAATAATTAGCTCCTCCGCCTACTCGATTTTATGCTAAGTTGTAAATATAAAAATTGCAATAATCGAATGACATTTTTCTTTTTTTTAAAAAAAATCAGAGATTATAAAAATTTATATAATAATCAAAAGCGGACGATTTTTTTAGATAGATTTTGGATAGCATTTTTAATAGCTTGCTAAAATTTAATAAATTAAATTAAACTCTAAAAAAAGCTATCTTTAAGGAAGTTTAATGAATTTAGCGAATTATGTAACTTTGCTTAGAATAATAGTTATTCCACTTTTCCCGCTTGTGTATTTAAAATATGAATTCTTTAAAATAAATATTCTTTGGGTGCCTTATATACTTTTATTTATTTTACTTTTTTGTGAACTCACTGATTTAGTTGATGGTTTTTTAGCCAGAAGAAAGAATCAGGTCACAGAAATCGGCAAACTAATAGATCCGATGGCCGACAGCATTACAAATATTACTGTTTTTTTTACGTTTACCCAGGGTTGGGTAGGTGTTCCCGTTCTTTTGGTTTTTGTTTTTTTATATAGAGAGTTTTTTATTACTACACTAAGATCAATTTGCGCACTTAACGGATATGCGCTGGCTGCAAGAACAAGCGGTAAGATCAAAACCCTTCTTCAGGCTGTTGTAACTATTTCAATCGTTATTCTTTTAATTCCATATACCTTGGGATTGATATCTCTTGAAACCCTTAGATGGACAAGTCTGGCTTTGGTTGGAACTGCTGCGACATATAGCATAATCAGCGCAATCGATTATATCTATGCAAATAAAAATTATTTAAAAAAGTTTTTTGTCTGATTTAACATTTTATAGATTTCTAAGTATTGTTTTGCAGTTTTTCCCCAGGAAAAATCTAATTTCATGTTCTTTTGGACAAGAAGATTAAACTCGGAATTATGTTCTTCTTTAAATTTCAGGGCCCTATTTATGGCAGAAACAAATTCCTTAGCAGAAAATTCATCGAATGAAAATCCATTTCTTTTCTCTTCTGGAATAGTACTGTCATTTAAATCAAATACGGTGTCGGCCAACCCTCCTGTTTTTCTAACAATAGGGATAGTTCCATACCTGAATCCGATCATTTGAGTTAGCCCGCATGGTTCAAACAAAGAAGGGATTACAATAAAATCAGCAGCTGAGAATATTATATGCGACAGCTTCTCGTTAAATTCAAAGTTCAAAGAGATGTTCCTGTTGTTTTTTAGATTGTCTTTTAGATCAAAAAACATTTTTCTTGTAGGTTCATCAAAAAAAGTGCCTAACAAGACAAACTGAACTTTTTTATTTTTCATTTGCAATATTGCATGTTTAAGAAGTTCGGGTCCTTTTTGAGGAACTAATCTTCCAACTGAACAAATTAATGGATAATCATTTTTTTCTAAGTTCAAAAGCTCCTGCAGATGTTTTCTGTTACTTTTTTTGGCTTCTACAAGAGGTTGCGCTGCATCATCTGCTGAATATTTCTGAAAAATGAATTTGTCACTTGAAGGATTCCAAAATTCTTCATCAATTCCATTTATCAGACCCTTAATCTTTTTTTTGTGTTTCTCTATGGTGGAAAGTAGGTTTTCCGAATATTTTTTGGTTAAAATTTCTTTGGCATAATTTTCAGAAACAGGTATAACAAAATCTGAATATACAATGCCGCCTTTGAGCAAATTCAAATCATTGGGATTTACAGGATCCTTTAGTCTGTCTTCTTTAAAAAAATAATTTCCATCGATATCTAAATTATTAAGGTCTTGAACCTGACATAGACCTTGATATTGCATGCTGTGGATAGATAGTACTATTGAATTAATGATAGGATTTTCTTTAGAATAGATTTCTTTATAGATTGGTGCAATAAAAGATGTCGGCCAGTCGTGCAGGTGCAGTATATCAATTTTTGTGTTCCTCTGTTTTAAATAATCTAAAGCTGTTTTGGAAAAATACAAAAAACGCAATACGTCATCTTTATAGCCATAGATGGCCCTATCAAAATAATTTTGATCGTCTTCTATCAAAAAAAATTTCACCTTATTGAAGATGGCAGAGTAAATTTTATTTGAATGCCAGACACCCTTTTCGAAAATTTTAAAATTTTTTTCTATTAACTTTAGATTTTTTAATTGCTCTGTCTTTAAATTTTTATATTTTGGCAGAAATACTTCTACATCAGAACCTTCTTTTGAAAGAGCAAGTGTTAGACCTCCAACGACATCACCCAGCCCCCCTACTTTCGCTAGAGGATTATATTCTGATGCAACATGAACTATTTTCATTGAATTCTCCTTAACTTTTTTTTAGCAAAACGAAATATTTTTTGCATTTAAAATCGTCTGCTTGAAAATAAATGTATATTTAACATATATTTATTATGTTTTTAAATTGGGGTGTCGCCAAGCGGTAAGGCAGCGGTTTTTGGTACCGCCACGCGGAGGTTCGAATCCTTCCACCCCAAATGATATTCCAAAGAATTATGCTCATTATGAGCAAGCCATCTTAATTGATGGAGAGATAGGCGGTTAAAAGTAACTGTATATCCTATCTCTTGGAATAATGTCTTAATATAATTTGTTTTTTATAAACAAATTATATTTTTTCTTTGGATATCAAAAAAAATTTTAAAACTGAAAGGTTTTATTACTTTTACTAAAAATGCTTAATATAAAAACTTTATTGCTGACATAAGAATGTCTAAAGAAAAAATTTTAGCAGTTAGTAATAATTTTTGGTTGACTGCCAGGTTTGTAAATAAAAGTCCTACCGTGTGACACGCGGAATGTAATGCCTATAAGAGAAGTCTTAAAGGAAAAATGCTTAAGTAAACTAAGCAGCCCATAAGCTTTATGCAAGGAATGTCGCTTAAAAAAAGTACGAAAAAAACATAGGATATATATATGCAACTTTCTATTTTCAAGAGAGAAAAAAAACAGATAAATAACTTACGCCTTTTAAATAACGTTCCTGCTGTTTTATATGCAAAAGGCATACAAAATGAAAACATTTATTTGAAAAAAGATGAGCTTAAGAAAACTTTTGCAACTATAAAACCGGGTGAATTGCCAACAACAATTTTTACTTTAAAAAGTGAAAAAGAAACTTTTAAAGCGGTAGTTAAAGATATTTCATATTTCGTAACTACTTATGAAGTTCAACATATAGATTTTATGAAACTTGATGAAAAATTAAAAATTTCAATAAATGTGCCTGTTAGAAGTATCGGCATGGCCGAATCAAAAGGTGTCAAATTAGGCGGCAACTTTAGACAGGTTATGAGAAGCATTAAAGTTAAATGTTTGCCAAAAGATCTTCCAAAAGAATTTGTTATCGATGTATCGCAAATGGATGTTGGCGAACTAAAAAGATTAGGCGATATCTCTATGCCAAAGGGTGTTGATCATGTTAATAAAAATATGCAAGAGGTAATTATTTCAATTTCAAAACGATAATATGACTGTTTATTTAATTGTTGGTCTTGGCAATCCAGGAATGTTATATGAAAATACCAGGCATAATTTTGGTTTCAGAATTATTAAGAGACTGGCAGGAAAATATAATTTGGATTTTAAAAAACAAATAAAGCTTCAAGCTATGGAAGCCATAGGGAAAATATTAGATTGTGAAGTGCATTTGTTAATGCCCCTTACCTATATGAACCTAAGCGGCCAAGCTGTTAAGAAAGCTGTTGATTACTACAAAATAGATATTAAAAATATCTTGATTGTAGTTGATGACGCTGACATTGATTTTGAAGAATTCAGATTAAAAGATAGAGGAAAATCAGGCGGTCATAAAGGACTTGAAAGTATTGAACAGCATTTAGGTACTCAAAATTATGCAAGATTGAGAGTGGGTATAGGCCGAGAAACAAAAGAATTAAAAGAATTTGTTTTAGATAAGTTTACAAAAGAAGAAAAAGAAAAACTTTTGGGAATTGAAGAAAAGGCAATATCTCATATTGAGTTATGGCTTGAAAAAGGTACACAAATTGCTGCAAATGTTGCAAATACTAGAATAAAAAAGCTACAAAAAAATAATGAGGAATAAAAATGGATAAACAAAAAAGTCGTCTATATGAAGGGATGTATATTTTAAATTCAAACCTTTCTGAAGATGCTAGAAAAAACGCTTTGAATAAAATTAAAAGTTCTATCGAAGAAAAAAAAGGTGAAATTCATAAAATCCATGATATGGGAAAAAGAAAACTTGCTTATGAAATAAACAAGAAAAGAGAAGGATATTATTATCTGATATATTTTTCTATACCAACTAATTACATTCAGGATTTATGGAATGAATATCACCTGAATGAAGACCTAATTAGGTTTAGCACCATGAGAACCGATTGCGTTTTAGAAACTCTAGAATTTAAACCTATCGAAATACAAATTTAAGAGGATGAAAAATATGATTAATGAAGAAAATGTAAAAACTATTCCGCTAGCAGCAAAAAGAAAAAAAAGCTGTCCTTTTGTTGCAGCTAAATTTACTGGTGTAGATTACAAAGATGTTGAAAATTTAAAAAAATTTATCACAGAAAGAGGAAAGATTTTACCAAGAAGAGTGACTGGCATATCTTTTTATTTCCAAAAAGAATTAAAAAATGCAATCAAAAAAGCTAGACATATGGCTCTATTACCATTTGTTTCAGAAGAATAAGGAGAATTTATGAAATCGAAGCAGAAATTATTACTTCTTCAAGATCGTGAAGATGTAGGAAGAACCGGCGAAGTTGTTAGTGTTAAATTGGGATATGCTAGAAATTTTTTAGTACCAAAAAAAATTGCTATTATTGCCGATGCCAATACTTTGAGAATGCAAGATAAACTTCAAAAAGAAAGAGCCATCATAACAGCTCAAGACAGAAAAGAGTCTGAAGAATTAGCAAAAATTATTGAGCCAATGATTCTTTCAATTACTGTTAAAGTTGATCCAGAAGGCAAAATGTATGGATCGGTATCTCAGCAAGATATTATTGATTTATTTGCCAAAGAAAAAATTGATCTTACAAAGAAAAATATTGCTATTAAAAAACACATCAAGGAAATAGGAGAGATCCAGGTTCCAATTAAACTAAAAGAAGATGTTGAAACAAAAGTAACACTTAAAATAATTCCTGAAAAAGTTGAAATGCCTAAAGAAGAAAAACATAAAAGATCAGAAGAGAAAGCTAAAAAAGAAGGTTCTGAGGAAGTAGAAAAAGAAGCGGTAAAAACTCAGACCAAAGATAAGAAAGGAAAAAGAAAAGAAGAAAAAACTGAAGAATAAAGTGAATGATTTAACTTATTATTCGCCTGCTAAGGTAAACCTTTTTTTCAAGGTGTTAAATAAACGAAGCGATGGATATCATGATATTGCATCGCTTTATCAAACGGTTAATCTCTTTGATATTATCTCTATCAAAAAATCAAAAAAAGACTCATTTACCTGCCTAAGTAAAATTATTGATCTTAAATGGGATGATGGCAATCTGATAAAAAAAGCTCTTTTGCTTTTTCGGGAAAAAACCAGAATCAATCATAGTGTAGAAATCATTTTAAATAAAAATATCCCGATAGAGGCAGGTCTCGGCGGCGGCAGCTCAAATGCTGCAACTATGTTATTTGCATTAAATGAGTTGTTTGATAACCCACTAAATGTTTCTGAGCTTAAAAGCATTTCAAGTAAAATTGGAGCAGATGTCGCATTTTTTTTTTCAAGCGGCAAGGCTTTTTGCAGAGGGATAGGGGATGTTTTTGAGGAAATAAAACCAGAAGGAAGAATAGATTTTTATATAGCTAAGCCTAGTTTTGGCATGTCTACAAAAAAAGTTTATCAAAACGTCAAGCTTGGGCTACTCATAAAACAAGATTCAAATAATTTACGCGAGTTGGTTTATAATAATAAAATTAGTTATTTTAATGATTTAGAAGTGTCGGCTTTTGAACTTGAGCCAAGATTAAGTGAAGTTAAAAATCAATTGATGAAGATGGGCTTTGATAGAGTTGTTATGACCGGAAGTGGCTCGAGTTTTTTATGTTTCGGGGAAGTTCCTATAATAGAAAATAAAGAAATTAACTTTTATAAAGTTTTTAATATCCAAAGAAATCCTAAAAATTGGTATTCTTTAGCTTGAGAATGAGTTAGGGGTATTATGAAACCATCTATTCAAGAGAAAATGATAATTATAACTGGGGCCAGTGGTTTTATAGGCTCTTGTGTTTTACGTTATTTAAATGATAAAGGATATTCCAGCTTTTTACTCGTAGATGATTTAAAAAACTGTAAATGGAAGAATTTAGTCGGTAAAAAATTTATAGATATCATCCCCAAAGAAGAGCTTTTTAAGTTTCTAGAAGGCAGGGAAAATGAAATTGAGGCAATAATTCATCTAGGGGCATGTTCTTCAACAATCTGCAGCGATGAAAATTATCTTTTTGAAAACAATTACAGATTTTCTAAAAAATTGGCCGAATATGCAGTTCCAAACAATATAAGATTTATCTATGCTTCGTCGGCAGCAACTTATGGGAATGGTGATCAGGGGTTTGTCGATGATGAAAACAATCTTGAAAAATTGAAACCTATAAATATGTATGCATATTCAAAACATCTTTTTGACCTTTGGGCTAAGAGAAATGGTTATTTAGATAAAATTGTTGGTTTAAAATATTTTAATGTTTTTGGCCCCAATGAATATCATAAAGGCCCAATGGCATCAATGATATTAAAAATGCTAACAAAAATTAAAAAAGACGGCAGTATTTCGCTTTTTGAGTCCAATGATCTTAAAAACTTTAAGAACGGAGAACAGAAAAGAGATTTTATTTATGTTAAAGATGCGGCTTACATGACAGCCCTTTTATTAGAAAAGCCATATAATGATGTTTGTGGTATTTTCAATATTGGAACAGGAAACGCATCTACTTGGAATGAACTTGCCTTGGCCTTATTTAAATCTCTTAACATGAAACCCAATATAGAATATGTTCCGATGCCGAATGAATTAGTTGGTCAGTATCAGAATTATACCCAGGCCGATATGACAAAATATAAAAAAACATTTAAAAGTCTTAAGCTGACAAATATTCAAGATGCAGTTAAGGATTACGTTCAAAATTATTTGCTTATAGATAAAAGATGGTAAAATTAACAGGAACTTTTTCTAAACTCCAAAAAATCAACGCTCTAGTGATAGGCGATTTCATGTTAGATCGCTATACCTATGGAGATATCAATAGAATTTCTCCTGAAGCACCGGTTTCTGTCTTGAAAGTTGCAGATGAGAAAATGCAGCCGGGAGGTGCCGGAAACGTTGTTTTGAATTTACTTTCTTTAGGCTCGAATGTTACAGCAATCGGAAGAGTCGGCGATGATATAGAAGGAGAAATTTTATTAAAAATATTAAAACAGAAAAAAGCATCTGTTGAGAATATTTTTATTCAAAAAAATTACAAGACCCCTTTGAAAAACAGATATATTGCGGCAAATCAGCAAATACTAAGAGTGGATTTTGAAAATGTTATTTCTTTAGATGATGATTTAGAAAAAAAGATAATAAAAAAAATACCTGAAATTCTTTCTGCCGTTCAAGTTGTTGCCATATCTGATTATGCAAAAGGGTTTCTATCAGATAGATTAATCAGATTTGTTATAGATGCTGCAAAAAAAAGAAATGTTCCTGTAATAATCGATCCTAAG
>Ga0172379_10008102_pt1 | contig 13370 bp, 9 predicted proteins | sample GrowelOW334metaG_FD_119756 | JGI IMG/M metagenome (GOLD analysis project Ga0172379, IMG submission 119756) | Groundwater microbial communities from an aquifer near a municipal landfill in Southern Ontario, Canada - Groundwater well OW334 metaG | ecosystem: Environmental > Aquatic > Deep... | reverse complement strand
CCAAGATGGTAAGTGCAACACTTACTAGAATAACCAGAGCAATTAAGAGTATCGATTGTCCACGTTTTCGAACAATCAAGTTTCTGTATCCTGTGCGAACCCTGCCAATCATCGGTACGATTAAACTCTTTTTACCCTAAAAAGTCAACGGAGAGGAGTTTTCAATTTTCTTTCAGTACAATGAATAAAGGTGATGCATCCATAAGCCGGGTTCTGTTGTGAAGTTCAGTTTCCCAAACTTCACTACCGTCATCTATCTCGCGACATCGTTACCGATATCGTCGACGCAACCTACCCGCGGATTCACACAAATGCTGCGTGCGAACGGGCCACTCATATCCGCTGCTCGGTTTTGCTCCTGATGAGGCTTGCCATGCCACGTTTATCGCTAAACATGCGGTGGGCTCTTACCCCGCCATTTCACCCTTACCTAACGATTCTATAACGAATTACTCGTAATAAAATTGTTAGGCGGTTTATTTTCTGTTGCGCTTTCTGTCAACACTGCAACTTAATTCCATCTTAGGAAATAAATTGAATGCCTCCCGGGAATTACCCGGCATCATGCCCTACGGAGCCCGGACTTTCCTCTGCGTTCCTTGCAGCGACGATTGGATACACCACCTAAATAATTATACATAATAAGTGATTTGAGTTCAAGGAAGCCTATTCGAAGTCGATATCCCCTTTTTCGTCACCTTCACTGGAGAATTCGTCTTCATCATATTCCTCTTCATCTTCTCCATCCAAGTCATCCAAATCCGCCAGACTTCCAGCATCGCCATCATCGAAGAAATCTTGTTCGCCTTGCTCGGCTTCTTGATAAAACAATATTCGTGAGCAGTAAGGACAAAAAACGATATCTTCGCCATTCCTGACCAGATTCGCAAATTGTGCCGGTAATATCATATGACAACCGGTGCAAACACCGCCTTTTATGGCCACGATGCCCAATCCCAACTTGGAACGAATAATACGTTCAAATTTGAACAGAACATCCGGATCCAATCCAGGTGTTATATCTTTCTCTCTGTCCATCAAAGAATCGTGTTCCGCTTTTTTATCAGCAATTTCCGATTCAACACTAGCTCGCTTTTCGGAAAGTTCGGTTTCTTGTTGCTGGATCAAAGATGTATCACGTTTTTGCTGCTCATCCAGTTCAATAAATTGTTTCTCTTCCTTGATCAATTCTTTGCGATACAATTGTTCTTTCTCGGAAGCTTCACGAATTTCCTTGTCCAAAGCCTCATATTCGCGTTGGGTAGAAATGGAATCCATGTTTTTTTCAGCTTTCTCACGCGAAGATTCAGCATCGGCCAATTGACCGCGCAATAAGTTTACACGTTCTCTCGCGGCCTCATACTCAATGTTTTTCTCAATAAATGACTTTTTTAGTCGAGCCAACAATTCTTCCTGCGTAAGCAGTAATTTGGGAATATCCTGGATTTCAAGTTCCAAGGCTATCTTGTCAGAGAGCACATCCTGCAAAGTGCGTAACTTTTCGAAAACTTCTTCCATCACCATGCTAGTAACCCCTTGACGGCGTGATTGGTATCAATAAGATCGATCATTAATGATCGAGGTAATCCTTGAGCTTTCGACTACGCTTGGGATGGCGCAATCGTCTTAGAGCTTTAGCTTCTATTTGCCGGATACGTTCCCTAGTAACATTAAAATACAAACCAACTTCTTCAAGCGTCAGAGAATATCCATCATCAAGGCCAAAACGCATTTTAAGTACTTCTTGTTCTCTCGGTGGCAGCGTGGATAAAACACTTCTAAGTTGCTCCTGAAGTAATTTAAAGGCAGTCTGATTCGCCGGATTTTCTACATCCTTGTCTTCTATAAAATCACCAAGGAGAGAATCTTCTTCTTCTCCAATGGGCGTTTCCAATGAAATTGGTTCACGCGCAACATTTTTTACAGATTTTACTCGTTGTACAGTCCATCCAAGCCTTTCAGCTATTTCGTCATCGTTTGGTTCTCGTCCCAGAACCTGCATTAATTGTCTGGATTCACGAACAACCTTATTAATTTGTTCAATCATATGAACTGGAACACGAATTGTACGTGCTTGATCGGAAATTGATCTCGTTATTGCTTGCCTAATCCACCAAGTCGCATATGTTGAAAATTTATAGCCCTTACGGTATTCAAATTTTTCAACTGCTTTTATCAGACCAATATTTCCTTCCTGAACCAAATCAAAGAAATGAAGCCCACGATTAGTGTATTTTTTTGCGATAGAAACAACCAACCGTAAATTTGCTTTGATCAGCCTGTCTTTGGCACTTTTCATCATGATGCGCCCACGATTTATTTCGCGTGCCATCCTGTTAATTTCTTCTATGGTTTCCTCAAATTCGAATTCCAGCTGACGCATTTTTTTTTCTGTAACTTGAATATGCCTTATTTTTTCCTTAATATCATCTGAGGGAAGCGCAAGCTCTTCTTCGATTCGTTCGCGTTCGCCCTTCACTGTCAGACCACGACCCAAGGCGCGAAGTTCACGAACCGATCCCACACGCAGTCGTTTTTCTATTTTTTCTTGCTCTTTTTTAAATTTTTTAATACGCTTTGAAGTTTGTACGAATTTTTCTGAGAATCCTGCAATTTCTTCTGGATGTATTTCTGTATCCTGTAAAATAGGCAGAATTTTGCCACGTAACTGCTTTAATTCAGGATCTTCGAAGATATCCACACCACGAGTGATTAATTTTCGTTTTAAGTCGATATATAATTTTAGATCAGGAATGACATCCTTTAGAGATTCTTTATAAAATTGATTTAGACGACGTCGCTCAGCCATATATTCAGTAATTTCTTTTTTAGAAAGATTCATTTCCCGCGGATCTCTTTTGGAAAACGCTCGCTGGGCAATGGAATAAAATTCCGGAATTATCATTCCGGATTTTTTGATTACCCTCTTGATTATATTTTCGCCCTCTTCCATTTGTTTGGAGAGTTCTACTTCCTGCTCAGCTGTAAGTAAATTTTCTTTGCCGATTTCACGAAGGTATAATCGGATCGGATCATCGACAGAGGCATCCTTATCGTTATATACAAGACGTTTTTTATCTGTTTGAACTTTTTTAGGTTCAACAGTTTCGGTTTCATCTTCACCGGAAGATTCATCTTCTATCAATTGAACGTTATTTGCTTCAAGTAAGACAAGAACCGCATCCATTTTATCGGAATTTACGATATTCTCTGGAAGAAAATCCGATAATTCGTCATATGATAAGGTTTTCTTGTCTTTAGCGTATTCAATCAGCTTTGCGACAGCGGGATCAAGCTGCAAATCCGTCATTCGTGGACATCCTTCAACCTGAATAACTCAGTATCAATATGCATTTTCTCGGCAAGAAGCTCCTCCAATAGGGCAGCATCTTCGCTTTTCTCGCTTCTGCACGTCCTCAAACGCATAATCAAGGCCGATCGGCGTCGCTCAAGATTTTTACATTTAATCCTGGCAATACCATCACTAACAATCTTTTCGGCCTGTTCGGAAAAAGCTTCCGAGGCACCCTTCACTAAAATAAAATCTCTCAGTTCCTCATTGCTTATCCGGGCTATCAGCCCATCTATACCCTCAATTTCGTTCCTGTAGCATTCTTCAAGCGCAATGAACAATTCCTTAGCATATGCATCGTCTATCTCTTCAGGCGAAAGTATCGAGCGTAACCTACCGTATAAAGCTCTATTAAAAACTACGGCTGTAAATAAATACAGCTCATCGTTTAGCTTCAACGGTTTTCTTTCATCAAAAACACTCCTCAATGCATCCGATTCCGGGTTGATACCCGATTTCGACGTCACTTGTTTTGTGTAATCGGCAATTACAGAAGATCTTTCGACACCGAAAGCGTCAGCCAACGCGCCGACGCACGTATCAAAAGAAACTTCTGAGTCCAAAGTCTCCAGAAACGGGAAAACAAACCTTACAGCACGCGCTCTTTCACCTGAATCCGAAATGTCAAAGACAGCTTTGGCACGTTCCACAAGATATTCGAAATCATTTATAAAACATTTAGCAGCCTTTTGCAACGCCTCAGAACCAGATGATACTAAAATATCGGCTGGATCTTTGCCGCCCACAAGAGAGACGACAGAACAGGCTAACCCTACTTTTCTGCAGGTAAGGATTCCTTTTATGGCTGCGTTCTTCCCAGCCTCATCGGAATCGAAAAGAAGACGGATCCGCTCAGCCCAACGTAGTAATAAACGTGCTTGGTATTCGGTAAAAGCGGTTCCTAACGGTGCGACAGCATTTGTAACACCTGTCATATGCAATGCAATGACATCCATGTACCCTTCACAGATATACGCTTCCTTGGTTCGACGTATCTCCGCGATTGCCAAATCCAGTGCAAATAAATTCTCACCTTTTTTGAAAATATCGGTTTCTGGCGAATTGAGGTACTTAGGCCCATCGCCCCTAAGTAAGCGTGCTCCGAACGCAATAGTTTTTCCGTATCGATCAGTGATCGGGAACATCAATCTGTCTGCAAAAAAGGACGAATGGATATGTTTTTTTGAAAATAAACCACTTTCTAGTAAGAATTCTTCAGAATAACCTTTTGAGATCAAAAAAGGATGCAACCAGGATCGCTGAATTGGTGAATAGCCCAAGCGAAAACGTGTGAAAGTCAATTCATCCACACCCCTGGATTTGAGATATTCCCGGGCAAATGCGCCTTCTGGTGTTTTTGCAAGGATGTATGAAAAACTTCCAGTCACCCTGGAGTAGAGTTCTATTAAACGATTTCGGCGTTCGGCCATGATGTCTATACGATCTGGCCCCGATCCATTTTCGTAAACCAGTTCCACACCCAATTTTTTGGATAATAATTCAATGGATTCCGGAAATGATAATTTTTCCATTTCCATCACAAAATTGACCAATCCCCCACCCTTTCCACAACCAAAGCAATAGTAAAATTTTTTGTCCGTTTCGACAGAAAATGAAGGTGTTTTTTCATTATGAAAAGGGCAAAGTCCCCAATATCGTCCACCACGTTTTTCCAGTCGAACATATTCACCGATGACGGCCAATGCATCTGCCCGGGCATTGATTTCCTGGATGGATGCTTCAGAAATTCGACTCATTTTCCTGCCCGATCGGATTTTAAATAAAGCAGTCCTGCTTCGGCATGCTCACCGAGTGTTTTCGAAAATCGATGCCTACCCTCCGATGGATCAACCAAGCGGAAGTAGAGGTAATCGCTGACAGCTGGATTGAAAGCAGCCTTAAGAGCCGTTATGCCAGGGGAGGAAATAGGTCCTGGTGGAAGTCCTGCATATATATAGGTATTGAATAAATCTTTAATGGATATATCTTTATTTAATAAAACCTCAGGATGCGGCTTTCCCTGTATTTCAGTTATCACATATTCAACAGTGGCGCAAGATTGAAGTGCCATTCCAATTTTTAGTCGATTGAAGAATACTCCGGCCATTAATGGTGCTTCATCGTCTGCACGGTACTCCCGTTCTACTATAGATGCGATAATGATTTTTTCGAGGATAGAATCCCGATTCATACTTCTGGCTTCAGGTACGATCTCATATAAACGTCGATAAAAGGTGTCGAGCATCGTTTTTACTATCATGGGAGCCGGATAGGATCGGGGGAAGAAATAAGTTTCGGGAAAAAGATAACCTTCCATCGACTTGGCGGGAATTTCATAAAATTGAAGAAGATCAGGAGATCTGGCCGCCGCGAGAAAGTCCTGGGCAGATACTATTTTTTTCCTTTCAAGCAATTCCGCAATTTTTTTAAGGGTAAAACCTTCTGGTATCGTGACCCTTTCCATCATCTGTTTTCCTGATATAAGCGTTTCACGAATTTGGGTAGAACTCGCCCCTGCTTGAATTTGAAAGGTTCCTGCTTTTATCGTTGCAGTGTCGATACGGGCAAGCAGGTTCCAAAAAATGATCGAGCGGATTAATCGAGCCTCCCTAAGCCTGAGACCCACTGATTTTGCTGTTTCCCCCGGTGTTATTAAAACGATCGTCGCTCCATCCACTCGCGAGTTTACTCCAGTTACGGTTGAAATACTTGTGGTATGCGAATGTACCGGTGGAGAATCCATCCAACGATAGAGAAATATAGAAAACATGAGACAAGTGATGACTAATGCAGGTAGCATAATTAAAAAAATGCTCCAATAACGTGTTATTCTCATCCTTACTTCACCAAAATGAACTCAACACGTCGATTCCGCCATCTATTTTGTGTATCACCATGTGGAACCAATGGTTCACGGCCACCAAGTCCTTTTGATTCTAAACTTGTACGCGGTACTCCTCTCTCAACCAAAGCATCTGATACAGTTTGAGCGCGAGCGAGTGATAAAGGTTCCAATTCATTGCGTTCTTCCCGCTCGGTTCCTGAAATATTAACGGCGTGACCTTCGATGCGGATGCGGTATGAAGGGAATTTAGCCAGTACAACTGCTATTCTATCCAATACAGCAGCATTTCTATTTGACGATACCATGTCCGTAGTTTGCATTTTCGCCGTATTGGGTTCAAAAACAATAGAAGATATACGAATTTTCATGCGGTCACCATCACGGATTACAAACACATCAATTGGTATGGTGCCGAATACACGGGACTTATTACCAAGAGCATCTTGGACAGTCAGTTCGTACGAATATTCTTGGGCTGCCTCGACCAAATTTCCATCAAGATCAAGCCCATCCCAATATATTGGTTCTTTCGGTAGTGTTGAACCTGAAAAAACAGTGAAAGGATGACCTTCCGGGTCAAGGATGGTCATGAACCAGTGGACAACAGAGCTTTCATCAGTAGCCTGTAATGAAAAGGACAATTCATCGTTTTCATTATCATCATCAGGAGAAAACGGTAGGGGGGAAAGTCTCAGGAATACTTTCGGTGGTGTCGTATCCAAGCGGAAAGGATTGCTCTCAACGTGTACCTGATCTCCTTTTTCGTAATTCAAATTGATTCTGGCTTTGTATATACCATCCAGTGCAAGTGAACCGTCGACTCTATGCCCATCCCAGCGCTTTTCTGTAAGAATATTGCCCGAGGATGCAAGTATTTTTACTTGAACATTTGCAGAATCTACAATCGTCAATTCCCAAGATACGATACCATCAATAAACGAAGGTGAAACACGGATATTGATAAAGTCTGCAAAAGAGTCACTATTAGGGGAAAATGCGGTCTTGTCGATCTGAATGGAGGAGTTCGGCACCCTTGTGTCCAACATAATTGGATCGGTTTCGTACAAACCCTGATTTCCTGCAGCATCGAGGCTGTAAAGTCGATATCGATATTTCCCATCAGGGAAAATTGCACCCTTTTCGTCTCGGCCATCCCATGAAATGGACGAAGGAGGAATGCCCTTCCATGTATACGCTCGCGCTATCATGTCTTGATCATTTAGGATATAACCTTCCCACCATTCTTCTGCTTTAGCAGACTGGGATATTTCGATGCTATCTAATTTCCCATCCGCATTAGGTGAAAATATTCTGGATGATAATTTCAGGGTTGCTTCTGGTATGGTTGAATCTAGTTGGACTGAAATCGGTTCTGACCGAGTTTCAATCCCGCCATCGAAACGCAAGACCAATTCGGCAAAATACATTCCATCCAAACTTCTTTTTCCGGCTTCATCATAACCGTCCCAGAGAATGGACCCTGGAGGTGATCCAAATCCTGTAAAGGTACGTACCGGTTTTTTTTCTGGAAAAGTACTTATTCCTAATTCGTATGAGATTATGCTTTCACGTTTTTCCATTCTGGATATCAAACGCACACCACTGGTTCCTATCCTCGCAGAAAAAATTCGTTTATCAGCAAGCAAGGCCAGATCCACTCCACTGGATTCAACCTTAATTTCGATTGCCTCAGTAATTCCAATAACACCACTGGGACTTAATCCGGAAGCAGTATATACATATATACCATCTTCCACGGAATCACCATCAGCACTTATTCCATACCATTCAATAAGTGGTTCTGTGGTTTTTCCAAGCGGAAATGTAATGACCCGATCGCCCCGCGAATTGGATATTGTACCCATCCACTCTGCATTGGGGCTCAAATCATGATATAGAAGAATACTATTTCCTTCATCAGGGACAAGAACAGTTGAATTTGCCCTGATTCGTCCTTTAGGTCTTGTTCGATCCACGATAAAAGTTTCAGTTGCAGCATATGGAGCGTTTCCATTCGAGTAATTAAGTTGGGCATAAAATCGATAGGATCCGTCCGTGATTAGGTCACCATCAAGGTTTCTACCATCAAAAATTATATTCGAAGGCAACACATCCAAACCTTCCCTGGAGCCTTCCCACATGCGGAAAACCGAATCATTATCAGATGAGCGTAATTGAAATTTCCAATCCAGCAATCCATCCTTAATCGGAACATCCATGGTAACCTTCAAAGGTTGGAACGAAATTTCATTTAATACTTGTAAAACATTAGAACTTAAAGACATGTGTATACTTGGCAATTTTGAATCAACGATGATGGGGGATACTGACACCTCTGTATGATTAAGTGCAGCGTCAGTTGACTTCAGGGTGTATGAAATAATACCATCGGCGACAGGTTTGCCATAAGCATCTTTACCATCCCAAGAAAAACTTATCGGTGGACCGTCGGTCCATTCAAAAGAACGTACGGGGTGACCTGTATCATCTAGGAAAGTTCCTGTCCAAAGATTTTCCCTGCTTCCGTTCTGAATAAGTGTTATTTGATCACGAATGCCATCTCCATTTGGTGTACATATTGATTGGCCCTCAATTTGTACTATAGCGTCAGGAGGGGTAGAATCAATATGGACCACTTCATCCCTTGAACGTGATGCATTACCCCATTCATCGACTGCCCACGTCCTTATCCGATATTCGCCATCTTTAAATGTCAAGTCCAAGGGCATCAAAACAGACATCGGTGGATTTACAACTTTTTTTATCGAAAACAAACCTGTAGGCTCAGCATTCCTTGTAAAACCATCACCAATCTTATATACATTAGTACCAGCGGAATCATACACATTCAAGTTCCAAGCTGCTATGCGGGATGAATCCTTGATAGATAATGGAATAACGATATTTGGATTAAAGTGAGAAGAAAATACAAACGCTTCCAAAGGGCCAGTATTCAAATTCGGACCAATAGTATCTTTATTACCCTTGGAGAAAGTTAAGGCAGTTTCGAAAACGTGTTTATCCGGAATATTAGTGAGTCGTGCAAAAGCAAGCGCAGTCCCATATGAAGAATATTTCAAGTATGGACTTGTATTCATATTTAGGAATATAGAAGGAATTGGTTGAAAATAATTTTGTGGTGCAGATGAAAAAACATTAGATAAAGTGTTGGACCAGCTGAGATCAACGGCAATATCATGACCAAATCCCAATGAGATTCCCATGCTTGTAATTACATCAGTAAAATTTGGCATACCTGCCATTCCTGCGATGGACAATGAAAAATTACTGGATTCGATCAGACCAGTAGAAAAAGTTATAAGCGGTGTCGGTGCCATGACCGGTGAGGTTGATGATAACGGAGATAGTGGGGAACCAAGTGCCAGAACAGAAAATGAAAGTTTTGAGCCCCCCTGTCCCAACTCCTTAAAAGTCCTTTGAGCCCCCAAAGAAACGGTCAAACCATAAACATCCTTATTCGCACCCAAGAAAACGGCTCCTAAGCCAATTCCAAAGCTCAGGTCTGAGGAAGATCTCTTTGAAATGCCTAAATAGCCAGTTGCGCCATAAAATCCAAAACCTGAATCACCCCCATCCAAAAGCAAGGTTGCCGTTCCAAGGGGAGTCGGCGTAGTAGTAAATCCGGAAACGAATAGGCTTGAATCCAAAGGTTCGTCTATAGATAAAGCCGGTACAAGGGAAAATCCGAATACCGGCAGTTCCCGATCAGCCATGGATGCTGGGTTGAGTGAAGATGCTCTAGGGTCATCACTGAATAGAAATGAAGGATTAAGTGAGGTTATACCACCAAAATAGCCAGGAATTAAAATTCCAAGCCCTTTTGGAGTAAAATCCTGTGGATAGCTATTAAAAATGCCAAGAAAAAAACAAAAAAATGCCAAGTACGGAATCGGATAACTCTTTACCCATAAAAAAAATTTCACAAGCAGGCTCCTCGAACGACTTGTTCCTGTCGTTTTCACCAAAAAGGATACTGTCCTATGGTTTATGTTATCAAGAAAATCGTTATTATACTTTCAATACTACATCTCATGATGTATGACTATCCGATTTTGCAGCATCAAGCAATTCTTCCATAGCTTCAATCGACATGGATGTATACAGAAAAGATTCCAGCCTTGCCAATACCGAACGGGAATATTCATCCAAAGTTTCTTCACATTTTTTAAGCAATAAAAAAACAGAAAATGCTTCAGGTTCGTTTAATGTCAGGTTGCATATTTTTTGATTGATCATTTATAAACGTATCTCCGTCCCTTCCGTAGCTAAACTCACCTCTATTCCATGGATGGACATATGCTCCATGTACCATCGAGCTGACTGCTGAATGCCAAATAATTTCTTGTCATCATATGTAGGATCATGATGGAAAAGTATTAATTTTTTTATACCCCAAGTGGACGCAAAATCTACAGCCATACTGAAAGCACTATGACCCCAATTATATTTTTCTATGGCCTCTCCTAAGGTATATTGCGAATCAATAACCAATAATTCGGTTCCATCAAAAAAAGAAGCGTTTTCTTTTGTTTTAAGAAAATCATCCGATGATAACTCGGTATCTGTTGCATATACAAAGCGTTTCGCTCCTTCAGTAACCGAAAAAGAGTAAGATGCACCAGGGTGGTTCATCTTACGGTACGAGACTCCAGTTGAACTAAACCTAATCTCATGATCGATATGATGAAAATCTTTTTTCGCCGCCATGACATCCATACTCACTGGAAATGTTGGCGGCAACATTTGGGAACGCAGAATTTTCTCCAGTTCCGTAACCGGACTATAAAAATCCAGTTTACAACCTGGGTCGTACGCAGGTGCGAAAAAAGGCAATCCTTGTATGTGATCCCAATGGAAATGAGAGAAAAAGATATGATAGGCGCGCGGGACAGGGAATTCCTTGCTCGCAGCTATGCCTAGTTCGCGTATTCCCGATCCAGCATCAAAAATCAATACATCGTTATTCTGCGTCCGCACTTCCACGCAAGGCGTATTCCCCCCGACGGTTCCAAAAAGCCATGGTGGCAAGGATGAAAGAAATCGTTCCTTACTGAACGGTGTTTCGAGGTCGCAAGGTCGCAATCTTTCGACTACTGCAGATATTTTACTTTTTAGCTGTGATGCTGACAAAGGTGATGGGATTGAACCCCTCACACCCCAGAAACGTACCAACATCTACGCTCCTCGTCGTTCGTCTCATGTTTTAACGTTCGATCTGGAAACGATCGATTCGATTTCATGAAGCGCCGATACGCTACGAATTTCTTCCTGACTATGCCATTCACCATGATTCATACCCGGACAAGCGCTGGCTTGTGAATTCCATGCGTTCAAACTTGATAAACTCGATTTCCAGAATGGAAAAGTTCTACATTGAAGCGGACGGTTATCATAATAACCACAACCATTCTTCCTCCACAGGATGCAGTCATAGTTCGATTTCTCTTTTAACGATAATAACTCACTACCGTCTCCTACTGGTATCCAACGGCAATATACCTCAATAAAGTCAATATAACTCAAACCGGTAGCCAGTGCCAACTTATCGGTATCCCGCTGTGATAGAAAAACAAAACCAGGATCCAGACGGCAACAATCAGAGCACTTTTTGCAACTGAATTTTAGACCCTCTGTAAAGAAATTAGGCGTCACACTGCCTCCTGCACATACCAACCAATAATCCTACCGAGAAATTCGAGGAATTGTATACAATATTGTATATGAAAAAGCCTTCCCTGATTAGGGAAGGCTTTTGGGGAGAGAAGGATTTGAACCTTCGAAGGCATAGCCAACAGATTTACAGTCTGCCCCCTTTGACCACTCGGGAATCTCCCCAGAAACGTTTTTTCCTGTCCGTCGCACCATCTCGCGAGCCAAAAAGCCATCTCCCGGAATCGAACCGGGGACCTCGAGATTACAAGTCACGCGCTCTAGCCGTCTGAGCTAAGATGGCGAACCGAACGAAAAGCAATATACCGATACAAGGTATATTGGTCAAGTGCTAATAAACAGTAGAAACCCAGTAGAAATATCAAAAAAAGATGGATAATCCTGATGGTTTAACTAAAAGGCTATAATAAGTTCTTTCTGCCTGCTCAATTGACTAAGCCCATGAAAATAGTATAAATTCAATCTCGAGTTGTAACAGAAAGGCGTGGAACTAATCAAGTCATGGATTCCGAATCGATAGTACAGGGGCTCCTTCAGAAAGCCTATGACAGCTTGAAAGCCCCCGACTCTGGAATGGCTTTGGTTGCGCTGGAGGATGCTCTAAGAGTAGATTATGAGCATCCTGAAGTTGTTTATGCCCTGAAATGCGTAAACTGGTGGCTGGAAAGAAGTACTAAACTGGAAACAATAAGAAATTACTATGAACAGGGTGAGTTCATTCTCGGACAATGGAAAGTGTTTTTTGGGTTTCTGGATCGTATTGGTACGCCCTATGATCGTTGCTTGTATGCAGTCCGTCATTTCGTTTTTTCAACAGCCCTTTCCTGTTTTCAAGGATTGATGGCTGACGGCTCCGATCATCAGGATTCGGAACTTTTGTTCAGGGTTGGACGCTGTTACAAGGGTATCGGTAATTATGTTCGGGCCTTGAAGTATTTGGAAGAGACTGCCAAAGTGAAGAAAGATGATGCGGAAGCCCTGGCGGAACTTGCGGATGTCTACTCGCTAATGAATGAGCCACGAGCTGCAAAAGCACTATTTAGAGAGGCTTTATTCTTGAATCCGCAAAAAGTGGACATCAGGATGCTGGATTCAGAGATGATTAAATTGTTGCATGATCGAGTGGGAGAGCTTGGATACAAAAGCCCTGAGCTGGAAGAATGGATGCCTGTTTATGGGGTACTCTTTGGTGTTTTTACTGTCAAGAGAGAATTACGTGCAATAGAACTTGGAAAGCTTAAGCAATCCATCTTTTCCTTGGAAAATGAGATTCGGGATCGTCCTAGTGAGGCTTTACTTCTATCTCCTAGATTGATCAATAGATATTTTTGGTTGATAGACCATTATGTCAATTCCGGTGAAGAAAAATCACGAATTGACGAGACCTTACTCAAGATCAAGTTACTTGATCCTGGGGTGTATGAACGGTATGTAAATTGAATTCCCCGGGTTTCCCTCTGGAAGTCAACTCGGGTCGTCTGT
>Ga0172379_10008101_pt1 | contig 13372 bp, 10 predicted proteins | sample GrowelOW334metaG_FD_119756 | JGI IMG/M metagenome (GOLD analysis project Ga0172379, IMG submission 119756) | Groundwater microbial communities from an aquifer near a municipal landfill in Southern Ontario, Canada - Groundwater well OW334 metaG | ecosystem: Environmental > Aquatic > Deep... | reverse complement strand
ACCCTCTCCTTGGTAAGGAGAGGGAACAAAATGCGGTTATTATTGATAATTCCTTGCTTTATTTGAGCCATCGAATCCATCGCCAAATTTGGTGAAGGCATAAATATATTATCAAAAAACACCGACCAAAAGTCGGCGCTTTGTTTTTTGTAATCTCAAAAAATCCAATACTACTTCCCCATCCCCAAAATTCCAATGATGATTCCGATGAGGGCTGTGACGGCGGTGAAGATCCAGATGCGCATGGTCACTTTGGTTTCCGGCCAGCCTTTGGCTTCGAAATGATGATGGATGGGGGCGGCCAGGAAAACTTTGCGATGAAAAAACTTTTTGGAAGTCATCTGAATCACGACTGAGCCGGACTCAAGCACATAGATAAAAACAATTAAAAGCAAAACCAATGTTGAGTTTGTCAGCATAGCGACAACACCCAATGTTGCCCCCAGAGAAATCGCGCCCGTGTCGCCCATAAAAAATCTGGCGGGATGGATATTGAACCAAAGAAAAGCAAGGAGCGCCCCGGCAATTGCTACACAGAAAGCCGCCAAATCCATCTTGTTTTGAAAAAAAGAAATTAGACCGAAAGAGCTGAACGCGATGAGAAGCACGCCACCATTCAATCCATCCAACCCATCCGTTTCATTGGAAGAGATGGCGGAAAACAGGATAATAAATATAAAAAGCGGAATATACCAAAAACCGATATTAAAATCTCCCATGGCCGGAATGTGAATGTGATGCCAGCCTAGTTTATAGTAAAACCACCAAGCGCCAAGCGCGGAAATGATAATCAGCCAACCAAAGCGATACAGAAAGCGAATCCCTCCGCCTTTATTATTGCCCAATCCGCGCACGCTTGCCCAATCATCGCAAAGACCCAAGATTCCGGCCGAAATCAAAGCAAATAAAGGCAACCAAACTTGTTTGCGACTGAAAAAATCCAAACGCGCGAAAAAATTAATCCCCGTCCACTGCGACAAAAGAGGAAAAAGATAGTGCGAAGCGAGAACTAGCACTAAAACAGAGAACCAAACTAAGACACCGCCCATAACCGGTGTGCCATTTTTGTGTTTATGTAACTCACTGACATAGGTTAATTTTTCCCCGTCAACCGAATTGGTTTTTATTTTTACTCCAATTTTATATTTATACAAAAAATGGGTCAGGATCGGCGTCAAAAAAAAGGCCAAGAGAAATGCCAAAAAACCGGTCGACAAAACCTTGAGCACATTGACCACATCAGGGATAGTTTGAATTTGCGCTAGTTCCATAATATTTCCAGAGAACTTATTGATTATTTCCATTCGTAACTATTATACACCCAATTTAGAAGCACTCGCATATCATCCCAGCGCTTTTCGTCATTCAAAAGAACCGCAATCACCCGATGCTTCCCTGTCGGATCAGTTGAGCCCATCAGAAGGGATTTGCCGGCTAGCGGAGTAAATCCGGTTTTTCCTCCCAGGCAATTGGAAATATTACCCAAAAGCAAATCAGTATTTTTCAGTAGATGCATATATTTTCCATCGGTAGAATAAAACTGGCCTTCAGCTATCTTCATTATATCCCAAATCAACTCATACTGCATAGAGAAGGCGGCAATTCGAGCGATATCGTAGGCGGAAGAATAACATTCATTTTCCCGTCCGTCAATCTCCAGTCCCGAGGGAGTGCAAAAATGCGTGTCAATCAGACCCATACTTTTAGCTTTCTCATTCATTTTATCCACAAATTTTTCCGGTGTCCCGGAGATATGAATCGCCAGTGAGGTCGCCGCATCATTGGCACTATTGAGTAATGTCGCCTTCAAAAGATCAATTGCCTGCACTTTTTCTCCCGCATACATCCGATTTCCGTTGCAAAATACACTCGTTGGACAACCCACGACTGTTCCGTCAACCCGCAAACCTTCTTTTTTAATTGTCACCGCGGTATTAAGATCGGGAATATTTTCAATCGTCAGAATCGCTGTCATCATTTTGGTGAGCGACGCAATTTGAGTTTGTTTTCGGCCATTTTCATAGTGCAAAATTGTTCCGCTGTCCACATCAATCACCACTGAAGATCCAGCCCACATTTTTAGATCGGTACAATTCGTTTTTCGCTCAGGCAAAAGACCCGTACCAACCAAACTTAATGGTGAGTACTCATTATTCTTAACAATTTCGGAAGTGCCATCAGCTTCACTATCCACGGCTACCCGCTCCCGCTCTTCACCCAAAACTTCCGGCCTTTGATCAAATACGACAACCTTGTTTTTTACCCTGTCCAGTCCGCCAAAAACATTCCCGGAAAAAAATCCGGGTAACGCCAAAACAAATATGATTGTGTAGAGAATATTAAACATCGAATGCGCGAATTTTAAGTTTTAAATTTGAAATTTAAAATGAAATTCAAATGAACAAATTTTTTAAGTTTAAATAATGCTCGATTAATCAGCATTTAAAATTTGACATTTAGTAATTTAGCCTTGATTTCAAATTTCTAATTTTAAATTTATAATTTTTCGACTAAATTGTCTTGCTCTTTTTCTTCCAACTTACTGATAACTTCTTCACTAGCGACATCCTCCTTCTTATTCAGCGCTTCCCAATCAGGCAATTTTTCCACACTGTCCACTCCTAGTTTTTTCAAAAAATCAAACGAGATGCTATAGAGGTACCGGCGATTATCTTTGATATTTTCCGTTCTGTCGATTAGACCCCGGATAAGCAAAGCACGCAAAGTGAAACTGCAGTTCACACCTCTGATGGCTTCAATTTCAGCGCGGGTTATCGGCCCGCGATAAGCCACAATTGACAGCACTTCGAGCGATGCTTGGCTCAGGTTCTCTTGAATCTCACTTTTCACTAACTCCGCCACAAATTCGGCATTATCCGGACTCGACACAAGTTGAATTGTATCTTTAATCTTGATAATCCGCAACCCTCGACCACCAGCATAATCATCACTGAGCCTGGCAATCGCTTCCTCCACCTCCACTTCAGTTACATCAGTTACCTTGGCCAGTTTTAAAAGCTTCATCGGTTCACCGCTGACAAACAAGATGCTTTCGATGATTGATTTTAATTTTTCTGGATCCATAGGGTTAAATTTTAAGTTTTAAGTTTTAAGTTTGCCATCAAAGGATAAGCTTGGAGCAAAAAATTTTAAATCAAATCTAAATTATTAAACACTAAATTTAAAATTTATTCAGTCCCGCTCCGCATACTCAATTTGATGTCTTGAAACAATTCCTTTTGTTCAACATGAATGATCCTTTGCTTGACCATCTCGAGCATCGCCAAGAATGAGACAATCACATCAATCTTATCTTTCGCTTGCGCCACCAATTCTGAAAAACAGGTTTCCAGTTTGTTTCGCAAGGCGATTTCCAAATCACTAATGCGCTCTTCTAGCGTCACAATTTCACCCACAATCTCTTCTTGCAAAACTGAAGCAAGCGGGATTTCCGCCAGCACTTTTTGAAAATGTTTTTTCAAATCAAATGCGTTAAGATCTTCTGGTGGATAAAAAACCGAACGGATCCCCTGATAGGGAGCCTTGGAAAAACAAACCCTCCCTGCAACGGCTAATTTGCCAATTTTAGCTGAAATTTCTTTGAATTTTTTATACTCCAGAAGTTGTTGGGCCAAATCTTCAATTTCTTCCTCCTCTTCGTCGGAAAATTTGAGAATTGGCAATAGTGCCCGAGATTTAATGAGAATCAGTTTTGCCGCCACGGACAAAAAATCCGCCAGGTTTTCCAAATGGATATTTTGATTGTCTCTGATGTATTCCAAATATTGGTCTGCCACACACGCCAAATTCAACTCAGTAATGCTCAGTTTCTCCTTCTCAATCAACTCAAGAAGCAGTTCTAATGGTCCTTCAAATTTTTCCAGCTTAACTTGATACACAAAGTTTTTTTAATCCAGGACTTACGCAGAGAGCCAAAAAACAGTTCCGCACGTTTTCCCCTTAGTAAAAAAGCCCTTAATAAATAAGCTTAGATTAACCAAAACAAGAAAACGCGCTTTTAGAAATTTTTGAGGTAACGGAGCAGGTTCTATAATAAAAGCTCGCCACCAAAACCTCTGATGAATTCTAGCATTTTAAGACTAAAGTGTCCAACCAACCAATGAGAGAACCGCGAATAACTTTTTTTGGAAAAATTTTGCTCCACAAAAAGCAAACTGCCAAAAATGCCTCCTCCTGTTTTCTACTCCGTCGGAATCGGAAATGCTAAACACATCTTTTTGACTTCTTTTTTAATCCGCGCAAGTATTTTTTTACTTCCGTTATTTTGCAGAGCCTCATCGATCCAACGAACAATTTTTTTCATTTCCTTTTCTTTCATTTTGCGCGTCGTGGCGGCTGGTGTTCCAATACGAATTCCTGATGGATTCATCGGAGGATTTGGATCATTGGGTATGGTTGAGCGAGAAACGGAGATTCCCACCTGTTCTAGAATTTGCTCCGCTTGCCGGCCGCCAATTCCTCGCGCACCCAAGTTAAGAATAAACAAATGATTATCTGTTCCACCAGAAACAATGTCGTAGCCCAATTTGGTAAATTCTTCGACCATCGCCTTGGCATTCTTAATTATCTGCGTGGCATATTTTTTAAAACTAGGTTTTAATATTTCTCCAAAAGCCACCGCCTTGGCCGCTGTTGTGTGGTTATGCGGACCACCCTGCATTCCAGGAAAAACCGCTCTGTCAATTTGCTTCGCAAATTTTTCTTGACACATAATCACCGCACCCCTCGGCCCACGCAGAGTTTTATGAGTCGTTGTGGAAACAACATCAAAATAGGGCACGGGGTTAGAAAGCAGTCCCGCGGCGATGAGACCAGCAGTGTGAGCGATATCGGCAAAAGTATACGCGCCAACCTCATCGGCAATTTTTTTGAACTCTTTCCAGTCAATTTCTCGTGAATAAGCGCTATATCCGGCCACGATCATTTTCGGTTTTTCGCGCTTGGCAATCCGCCGCACTTCCGCCATATCAATGCGTCCAGTTTTAGGGTCCACGCCATATTGCACAAAATTATAAAGCATACCGGAAAAATTGACCGGATGACCATGGGAAAGATGCCCGCCATGATCCAATTTTAGTCCCAACACTTTATCGCCAGGCTTAAGAAAGGCCATATAGACCGCTGCATTAGCTGGCGAACCGGACAGCGGTTGCACGTTGGCATGTGCCGCATTAAAGATTTTTTTCAGTCGAGCAACTGCCAAAAGTTCCATCTCGTCAATGATCTGATTACCTCCATAGTAGCGGTGAGCGGGAGTACCTTCGCTATATTTATTGGTCAGCACCGAACCTTGCGCTTCAAGTACTGCCGACGAAACATAATTCTCCGAAGCAATCAATTCCAGTTCTTCTTTTTGCCTTTTATTTTCACGCGCAATGATTTCCGCTACTTTTTTGTCTTCCTTGGGAAGAAATTTATATTGCATAATATTTACAGTTAATAATTAAAACTTACGCGCTTGAATTAAATTTGTCGTTTTTTAGAAAAATGTGCTAGTCCTAAACTATCTGAAGTACAGCCAAATTGAAACCATAACTAAAACTGCCATGAAAATAACGGCCAGCCAGCCAAAAAATTTTACCCAAATTGGGTGCGTTTCACGACCCATAATTTTTTTATCATTCCCCACCACCATAATCACGATCAGAAGCGGAAGTGCAACAATCCCATTGATAAAAGCCGAGTAATAGAGCGCGCGAATCGGATTAATCTGAAAAAAATTCAAAAGTAACCCCACTAGAATTGAAATAATAATAACCGCATAAAAGCCCTTGGCGCGAGAAAATTTCAGCTCCAAGCCTTCATGCCATTTCATCAGCTCGCAGAGCGCATAGGCACCTGATCCGGCCAAGATCGGAACAGCCAAAAGCCCTGTGCCGATAATTCCCACCGCAAAAAGTAAATAAGCCCAATCGCCGGCAAGTGGCCGAAGCGCCTGTGCCGCTTGCTCAGCTGATTCAATGTTGGTGATACCGTGCGCAAAAAAGGTTTGCGCGGCAGTGAGCACAATAAAGAAAAAAACAATATTCGCCAAAATCATGCCCGTTCCCACATCCGTTCTCATTCGCCCAATTTTAGTATGCAAATCATCCTCCTTTTTTCCCAGAAGTAATTTATGCAATTTTTTGTGCAATTTATTTTCTTCCACCTCCTCTGATGCTTGCCAGAAAAAAAGATAGGGGGTGATGGTTGTGCCAAAAACTGCCACCATTGCAAAAATATATTCTTCACTAAACTTGAAACTTGGTAAAAATGTTGCGTGGAAAACTGTTCGCCATTCGGGATGAATGATAAATCCAGTGATGACATAAGCGAAGACAGAAATTGCCAACCACTTCAAAAATTTTACATAGAAATGATAGCCGACAAAGACTTCCATTGCGATAGAAAGCAGCGCAAAAAATATCGCTCCAAGATAAAAATTAAAACCGCTAAGCATCGAAAGTGCGGAAGACATCGCTCCCAAATCCGCTCCAATATTCACCACATTGGCAATAATAAGCAAGATGACCGCCACAAAGACAACTCTTTTGCGATAATGTTTTTGCAACACTCCGGCGAGACCTTTGTTGGTCACGATTCCAATTCGCGCGCAAGCTTCTTGAATAGCCAGCATCATCGGTAAAAGCCAAGCTGCCATCCAAAGGATAGAAAAACCAAATTTTGCTCCCACGGAAGAATAGGTTCCAATGCCAGACGGATCATCATCAGACGCACCGGTGATAAGGCCGGGCCCGAGTGCGCGAAAAAAATAGAGGGTTTTTTGCCAAGGAGTAGCTACTAGCTTTTTTGCCACCAACACTTCCGAATGAGCCACGCGCAATGTTCCATCGATCGCCTTTTCCGCTTCAATTTCACCCCATAAAATTAATTTTCGCGCCAAAACCAAGGGAATGCCCACTTCATGGCGAAATTCCGAAAGAGTAAATAGTTTTTTCTGTTCTATTTTTTGATTTTTATCGTCCATTTTTGCTTGAGATAACTTTTTTAACTTGACTTAAATTAGCACACTCGAAGTCGCAATAGCTATTTTTCTCATCAAAATAGCGCCCACCTTTTCTTTTTAATAAAATTGTTTTTATTTGTGGATATTTTTTCTTCACATTTTCAATCTGCTCCGCCCTATCTTCGATAAAATACACCGCCTCCTCACTGCACTTTATTTTTTCTTTTTTTAGCAACATCCCGATAGCGCCAGATTTTAACTTGTTGGTGATTTCCACCGCTTTGAAAAAATTACTTATGCCGGAATTAGCTATTTTCGCCTTTTGAAGATCCGTCTTCGAATAAGAAATAATAAATAAATCGTTGCGCTTATTTTTTTTCACAAACTCAAGAACATCGGGAAAAATATATTTTTTTGTGTCCGTCGTAAACTTAACAATTTCTTTTTCCAGTTCCCTTTTTATATTTTTATGTTTCGCAAAAATCCTGCGAATATGCTTTGCGGGATCATATTTTTTTATGCTCCCCCTACTAAGTGGGTCATAATAGCACTCATCAAACATCTCTTTCGACACTCCATATTTTTCAAAGCACTTTAAATAACCTAACTTAAATCTTTTAGTATTAAAAAGCACATCATCAAAATCAATAAATATTTTCATCCGCTGTAAGACTAAACTATTTTATTAATACTCTCCTTATGTTTCGACCCTAAAATCGCCATGAGCACTCTGGCCAATTTTTCGCTATCATGAAGGAGAAATGTCCGCGTAGCGGCAACCGCATCCCCCTTGCTATAGCTGACTTTTTCGTCACTCAAAAGATCCGCTTCAATAACGCGATAATTTCTTTTTTTTACTTGCCCCGGGCTGTAATTCACCAACAACTCTTTTTCATTTTTCGCTATCAACTTTTTGCCTGGTTTTCTGGTGTTAAAAGTGACGAAATCAATCCGGTTTTTCCCGATTTGCTCATTTAATTTTTCAACGTAATCATCAAGAGTAAACTTTTCCGTATGCCCTTTTTTATTTACCAATGTGCAATTATAGACCACTTTCGCCTTAGTTTTTCGTAGCGCCTCGGAAATCCCTTCCACCAAAAAATTCGGCATGATTGAACAATAAAAATTACCCGGACCAATCACGACAAGATCGGCTTCTAAAATGCTTTCTATCGCTTTTTGATTGGCCCGCGCGCGAGGCGCAAGATAATTTTTTCCAATTCCTTTTTTTTCAATTTCAAGATTGTGATTAATTTTAATTTCTCCCTTGAGTAATTTTCCATTTTTCAAAAGCATAAAAAGATTTGTGTTGGCATTGGTCACTGGAATAACCTCACCCCGAATCTTGAGAATTTTTGCCGCCTCAGAAACCCCGACAGAGAAATCGCCCGTAATTTTTTCCAAAGCGCTGAGAAATAAATTGCCAAAATTATGCCCCTTGAGCCCGCCTTCTTCAAAACGATATTTCATTAAATTGCGCATTGTATCCGAAGTATCACTCAGAGCTAAAAGACATTGCCGCACGTCTCCGGGCGGGAGCACGCCAAGTTCTTTGCGCAAAACTCCGGATGATCCGCCATCATCGGACATAGTAACAATTGTTGAGAGGCTGATTGGATAATGTTTAAGACCGGAGAGAAGCATAGAATTGCCATTTCCACCACCAATCGTCACTACTTTTTTGATTTTTTTCGTCATATTGTTTATGCAAAAGTTTCTCCTATATTGCTTCTTTTTCCGCTTTACGCGCCACAATAATCCCAATAATGGAAAGCGCGAGACCCAGAGATAATAGGATTATAATCAAAATTAAAATTAAATCTGAATTTCTTCTGCTTTGAGTAGGGGCAACGGTAGCTTTTGTGCGAGAAGCGACTTCATCAGCGCTAACCACACTCACCGCTTCAGCCGTTTTCACAAACAATAACGGTTCACTCTTGGCAGTAATCTTTCCCGTATTATCTGTCACGGCAACGTAAACTTCATGCTCGCCATCATCCAGTTGCTTGTCGAGGTTATATGACCAATCGCCATTCGCATCAGTTTTTACTGTCAAAATGATTGGGAGCGAACTATAAATATAAATATTGACAAAGCTATTGGGCAGACCTTTCCCGCTTAATTTTATTTTTTGTTCATTGCCGGACTCAGGCTTTGCCAATTCAATTTTTTTTACGACATAGACATCTTTATTAACTTCTCCCTTCTCTTTCGGACTTTCAAAAACTATTTTATCACTCTTGTCTCCGGGAGAATATTTTAAAGGATCAAATCCATTTTTCACCTCATCGCCCTCTAAAAAACCATCGGAGTCAGAGTCGGGATTAAGCGGATCAGTATGATAGCGAAATTCTTCACTATTATTAAGACCGTCCTTGTCGGGATCGCCACTTCCTCCGCAATTATTTTCCTCTTGACAGTTTTCCGTTCCAAAATATTTTTTTTGCCATTCCGCGGAAGTTTGCTCATTAGAATCCCCTAGATCTTCTTTTTGGTTTTTTGCCACTTGATTTGTTGTAGTTTGGGTTGTTACTTGATTTGACACTACGCCATTTGCCATTTCCGAACGACTTTCTTTTTTTATTTGGTTCGCGATGTCAGGGCTACCCTCCATCAGTCTGTCCATATAGACTTTGATTTTACCGCTCTCGTACGTTCCATATTTATTATCAATCTTAGCCAAAAGATAGAAAGTGCCATTGGGAAAATTATTCGAATCAAGTTCGAGATTCCAAACATTTCCCGTTTTGGCGCGCGCTGTCCCAATATATTTTTTCGTATTAGAGTCACTGGCGATCAAATAAAACTCCACGTTGGTTGCTCCGCTAACAGTACCCTCGATCTTGAGTTTGTCTCCCATCGTTAACCCATTTTTAGGACTGGAAAAGGTAAAGGCAGGAGTTAATTCGGTCGCTTGGCTATTCCTCGCTTCTGTCTTGACAGTCTCGTTTACTTTGGGCGCGGACACCGAAACAGGGTTGGTCGCGGTGACAGCGACTCCCTCAACATTATCAACGATCTTAACCGACTCTTTGGCCTTTTTCAATACCGAACCATTTTCCGTGTTGACTTTTTCAGTTGTCACATCTTCGGCAAAAATGCGCGGGATATTTATCGCAGTCGCAATAATGGCAATCGTGAGACATAATAAGGCTAATTCCAAAAAACGGTGTTTTTTTATATTTTTCATTTTTTTATTTATAAAAATTTATGCAAAACTTTTTCCGCCGCCTTTAAATCATCCGGACTGCCAATAGCATGCCAAGCAGTTGCTTTTTCAACTTTAATATTATATTTATCCGCCATCTTTGCCATAGTTTGTGGCAAGCCAAACTCCCCTCCGCCAATCGACACCAAGTCATAGTCAAAAAATTTCTTATTCAGCATATATACCGCCACACTAGCCAATTTATCCTTAGATTTTTTCGGTTTTTCCACCACTTCAATCATATGACCCTTTTTATTGGTTTTGATAATCCCAAATTTAGTCACATCCTCAACTTCATGCCCCAAAATCGCCAAGTCGTGTTTAAGCATCCGCGTTAGATCTTTTTTATGATAGAGATCATCGCCCATAATGACCAAAAATCTATCCTTGAGAACACTGCGTGCCAAATGCAACGCTCCGCCTGTGCCAGTCATTTTGTCTTGAAAAACATAGATGATTCTCCGCCCGGCAAAATACCTCTTAAAATGACGGATGATATGATCTCCGCAATAGCCGATAACAATAATAATTTCTTTGATTTCGCTTGGAAGCATATTGATTTTATGCTCCAAAATCGGTTTACCCTTAATTTTCAGCATCGGCTTGGGGATTTCATCCGTCAAATTTTTCATCCGCTTCCCTCTGCCGGCGGCTAAGATGACTGCTTGCATAGATAAATCTAATGCAAATACACGAATTGATGCAAATGACACGAATGCATTATTTGCATATTCGTGTATTTGCGTAAGATTCGCGTATTTGTATCACGCAATTACAATGTTAATAAGTCTCCCCTTAACAAATACGGCTTTTTTAATCTCCTTGCCTTCAATATAATTCTTAATCCTCTCGCTTCCCAGTGCCAATTTAGTCGCTTCTTCTTCGGAAATGTCCGCACTCACCTTCACGGTATCGCGCACTTTGCCGTTGACTTGGATTACTAATTCTATTTCTTCATCTCTAATCAACTCCGAATCATATTCTGGCCATTTTTGGAGAAAGATAGATTCGCTGCGGCCAAGATTCTCCCAGAGTTCTTCGGCTAAATGCGGAGCGAAAGGGCTCAAAAGTATTAGGAATAATGTATAATGTATAATGTATAAATTCTCTTCTTTTTCCAAAGCATTGGCTAAAATCATTAACTGACTGATCGCGGTGTTGAATTTCATATTCTCGATATCTTCCGAAACTTTCTTGATTGTTTTGTGAATCAGATTATCTAGCTCATTGTTCGCTGACTTTTGTTCACTGACTTTTGTTTGCATCTTCCAAACTTTCTCCAAAAACCGATACACCCCAACAATTCCTCTCGTCTGCCACGGCTTCATATCCTCCAATGGCCCCATAAACATTTCAAAGCAACGCAATGAATCTGCACCATACTGCGCGACGACATCATCTGGATTGACCACGTTGCCTTTGGATTTGGACATTTTTGTTCCGTCTTCCGCCAGAATTGTGCCTTGATGACGCAGTTTCAAAAATGGCTCATCAAATTCCAGATAACCCAGATTATGCAGAACTTTCGTGAAAAATCTGGCATACAAAAGATGTAAAACTGAATGCTCCGCTCCGCCAACATAGAGATCAACCGGCAACCATTTCTTGAGTAGTTCTTTTGAAGCAAACTCTTTTTCATTTTTTGGATCAGCATACCGCAGATAGTACCAAGAGGAACAGACAAATGTGTCCATCGTGTCTGATTCTCTACGCGCTTTAGCACCGCACTTGGGACAGCTTACGTTTTGGAATTTTTCCGAATATTTTAGCGGTGATTCGCCGGTCGGTTTGAAATCAACGTCATCCGGTAACTCCACTGGCAAATCCGTTTCCGGAACCGGAACTTCACCGCATTTTTCACAATAAATAATCGGGATAGGAGCGCCCCAATAACGTTGGCGCGAAACCAACCAATCACGCAAACGATAGTTGATTTTCTTTTCGCCCAGTTTTTTTTCTTCCAGCCACGCGGTTAATTTTTCTCGCGCCTCAGATGATTCCAAACTATCAAATTCTTTCGAATTAGCTAAAATACCATCTTCCGTGTAAGCAATTTCCTCACCATTTAAAACACTCCAGACATACTTATGTGCGTCCGACGTTAAAGATTTTTCAATTTCTTCTTTTGAAACCCAAGTTACTTCATGATTTCCCTTTTCTATTTCAGAAAGTTCTTCTTGCTCGCCATTCTTTAGCTCAAAATAAAATGTCCGGAAATGAGCGAAGCGATTTATTTTTTTGGGAACGTGATAAAATTTGCTATGAGTTATCGGCAGCTCTTCGATCAATTTTAAATTTTTATACCCAGTTTCTTCTCGGACTTCCATTTCCGCACCTTCCTGAGCTGTTTGATTGTCCTCTGGCCCACCAGTAATAAATGTCTGCCAAGCAACTTTTTTCCACTTCAAAACGATATAGTTATCTTCTTCCCAATGTTTGACGATAGCACAAATAGCGTCTCTTTCCACGAAAGGCTCGCCTTCTTTGATTTTCCCCGGTTCGATTGTTTGCCAAAAGCACGGCTCGATAACTTTTCTGATTGGCAAAGCATATTTTTTCGCAAACTCAAAATCCCGCTCGTCGTGCGCCGGCACCGCCATCACAGCTCCTGTGCCATATTGCGCCAAAACGTAATCCGCCACAAATAATGGCAAACTTTCACCATTGAAAGGATTGATGACCCAAACACCTTTCAACTCAACGCCAGTTTTCACTTTCGCCTCCATCCGATCCAAATCTGTTTTCTTTTTTGTCTCCTTGATGTATTCTTCAACTTCATTCCAATTCCCAATCTGGTCTTTCAGCTCAATAATGATTTTGTGCTCTGGAGCGAGAACGGCATAGGTCATGCCGAAAACCGTATCCACCCTCGTAGTATAGACAGAAAATTCTTTTTCACTATTTTCAATTTTCATCCGGAATTCTGCTCCTTCCGATTTTCCAATCCAATTTTTTTGTAGAAGCTTGGTCGATTCCGGCCAATCAATTTTGTCCAGTCCAGAAAGAAGTCCAGCTGTCTCGCCCTTATTTTCGACAAAATCCGTAATTTTGAAAAACCATTGCTCGAGATCCTTTTGGATAACCTCACTTTCGCAGCGTTCGCACTTGCCATTTTCTGCCTGTTCATTGGCAAGCACTGTCTGACATTTCGGACACCAATTTACTTTGGCTTTTTTCTTGTAGGCCAAGCCATTTTT
>Ga0172379_10008100_pt1 | contig 13373 bp, 5 predicted proteins | sample GrowelOW334metaG_FD_119756 | JGI IMG/M metagenome (GOLD analysis project Ga0172379, IMG submission 119756) | Groundwater microbial communities from an aquifer near a municipal landfill in Southern Ontario, Canada - Groundwater well OW334 metaG | ecosystem: Environmental > Aquatic > Deep... | reverse complement strand
TTGATGTGATTGATGGCTGAACACAAGGATGTGGCAGAAGCAGTCGTAGTCCCAGCACTTGCCACATCATTGAATTCCTGGTTAGCAGCTACAGCCCCACCCCCCACTGCAGTGAAAGACACACCTTTGATGAGCAACACATCACCAGCGACACAACCCGCAAGGATGGTGGCAAAACCTGTAGCAATGGTCTGCTCTTGCCCCACGTCACGGATGGCATTCCCAATAAGTGTGAGACCAGAAGGTGCGGGCCAGACGCCCGGCATGTGCGTCCAGTCTTTCAGCAAACCAATCCTGTTATTCTCCAGACGGCACTCGGAATTGATGACAACACCACCACCAGCGGAATGCCCCACAAAGTTGTTGGTTGCAGCATAGGTGTACTGATCCAGATTGGCATTCTGACTGTAATTGTTGATCACGTCATTGCTGGTTGTGCTGCCCAGAGCAGTCACTGTGATAGGATTCCAGTTGATGTGCAAATCCAGAGTGCTGTTACTCTGAACCGTGTTGCCCCCGCCCCATACAACCAGATGACCACAGTTGTTTCCAACCACACTGGATTGATCAGTGTCCAGGTAAACGAACCCGTATTCCGGGATCATCCCAACAGGCACGTGAATAGCCTGATTCTCCTTGACCTGGAAACCTGACCCCGAAATCCAGATCGAATAGTCAGTGTCAGGATCCGCTGCTATTGGCAAACCCACTTGATTGTGGCGGATGACCTGATAGCCCGTGTCATCCACACCCTGTTCGACGTGAATCCCTTTGGGGGAAACCAGCCCCTCACAGACACTGTAGAGCACGTTGTCTTCAATTCGCAGGTTCAAGCCATTTGCCCGAATCCCTGCACTATCGATTGAAGCCACATAGTTCCCCGAAATGACCAGCTGACGGGCTCCACACCAGATCCCATATTTGTGAGTTGTGAGTCTGTTTCGGGACACAGTGACATTTGAGCCTACTGAGTAGTCCTTGAAGAAACCGGTCGTGCTGCCCAGTAGGATGGCATAGGAAGTCGTGGTCACCCCAGTAAAAGTGTTGTCCTCAATGAGGAGATCCTCAAAAGGATTTGCAGGGTCGAGCACTCCGTCTGCATCCGTAAAAAGTACCCCAGCAGTGGTAACCTTTGCCATGTTTCTGGTGATCTGCCATCTTTTGTGAGGCACCCCAGCTACTGCTGGAACTCCAGCTACGAGACCCGCGGTAAAGTTAATGACCTTGCAGTTATCAATGATGATGTCGGTGCTGGGCAAGTTGGCAAGAAAAACGAAATTGGAGAGGGCACCAGCAACAATATCATCAGTTCTGAAGGACAAATTCCGGAAAACCAGCCCATTAGACCCATTCAAGTCAATCAATGCCGTAAAATTGTCAGTCCACCGGATTTCCGGGTACACTGCAGGAGCTGCAGTGGAATCAAACCTGGGTGCCCCCTCAATGACCAGTCCATTTGTACGGATCGTGATGGGTCCCGAGGTCATCACCTCATCAGTATGATCCGTCACCAGGATACGGAAGTTACGCCCGATGGTTCCTGCTGTGGGTGTCATCATCTCATTGGCGTAGTCCACAGCTGCCCGAAGAGTCTCAAAGTTTGGCTGGAAGCCAGCCCAGGGACTTTTCCCGACAATGAGATCCACCCGGCGATCTACATCTTGCAGCAGCTGACGCAAATCAGTAGTGGTCAGTGCCGGGTTAGTGTCCACGAGTGCAAGCAAGATGTCATTTTCAAACTGCAACGGAAGAGTGGTCACGGAAGAGACCAAGGTGCAATCTGATGCGGTGTTATCGTAACGAATGAAAACGTAGCACAAGGTGTTTTCTGGCAGATTCAGGGTGCCAGCCGGAACAACAAACCGACGACCATTCAGGATGACCACAGCCTCTGTATAGGCTGTGGCACAAATCCCGAGCACGGGTGCCGCCGGTGTCCCTACAACCCCCCCAGAAATGACCTGGGATGAAAACAGGTCGCTCATCAGCTGAGTCTGACTGAGCAGCAATGTGTTACGAGGAACGACGGTAACGGAGCCATCAACGTTGGGTCTTACAGTAGCATCAGAGACCCGAAGCACCTTGGATCGTTTGGCAGATCCATAAGTGGTGTCAAACTGATACTGCACGCCTGTGACACCGTAAAGGTCATTAGGGGTGACCACTTCCCGTCGCCACACGGCTACCGCTGGATGGGCAGCATCAACAGTGGCAGAGGTAGCTGCCACGCCACCACCATGGGGGTTGTACAGCCAAGTGTTGCCACCGCTAATCGTCCAGCCATCATAGCCAAAGACAGCCCCCCGACTGTACTGCCCCTGCTGGAATAGGGGCCCACCTCGCCCATCAGCGCCCCAGAGCAATTCCACATGCCCCTGGGGTGGGATCTGACCAGTTACATCCCCACTGATCTTGATGAAACTCCCAGAGGGAACAGATCTGGATGTGATAGTCTGATTGAGCAAGGGGAACATAATGCGTTCCCCATAGGTGTCACAGAACTCAGAGGACTCAGCCGTGCCATCACAGAAAGCCGTTTGGTCAAGCTGGGCAGAACCGCCACTAACCCGCATTCCCACGCCTGTCTGTCCGTCCTCCAAAGAGTAGGGCACACAACAGGCAAACAGCACCATCTCCTTTCGAGGGTTGTCCACGGAAGTCCAGATGCTGACATCTGGGTCTAGTTGTGAACCTCGCCCAATCGGATGGGACAAACGCACCAACCCATTGGCGTAGTCCACCTCAACGAACTGCTTCTCGCCTTTCAGGGCGGTGTCCAGAATCACATCGTTGGTGTCTATGGGATGATTCCAATCAGGTACGACGTAGGAATTCACCCCCCCAGCAGGATTCTCAATGTCGGCAGTGGTTGCTGGATATAGAACCATCCGGAAACCGAGATCCAGCAGACTTCCCGGGTTGGCGTGTTGCCCCGCTGCCCCACCTGAACTGGTATCAAACACAGCACGGTCTGCTCTGCCCGGCATCAAGCCTGGCATCATGCTTGGGGACTTAGCGGATCGCTCTACCCATCGAGGATCAATGAGATTGGTCAAGCGTGCTGAATCGATCTTGTCGATGTCCGCATAGGTGGTTCGCCAGAGAGTCTCGATAGGATCGTGAACCGTCATGTCGAGATCAATACGATCTCCGGTAGCCCAGCCAGCGTACATCAGAAAACTGTTGGACGAGCCTACATAAGTCCGACCGGTCAGAGGGTTTGCCTCTTCCAGACGTCTTACATAAGTCAGAGTGCCGATAACATCTACGACCTCGAACCAACCCATCAAAGTGGACAGATCCGGAGTGAAACCACTGATATCCTTGAGTGCAGCTTCCCCGTGAACACGCACCCCATGAATGTGGACAAGGTTCCCAATTACGGGTGCGGTTTGTCCTGCATCCGTATTCCGCTTAGAGAAAAACCAGCGCCCGGCTGGCAAGTTTGCAGCAGCCCCACCACCACCCACCTCACCATAGACCCTGCCGTTGAAATAGCCTTTTGGCTTGGGCAAAGGGGACAGGGGCTTCTGTCGGTACTCGAAGTCAGTCCCCACTCCCAGTTCAGGACCGGGCGGATAATCCTCATGCCAGTGAGGTGCCAATGCCCATTGATAATAGGGGTACTGTTCGTCGTGGTTGGAAACTCGGCGCGGTGGCACCACAGCAAAGACTGTTTCCGAACCCTTAGCTTCACCACAGGGCACTGCCACAAGGCGAGTAGCAGCCGGAGTGATCAAAGTGATTGACCGCACGGATGCAGGAGCGGCAGGGATGCTAAAATAAGACGCCAGTCTCTTGCTGTAGTCCAGAGTGAGCGTGAATGCTGTCTTAGAAACAACTCGGAAGATCTCGTACTTGCTTGTGGCATCCAGAGGAATCAGTGGTAGCTCTCCGCCACCAACATTCACCAGGACACCATCCCCAGATCCGCCGGCAGCTGTTGTGCCAACATCATCTGTATAGACTTCCCCTGCACTTCCTGTGTGTGAGATCAATACATACAAGCCACCCGGATAGGCAACTTCTATTGGAGTGGGGATTCCATACAGCATCGCAATGGAGAGCCCACCAGTTTGATGGGTCAGCGTCAACTCATCCCCGACACCTGGAACAGCAGAGTTGTCCGTGACATCCCATTGCCAGTAGTTGAGCTGATTTTTGGCTGTTGGGCCCACTACAGAAAACGAGATGGGACAACCGATCAAAGACCCACCCTTGTTGCCAATCCGATTGGTTCTGGCAGCGAAGGGAGCAAAATTGATCTCAGGGAAACCCATCTGTCCAATGCGGGATGCCTTGAGTTGTTCAGGCGCAGGGGAACGAGGATCTTGGGCCCCCTGGTCATTCAAGGTTCCTGGATCAATCTGGTAGGTGGCTGCCCACGAGCCAGCAAAACCTCGAATGACTTCGGCAGCCTGCAAAACCTTGGCTGCCGGAACTGCGGACAACCTTGATAGCTGCTCCTGCCAAGGATCACGACCTGTGTTGGTTGTGGCAGTTAGTGCATCAGCACCCAAGGTGGTTGACGGGACAACAGCCATTCTGAAGCCTCACTGTGGAAATCCACTCATAGGAGCAGATGTTATAGTCACCCTACCAGGGAAGCATCCGGAACGGTGGATGCATCCACCACCTCGGATGGATGCAGCACTCGGATCGTGACCAAACCGTAAACCACCTGGGAGGAATTTCCGGGCCCTGTACCCTCCAGATTGAGTGGCAAAGCGTTGGTGTTCATCACCACCTTCACCAACACAGGTACCTCCCAAGGTCCAGCGCCTCCACCAACCGTATCAATGCCGGCAAACAAATTCGCTGCAGCTCCAGCGTTGAGCTGAAGCTGACAATAGGTCAGTCTGGTTGTCGTATCCGAGGCTTGAAAACTGTAAGGTCCAGAAACCAGACATCCAGCTCCATCCAGCAAGGCGTCCTGTTTGCTAGGTCCACTGCCATCCTGTCGCCCCACATCCATCCAAGTGGTCAAGCCCGGCACTTTGATCTGGATGGACACCCCGCTGGTGCCCAGATCTCCAGGTCCGGGAGGATTGTACTTGAAATGTGTGAAAGCCAAACCCGTGATTCGAATCGTGACGAAAGGCTGACCAATAGCCTCTTGATTCATTGAAGCAATGAAGCCTCGGGCAAAGCCCACATCGAGGCAACGAACGTAGCTACGTTCACCAGCACAGGCTGAGTAGTCCAGTTGTGGAAGAAGAGGCAAAAACTTAGGAGCGTACCCTGTGGTGTAATCCTTCTGGGGGTAGATCAAAACCCCCGCTGAAGGGAAAGGCTCCTGTGCCCAGTCATTCAAGGGCGGGTTCCGGTCAGGCAAACCGGCAACTTCCAACTCCGGCAAAGCTGCAATGCTGGAGAGATGAAACAGTTGCCAAGTCCAAGAGGCGTGGTGCCAGTTTGCCGTGGTGTCATAGCCAGCCTGTACTGGAACGATGATTGGGCCACCAATCCAGCCCTTCATGCCTGGACCTGTCAGTTGATCCTTCTCATCAGCACCAATGGCAACATCCCAGGTCGAAGAGTAGCGGTACATTTCATCGAGGAAACGTTCCTCTACATCCTTGCGAGAAGTGAACAGTGTGGCATAGCCCTGATTGGCAGGAGCAGAGCCTGAGTCCGTGAAATTCCCGTAATGCCCGTCACCCGGCGATGCGAGTGTCCACCGGGTCGAATGGAACAGCACTTTGGCTCCGGCATCATTGGTTGGTTCCAACCGGAAGCCATGACCAGCTGCAGCGCCATATGGCATAACGGGATAGACACTCAAAGGTCGCCGAATGAACACTCTGGGAGCGGCATTGGTTGAAAAGGCAGGGAAGTCCTCGTCTCCTCCAAACTCGAGAAGATCCCCGCCGCCCATGGCGAGTGTCATTGTATCAGCTGTGGCAGGCCCATTTGCCTCTGAGAAAGCACCTGATCCATTTGAACCACAGTAAGGTAGAGAAAACTCGATCCTCTGCCGCAAAGCCAGTGCCGGGTCCGTGAAACCAACGGGCATCGTGAACGTTGGGACACCTGCCAAAAGGTCATACGAAAAAGGTGCCAGCCCCAAAAATACCGGGTTGCCACTGGACAACTGAGCAGGAGCAATAGGAGGAAAACCAGTCAGATCGTTGCTGTCAAAAAGATAGGTGTCCTTCCAGGCATTCGTGGCTGTAGCTGAGATGTCAGTGATCCAAAACCCGTCAAAACCATCAGTGCCTTTCGGCACAAAATAAGCAATGCCTGAGCTTTTGTGCAACTGGAGGGTTACTGCGATGGTAGCAGAATCCCAGGTAAAAGTGTGAGTCCCCGAGGCAGGAGGGGTAAGGTTATCACCTACCACTACGGTGTCACGCAATAGATGGTAGGGCTCTGCCTCGTAGCCGTAGTCAGGGGCTGTATTCGTAACATCCTGATTCACCAAATTGGTGTAAGACTCAAAGCCTCCTGTCCCAATGAAGTTGGCACCGTAAAGCTCGTACCCATCCGTGGCATCCCAAGGCATGATCCCATCTCGAACACAAGCCTCAAAGTCCGATTCTGTCTTGAAATGCAGAAGCATGTAGGAGCCCAATGCTGCCCCTAGCGTGTTCGAATTTGCCACATAGAAAACGTGACGATACCTGGCGAGCTGCCAAGTCCAGTAATCCTGAGGGAAGTCATAGTAGTTTCCACCCCGAACCAAACCAAAAAGTCCGGGAGAAAATTCTACGATGTCCGCTGACGTAGCATCATACAAAGTGGTGGTCTGGAAATAGCGAGCAATTTCCCGTGTTGTGTAGGGTTCTGCCCCTCTGGGGGTGTACTTCAGACCTGTAGTTGGGGAGTAATCATCCAGATAAGGCAACCGATACTGAAAGAAATTGGCACCATTCAGGATGGTGTTGCCAATAGCAGCCCCTGCCGGAGGCGTGTAGGCAAGAGCGCCGGCTCCCAGCACTGGAATGCCGTAAGGTTTGACGGGATTCAGGGGATCTGCTTCAAGGATAGTGCCCAAACGCACTTGTCCCGCCCCGGGAATGGCTACGTTGAGGGTTCGAACCCAGGGAGTGCCCCAAGGGGCGGGCAGAACAGAACCATCAATGGCTGACAAACCTGTGTTAATCTCCTCCAGGTTGTACTGCCCTGTTGCCTGTCCTGGGAATGCGAAGGCATCATAGTGCCCATTTGCATCAAGACCCGCCGAAAAGATGCCCCCAGCTCCCCCATCACAAGCTGCTGTTGCAGCTCCGGACAAAGCAAAGCACGAGGAGTTGTTGATCCCTTGCCCTAGCAAAATTGCTGCAATGCAACGATCCAGAAGATCCTGAGCTAGAAAAGCGGCAATGTCTCCACCTGCGGGCCAATGCAACAATGCCAGCACACCCCGATCGGCAGGGAAAACCGTTCCTGAAATGACATGCTGTTGTACCTGCGGGATGCCAATGATGCGGATCGGAGACAGTGCCCTGGTTCGGCGAATTGGAGAAGGTGTCGCTCCTGTTGTGTATGCAGCGGCTCGAGCCGCCCCGGGGCCCCCAAACAAAGGCAAGCCAGCGTTGAAATAGTTCCACAAAGAATCCGTTACGGGGTCATTTCCGGCAGCGAACATCCAATCCAATGTGGGGGTTGGAATCTTCCAGTACAGGGGAAAGATGGACTCAGGATTAGGCACGGTTGTATCCACGGAGGACACAAACCACTGATCACGCAGCTTGAGCTGTCCCCAATCAGGAATGCCACTGTAATCCGAGAAATATCGGAACTGCTGCCCCACACCTGGAGGAGGGGGGGGAATGGCACCCATCACCTCATCAAGGGCACCCTCAACATTAGTTGAGAAATACAACGGGGGATGCCCATCGATAGACACTGCTACTGCCTGGTGTGCCCCATGAATATCAAGCAGGTGGGAGGACACCCCACTATCCGAGTCAGATGGCTGGGGCAATCCATATCGAGAAGTCCCCAGAGTTCCACCCAAAGGGATGTACCCTACGACTCCAATCCCATCGACTGCACTGCCGTCCTTAAGGACAAGGCTGTCCACCTGTCCCGGCAGAGCTTTGCCCGAACCTGCCTTAAGAGAACCCGGGTCAACGTTACGGGGCATTCGTAATCTCCATCAATGCGGTGGTGACCAAGGTGCAGGGGTCACGGAAGGAACACAAGGTGACTCAGGAGCCGTCGCCAACAGCAACATATTGCGCGTTCTGTAGAGTGCGGCACAAGTTAGGTTGTCAGAGTCTGTGAATCTAATGTTGTTCTCATCGTCAAGATAAGCAAAACGACTCAGTACCACCAATGCCAGCTCATCCTTGCGGAAAAGTCGACCGCCTCCATCAAAGCCAGGCACCTCTTCCACAATCCGAGCCAGGAAAGGGAAAAAGACCTTGTGCCGGGTAGCCCCATACAGAGGTTGAGCCATGATGGTGGGACGATACTGCAGGTCGTCCGCAAAGGGGTAGTAAGCCCTGAACTCAGCGTCCTTACGGGGTGACTCTGTGACCCCGGCACCTCCGAATTGCAGGATGCTCTGACCGTCTGCTTGCACGAAAGGATGCAGTGCCAGCAAGCCTGTGCTGGCACTGAAGTCGTCCACAGTCACATTGGCATTGGCACAAAGGTACCATTCTCGAATGGTGTCGAAGCCACCATCATTGATGGGGATCTGCTCCAATGGGGACTCGTAGGGGTACCCCAGATCCTGTGACCCTTTCCCCACCTGACCCGTCCAGGCATCAGAGCCTAGTTGGACCGGTTCCACGAGCAGTGTTGTAGGGAGCACACCGTCCACGGTTGAGAGAATGTTGCCCTCTTTGGTGCCAGCAGTTTGCGGAGCATTTGAGCGGAAATAGACGGACAGCTGATAACCGCCCCCCAAAGGACCATAGTTCGGGATCGGATCTTGTGGGAAATACGTGATATAGCACCGGGTTTGCCCCAAACCCGGTAGCTGAGTCGGTAGGGTGACCATCACTTTACGGCTGCTGCTTCCATACTCGGTGTTAGCATCATCCGTGGTGCTAGGTGTGAGCGTGTCCACATCCACGACAGTCGTGCCACCGGCATAGGGCCCCGCGACAGCTCCGTAAACACGTCGGGGGAAATACAAGGATGTTCGATCCCTACTAACCAGCGTTTCTTGATTCACTGATCCCACTGGCATCTGATAGGATCGGACACCGGCATGGATAACCGTGTCATCGCTGATCTCTTCCAGCAGGACTTCCCGATATCCCGATCGGAACTGAGGTGGCTTCAAGGAATCCAGATCATTCGGACGTTGGGTGAGATCATTTTCGATGACGGGTCCTGGGCCAGCCCACACGATTGGGGTGCCATCCCCAACATACACCAGAGGATCTGGAACGACTGACATATCTGGGGTGTCTGTGAGCCCAACCCCAATAGGGTACGTGATCTCCACCTCAACGAAAATACGCCGGTCAGATCCAACATCCCCAGCAATGGCGTTTCCTACCATCAGGTAGTCGCCTACAAATGCCATGCCCCCGTTGACCACAGCATCATTAGCATCCAGAGTGATCTGGATCTGTCGGGTGCCCAGCCCGGTGATTGTGGTGGCTTGAGTGGTCTGATCTACAGCCGTAATGTAATGCCCTTCATCGTGATAAATGCTAAGCACATCTGTGATGCAGGTGAACAAGGGTGCAAAGGTGGCAACATCTGTGGGTCCAACCCCAAGGGAAGGTCCATCTCCATCCAGTCCCTGAAAAATTCCACTCAGAGTAGTGGCGTCAAACAGAGTCAAATCCAAGGTCAGGATGTCACCCTCAAACCAGTAATTGTTGAGGGGATTGACTTTGGTGACATACTTCCCAGGGATAACGCCCGGGATGTCTGTGGGGTAGAAAGAGAAAACCACGCGCTCAACAATGGACTGATCGCCAAACCGCCGGGCAATGTGGTCAAACTGACGAATGGTGACCCCACGAGTTGTGTTTCCTACAAGCCCCGCAGGATCAATAGGGTCAGACTCATAACCTCGACCCACCTCGTTACACACAAAGTGCTTGACCGAAACATCACCGGAGGCACCACCCAGATGCTGTTTGTCTGCCGTATCAATTGCCCAGGTGAGGTTGTTGCCATCCATCAGGGACTGAATCTGGTAGAGCAACTCACTGGGAGCCGCTTGATCCGTAAAAGCCACATGCCTGCGAAGATCCAGCAGATTCTCTAGTGTCAGTACATCACACCAATGACCATCAGGACGGTCAGAACTTCCCGCTGGAATGTTACCTACGGGACCTGCATAGGGATCATGCCCATACGTAGGTGCCCCATTGGCGTTGGTGACTGGGTCAAAGCCCTGAAAGCCAGGGGCTGCACTGTAACTGTCGTTGTGCCGGAACAGGAAACAGATCGGGATGGCATAGACAAATCCGTCCAGCGCCCCCAGATCTTTTGCCGCCTGCTCTGTCCCGTCACCGGCAATCCAAAGTCCGCCGTCCTCTTGACCGTATGCTGTGGCAGAGGAACTCAACCAAGTAGTGGTCAAGTCGGCTGGAACAAATGGGTAGCCCGTCACAGGGGATACCCTGCCTGCCTGGGCATAGATGCCTGGGGCGGGGCCCGCCAGCACGGTAGAAAATCCATCCGGGTGTTTCTTATAGTTGACCCCTTCATTGGTGCCTGTCACTCGGATGCGGTACTGCAACTGCACTCGCTGGGAAGTCTCACGATTGACCACTGTATCCAGGATCTCATCCGGGAGCCAGACTGGTGCCGGGGATTGAACGTTACCATGCCGATAAAGCATGTTCTGAGCAGAAGCGGGTTTGTTCTCCCGATCCTCACCATTGATCAGTGTAGCACCTGAAACAACCATTGCTCCGGGAACTGCCACCACCACACCCAACCCGATAGCATTGCCCCAGACGCCACCCGAAACCGCCTCAATGAGCACGGTGTCGGTGTAGCGTCGAGCAGTGACTGTCGTGTTGAACGTAGCTGAGGTGTTGATCGTCAAAGCGATGCTGGCAGCGGTGTTGGCAGCACTTCCGGCGTCGATCAAGAACTGATCCCCAACGACAGGTCCCACCGCAATGGCTGTCAAAGGAAACCCGTTGATGTTGATCACATCCCCTGCGGTCACATCCGCCGCAGAGACTACTTGAACTGTGCCTTGTGCCTTTGGGCTGGGGGCAACCAACGCCATCCAGACTTCCAGAAACACAAAGTCCGTACGCTTAAACGTCCCACTGGTGCCGTCATAGATCTGGGGCGTTTCCAAAGCGATGAGATTGTAGCCCTCGGTTCTGGTGTTGGTGTATTCCACCACCAGAGGCATCCCTGCCACACAAGCCTCAAGCCGGGGCAAAGCAAAACCGTTGACCATGGCACCAGTGATCAGGTTGACGATTCCCAGGGGGGAGTCATCCGTCAAGGCGGGGGCGGTCTCCATGGTGTAGTCGCAACGAGCATCCGCCCGTGTCCTCCCTCGCAACCAACCAGAAGGAATCTGCCAGCGCCGAAGTTGCTGAGCTGCCCACTTTGCAGCTTCCTGACCCAACAACAGTTCCGAGTCGAGGACAGCTTTGCCTGATTGTGCCACCACGGTTTGAAAAGCACGTTCCCCCACAAGCATGGAACGTGAAACCGTGTTGGGAGTCGGGACAAGTGCCCCGCCCGAGCGTAGCCCCTCGTAGAACATGTCCCGATCTTTGACAGCCATCAGCCCTTCACCTTCTCTTCGGTGTATTCCTCATCCAGACTCTGACGCTGAGACCTTGTCACCCCTTCTGAGTCCACGTCATACAGATGAAGCCGATCCTGGAAATACACTGAGTAGCCTTTTTCCCGAGCAATCTCGAAGTCACCCCCAATCCTACTGACCTCACCTAAATAGGTCTCCCGAGGAGGTTTCGGGGTCACTCGGAAAACATCAGCACCATCTCCATCAAAAGACATTCCAAAAGTACTGGAATGCCCACCATTGTAATGCAGCATAGCCAGGAAATGCTCGAAACGCTTCTGCACCTGGGGTGACATCTCAATCGTATACGTGACCGTCACGTTATCAAGCCGTGCGGTCTTTGGAAGCAAAGCTCCCCATTGTCGTTCTAGTTCCGTCATCAGAAAAGCAACCTCCAGGTGATAGTCAGAATCGTCAGCGGAGGTTTGGGCGTCCCTGCCCACATGTAGTAGTTGACCAGGATATCTTTCCCAGTGACATCAATCGTAGGGTCATAGCCTACAGGGCCATTATTGATTGGGTTGGTCACCAATGGATTCAGGCTTGCCGTGTAAAGCAAACCCATCTCATTGAGAAAACCTACTGCTTCCATGGGTCCAAAGACAATTTGGAAGTCCACCGTGTTTGTGGGCACCACGGAGGGAAACCCACCACCATCAACATAGGTGGCTGTGAGGAATGCTTTCCGGGCTAGCTCAGTCTCAAGTTTCCTCTGACGGGTATCAATTGCCACGCCACCTGTGCCTACAGCCAGCATGACAAGTCCATTGGATCGCAATGGGTCAGGCGACAAAGAGTTCTTGAACAGCCTGGCTGTAAGGATCCCGGCATCGTAGGTTACAAGATTCTTGTGCTCCCAGTAGGACAGAGTTCGTCCATTGGCATCCTTCAGGTCGAAGATGATGCTTCCCTGCTGGGGTGCCCTTAGAAGCTCACCCCCAACCAACTCGATGTCGTCCCGGGACTCCATTTAGAAAGTCAACCGCCAGGTAATGGTCAAAATTGCCGATGAAGGCTTGGTCACAACCCCAAAGGTCAAGTAGTTTGCCAGAACATCGTAACCGGTGATGTCAAACGTGGGGTCGTAGAATGCCCCACTGACAATAGCCGGGATCGGATTCAGCACCAGCGGGTTGAGGCTGAAAGAGCACATAACAGCCATCTCGCACAAGGGGCCTACAGCCTCAGCCTCCCCGTAAGTCGTTGTGAAGTCGACTACGTTCGTCGGATAGGCTACAGCAATCCCGGAACCGTTACGAAACTGGGATGACGCAAAAGCCTTGCGGGCGATCTCTGTGTTCAGAGCACGCTGGGTGTCCTGTGGGGCATCTGGGTTGAGGATGTTGCCCGTGGCACCTGTACCAATGGCGAGCATCGTGAGCCCATTGTTCTGAGCCGGGTTCGGGTCAAGGCTGTTGCGAAACAACCGAGCTGCCAGGATCCCTGCATCTAGCGTGATCTGGTTGTCATGCTCCCAGTATACAAGCTGCTCGCCTGTTCGAGCATCCTGCATGTCAAAAATGAAGGATCCCTTAGCAAGACGAATCAGAGGCACAGTCTCTTGGAAAACCCCAAGATTGATGTTCATCTTGAACCCCTCACTCGCCCTGTTGAACGTTTCTCGGTGCAGTTGCCGCATAGTGAACTCTCCGCCACTTGGCGATCGCTACCT
>Ga0172379_10008099_pt1 | contig 13374 bp, 10 predicted proteins | sample GrowelOW334metaG_FD_119756 | JGI IMG/M metagenome (GOLD analysis project Ga0172379, IMG submission 119756) | Groundwater microbial communities from an aquifer near a municipal landfill in Southern Ontario, Canada - Groundwater well OW334 metaG | ecosystem: Environmental > Aquatic > Deep... | reverse complement strand
TAATATTAATTTTTAAAGAAGAAACCAATTTTATGCGTGAAATAAATTTGTTATAAACTTCTTTTGGTAAAGTTGCTGCGTCGTGCAAAATTCCATCCAATCGAACTCTAAACACGACTTTATTTTCCTCTGCCTCTACATGTAAATCCGAAGCATCTAATTTTAAGGCCACACCCAAAACTAAAGTCAGCAAATCTGAAGTTGATTTTTTGTTTAATAATTCTTGAAAAGAACTAAAATCTGTAACACTGGCTTGTACTGTAGCCAAATCTTCTGGGTGAACAGTTACATCTTTGGTAATGGCTTTTACTACTGGCAAATTATCATAAAGCTTTAATACTTTTTGCAAACTTTTTTCGGAAATAATATAAAGTGAACCAGCGGCATTATTTCTTTCTTCAATCTGGTGTAAAATTTCCTGTACTTCTTCTTTCCTAGGATCAATTGCCCCCACTCTTACCTCGTCTGGAGTAGAAAAAAAACAAACTGCTTGATTTTTCTCTGCTGTTTCTCGACTTAATTGTTTTAAAGCCTCGGTGCCAATAGGAAATTTTTCCAAATCAATGTGCGGATAACCAATTCCCGCGGCCACTCTCATTACTTCTCGCTCTTTTTCTTGTGTAGAAACCTGCCCCATTTTTTTTTGAAATTTGTCCTCAACATCCTTGGGGGTGATATTCAAAATTGGATGATTAGACTTGCTATCATCTTCATTTTTCTTAACTTGCTTATTTTTTATCAAATCGTTGATATTGGACAGACTAGACATAACCGGGAATTTACAATTTAGAATTTTTAATTTTTAAACAATTTAAAATTAATTAATTAAAAATTGTTTTAAAATTGTAAATTTAAAATTTAAAATTATTTTACTTTCCTTTTCTCCAACTCAGTACATGCACAATCCTGCTTCTAATTCCTTCCCGATGCATTTTCATAAACAAATTTGTCCAAACGGAAGTAGTAAAAACCGTGAACACTGAACCTAAAAATATAATAAACAAAGTAAAGAAAATTAAACCAACGACCAAACCCGCCATCCAGAGTGCGGCGCTAGAAGTTAGGGCTGCCACCATCCAAGCAATTAGTACTGGGAAAAATACCACTAATAAGGCAAAAACAGCAATTAAGCCAATTAAAAAATTAAAAAACAAAACCAATAATGCCACTTCGGCAGAGACCAGCCAGTGACTTAAAAATAATCTCCAGGCTGATTCAATGGCTTTTACCACTGGATATTCCTCTACCACAATATAACCAGCTGTATAAATTGCCAAAAAAGAAACAACCATACCAACTACCGCGGCTAAAATAAAAACTAATAAAGAAATAATTAAATAACCAGTGGTAACATCAACAACAACAACTGGCAAGGTTGCCCAACCTACAAAAATTGTCAAAATAACTAAAATTAATTTTTTAATAACATTCACTCCTAGTAATTTCCAAAAATGTTTAGTACCAGCAGTCCAGGCATCAGAAGTACTTGGTAAAGTTTCCTTCTTAGAAAACTGTGCCGAAGCGCGAATCAAGGCTCCTTGTGAAGAAACAGCAGTGAAAATAAAAAATGCCGCCAAAGAAACAAAAATTAACAGCAAACAAACGAACCAAACCCAGCCATCAGTGCTTAATGCCATTCCCCCATTTTGTGCTGCATCTTTAAATACGCCAGGACTTGCTAACCAAGTTGGAAAAAGTGCATAAGTACTGCTAGCCATTCCTACTTTGGTCAATAATTCCAAAATTCCCATTTGACCAAGTATGGTAGCAAACATACCAAACACCCACAAAAATTTGTGATGCCAAGCCAAATCCCAACTCATGCGCAACGCACGGCGATAAATTGATTCGTACATAAAATTGAAGTTAAAAGTCTATAAAGTCCTTAAAGTCATAAAGTCGTTGATAACTTTATGGACTTTACGGACTTTTGGACTTTACGACTATGTATATTATACCACAAAATCATAAAACGGGCTAAATCATAATCAATCTACACCATTTTTACTCTTTCCCACGACAACTCATACGCCTGTCTCATAACCTCAGCAATCGAGGCACTTTCAATAATAATCGACATCTGTTCTGCATAATTCAAAAAAGCCACTTTGTCTTTGTAAATATTTACTTCTACGTGAGGCCAAAATTTTTCTTTTGGCACAACCATTGTTTCCGAAAGCTCTTCTTTGTCTCTGCCTTTATGCGCCATATCCCATTCTGAACCGAAGCCGACGATTCGTCTGGCTTTAATGTTTAAAGCTACGCGTTTTTTAATATAATCAGGATCAACATCAAAAGTATCAAATTTAAAATAATCATTAGTATTTAATTCCAAAATTTCAGTTGGTTTTTCCAGTAAAGTATCATCATAAACTTTTTGCATGGCTTCTCGACCCTCATAAAATAGTATTTTTGGTTTTTTATCGCTTTTGTTATAAATCGCCTCAAATTGTGGTAAAGCTTCCTCAAAATTATTTTTTAAATCTTCAATCCCAGAAATTAATTTAGCAGGATGATCAACAATAAATCTCATTTTGCCTTTTTCCAAAGTTTGGCCGACCACACCTCTGCCGACTAATTTTTTTAAAACAGAATAAACCGTATTTCTCGGCAGTCCAGCTTTTAAAGCAATATCTTGCGCTGATGATTTTCCAGACTCCAAACCTGCCAAATATACTTTGGTTTCATTTTTTGTGAGACCGAGTTGTGAGAGCAGGCGGTCGAGGTGCATATTATCAGTTTAGAGACGAGGCAGTGCCTCGTCTCTACGTTGTTTAAACGTGACGAAATCTTCGTCGTCATTATCTAACAAAATTTTAGCTTTGTCAAACAAAATAATTAACAATTTAAATTAGGGCTGAACAAAAATGACGAGAATTATTGATAATTTAGTCAAATAGTTAAATAATATACTTGATAGATGTATCAAAACAAGGAGGACAAAATGTGTTTGATAGGAAGAGCACCTGGCTGGAACAGTACATTAGACGCCCTCGATGACCTGAGAAGGTTAAGAGAAGCACACGATATCATCAGACGTTGGAAAGAGGATGGGTACCCTTCCATCTTCCAGCCAAGCCCCTATCGAGGCGCCTGTCCACTGGTCCAGCCCGGCGGAGAAAGTGTTGGTTCCCAGCCGGAACCTGACCCTGACGCTCGCTGAACCATCTGCATTCGATCGGTAGAGACGAGGCAATGCCTCGTCTCTACACCACACACCGTTCTTTCGTGCCGCCTGTCGCACACCCACCAACAGGCACCACTCTTTCGTTCGAACAAGAGAGTACAAAATAATCCCGACATAGTCGGGATTATTTTTATTTATCTGTGTAATCTTTTGGCCGAAGGCCATCTGTGTAATCAATGCCTAAAAGTTCACCACCATCTCCGCCCCACCTTCTTTTTTCTTCGACCCACCCATAATTTTATCAAATTCATCTTGTTCCACAGTTTCTTTTGTTAATAATTCTTTCACCAATAAATCCAATTGTTCACGATGTTCCTCAATTATTTTTTGCGCGGTCTTTTTTCCTTGCATTAATAAGCGATTTACTTCTTCATCAATTGTTTCAGCAGTTTTTTCGGAATAATTTTTATGTTGATGAATTTCTTGGGCTAAGAAAATCATTTCTTCATTTTCACCATAAGACCGTGGACCTAATTTATCACTCATGCCATAACGCATTACCATGCTCGTGGCCATTTGTGTGGCCTGTTTTAAATCATTCGATGGACCTGTCGAGAGCATGTTGTCGCCATAAATCATGCGCTCAATTGCATAACCACCAAGAGTCATGGCTAACTCATCATTAAATTTAGATAAAGTTTTGTAGCGTACATCAGTTTCTGGCATAGATAATGTATAACCACCTGCCATACCGCGCCCAATAATCGAAACTTTTCGAACTGAATCACAACCAGATAAAAAGTGACCAACGACTGCATGTCCTGCTTCGTGGTAAGCTGTCATTTCTTTATCTTTGTCTGTCATAACTCGAGATTTTTTCTGTGGTCCTAGCATTACTTTTTCGATACTTTCAAAAACTTCTAATTCTGTAATTTCTTTTTTATTACTGCGCACTGCCAAAATTGCCGCTTCATTCAAAAGGTTTGCTAAGTCAGCTCCAGAAAATCCTGGGGTTCTTTCAGCTAATTTTCTTAAGGAAACTGATTTGGCAATAGGTTTATTATTAGCATGGACTTTTAGTATTTCTTCACGATCGCTAATATCTGGCAAATCAATTACGACTCTACGATCAAAACGACCAGGGCGAAGCAAGGCTGTATCCAAAACATCTGGACGATTAGTAGCTGCGATAACGATAACACCAAGGTTAGGATCAAAACCATCCATCTCTACCAAAATTTGATTTAGAGTTTGTTCACGTTCATCATGACTTCCACCAAGTCCAGAACCGCGCTTTCTACCAACTGCATCAATTTCATCAATAAAAATAATGGCTGGTGCAGCTTTTTTAGCTTTATTAAAAAGATCACGCACACGAGACGCGCCAACACCTACAAACATTTCTACAAATTCTGAACCAGAAATATGAAAAAATGGCACATTAGCTTCGCCAGCTACTGCTTTAGCGAGTAATGTTTTTCCAGTTCCTGGTGAACCCATAAGTAAAACACCTTTGGGAATCTTTGCACCCATTTCAGTAAATTTTTTCGGATCTTTTAGAAAATCTACGACTTCTTCTAATTCTTCTTTAGCCTCTTTAGCACCAGCCACATCTTTAAAAGTTTTACGATCTTTTTCCTCTGGCTTTACTTCACGCGCGCCAGACTGGCCAAAACCCATGGCTCGATTATTTACACCCTGCACTTGGCGAGACATAAAATAAATAATTCCAATAACAATCAAGGTTGGCACAAGAAATGGCAATAACATACCCATCCAAAATGAAAAACCAGATTGTTCTTTTATTTGTACATCTACTTTCTGCAATTTATCACCTGCCACCCCATAATTATTCATGAGTTCAGAAAATGATTGGTTAGTTTCTTTGGAAGCTTGTTGAACCTTGGCTTTGGTGTCATTTAAAGTAATATGTAAAACATCACCTTGAACAGTCACACTTTTAACCTGCTCAGCGTTAATTTCCTGTACCAAGGTATTTACACCAATTTGAGCAGGTTGTTCCTTGCCAACAGAAGAAAAACTTAAAATTCCTGCTACCAAGAGCAGGGCTAAAATGATTAATAGAAAATTTTTTAATAATGATTTCATAGAGTTATAAGGCTTACGAAGCTTACAAAGCCTACAAGGCTTACAAAGCTCTTAATTGAGTAATTATATTGCAAAAAAAAGCCTTTGTCAATCAGTGAATATCACAAAAAACAAGATAAAATCAAAACCCCTCTCTTCAAAAGAGAGGGGCGCAGGGTGAGTAATCAATGTTTTTTATTTCTCAACCTCTTCGCTCTTTTCTTCTGTTTTAGCCTTTTTAGCTTTCTTTTCTTTCTTTTCAACTTTCTCTTCACCTGTTTCTGCTTTACTTTCTTCTTTTCCAGTAGTTTTTTCTTCTTTAGCTAATTTTCTACCCTTAACACCCTCGAGTTTTAAACCCAAACGGTGTTCAGATGGTTCAATAGAGATAATTTCAAATTTATAACTTTCGCCAATTTTGAATTTCTCTCGAAGTTTATTTACATCCACCATTTGTTCATCAAATAATTCAGAAACATGAGCTAACCCATGAATATCATTGTCCAATTTAACCATTAAGCCAAATGGTTCGATTTTGTGCACTTCGCCTTCAACAATTTGGCCAGTTTTGAATTTGTCCTTAACCGCTTTCCAAGGATCATCTACTAATCTTTTTATAGAAAGATAAATTTTGGATTTGTTAAGATCAATAATTTGAGCTTTTACTCGATCGCCAACTTTTAAAACATCTTTAGGATGATCAATTCTCTGCCAGACAATTTCGGAAATGTGTACCAAACCTTCCAAGCCTTCACCAAATTTAATGAATGCTCCAAAAGAAGTAAGAACACTAACTTCACCTTGTACTGTGTCGCCAATTTTGTATGATTCAAGAACTGTTTTTTGATCATCTTCCCAAACTTCTTTTTCAGAAACAATTAATTTGCCCTCGCCTTCGTTGGCATCAATTACTTTAACTTGTAATTCTTTGTTAATTAACAAGCGTAATTGTTCCAAAATTCTGTTTTTATCTCCGCCTGGTACGCGTGGATAATGATCGGGATTTAATTGTGAAACTGGTAAAAAGCCATCAACACCTTCTAATTGCACCATCAAACCACCTTTGTTAGCTGCAGTTACTTTAGCTTTAATGGTTAAACCATCTTTTACCCATTCTTTAAATCTTTCCCAAACTTTTTGATTGCCAGCCATGCGGAATGACAATTCCATTTCTCCCATTTCATTTTCTTGTTCAATAACAGTAGCTTCCACTTCATCGCCAATTTTAAGATCAGCAAACTGACGGGATTCGGCATATAATTCCTTACCACGGACTACTCCAATAGCCACGCCGTTGATATCTACTCTAATCGAACCATTATCAACAGAAATAACTTTGCCTTTTACTAAATCGCCTGGTTTTGGCAACTGTGAAGGAAAATCTTTCAGTAAAGCACCAAAAGAACCGGCTTTAACTGGTTTTTCCTCAACTTTTTCTTTTTTTACTTTTGTCATAGATTAAAAAATACGCTTTTTGCGCGTATAAGTAGTGTACCCTATAGTTAAAAATTAATTTAACTTGGTGGGGGGTACTCCACGCAAGCTCCCCGGGTGGGGATAGTGGGGACAGTGTAACATAGACAAAAGCAGCTGTCAATAGGAAAGAATTAGCCTAAAAAAATGGGTTTTATTTGACAACTTTCTTGTCAATTTTAAATTTTAAATTTTAAATTTTTAAACAATTTTTCAATTTCCTAATTTCTTAATTTCCCAATTTTCCCCCTCTTGCACCCCCCTTAAAAAAATGCTAAAATATTGTCATCAATTCACAACTTTTCCGCCGAAGGACGGATCCGCCTCGGGCGGAATAACTTTATAACTCTTATGCATATAAGTTGGCTTGGCAATACCGCCATTAAATTACAAGCAAAACCACTCGACCAAGATATTACGATTATTATTGATCCTTACCGCCCCGACCACGGAGAATTCCCCCGCAGTTTAATGCCAGACATTGGACTTTATACGCGTGGTGAAGAAGGTAGTATCACTTTATCTGGTAATCCATTTATTATTTCTGGTCCTGGTGAATACGAAACCAAGGGCGCACTTGTCTCTGCCTTAACTCAAGATGATAACAACACTTTACTAAGAATAGATGTCGAGCAATTAAGCATTGGCCACTTGGGAATGATAAAAAAAGAATTAACCAATGACGAATTAGAAATGCTTTCCGAAGTAGATATTTTGTTTGTCCCAGTTGGAGATTTCGATTGTTTAGATGCCGAAAAGGCTGCAAAAATTTGTAACACCATCGAACCCCGGATTATTATCCCTATGGCTTTTAAATCCGATACCGATCCTAAAGCCCAGGGCGTGGAATTATTTTTAAAAGAAATGGGAGCACCAAAAAGCGAACCGGAAAAGAAAGTTATAATTAAAAAGAAAGATCTTCCTGCTGAAGAGACAAAGGTCATAGTACTTGCGAAAGAATAATTTACAATTTAAAATTTTAAATTTTAAAACAATTTTAAATGAATTAATTTTAAATTAGTTCATTGTTTAAAAATTTAAAATTAAAAATTAAAAATTTTCAATGTTATGCCTGTCAAAAAAAAACAACCTAAAAAAACCAAAAAGATTGCCAAGCAGAAGAAAGATAAAAAAATAAAACAGGATATCAAAAACGCCGTCAACAAAATACCTAGTCTTTTTGTGGAACAAATCAAATTTCAAAAACCTCTTTCATCAGAAACCAACAACTCTGCGGATTCAGAAATAATTAATGAAGATTCAACAGACAACTATAACTACAACGACATTATTCCCCCTAGAAAAATTACCACCCCCAAAGATAAAATTATGGCAGAATACTCTTATCAAAACAAAATGAAAAAATTTCTCTGGCTTATAGTAATTTTTGTGGCAGGAATTGTTTTTAGTTTTTGGGGCTGGAAAACCTACACAATTTTTAAAGATGCCAAAGCAGTAAAAAACACTGCCAGCCCTTTCACTAGCGTTAAAACAGATTTAACAAAAGCTTTAAATGAAGTAACCGATAAATTCAATTCTAAAACAACTTCATCGACCCCAGAATTGTTAACAGTAACCAGCACTTCCATTACTTCTTCCTCTACCACTAGCACTACCGAACAAAATATCTTAAAAGATGCACTCAATCAAATTTTAACTAACTCCACCACAACCTCTACAGTTACATCAAATACTAGTACAAAAATTTTTCCCATAAGTCCTGTAAAGAAAACCGATAAAAAATAATTAAAATACTAATGTATACTAATATATTTCGCCGAAGTGTATTTGTATCCATTAGTATAATTCGCGCAATTAGTATATTAGTATTATTATCCGTATGATTAAAAAAGAATCTATTCCTGTTCAAGATAAACTACTTGAACAAAATATCGGCCGTGTAGAACCAATTCAATTAGTTACAGAAATGCAAACCTCATACTTAGATTATGCCATGAGTGTAATTGTTTCTCGTGCCCTACCAGATGTTCGTGATGGCTTAAAACCAGTACACCGCAGAATCCTCTACGCCATGTGGGATATTGGCCTTAAACACAATGCCAAATTCCGCAAATCTGCTCATGTGGTGGGTGAAGTTATGGCTAAGTATCATCCTCATGGTGATGCAGCCATTTATGATTCCATGGTTAGAATGGCACAAGATTTTTCCATGAGAAATCCACTTGTACAAGGCCAGGGAAACTTTGGCTCAATGGACGGAGACAGTGCAGCTGCCATGCGTTATACCGAAGCAAAATTGTCTGCGATTGCCGAAGAAATGGCCATTGATATTGAAAAAAATACTGTAGATTTTACCCCAACTTACGATGGTTCACACAAAGAACCAAGAGTGTTACCAAGCAAATTACCAAATCTTTTGTTAAATGGCACCATGGGTATTGCGGTTGGTATGGCGACTAACATTCCTCCACATAATTTGGGCGAACTTTGTGATGGCATTATCGCCTTAATTGAAAACCCCAAAATTTCTGTAGAAGAATTAATGGAATATATAAAAGGCCCAGATTTTCCAACTGGTGGCATTATTTACAACAAAAATGATATCTCAACTGCCTATGCTACTGGTCGTGGCGGAATTGTAATGCGCGCCAAAGCCGATATTGTAGAAACCAAAGCCGGAGCTTTCCAAATTATTGTTAATGAAATTCCCTACCAAGTTAATAAAGCAACTTTAATCGAAAAAATCGCTGATTTAGTGCAAGAGAAAAAAATTGAAGGCATTAAAGATTTGCGCGATGAATCCAACAAAGAAGGCGTACGCATTGTGGTTGATCTTAAAAAAGATTCTTACCCTAAAAAAGTTTTGAACAAACTTTTTAGTATTACGGAATTACAAACTACATTCCATTTCAACATGTTGGCTTTAGTGGATGGCATTGTTCCTCGTGTTTTAAATTTAAAAACAATTTTAGAAGAATGTATAAAACATCGTCAAGAAGTAATTAAACGCCGAACTGAATTTGATTTGGAAAAAAATAAAGATCGCGCCCATATTTTGGAAGGTTTAAGTAAGGCCTTAGACAAAATTGATCAGATTATCAACACCATTAGAAAATCCAAAGATAAAGACGAAGCCAAAATAAATTTAATGGAAAAATTCAAATTTACTGATCGCCAAACAGTTGCTATTTTGGATATGCGCTTGCAACAGTTGGCAAATTTGGAACGCCAAAAAATTGAAGATGAATTAAAAGAAAAGAAAAGAATAATTAAAGAATTAGAAGAACTTTTGGGATCACCTAAGAAAATTTTGGGAGTAATTAAAGACGAAACCAAACAAATTAAAGAACAATATGGCGATGAACGTCGCACCCAAATTATTCCTCATGGCGTACAAGAATTTAGTGTAGAAGATTTGGTACCAAACGAAGCTACTATAATCATGACTACCCGCGATGGCTATATCAAACGTATTCCACCAGATACTTTTAAAACCCAAGGACGTGGTGGCAAAGGTGTAATTGGAGTAACTACAAAAGAAGAAGATATTGTGGATCAATTAATTTCTACCAATACTCATGACAGTATTCTTTTCTTTACCTCTCGTGGACGAGTTTTCCAACTTCAAGCTTATGAAATTCCTCAGGCTCAAAGAACTGCCAAAGGTCAAGCCATTGTTAATTTCTTACAATTAGCACCGAATGAAAAACTTTCAGCGGTCTTGTCGATGAGTGATATGAGTAAATATAAATTCCTAATGATGGTAACTAATAAAGGAACTGCCAAAAAAACTGCCATCGAAGATTTTAATAACGTCCGCCGATCCGGATTAATTGCTTTAAAACTAAAAAATGATGACAACTTGGAATGGGTAAGACCAACTTCTGGAAAAGACGACGTAATGATTGTCACGTCTGGTGGACAAGCCATTCGCTTTAAAGAAGCTAATATCCGCCCCATGGGACGAACTGCTTCTGGTGTACGTGGCATGAGATTAAAGAGTAACGACCACATTGTAGGTATGGATGTAGTTCTTACAGAATTGGTAAAAAATAAAATTTTAGAATTACTAGTGGTTTCAGAAAATGGTCTGGGTAAACGCACCCCACTCGATGAATACAAAGTTCAAAGCCGTGGTGGCTCGGGAATTAAAACTATGAATATTACACCAAAAACTGGCAAGATTATTAGTGTTAATATCATCAACACCACCGAAGAACGCGACTTAATGGCTATCTCTGTAAAAGGCCAAGTTATTCGCACACCACTTAAAACCATCCCTAGTTTAGGGCGTGCAACTCAAGGCGTGAGAGTGATGCGATTTAAAGAAGACGGCGACAAAGTTGCTTCAATGACACTACTATAATCACGTAACACGATACACATAGCACATAACACAACAAAAAACCGCCGAAAGGCAGTTTTATTGTCCCCCTCTCTTCGCAAGAGAGGGGCGCGGGGTGAGTAATCACTGTGTGTAAACGACCAGTACTCATCCCTCGCCCTTCTCTTTGCGAAGAGAAGGGTATGAATTGTGGCCCCCTCCCGTCCGGGAGGGGCGAGGGGTGAGTACTCTCCGCACTGGTGGTTTGTAATTCCCCTCTCTCCGCAGAGAGAGGGGTAAGGGGTGAGTACTCTCCGAACAAGAGAGCGATATTACAAGTAATGGTCTATTTTATTTTTTCAAACATTTTTCAATTTCTTTCAACACCCAATCAATATTATTTACAATATCCTCATTCTTAAATCTCAATACTTTAATTTTTTTAAATTCCAAACACTTATCCCTACGCTGATCATATTCTTTTTGTTCATTATGAACATCGCCATCTATTTCAATATCCAATTTATATTCACTACAATAAAAGTCCAAAACAAAAAAGAATTTTTTACCTTCCAAATTGTCTATAATTACAGGATGTTGCCTGGTAAACTTCAAACCCCTGAAGGTTCTATTTCTGAGACAGCGCCAAAACAGTTTTTCACAAGTAGTTTGCTGATGTCGTAATATTCTGGAACGAACAGTCGGATTTATCTGCATAGTTTTTGACAGTACTCATCCCTTGCCCTTCTCTTTGCGAAGAGAAGGGTGTGAAACATGCCCCCCTCTCTCCGCGAGAGAGGGGCGAGGGATGAGTTAGAATAGAGTGTTTACAAAAAAATGTTTTATTTCAACAACACAACCACTCCAATCAAAATCATCACTATCGCTCCAGCTTGAACCAAATTAATCGATTCATGAAGAAGTAAATATCCTAAAATTATACTAATTAACATTGAACCACCAATAATTATTGGCGCTGCAAGAGAAAGGGAAACATTTTTGGAAAATGTATAAAAAGACAAAATTTCTGCCATACCAACTGCCAATCCTGCCAAAACTGAATATATTATTCCTTTGGCAGAAGGGTGTTGTTGAAAAATATTAATTTTAAAAGCTATTAACCCAACTAAACCAACCAATAAACCAACAAACTGTAAAATTACCGCCCCCACAATTTGATTTATTTGATTCGATGAAACTTTAACTAGAAAATGATAAAACCCATAAAAAACTGCCGTGGTTAAAACTAAAATTATCCAATTCATATTATTGATAAATAAAATCAGGTTTAAAATCTAAAGGAAAATATTTTTCCGGCACTCTTACCCACACACTTTGTGGTGACCCAGCTTCATTCTCCAATATTATTTCTACTTGATAAACCACACCACCGCTGTAAGTTACTGAATGAAAATTCCTAACTACATAAACTTTTATTCCTTTACCAACCATAATTTTGTTTATTTCAATTCCTATTTGCTTTTCTGCTTCTTCTTTTTTGTCAAAAACTAAATTTGATAATTCTTCACAATATTCAATATCATCACATGCTTGCCAAACTCTTTTTTGAAAATCCAAACGTTTTTTTTCTTCTGCATCAAAATCATTTTTTGTTTTAATTTCATTATTTCTTAATCTCGACAAAGCACTTCCACCTTCAACGCCATACATTTCTCTTTCCCAAGCCTTAAACTCTTCTGAGTTATCTATTACTGACCACAAATCTATAATAAATCCTCTTAGATTATGTTCAGTGTTAAATCTTTGCACGGCACTATAAACCATAAAATCAAACGGACTAAACATTTTTTCATCATCAAGCCTGGACACCATGGCTACAGTAGAATAGTCATCAATATCATCGCGTTGACCAAACTTAGCTAATTTGTGTAAATTCTTTTCACCTAAACGCGCCACAATTTCGGCTACTGTAAAATATGACAATGGTTTATATCTTCTTTCCCCTTTTTCATCTTTCTGATCATACAAATAATTTTGTAATGTGCCACCAGTAATAACTGCTGGTTCATACTTTACATCAATAGGTATTCCGACCTCTTTTGAGAAATTCGCGATATCTACTCCAATTTTTTCTGCCAATTCCAATGCTTCTTTATCTCCAATATAGGCTGGTTTTACTAAACAATATGTAGAAATTTTTAATCGTTTTAATTCTTCCTCACTTAAACTATTCTTTAAATTTTCTATTGCTTTTTTAAATTCTTCAAATAAGTAGCCTTTATCAACAATTACTCTACTAACGAAATCATCTGTTGTTTCCAAACCCAGATAAATATTTAATTTTTGATCAGGTCTTAAAATCGCCAAAATTTCTTTAACTCTTTGTGGATCGCAATATTCCGGTCGTGTTTCCAAACCTACTCTGAATACAAAATCGAGT
>Ga0172379_10008098_pt1 | contig 13377 bp, 10 predicted proteins | sample GrowelOW334metaG_FD_119756 | JGI IMG/M metagenome (GOLD analysis project Ga0172379, IMG submission 119756) | Groundwater microbial communities from an aquifer near a municipal landfill in Southern Ontario, Canada - Groundwater well OW334 metaG | ecosystem: Environmental > Aquatic > Deep... | reverse complement strand
TATTATAATCCGAAATTTTTGGAATTTTCTTTTTCCGAGACCGTCTGGGACCAGCCGCACAATTTCGTTTTGGAAATTATGAGCGCTATGGGGCTTTTGGGCCTTGCCGCCTACTTAAGCCTTATAGGGATTATATTTTTCCAGCTGATAAAAAAAATTAAAGGCGGGGAGAATTCTAATGCGAGCCTGGCCGCAATATTTTTAGCCGGCGGGGTCGGCGCGTATGTTGTCCAATTGCTTTTTTCTTTTGAGACTTCCAATTCGCTCCAGGTATGGTTTTTAGCTTTGCCGCTTGTTGGCTGGCTGGCGTTAAAGGAAAACAGGGAAGAAGTCCCGGTTCGGGACCGGTACCTTAATCCGGCCATTATCATATACCTGGTTTTTTTAATTGTTTCTTTTACCATGGGCGTTCGAATGCTGAAAGCCTCTTATTACACGAGCCTGGCCCGCGACGCGCGCTTTATTGATTCAAAATATCTATGGGAAAAAAATGCGGACTTGGCGATTAGCGCGCCAGTGCCGTTTAGATGGGAGCAGGCGATTAACCTCACTATGGATTTAGCCAATATGGACGGCGGGGGAAAGCTGGACCAGGAGACTTTTGACGCAGTCGCGCCGAAACTGGAAACAGCCTATTTAGACGCGATAAAAAAATATCCGGATACCTATATCTATAAATTCTGGCTCGGCCAGTTATATTCTTTCATGGGCGAATACATTAACCGCGATTATTATCCTAAAGCCGAAGCCGTATTGCTTGATGCCGGAAAGATTAATGAAGACCGCCAGCAGATCCCGCTTCTTTTGGGAAAATTATATTTTCTATGGGGCGATGACAAAAAATCCGAGGAGGTTTTAGGGAAGTTGGCGGAAAAAAATCCGGACTACCCCGAGCCCCATTGGTTTTACGGCCTGGCTTTGATGAAAAACAATAAAACTAAAGAGGGAATTGCCGAGCTGGAGAAAGGCCTTTCTTATGCCCAGACTTCGAAAGGCAATTTATCATATATAATCGATATTTACGCCCGGGAAAAAATGTTTGAAAAAATCGTTCCGATTTATGAAAGAATGATCGCCGGCAACCCGGGCGACGCGTCAAATTACGCCCGGCTTTCAGCAACCTATATGGCTATGGGCAATAAAGAAAAGGCAGTGGAATACATGCAAAAGGCCGTCGAAATAAACCCGGCTCTGCAGGAAGAAGCGATTAAATTCTTAAAGGATAATGGAGTTACGGTTAAATAAAGTGCATGGTAATTATTAATCAGCCAGAGTTATGATTTTTCCTCTCAAGAACTGGGAAAAAGCGAAAAGGGGATACAGGTTCGGAGAAAAGACATTTTATTCCCCGCGCCATTTAGGCGTCGACCATGTTGTGCCGGCCGGGACGGAAATTTTCGCGCCCGCGGACTGTGAGGTTATTTTTTCCGGCTGCGGAGCGCAGGGCGGAAATACAGCCTGGGCTTCTTTTCGCGATAAAGAATATGGGACTCTTGTTATCCGGTTTATGCACCTGAAGCGCTTAAGCCGAAAGGGAAAATATAAAGCGGGCGAAATTATCGGCTATACAGGAAACACCGGGAAAGCTACAACCTGCCCGCACCTCCATACGGATATAAGCAGGGGAAAAGTGAATATTAGAAAGTTCAGTAATTTTATCGACCCGGAAAAATATTTTTCAAAAAGGGCGGAATGCGCCTAATTGGCTTAATATTTGACTAAATTCGGCGGAAAGCATAGGATAAATATAGATGAGATGAGAAAATAGCCTTTTTAATATGTCTATGGCGGAAAAAATAAAAAGATCAATTATCGCGCGAATCGTGATTATCGGCGTACTGGTTTTAATTTTACTGATTCCGACGGCAATGATAAGGGAGATGATTAATGAGCGGGAAGCGCGGAGAAATGAGGCCATGAAAGAGGCCGGATCAAAGTGGGGCGATCCCCAGCTTCTGGCCGGACCGATTCTTATGGTTCCATATAAAATAATCACCGAGCAGGAAAAAGGCAAGAAGCCGCTGGAGGAAATTAAATCGGCGTATTTTCTGCCCCAAAGCCTGAATATATCCGGCTCTGTTTCTCCTCATGTTCTGCGGCGGGGAATTTACGAAGTAGTGGCTTACGGCACTGATCTTAAGTTTGAAGGAAAGTTCAATACCCCGGATTTTAAGAATCTGAATATATCAGACGCTAATGTTTTATGGGATCGGGCGGAGATTGCCATCGGCCTGGCCGATATGAGAGGAGTAAATAATGATTTAAAGATAAAATGGAACGGCGGCGAGCACCAATTGAAAACCGGGACTATCAGCGGTCTGGCTATCGATGAAAGCGAAGAATCAAATCGAATTAAAGAGAATGTTTTTGAGGAAAAAATTATTCCGGTTAATGAGCTAAAATCGGGAGTAAGCGCGAAAGTTCCCCTTGACATAAAGACCAAAGATAAAACATATAATTATTCATTCGGCATAAATATTAACGGGAGCGATAATCTTACTTTCTTGCCGCTGGGCAGTGAAACCAATGTTGAATTAACATCTGACTGGAAAACCCCGAGCTTTGACGGGGCATTTTTGCCGGACGAGAGGGAAATTACCGGCAAAGGCTTTAAGGCTAAGTGGAAGGTGCTTCAGCTAAACCGGAGCTTTCCTGAAAGCTGGACTGAAGCGAGGAACATAGCTAATTCAACCTTCGGAGTGAGGCTATTGGTGCCGGTTGACGAATACCAGAAAAACACCCGCTCGATTAAATATTCGATAATGCTTATCGCGCTCACCTTTTTAATTTTTTTCTTTATCGAAGTATTTAACAGGGTAAAAATCCATCCCATCCAGTATCTATTAACCGGCTTGGCTTTGGTTTTGTTTTATTCGCTTCTTCTTTCAATTTCCGAACATTTGAATTTCGACAAGTCCTATCTAATCGCCAGCGCCTCAACAATACTAATGGTAACCTTGTATTCCAAAACCATTTTTAAAAGCATAAAACTGGCCTTAGTCCAGGGAGGCCTGCTCCTCATCATGTATTCTTTCATCTATACCATCCTCCAGCTCGAAGATTATTCTTTATTGATCGGCAATGCCGGGCTATTTCTGGTATTAGCTATTGTTATGTATTTATCGAGGAATATCGACTGGTATAATTTAATGGATAAAGAGGTTAAATAATTTAATTTTTTTAAGCATTTATGAACAGAGCAAAAATCGCGGCCAGTTTATTACTTTTGTCGAGCTTTTTTATTTTTATCTGCGCCGACAAAGCGGAAGCATTCGGCGGCCCAGAGGACTCCCGGGCGGTAGTCAAAATTTTTGCCTACCATGAAGATGAAAATTATTATCTAACAACTAGCAGTTACGGCTCCGGGGTTTTTATTGATGAAGATGGAACCATAATAACAAATAACCACGTCGTTACGGTTGAGGATGACAATAAAAATGAATTGCCGGCGGCGTATAAGGTTTGTGTTGTGAACGACAACTCGGGGATTCCTGATTGCAGTTTTGCCGCCGATTTGATTGCCAAAGATAAAAGTAAAGATATCGCGATATTGAAAATCAGGGACTTGGGAATAAAAGGCCAAACAAAGTTTAATTATTTAAAGAGAAATAATCTTGATAACTTCGCCGAAGGCAATTTAGTTGAAGCCGCGGGCTTTCCTGGTTCCGGAGGCGATTCAATTACCGTTACTTACGGTACCATTACCGGAAAAACTGAAAAATACGGGATTGAATGGATAAAAACCGGCGCTTTGGTATATTTTGGATCTTCCGGAGGCGCCTTAATTGACGAAAACAGCAACTTAATTGGCATTACCACTAAAATATATTCGGACGTGGATGCCACTCAAGGATTTGCCATATCCATAGCGTCTATTAACGACTGGATAGAGGCGAATAAAGGAAGCGCGCTTCAAGTATCTCCTCTCCAAAAAAGACTGGACAATCTTGTAATAAAAAATTCAGGATTAGGCAATGTTACCACGTTCAGTAACTTTCCTCCTAATGTGGAAATAACAAAGGAAAGCGGCTGGGAGTTTGGCTTAGCGAGCGAGAATGTTTTGTTTGTCGCTAGCAACAATAATGAAGATAGCGGCTATATAATAATTTACTGGAAACCAACCGATACCTTATTTGATCCTATGCTGGATGTGTCGGTCAAAGCCAATGAAATCGGAGGCAAGTGCTATTCCGCCGGGAATTTTACAGCCGGAGAAAAGAAAGGCCGGAAGCTTATATGCGGGGACAGCGACAGCGAGACGAGCGTATTGCTCTTCGGCGCCAAAAACTATGTTATTCAGGCGATGTACTATTATGGCGATAATAATGCTAATAAAGAAGTTATTGATAAGATGATTAGCAGTCTTTCGATCAAGGAAAAAGGGATTGTTTTTAGCGAGAAAAGAAGTTATGAAAACAAGGCTCCCTTCTTTAAAGTCAATTTGCCATCCGATTGGAGTTTAATGAAATTAAATTCTTCAAAACACATACTCTTGGGGCAGAGAGCGAAAGAGCCGGAAGTCGGTTTTGACGTATATGTGGAGACGCTAAACGATGATATGAAAAAGATGTCAAAAAAAGAATACTTTAACGCTGTTAAGAGTAATGATGTGGTTAAAGAAGATGATGAAGGAAATGGCCTGAAAAGCAGCCGATACTTCGAATCCACTGGCTACAAAATCAACAACGAGCTAACCAGTGAAATTTTTTATAAATACCGATTTAAAGATGAAAAGGATAATGATAAGGTAAAGGCATTTGCCGCTGGATATAGGATTATTGATAAAGATAAAGTCATAGTAATTGGGTTTAACTATTTCGGGGAGAATGAAAAAAAATTTGAAGCCACGTTGGAAAATTTTAGAAAGACGGTTTTGTCCAAGTTTACTTTAGGCAGAAAGATAACTGGAGCGGATAAATCATCCGGCACATCGGGCAAAGCGGCTTCCGGCAAAGCGGTAGTTTCGGCCGCTAACAAGCTAAAAGGAAAGATTCTTCTTCAGGTCCAGTCCAAGGGCGAGGCCTGGTATGTTTGCCCGAAAGACGGGAAGAGATATTACATGAAAAACGGCGAAGAAGCCTTTAAAATTATGAGAAGCCTCGGAGAAGGAATAACAAATGCCAACCTGGAGAAAATGAAAAAATCAAAAACTTTAGCCAAGAAATATAGCGGAAAAATATTTTTACAGGTTGAGGACAAGGGTCAGGCGTATTACGTTGATTTTAACGGCAACTTAAACTACTTAAAAGACGGGAACGCGGCCTATTCAGTATTGAGAAGCCTGGGATTAGGAATAAGCAACGCTGATCTGGATAAAATCTCCGCAAGTGAATAAAACAGGATATTAATAAGCGGGAACAGGGGGCGATAATGCCCCCTGTTTTTTTCGGGAAGTAATTTTGACTAAAATTAACAAAAAGATTATAATTTTATTATAAATCTTAATTTTTTTTTCACGCTTTATGAATAAAAAAACTATTATATTAATTGGTTTGGCGCTGGTTATTATCGCGGCCGGAGCTTTCGCGTACTTTTACAAATTTAAGCCGGCTGAATCAGAGATGGCTTTGGGCGGATTAAAAAAAGACCACCCGGAATTAAGCGCCTTAGCTGATGACGTAATCACCGAACAGGAAAAGATGAAAAAAGATCCGGGAAATGTTATAAACTACAACTCTTTGGGCATGGCCTGGAAAACTTTAGCCGAAAAAGCCCATGACATAAAATTGGAAAACTACAAGGAATATTATAATGAGGCTTTGAAAGTTTATGATAAGGGAATTGAAGTAAGCCAAAGAAAAAATACCGTATTGATCGTGAACGCCGGGAACATGGCCAAATATTTGGAAAATTATCCCTTGGCTGAAGAATATTACAAGGAAGCTATTTCGGTTTCGCCCGGCGACGCGACTTATTACATCTACCTGGCCGAACTTTACGAATACCAGATGAAAAAATCCAAGGACGACATAATCGGCATTTATGAGCAGGGAAAGAAGCGGATTTTGAATCCTGATTTCCTGCAGGCCCGGATTGACGAGTATTTGGGCAGGACTAAATAATTTTTTACATAGTTTATCTTTATTCGCTTTGGAAAATGGCTTAGCCGTTTCCTCCCCATGCAATATGCGGAAATATCTCATCTTCCCGCTTTTAGGAATTTTTATTTTAGCTTTAGGAGTTTTTAGGGCTGGTGCCGTAACCGGAGGGGACATCGCGGTTACATCAATAACCGTAAGCCCATCAAGCCCCGAATACAACCAAACAGCGGTAATTACCGTTAGGGCGAAGAATATTGGGCCGGGCGAGGCCTTGGAGCAGTTTTTCCGGGCCTTTAGCTATACTTTTCCCGACTTTACCGTTGACACGAAAAGCTATACTTTTCCGGCCGTTAGCCTGGCGGTGAATGAAGAGCAGACCTATACCTTTACCGGGAAATTTACGACGATTAAGTCGCGCAGTCTGTCATTTGCCATTGATACCTCGAATATTTTGGAAGAGCCGGACGAAAATAATAATACATTGTCGCAAAGCGTAATTGTCCAGGGCGATGATTTGATGGTTGAAGATATTATAACGGTGCCGGAAAAAATCGCGGCCGGCCAGACTTGCGAAGTGAAAATAAAAATAAAGAATAACGGCACCAGGAATATATATACCCCGCTTGGACTTTCCCAGTACGAAAAGATCATTCCTGATTTTGAAATCGAGAGCACTTCCATTCCGGCGCCGACGCTGGAAAATTATATTTTGCCGGACGGCAGCTTCTATTATGTTTTTAAAGGAAAATTCACTTCCGCCGGAGAGAAAAAAGCTTCCTTTGCAGTCGACATGGATGACGAAGTTTATGAAGCTGATGAAAAAAACAATAATAAAAAGGAAAAAACCATAACGATTGTACCGGCCGACCAGGTGGATTTGTCGCTTGACGAGGTTGATGTAAGCCCGGAAGACCCGCTGGTCGATGCGCCGGCGGTTATCACCTATTGGGTTAAAAATACCGGAAACGTCGGAATAACCGACAATACTGCTTTGCATGAAGACAATATTGCCTACAGCTTCTACGGATTTGATATGGGTTCGAAACAGCATGACGCTTACCCGAGCTTAGCCGATCCGTTAGAGCCGGGCGAGCGGTTTTCTTATAGCTATTCGGGAAAATTTTCAAAGTCCGGAAGAAATCTTTTAAGCTTTTCTTTTGATAAAGTGAGCCGGCTTAAGGAGTTAAATGAATATAATAACGCCACATCGACTTACGCTAACGTCTATCTTAACGAAGCGGAAAGGTCAAGTTTTTTAATGACTTTGCCTGTTGTAACGCTTATTAGCTCGACTTCGGTACAGATTGAATGGGAGACGACGCGCTCGGCCTCGGGAGTAGTCGAATATGATGAAAATCCTCCAGTATCCCCGACGGCGGCGGCGGAAAGCGCCAGCGCCGTAAAACACAGCGTCAAACTTTCTGACCTAAGGCCGGGAAAAACCTATACTTACCGCGCCATATCGGCTTTAAATAATATAATTAAGGAAACGGCCTATTCAGCTTTTACCACGCCGCTAAAAGACCCGGTTATCGCGCCTGGCCAGACGACGGAAGAATCGCCTAGCGCTTCGGGCGCCGCGTCCGGAACTGCGTCCAATTCCTCCGGCTCTTCTTCGGCCGCGAGCGGTTCTAACAGTTCTACTGCCAGCGGCGCCAGTCCTTCAACATCCGGCGGTTCGGCAATTTCCATAAAAAATAAAAAATTATACTCCAGCCTAAAGGGAAAAATCATCCTAAAAGTCCAGGCCGGAGGCGAAGCCTATTACCTTGATCCCAAGAGCGAAAAAATGTATTATTTGGGAAGGCCCCAAGACGCTTTTAACGTAATGCGGGCGCAAGGGACAGGAATAAAAACCTCGCTTCTCGAAAAAATTCCGGTTGGGTTAAATTCTTTGTCCGGGGCTGATACTGACGCGGACGGTTTGCCGGATATTTTTGAAGACGCGATCGGGACTGACAAAAATAAAAAAGATACGGACGGCGACGGGTTCGAAGACAAAAGCGAGCTTTCGACCGGCTATTCACCCGTAAAAACCAAAGAGAAAATTTCATTGGACGCTACCCTGGCCTCCTCGCTAAAAGGGAAGATTCTTCTCCAGGTTGAAGGAAAAGGCGAAGCCTGGTATGTTAATCCTAAAGACGGCAAAAGATATTTTCTTGGCCGCCCGGCCGACGCCTTTAGCGTAATGCGCGGCCTGGGATTGGGGATTTCCAATAATGACTTTAGTTCGCTTTAAGAAGCTTAATAATTCATTCGCGCTTCGATTTTTATCTAGGCTCTAATTAAGCCAAAAATTAATCATTTTATGCCGGCCAAATACTATAAAAACATCCTTATCGGCGGAGTCTGCCTGGCGTTCATATCGCTGATTTTAGTTTTTGAAAATCTCCTTTTTCCCTATATAACCTCCAAGCAGATTTACTTTAATATCCTTTTGGAAATATTGGGCGTAATTTGGATTTTCTTTATTCTGCAATACCCCGAAGCCCGGCCGAAAAAAAGCCTGGTTACTTACGGGATTGGCGCGTTTTTTTTGGCGCTCCTTATTTCGACAATTTTCAGCGTTGATTTTAATCTAAGCTTTTGGGGGGATATTGAAAGGATGCTCGGGTGGTTTCACTTAGCGCATTTCCTTTTATTTTACCTAATTATTATTACCGTGTTCCGGCGATGGAAAGACTGGAAACTGCTTTTTATCGCCTTTACCCTTATTTCGGTAATAGTGAGCATTGTCGGCATCGGCCAGCGCTACGGGATTTTTAATAGCCCCTGGGGAACCGACCGGGTAATTTCAACGATCGGCAACGCGGCTTACGTCGGCGCCTTCGCGATTTTCAGCCTTTACTTCATCGCCATATTAATGCTGAAGGAAAAAAACCGGCTGATCAACGCTTTATACGCGGCGGCCGGACTTTTAGCTTTTATCGCCTTAATTTTTTCCGGAACCCGCGGCGCTTACCTCGGCTTTGGCATAGGAGTAATAATCTTCCTTTTGCTTTACGTATTTTTAGGAGAAAACAAAAAAGCCAAAAAAATTAGCGGCGCTTTGATATTTTTAGCTATTGTTTCGGTTGTATTGATATTTGCCTATAAAGACGCGGGGCTGGTAAAAAATTCAGCCTTTTTAAGGAGAATTACAACTAGTAAATTAACGGACGCGACCCTGCAAACCCGGCTTATATCCTGGAAAACAGCGGCCAAAGATTTCCCCTCGCATCCGATTTTAGGCACCGGCTACGGAAATTTTGCCATTACGTTTGACAAATATTTTGACCCGAATTTTTATAACTATACTTCCTCGGAAACTTATTTTGACCGGGCCCATAATAATTTAGTCGATATTGCCTCAACTGCCGGGGGATTGGGGGCCTTAACTTATTTAGCCGTTTTCGCGATTTGCTTTTACCTCTTAATCCGCGGCTACCGGGCCGGGCGGCTGGACCTAACCCAATTCGGACTTTTAACCACCCTGATTATCGCCTATTTTTTGCAGAACCTTTTTGTTTTTGACGCCCTGGCGACCTACATTCCCCTGATGATCCTTTTAGCTTATATTCATTGGCTGGCCGGCGGCGCCCCGGGCGAAGACAGAGAAGAGGAGGAAGATGAATGGGAAGAAATAATTGATTTAGAAAGGCAAATTAAAGCAAACGGGCTGGCTATTGGAACCGTCGCCGGGATTGTTATGCTAATAGTTGTTTATCAGTACAATATTAAGCCGATAGAAATGCTCTCCGCAACGATTGACGGCCAGATGGAATTCAGCGTTAACCGGGATATTATAAAAGCGACCGAAGCGTACAAAAAAGCCTTAAGCTATAATACTCCCTTAGATCGCGATTCGCGGAATACCTTTGTCGTTTCCCTTACAAAAAACAGCCCCCTGCTTTTCTCGCTCGCGCCGGATAAAGGGGAAGAAATTATTAAATACGGAGTTGAGCTGGCGGAAAAAAACGCAAAATTGAATCCGGCCGACAGCATGTACGAACTGGTCTTGGGGCAGATGTATTACCTGGCCTCGGCCTATTTTTCCAATTCGGATAAATTTTATTATTATTCGAAATTAGCCGAAGAGGCGATTGACAAGGCGATCGCGTCGAGCCCGGGAAGGGTGCCGGTTTACTTTGAGCGGGCCCAGGTTTTTTTAAGCCGGGGAGAAATTGACAAGGCGATTGAAGTTTTGCAATACGCGCAAAAACTTAATCCAAAATACGCGGAAACTTACTGCCATTTATCGCGGATTTACTATTTTAAGAAAGACGAGGCCAAAGCCTACGAGCTCTCCGGGCAGTGCCTTGATTTAGGCGGCGTGTCGTCAATTACTTCGGCTGATTACGTTAAAGTGCTATTTGCATATTATCAGCCGAAAAACGAATGGGAAAGAATGAAAAATTTAATGGGCCGGCTGGCCGAGATGGAGCCGAATAATCCCCAGCATTGGGTGGATTTGGCTAAAATCCAATTACAGCTGGGCGATAAGGAGTCGGCCAAGGCATCGGCCGCCAAAGTCGGGGAAATCGACCCCAGCCTAAAATCAGCCGCCCTGCAGTTTATTAAGCAAATTGAGGCGAAGTAGGCTGGCGGACGCGCTGGAATAGGGGTGAACCGATGAAAATTGACCGGGAAATGCAAAAGAGCTATAATGATCAAACAAGAAAAAAATATATGGCAACTATTACAAAATGCGATAAATGCAATAGAACACTTAAAAAAGAACATGTAAGGATTAGTTTGAATGACACTTATGGGGTAGCTATAAGCAGATGTTTTCTCGAATACTTAGATTTATGTACTGATTGCGCGAAAGAATCTATAAAAATTTTAGGAAAAGTATTTCCAAAATTATTATTAAGAATTAAATAAGGGGGTATGACAACTATTTTAACGCCAAATCAAGAAAGAGAACCTATTACCAAAGGGTTTCTTAGGCAGGAATTAGATCAGAGATTTGAGGAGTTTGGAAAAAAAATAGATGAGAAAACGGATCAGAGATTTGAGGAGTTTGGAAAAAAAATGTTTAAGACTTTTGCCACAAAGGAAGACTTTAAGGATTTACCGACCAAGGACGATATGTTTCAATGGAAGAGCGAAATATTAAATTCCGTAGATAAGCTGACCAAAAGCTTTGAAGATCACAAAGAAGAGCATGATACGAACTTATTGGCCCACGACCGTTTTGAAAAGAGAATCAGAAAGTTAGAGGGAAAGCCGGTTGAAGCGGTTGAGATTGCGTAGTTTTATTTTAAACTAATTTCAAAATAAAAGAAGAAAACCCGCGATCTCCTGAACGCGGGTTTTTGTTTGGCCAAGAAAAAGAATCTTGGCGAGTAAGGATCATGGAGTTACGGGCCTTTGTTCGTCGTCAACGGGGACCATTGACCCGATGAACGCGCCAACACCTGCGCCAGCGGCGGCACCAACCCAGGTTCCGAACGCAGACCCCCCTTCGCCAGCCAGGGCTCCTCCTAGAAATCCTAGCACCGCTCCAGTCGGAGCTCCGATGGCGGCGCCGGTTGCCATGTTTGCGGCCCGTTGGCCGCTGGATGAGGCGCATCCGGAGAGAGTGGCGACAACGAGAAAAATACAAACGACGATGCGAATATTCATGTCCTTCCCCCACGTTTTAAAAAGTGCACTGCTTTTTTAGTGTTCGCCCAATAAATGGCCAACACTAGCCCTTGTTATTTGTGTTGATATTTCAATAAAGTTGTGATTTTTTAAAATATACGTGGTTTATACGGCAATATTAGCATAATAACTAAATAAAAACAATGTTCAGCTATGTTTAATAGTCTAAATACGCAAAAATAAAAATTTGAAGAAATAAAAAATATAGTGTAAAATTAGGTAAGACTATGAGTAAACAATTCTCCATTGGCAAAGAAAATACGATTAGAGGCAAGCTTTTATATGCAATACTTCGGCTTCTTATGCCTTTGGTCCGGCTAATCTGGATAAAAGAAATAAAGGGAAAGGAAAATTTACCTAAAAAAGGCCCTTACATAATTGCCGCCAACCACCAAAGCTACATGGATATTATCTGCCTGATGAGCGCTTTGCCGGATGTTAGACTGACTTTTTTAGCGGCCGAAAGAATGTTTAGCGCTCCATGCCTGAAGCAATTAATGATTTACACCGGCCAGATAAAAGTTGACCGCAAGGCTCCGGATAAAAACGAAGTGATTGCCGCCGGCCTGGAAGCTCTTAAAAACAATAAAATCCTGGCAATTTTCCCTCAAGGCACCCGAAGCCGGAACGGAAAGATCGAAAAAGCCTTTACCGGAGTAGCTCGCTTTGCGCTGGAGTCCGGAGTGCCGGTCATACCAGTCGGAATAAAAAATACATACGAAATATTACCGCATTATAAAATATTGCCCGCTATGAAGAAGATTGTTAAAATCGAAATTGGACAAGCCATAAATTTGAGCCGCTTTTCAAATAATTTGGACTTAAAGAATAATTATCGGCTGGCAACTAATGTAATTATGAAGGGGATTGCCCGGTTGGCGGAAATGGAATACAAGACCAGCCCGAACGCCTAAGCGGATTTTATTGCGGTACCGTTCCTGATTATGGTAGAATTATTACAGGAGGAGCGAAAGAGAATTTAAAACAAATTCAGATAGGAAAGCTCTAAAATTATGTTTAATTTAGCGTTTTTGAAAAATAAGAAGAAAACTTCTCTTGATTTTAGTTTTGACCGTTCGCTGTATTCTAAGGAGCTGGTTCATTGCTTAAAGCAAAGGATTTTGGAAACTGAAGAAGCAAGATATTTACTAAGCACTTTCCCGCCCGATATCCAAGTTAAATTTAAGGAATGTTTATTTGAACCAGACAACCCTTTAACCAAGGATATTCTTGATTTTATGCTCAAAAATTCCGAAACAGCAAAAATTATTAAGAGATTTCCCGGTTCGGCCGAAGCCTTTGAATATTTATATCTGGCTTACGAACAAGACAAAGTACCGCCGGTTGACCAATATTATTTAAAGAGCAAGGCTGGAACCCAGATTCACCGCCGGCTGATTGCTTTAAGGGATAATATTCCGTTATGGCTGGAGAAAATTTATAAGGGAGAGAGACTGTTAATCGACAATGTCGCTTCCGGGCCAGGGAGGGATATGGTTGAAGTATTAAAAAAATATCCTGAATGGAAGAAGAAGGTGCAGATAAGGAATATTGATATTGATCCGGCCGCAGTCAACATAGGAAAAAAATTAGTGAAAGAAAACGGCATGGAGGAGTGTTTTAGCTTTGAATGCAAAAAATATTCCCAAGCCGATCTGCGACAGGCTGACTTAATAATTCTGGTCGGGGTGCTGTGCCCGCTACC
>Ga0172379_10008097_pt1 | contig 13377 bp, 14 predicted proteins | sample GrowelOW334metaG_FD_119756 | JGI IMG/M metagenome (GOLD analysis project Ga0172379, IMG submission 119756) | Groundwater microbial communities from an aquifer near a municipal landfill in Southern Ontario, Canada - Groundwater well OW334 metaG | ecosystem: Environmental > Aquatic > Deep... | reverse complement strand
TTTCAGTAAAAATCGCCTCAAGACCGGCCTCGTCAAAACCGTTACGGGTTTGACTCCGGCATTCGATTCCCTGCGTTTTGACAAATAAAAAAGACTGGACTAGCCAATCTTTTTTACTTGTGACCCCGGCGGGAATCGAACCCGCGATCTTTTGGATGAGAACCAAATGTCCTGGACCGCTAGACGACGGGGCCATATATCAATTTTAGACCTGGACCGCTACCTGCCCGCAATGCTTTCAGCATAGCTGATGCAGGCGGGGACGACGGGCCATGGGCTCTATTGTACCAAACTTTTGAGCCTAGAGTAGGCTCTTAGCCAGCCCAAAAAGCTTGACAATCACCTCCAATCGAAGTAAAATACTCCTACAGATATAGATACGTGCCTCATCAACCGGTTCCCAACTAGAATCCTCGGGACTGGTCTTTTTTTTAGACTACATAGTCTTGACAAAGGAAAATCAGGCCTTATATTTATACGATACTAGTAACACTCAAAGTAAATGATCCAAAACGTCCATCGAGTTCAAATGACCCCCCTTGGCTACGGCCAGCTGGTCGACGAACTAAAACAACTAGAAACCACTGGCTTGCCGGAGGCTATTGAGCGCGTGGCTAAAGCCCGCGAATTTGGCGATCTCTCGGAAAACGCCGAGTATCACTCCGCCAGAGAAGATCTCTCTGCCCTCGAAGGTCGAATTGAGGAGCTCAAAGACATCATCACCCGAGTCAACGTTGTTGATATCAAACGATCTGGTGAAGAGGAGGTGGGTATCGGTAGTGTGGTCATGGTGGCCATCAACGGCACTCAGCACGAATTCTCCATTGTTGGTGAGTGGGAAGCCGATCCGGCTGCCAAAAAAATCTCCCATGAATCACCTCTAGGTAAAGCTCTTATTGGCAAAAAGGTTGGCGATGCGGTCGAAGTCGAGGCTCCTGCCGGTAAAGTCACCTACTCCATCAAGTCCGTTAAATAAAAGGGACTCATGCACGAAGAATATCGGTCAGCTCTCCAGCAGCAGTTAGACGAAAAGATCTTCACTCACTCTTTGGCCCTGCAGGCTTGCTTGGACGGACTTTACGAGTATTTTTCTCAAAATAATTTACTTTCTGAAGATGAACCATCCCGAGAAGACTGGCTTTTGGCCGGCCTGGTTCATGACATCGATTACTCTGGCGAGTACAAAGAGACCCACCCACAAAAAACTCTAGAAGTTCTGGCCAAGTATCACCTAGATCTTTCCGACTCGGTTCATCAAATAGTTTTAGCTCACGCCCCGGAACTCACCGGAGTAAAACCCAAGACCAAGGCACAGTGGTCTATTTTTTGTGCCGACTCCCTAACCGGTCTTATCATGGCTGTCGCCTATGTTTATCCTTCTCGCAAATTAGCCGATGTCAAAATCAGCTCTGTCCTAAAAAGATTCCTCAAAGAACCCAAGTTCGCCGCCGGCACTCGTCGCGATGAAGTAGCCATGTGCGAAAAACCAGAAGGCCTAAATCTCCCCCTGGAAAAATTTATCGAGATCTGTCTCACCTCCATGCAAACTATTGCTCCAGATCTGGGTCTATGATTTCCAGGCGGCTACTCTTACCACCCGGCTGTTTTCATCCCCGTCAACCATCATTACTTCAAAACCGAACCCCCTTAACACTTCAGTAATTTCCTGGATGGTATAGACGGTCTTTTCGGAAGAGGGGTGAAAATCAGCCGTTTTTAAATTATTTAAAAAATCAAAAATAAACATTCCGTCAGGTTTCAAAATTCTTTTAACTTCAGTTAAAAAATTTCCTTGTTCTCCAGGGGGCAAATGAGAAATTACTACCCCTCGGCTTACGGCATAATCCATGGTTTCTTTTTCTACCGGGATAGCAGTCACGGATGAATGGAGAAATATGGCCCCGGGGTACTTTTTTATAGCTTCAGCCAACATAGATTCAGCAAGATCCAGTAAAAATAGATTATTTACTTTCTCTGCCATAGGTCCGGCCGCTACTGCAGTCCCGCACCCTAGGTCTATCCCCGCTTCTGCCTCTCCAAACTCACTTAAGATGTCTTCTTCAAACTTAAGAAATTTTTCATATCCGGCTTCAAAATTCGCATAATGATCCGGTTTTGAAATCTCACTATCCCAATTTTCCGCCCGGCTATTCCATCTGACCCTAAAAGATTCAAAGTTGTTCATAGCTGGGATTATATCTCACTTGGGATATAATTGGCCTATGTTAGATATCAACTATATTCGCGAGAAACAAGACGAACTAAAAAAGGCTATTGCTGACAAACAGTTTGATCCTTCGCTTGTTGACAAAGTTTTAACTGTCGATAACGCCAGACGTCAATTAATCCAAGAGGTCGAAGCTCTTCGTCGACAGGGAAACGAAAACATTGCCGATCTCAAAGGCAAGCCATCGGAAGAACAAATTACGAGAGGCAAAGAGATCAAATTAAAGCTTCAGGAACTCGAACCAAAACTTGTCGAAATCGAAAAACAGTTTAACGAGCTAATGTTCCAGATTCCTAATCCCGCGGCCACAGATGTTCCGGTAGGTAAAGACGAAACCGGCAATGTCGAAGTAAAAAAATGGGGAACGATACCCACTTTTGATTTTCCGGTCTTGCCTCACGAGGAACTCGCCGAAAATTTAGATTTACTGGATACCAAAAGGGCTGTTCGCATCGCCGGTAGTCGGGCATTTTTTACCAAAAACGATTTAGTCCTCTTGGAATACGGTTTACTTACGTATGCTCTCAAAATGATGATTGGTGAGGGGTATACTCCCATGACTGTTCCTTGGATGGTCAACGACGAAGCCATGTGGGGCACCGGCTACTTCCCTTGGGGGAAGGAAGATCATTATCGAACACAAGATGGCCAAAGCCTTATTGGCACATCCGAAGTTTCTTTGACCGCTTATTATAAAGATGAGGTTTTAAACGAAAAAGATTTACCCGTTAGAATGGTTGGTATTTCTCCCTGTTACCGCCGAGAAGTTGGTTCCTACGGCAAAGATAATCAAGGAATTTTTAGGGTTCACCAATTCAACAAAGTTGAACAAGTTGTCTATACTGTTGCCAATGAAGAAGAAACCAGAAAAATGCACGATACCATGCTTGCTCACACCGAAAAACTTCTCCAAGATCTCAAACTACCTTACCATGTACTTCTGATGTGTACCGGCGATATGGGCGCTGGCCAGCGTCGCAAGTATGATGTCGAAGTTTGGTTCCCCAGCCAAAATGCTTACCGAGAAACTCACTCCGATTCTTACTTCAATGATTTTCAAAGTCGGCGTCTCAATATCCGCTATCAAGCCAAAGACGGCACCATTAAGTTTGTTTACACTCTAAACAACACTGTCATCGCTACTCCTCGAATCTTGGGAGCCATTCTGGAAAACTACCAGCAAGCCGATGGTTCGATCAAAATTCCGTCCGCCTTGGTACCCTTCATGGGAAAGGATGTCATTCGGCGTGTCTAAAAGCACTCTCTTTATTATTCTCTCTCTTCTCTTAGTTACAGGAGTCATATTTTTTTTCACTTCTAGGCGAACCGGTGGTCTGCTGATCTCACCTCTGCTTCTGGACCGAGATCAGACTGAAAAAATCTCTCTCAGAATCTCTTCTCTTAAGCTAAACTTTGACAAATCCAAACAGCTGTCTTCACTCGCCTCCGTGCCTCGTTATTTGGCTTACAATTCAGAGACCGGTGTGGTTTACTATAGTCAAGGTGCTAAGCAAAAAACCTCCCCGGCATCTTTTACCAAACTTCTCTCAGTCCAGGTCGCTCTCGATCTTATTCCTCTCACCGAACCGATAACCGTCACCGAAAAATCAATCGACAAAGTCCCTACCATTCTCGGTCTCAAAGCAGGGGAAGTCTTACCGGCAGCCGACTTACTGAGAGGCGCTATTGCCACCAGTGCTAATGACGCTGCCCAAGCCCTGGCCGACGGCGCCGCTGAGGCTACGGGTATCTACCCCTTTGAATTTACTTACTATATGAACAAAAAAGCTACTCTATTGGGTATGTCTCACTCGCACTTCTCCAATCCTGATGGTTTAGATGAACAAAACCAGTACTCAACATTAGAAGATCTAGCTAGTTTGGTTAACAATGTTCAAAAAAGTTACCCAGAAATTATCGAAGCGGCTCAGTCGGATAACCAGAATATTGCTAGTTCATCGGCCCACGGAGCCTATTACCTACCCAACTGGAACGGCCTGCTAGGAGTCTATCCTGGTGTTACCGGTCTCAAGATTGCTTACACCGAAGAAGCCGGCTACTCCGCTATCGTTACTGCTACCAGAGAGAAGATCTCTGTGGTGGTCATCGTCTCCGGCACCGGCTCCTATCTGGAGCGAGATCGAGCCGCTGCCGATCTCTTGGACGCCGCCTTTCTAACTCAAGGTCTACCTCCAGTTAGAGTCAATACCAACATGCTAAATCGACGTTATAAAGTCTGGGGTGATCTGGCCAGAAAAATAAAAGCCGAGTTAAACAAAATTGAGTAAACCATGGCCTTTATAAACTACTTTTTTCCCCAAAAAATTCGCTTCCCGAACTCCAAATACAACCAAAACTTGGTCGTAATTGACTATGGCACTTCGGCGACCTTATTTTCCGAAAATCTAATCGAGTCGGGCAAAATTATGACTCACATCTGGGGTACTGGTCTGCGTCAACTACTTCCGGGAAACTTTTCTCCCCGGTCCGTCTTACTTCTAGGGTTGGCTGGCGGCTCAAACGCTACTCTCATTCGTCAAAAATACCCTCAGGCCAAAATTGTCGGTGTCGATATTGATCCGGTCATGATCGAGATCGGCCAAAAGTACTTCGGCCTCGGAAAAATCAAAAACTTAAAGCTGGTAGTAGAGGACGCTCGAACCTTTGTCCGCCGCCTTGAGGCAGATGAGGTCTTTGATCTGGTCCTGCTCGACTGCTTTATTGGCGACAAGATTCCGCCCCAGTTGGAAAATCTAAAATTTATCAAAAATTTAAAAGATCACTCTCGCTATTTACTGATTAATCATCTTTGGTGGCGCGGCCACCAGGCAGCCACTCTTCGTTTTATGAGATCTCTGGCCACTAAATTTGTTTTTACCAAAACCCACACCTGGACCAACACCATCATTTCGCTTGTATAATCAACTAGTATGTTCGCCTTTTTAGACTCTATTCTTAATCCCAACAAACTCGAGGTAGCCAAGCTGCAGCAAATGGTTGGTGTTATTAACTCCCTCGAAGCCTCGATCAAGAAAATGAAAGACGACGAGTTTCAGCCGGAGATGGCCCAGATAAGAGAAGAACTGAAAGGAGGAAAGACTTTAGACGATGTTTTACCACAAGTCTTCGCCCTGACTCGTGAGGCCGCCCTCAGAACTATCGGTCAGAGACCTTTTGATGTCCAGCTCATGGCCGCCATTACTTTTCATCAAGGTAAAGTAGCCGAACAGAGGACTGGAGAAGGTAAGACGCTGGCCGCCGTCCCTGCCATGATTCTTAACGCCATTACCGGTGAGGGAACTCACCTCGTCACCGTCAACGACTACCTAGCCAGGCGAGACGCCGGCTGGATGGGTCCCATTTATCACTTCTTGGGGCTTTCGGTGGGCTGTATTTTTTCCGGCCAGGGCGATCTTCCGGCCGTTATCTACGATCCGGAGTATACAGATACTACCCACTCAGATGTCCGTCTCCAGCACATGAGACCAGCTTCCAGAGCCGAAGCTTATCTCTGTGACATTACTTACGGGACCAACAACGAATTTGGCTTTGACTATCTACGGGACAACATGGCTCGCTCGCCCGAAAATCTTTCTCAAAGACTTCACCACTTTGCTATCGTCGACGAGGTTGACTCGATTCTTATCGATGAGGCTCGTACTCCTCTCATCATCTCGGCTCCAGACTCCGAAGCCACCGACCAGTATTTTCGCTTTGCTGAGCTTATCAAAACTCTGTCTGCCGACACCGACTTTGAGGTCGACGAAAAACAAAGAACAGCTAATCTCACCGATCATGGTCTAAGAAAGCTCGAAAAAATCCTCAATGTTGAAAATCTTTATCAGCAAGAATATCAAACTCTTCACCACCTAGAGCAGGCTCTCAAGGCTCAAACTCTTTTTATCAAAGATCGTGACTACATCGTCAAGGATGATCAAGTCATTATCGTCGATGATCACACCGGCCGGCTGATGTTTGGCCGTCGCTACTCCGATGGGCTTCATCAAGCCATCGAAGCCAAAGAGGGAGTCAAAATTCAGCAAGAGTCGCGCACTTTGGCTACCATCTCTCTTCAGAACTACTTCCGTCTTTACAAAAAGCTAGCCGGTATGACCGGTACGGCTCACACCGAAGCCGAGGAGTTTAAAAAAATCTACAATCTCGAAGTCATCATTATCCCCACCAATAGGCCCAACATCCGACAAGACTTTTCGGATATTGTTTACAAGACTCAAGCCGCCAAGTACACCGCCATTATGGCTGAGGTAGCCGAGCTACACGCCAAAGGTCAGCCAGTCTTGATCGGCACCAAGTCTATCGAGCAAAATGACATCGTTGGTCAGTATCTCAAGAAAAAAAGAATTCCTCACCAGATCTTAAACGCCAAGAATCACGAAAACGAGGCTCGAATTATCTCGGAAGCCGGGCGTCTGGGAGCCATCACGGTGGCTACCAATATTGCCGGTCGTGGTGTCGACATCGTCTTGGGTGGTGATCCCACTGGTCGAAAAGTTTCGGAGTGGCAAAAAGAAGCTGACCAAGTTAAGGCTAACGGTGGTCTTCACATCATTGGAGCCGTTCGCCATGAATCTCGCCGTATCGACAATCAGCTTCGAGGCCGTTCCGGTCGTCAAGGCGATCCCGGCTCATCTCGTTTTTATATCTCACTCGAGGACGATATCATGCGTATCTTTGGTGGAGACCAGGTTAGTCGACTAATGGACTTTCTCAAGGTTCCCGACGACCAACCTTTGGAAGCCGGTATGGTGGCCAAAGCCATCGAAACCGCCCAGTCCAAGGTCGAGTCGTTTTACTTTGATCAAAGAAAGCACCTGGTAGAGTACGACGACGTTATGAACAAGCAGCGCCATATTTTTTACGCCCGTCGCCGTCATTTGCTTACCGGCGAAGCCTCGGTCTCATCTACCCAGATAGACTCCGCTCTAGAAAAGGAGGTTGAGTATCTAGCCAATATCTACGCCGCTTCGGGCATAAACAAGACCGAAGCCGATCAAATTGTCAAAGATTTTCAGAGTATTCTACCTCTAGATCCGCGCTCTGCCAACCTAGTCGAAAAGAGTTTACCTGGAAAAACTCCGGAGGAAATAAACGAAACCTTAACCAAAATTATTTCCCAAGCCAGAGGGTCTCAAAAAGATCATTTTGGCCCGGAAGTTTTGGCTCAGATTGAAAAATTTGTTTCCCTAGACTCTTATGACGAACTTTGGATGAATCACCTAGACGCCATTGATAATTTGCGAGACGGCATCGGTCTGCGCGGCTACGCCCAGAAGGATCCTCTAGTGGAGTACAAGCAAGAGTCTTTTGCCATGTTTGAAAGTCTCTTGGCCAGAATCGACTCGACCATTGCCCATCGCGTCTTCAGAGTCCAAGTCAATGCCCCCCAGCCGGCCCAGCGCCACACCATCGAAACCTCCACTATTAATACAAACAATACCGGCCTGCCCAGCGAAGCTAAACTTCCAGCGAAAGCGAAGTTGGGTCGTAACGACCCCTGTTTCTGCGGCTCAGGCAAAAAGTGGAAAACCTGCCACTACCCCAAGTTGGGTTGAGATATTTGTTTGTATACTTAAGTTAGATGAGAAAAACTGCTTGGATAATTATTGCCACCACCATTTTACTTTGGCTGGCTATTGCTCTTTACTGGACCGGTACCGGTACCACCAAAATCCAGCTACTCTCTCCTTCATCCGCGATTCCCCTCAACGAACCTCCCATATCGTCAAGCCCCACCCCTTTGGTGGCCTCTCCTTCGTCAGCTACCGACTCAGCCAACACTGGCGACCAAAAACCAGGCTTGAGTTACTGACATTCTCTTCACGGTCATCTATACTAAAATTATGAATCTTCGGCAAGGTCTGGTAGGTCTTTTTGTTTTGACTTTTTTAATTTCCGGAATTGGCCTAGGCCTTTTGGTACTTGACGATCAAAACGATCTCTCCAGTCGAGCCTCTACCGGATCTCTGAGTTCGCTTCGTCCAGCTCTATCCGGAGACCGGTATCTGGAGAGTAATCTAGTTTGGGACGGTGCCGCCTTTCATCTTCCGGTCCAGGTAAGTTTCGATAGACTTCTTTGGCTCCCGCCCACCGAGACAGATCCGATCTTTTTTCATCTGAGCTCTTCCATCTCGGTCCGTCTAGTTCAGGGCTCGCTCGATCTTGTCGCTCTTGGCAAAATCTTGGGGGAGAACTTTGTTCCTGTGAAGCCTCCCCTCACCCCTCAAAAGTATCTGGATGGCTGGGAAACTCAGACTTATAGCTACTCTTTTTTCAATACCGAGAAAGTGGTTGACGTCTGGACCAACTCTCAAGGCCTCTCCCTCCTAGCTGTCATGCCGGCTGGCACCGCTACCCCCACCAATAATGATCTTGCCCGAGGTGAAGTCCGCGACTTGATCAAAGGCTTCTCTGTGAGCCCCTCTGTCAAAGGTATTTCTACTCCCGATGACACCGCTCGTTTGGCGGCTCTTATTCGTCCCTCAGTGGTCATGATTCTTAATCATTACTGCGCTCAGATTAAATTTACCGAGTTAGGAGCTTCATCTTTAGCCGGTAAAGTCTACCCTTTTTGTCTAACTCAGTCGGGAACTGGTTTTTTTGTCACCCAAGATGGCTATCTAGCTACCAACGGTCACGTCGTCACCAATCCCCAGGAAACTGCTCTCATCTTTGGAGTTACCAATGGCTCCTTGGATCCTCTTTTGGTAGATTACTTTCACGCCTACTTTTTGTCTCAGACCTCTCTTTCAGTTGACCAGGCCATGGTCGAAACCAAAGTTCAAGAAGCTCATCAGAGTAAGGAAACTCTTTATCAGATGGCCGGTGTCGTCAATGAGCTCTTAAAGCAAAAAACCGCTAGTCTCGAAGCTTCTCAAAATGAGTACTACGTTCAGCTAGGGAACACTCCTCTTCAGATGATAGATTCCAAAATTAAAACTAGTTCTGACGTTGTCTCGGCCACCTTTGTCGCCGCCGATTACCAAATTCCGGATCCGGTCTTGGGATTTTCCAGCTCAGATGTGGCCTTGTTAAAAATAGATGGTACTGGTTATCCGGCTCTTCCGCTGGGCCAAGCCGACGAAATCAGTGTAGGCTCAAACATTCTGGTGGTTGGTTTTCCGGGTATAACCATGGGGGGTCAAAATCTCTTACTAGATACCTCCGCCGGTGCCGAGCCTACTTTTACCAAAGGTGTTATCAGCGCCTTTAAGCAAGCCAAAGGTGATAAAAAGGAGCTCATCCAGACCGACGCCTCTATAAATCACGGCAACAGCGGTGGGCCAGCCGTATCGGCCGAAGGTAAGGTCGTGGGTATCGCTACTTATGGTCTGGTGCCGGAAGAGGGGAGTGGCAATTATAATTTCCTTCGCAGTGTCGCCGACCTCCAAGACTTAATGAAAAAAAACAATCTTTCGGCCGACATTGGCGAAACCTTTCCTCTTTGGCAGAGTGGACTAGAAAACTACTGGTTTTCTTACCTAAAACCGGCCAAAAATGACTTTGAAAAAGTAGCCAGTTTGTACCAAGGTCATCCCACCGTTAGCAAGTATCTATCCGAGACCAATTCAAAAATAGATACTCCGGAAGACAAGTCACCTAGGTTTACACGGGCCCAAAGGAAACTCTACATGAATCTCTCTGGAGGTCTTCTGGCCTTTTCTATCGTCGCTATCATCACTCTCACTATTTTAGAGTTTATCGACTCCAAACGTCGCCGATCTGCCACCGTCCTTCCACCTCACGCCACTCTACCTCCTCAACCTACACCTACTTTTTAAACACCCACAAATGCCAAATATAAAATGTAAAATAAAAAATATCAAATGTTAAATATTTTAATCTCCGGTGGTAGTGACGGTCTAGGTCAAGCGCTTGCTACTCAGCTGGCTCCTCACCACCACGTCATTATTCTGGCGCGAAACCAAGAAAAGTTAAAACGGCTTTCTCTGGAGATAAAGTGTGACTATGTCGTGGCCGATGTCACCGACTACGATGGGCTTAACACAGCTGTTGATCAAGTTCTTGGTAAGTATGGATCCATTGATGTGCTGATAAACAACGCCGGTATCTGGATGCAAGGGATACTCGAAGACGGGGATCCACAGCAGATCGAAGCCGTTATCAGAGTTAACACTCTGGGAACCATCTTTATTACCAAGCTGGTACTTCCGAGTATGAAGTTACACGGTGGTGGAAAAATTATTAACATTGTTTCTCAAGATGGACTTCGAGCCAAAAAAATGCGCTCTGTCTACTCGGCTTCCAAGTGGGCCATTACCGGCTTTACTAAATGTCTTCAGGAAGATCTTTCTGGCCAAGGTATCGGAGTTACCGGAGTCTATCCTGGACTTCTCCAGACCTCTCTTTTTGAAAAACAAGGCTTCTCTCGTGATCTAAAAGGTTCTCTAGACACTTCCAAAGTTGCCACTCTGATAGAATTTATTATAAACTTACCTACAGACACCTTATTGCCAGAGGTAACCATTAATAATATCAATAACCAAAACAACATGGACGACACCAATCCTTCCCAACCAGGCCTCAATATCAATCCAGACTTGATGACTCCCCCAGCCAGCACACCGACCACTCCGGATCCGGTTTCTACTCCTGTTACGTTCACTCCTCCCTCCGGAGTTATTGATATCACTCCAGGCGCGACCGAAACTCTTCCGGCCCCGGCTGTTCTGGATCTTACCTCTCCTCCCAAGATTGTCGCTCCTGGAATAACCCTTCCGGTAGATCAGGGAGTTATTGACATCACCCCGAGTGAGCAAACTCCTCCAGCTGTCGAAACTGTCTCCCCAACTCCTGCTTCAGAGGTTACTCCCTCTCCAGCTCCATCTACCACTCAGACAGAGGCTCCTCCCAGCCCCCTGGCCGAAGATCCCAGCTTGGTCGCCCTAGGCAAGTAGGCCATGGGCAAAGTTATCTGGACTACCCATTTGAAGGAACGAATTCGGCAGAGAGGTCTCAATCCCAATTGGGTCGATGATGCCGTTAGATTTCCGGATGAAGTACGATCTAGTACCACTACCCAGTCTCACCAGCACATCAAGGTAATTCATGGTTACAAAGTTGTCGCCGCCGTTAAGCGCCAAGGTCGTGACTGGATCATTACTTCGGCTTGGTGGAGTCCTGCCTACCGCTCTTCCATGGCCACCAAAGACCACCGTTTTTTTCTTGAAAAATGGATTGATTCTGGTCTTAGAGCCCTTGAAAAACTTTTTCCACTCCGGCCTTGATCTCTAGATACTCCTGGCAACGTAGTCTAGCAAAAATGCCTTCCCGAACTTCGTTCGGGCACTCGGTCAGCCAAGCCATACCCAGAAAAGTAGAGCCAATCACTATCATTGAAAAAAATGAAACTCCAATTACTCTGTATCTAAAATAAACATCATCAATCACGATCTCTCTCCAGCCTTGGACCAAGTTATAAAACCATTCCGAAAAAGCCACTAGAAAAATAATCGCTAAGGTCACCCCCACCACTACAGGCATCTGCATATCTCTCATGTTATCATAAGCCATGGGTTTATCTATGCCAAAAATATCTCTCTTAATCTTATTTGCTATTTTTCTGGGCGGCTGTCAGCTATCTGCGCCGGCCAACCCCGCCACCACTCTTCAGCTAGATAGTGCCAAAATCTCGATCATCACTCCGTCTCCAACTATTATCAATACCCCCACCACTATGTCTACTCCTTCTTCCGAAGTTACCCAAGCCATCGCCATCCTCAAGACCAGTTTAGGCGATATTACCATTGAGCTTTTTCCCCAATCAGCTCCCCAGACCGTGGCCAATTTTATTGGTTTGGCTCAAGGCACTATCGACTGGACTGACCCCCGGACCGATCAAAAAGTTTCCGGTCGCTCACTTTACAATGGCACCATCTTTCATCGGGTTATTGCCGACTTTATGATCCAAGGCGGAGATCCTCTAGGTATGGGCACCGGCGGGCCGGGATACCAATTTGCAGATGAGTTTGATCCATCACTAAACTTTGCTGAGCCATATATGCTAGCTATGGCCAACTCCGGCCCCAATACCAACGGCTCTCAATTTTTTATTACCGTTGTCCCCACTCCTTGGCTTAACAACAAGCACACTATTTTTGGTAAGGTTCTCAAGGGCCAAGAAGTGGTCGACGCTATCGTTACGGCTCCTACTTCAGCGGGGGATAAGCCGGTTACCGATATCAAAATTATCGGTATCGACATTCAGGGAAATAAATGAGATTTGTTGGCGGCCACGTTTCTATTGCCGGTGGCCTACACCACGCCATAGACAATACTCTGGCCATCAAAGGTAACTGTCTCCAGATCTTTGCCGGCTCTCCCAGACTATGGTCTCGGCATGCCTTTCCTGAAGACGAGGTAAAATTATTTTTAAACCAACAGCAAGCTCACCATCTTGGACCAGTTTTTATTCACGCTCTTTACTTGATCAATTTGGCTTCTATCAAGCCTGAGCTACTCGAGAAATCCATCAGCTCTTTGGTCATGGATCTTAGAAACGGCGCTCAAATTGACTCTTCCGGCGTCATTATTCACATCGGCTCTCACTTAGGTAACGGCTTTGATTCGGTCAAGGAACAGCTAGTCATCGTCATCCGGGAAATTTTATCCGAGACCCAAGACTGTGATCTGATTCTGGAAAATGCCGCCGGTCAAAATGGTAAGATTGGCTCTCTTTCTGAGCTTTCATACCTTCTCAAAAAGGTAAACAATCCTCGGCTAAAAGTTTGTCTCGATACAGCTCACTTATTTGCTGCCGGTATCGATTTGAGACAGGAAGAAGTGGTCAAAAACCTAGTTAAAGACTTAAAAGACCTCCATTTACTTAGTAAATTAGTCTGTCTTCATCTTAATGACAGCGGCTCTGACTTAGATTCTCATCGCGATCTTCATGCCGATCTTGGTAAGGGTAAAATTGGTCTTGAGGGCCTAAAAAATTTCGTCAACCAGCCCGCTCTCTATCATCTTCCTCTTATTCTTGAGACGCCTGGACTTAACAAGTCCGGTCCGGATGCCGCCAATATCTCTATAGCCAAAACTCTCTAGTTCTCTAGCTCCACCGGTCCGTCATGACGGATCTCCACGGCCACTCCTGGGAAAAAAGACATCGA
>Ga0172379_10008096_pt1 | contig 13377 bp, 11 predicted proteins | sample GrowelOW334metaG_FD_119756 | JGI IMG/M metagenome (GOLD analysis project Ga0172379, IMG submission 119756) | Groundwater microbial communities from an aquifer near a municipal landfill in Southern Ontario, Canada - Groundwater well OW334 metaG | ecosystem: Environmental > Aquatic > Deep... | reverse complement strand
CCCCTTTTGGTAGGTGATACCGTCGAATGCCTGGCGGACCTGTTCGACGGTTTCGACATGTTGCACGACGGGATGGGTGGTTGCCAATGCATCCTGATCCATGGCGCGCTCGCGACGGGAAATTTCGTCCAGCGCGGTATTCCATTCGGGATGGAGCTTTTCCGTGGTGCGGGTGGTCATCCACGAAGCGAATCCTTCATTGAGCCAGAGATCGTCCCACCAGCTCATGGTGACCAGGTTGCCGAACCACTGGTGGGAGATTTCATGCGCCGCGATCTGGAAGGAACGCTGCCGGTCGGATTGCGAGGAGATCGCCGGATCCAGCAGGATCGAATGTTCAAAGCTGAAAATCGCCCCCCAGTTTTCCATGGCGGCGAAGGACTGGCTGCGTCCCGGCGCGGCGACGTTGTCGAGCTTGGGCAAGGGATACTTTACGCCGAAGAAATCGTTGTACTCCTTGAGCACCGCCTTCGAGGATTCCAGGGCAAACGCCGCCTGGCCGAGCGATCCTTTCTTAGTGACCACGCCCAGTTCCACGCCGTCTTGTTCCACGGCGACGCGTTCGAATTCGCCCAGGCCGAAGAACAGCAGGTAGGTGGACATCTTTGGCGTAGGCGCAAAGCGAACCAGGGTGCGTCCGTCCGGCAGACCGGTCTGATGCGCCACCGGCATGTTGCCGATGGCCATCTGGCCGCTGGGTACGGCAACTTCCAGCGTGAATGTGGCCTTGAACGCCGGTTCGTCCCAGGAGGGGATCATGCGCCGCGCATCCGAGTCCTCGAATTTGGTGTACAGCGCACGCTTCGCGCCCTCGGCGGTGGGATAGTCGATCGCGAACAGACCCGCGGCCTGGGTGCCTATCTTGCCGCTGTAGTCGAGCGCCAGGCGATAACGCCCCCTGGCGAGTACATGATCGAAACCGAAGGTGGCGGTCTGCCGGTTCTCGTCGATCTCGGTCGTGGCTGCGTCCCAGCTCCTCCGGTCAGAGGTGAGGTGCGCTTTGCTGAAAGCCAGGCCCAGCGCATTCACGGTGATAGTACGGGTCGGCTGGAGAACCTCGATGGTAATCCCCGCCTTACCGCCAAAGCGCATGGCGCTTGCATCCGGAACTATCGTCAGATCGTAGTGGAGCGGGCGTACGCCTCGGGGGAGCTGGGTCGTGGGAAGCTCAACGGGCGGCATGGCGGTCTTGCCGGCATGCGCCGGAACGGCACAAGTACCGGCCAGGACCGTGGCGGCAATCAGGAACATCAGGGGGCTGCGCACGGGTGAGTTCATGGAAGAGGAGGGGAAGGCCGGCCAATCTAAAGAGATTCATTTGCGCTGTCAATGCGATGCGGATGACTCGGGATTGGCGTTGACAAAACGAACGATCGTGCTATAGTCAATTCATGGGCAAAGGTGAACAGACACGTCAGGCGATACTCGGGCAGGCACTGGCATTGGCTAGCGAGAGCGGCTTGTCCGGTCTCAGCATCGGTCTGCTGGCGGAACGCAGCGGGCTGTCGAAGAGCGGTCTTTTCGCGCACTTCGGCTCGAAGGAAGAGTTGCAGTTGGCGGTGATCCGCGAGGCGCAGGAGCGTTTTGCCGAGGTGGTGGTGCGTCCTGCCCTGAAAGAACGGCGCGGCCTGGCGCGCTTGCGGGCGATGTTGCGCAACGGCATCGGCTGGACGCAGAAGGCAGGTCTGCCGGGCGGCTGCCCGCTGATGTCGGCGGCCTTGGAGTTCGACGACCAGCCTGGTGTGGTGAGGGATGCCGTGGAATTGTCGCAGCGCGAATGGCGGCGCACCCTGGCCCAGGCCATACGGATTGCCATGGATGTGGGCGAATTGGGGACGGATACCGATCCCGAACAACTGGCTTTTGAAATCGTCGGCATCGACCTGGTGGCGCTAACCTGGCAGCGCCTGTTTCGCGATGTCGACACCGAACAGCGTGCCATGCGGGCGTTCGATCGCCTGGTGCGCGATTCTTCATCTATCTCGTCCGAGAAGGAGTAACAACATGGAATTACGCCTGCCCGCTCCGCTTTCTCAGCCAAAAATAAGCACGATCGTTCGTACCATTGATCTGGCGCTCAATCTGGCCCTGCATCGCTGGACATTTCGCCTCTTGGCGCTCCTTGCGCCTGGACTGGCCGTGACCCGAGCGCGGCGCTTGTTCCTGACGCCCCCGCGCCATCCCTTCACCAATGCCGAGTTGTCGGCCCTGGAGGAGGCGACGCTGGTGACGGTGCCTTTGCTGACCGGCAAGCTCGTCGCCTGGCGCTGGGGGCCGCGCGCCGCGCCGCTGGTGCTGCTGGCGCACGGCTGGGGCGGGCGGGGCGCGCAACTGCGCGCCTTTGTGGCGCCGCTATTGGCGCGCGGCTTTGCCGTGATGACCTACGACGCGCCCGGACATGGCATGACCGGCGGCCGAGTATCGTCGCTGGTGCATATGGTGCAGGCGATGGAAGCGGTGGTGGCGAAGGCTGGCCCGGTCGCGGCGGTCATCGGACATTCTCTGGGCGGTGCGGCGGCGGCGCGCATGCTGATCCGTGGCGCCGAGGTGCAGGCAGCGGTGTTGGTCGCGCCGCCCGCCAGCCTGTCCGGGCATTCCCGAGGCTTCGCCGCAATGCTGGGTCTCGCCGAGCCGCTGCGCTACCAGATGCAACGCCAGATCGAACGGCATTTCGGCGTCCCGTGGACCGAGTTCGAGGCTGACGCCGCGCTGCCGCTGCATCCCTGCCCGCTATTGGTGGTGCATGACGCCGACGACCGGGAGAACGCCTTTCAGGACGGTCAGCGTTATGCTCGTCATTGGCCCGGCGCCAGCTTGCTGCGCACCGAAGGCCTGGGCCATCGCCGCATCCTGCGCGATGAGCTGACGATCGCGCGCATTGCCGACTTTATCGCGGCCAGGACCCAGCCATGAGCCGGCGCCACATGGCGTTTTGCGCTAGCGCGGCGCCTTGGATCCGCCCGGCAATTGCCCAGGATCGGCCGCTGGTGGCGCGTTTCCTCAACGAGTTGAGTACGCAAAGCCATTATCAGCGGCACTTCGAACACGGCACGCAGCCGGATGAAGAACTGCTGCGGCGACTCGATGCGGCGGATTTCAAGGAATGCCGGCAACTCATCGCCGTGTGCGGCCAGAGTGACCGCGGGACAGTCGTCGCACACGCCGAGTGCGTGCGCGTGAACTCCGCCACGGAGATTGCCATCGTCGTAGCGGACGGGTGGCAGGGGCAGGGACTGGGTACCCGCCTGATGGACCAACTTGAGGAATGGGCGCAGGGCTGGGATTTGGCGCGGATCTACGGCGACGTCATGGCGACCAACCAGGCCATGCTGGCGTTGGCGCGGCGGTGCGGCTACAAGATCCGCCGCGGTCCCGATGCAAGAGTGCTGGTCATCGACAAGGACCTGGCAGTTCAGTATTACGCGCCGGGAGCAATGCGTCAGGAACGCGCATACAACGGAAGCGCCGTCCCCGCTTGACTGCGCGGGGCCGGCGGCGAGTCCTGGAAGACTATCCGGGCAACTTCTTCCCCGGCAACTGGCAGCCCTTGCGCGCCCGGTGCAGCAAGTATTTTTCCATGTCGGCGGGCGACAGGTTGAGTTGCGACAGCTTGCCGCGCTCCCGCACCGGCAACGACAGTTTTCGCCCATCGCAATAGCCGAGGGCAGCGAGGGTGCATTTGTCGTCGAGGGTCATGACGATCACGCCCCGGCCCTTGGCCAGGGTCTTCATTTCCGCCGCGTCGAACACCAGCAGGCGGCCGTTGCTGGAGGCGGCGAATATATGCGTGCCGCTCACCGCGACCGGCGCCAGCAGCGTTTCACCCGGTTCCAGGGTCATGAAAGCCTTGCCGGCCTTGTTGCGGCCCACCAGGTCGCAGACCGCCGCGATGAAGCCGTAGCCGCCGGAATTGGCGAACAGGTACCGTGTTTCCGGCGCGGCCGAGAGGGCCTGCACCACCTTGCCGCCGTCCTGCAATTCGATCAGGGTGGTCAAGGGTACGCCGTCACCTTTGCCGCCCGGAATTGCCGCCACCGGCAGGGTGTAGGCGCGGCCGTTGCTGTCCAGCAGCAGCAAAGGCCAGGTGGTGCGCGTCTCGAAGATGGCGAAGGCCGCATCCCCAGTCTTGTAGGCGATACTCTCGGCGGCGATGCCGTGGCCCTGGCGCGAACGCAGCCAGCCGGCCTTGGAAAGGATGACGGTGACCGGTTCGTCAGGCACGTTGATCTTCAGTTCGCTGCGGCCGCTGGGCGTCGCCGCGACGGCTTCGATCAGCGTGCGGCGGGCGTCGCCGTGCTTCTTGGCGTCCGCTTCGATTTCCTTGACGATGGCGCGGGTCATGGCGCTGCGGCTGTCGAGCAGGGTTTGCAGCGCTTTGCGCTCGTTGCGCAACTCGGTCAGCTCTTTTTCGATCTTGATGCCCTCCAGCCGCGCCAGTTGCCGCAGGCGGATTTCCAGGATATCGTCGGCCTGGATTTCGGACAGGCCGAAAGCCGCCATCAGGCTGGGTTTGGGCTCGTCGGATTCGCGGATGACCCGGATGACTTCCTCGATGCGCAGGAAGGCGATCATGCGGCCGTCGCAGACATGGATGCGCCGGTCGACTTCATCGAGCCGGTAGCGGCTGCGCCGCTCCACTGTGAGGGTGCGGAAATCCGTCCACTCGCCGATGATTTGGCGCAGGTTCTTCTGCTGTGGGTTGCCGTCGCGGCCGATCATGGTCATGTTGATCGACGCCGAGGTTTCCAGCGAGGTGTTGGCCAGCAGCACGGCCATGAAGGCCGCGGGGTCCAGGCGTGAGGACTTGGGTTCCAGCACCAGCCGCACGGCTTCCTGGTCGCTCGACTCATCGCGCGCCAGGTCGAGCACGGCGAGGACGGCCGCCTTGAGATTCTTCTGTTCCTGGCTGATGTCCTTCTTGCCGGCGCGCGGCTGCGGATTGGTGACGGACTCGATTTCGGCCATCACCTGAGCCACGGAAATTCCGTGCGGTAGTTCCGTGACGACGATGCGCCATTGGGCGCGGGCGAGATCCTCGCGCCGCCAGCGGGCGCGCAGGCGCAGGCTGCCGCGCCCGGTCTCGTAGGCGTCGCGGATGACGTTGGGCGGCGAAATGATTTGTCCGCCGCCCGGATAGTCCGGTCCCTTGATGTGCTCCAACAGGTCGCTCACGCTGGCCGCCGGATAACGGATCAGGTGGATCGCCGCCTCGGCAACTTCCGTCAGGTTGTGCGGCGGGATCTCGGTGGCCATGCCGACGGCGATGCCGGACGCGCCGTTCAGCAGCGCGAAGGGCAGGCGGGCGGGCAACAGCGCCGGTTCCTTGAAACTGCCGTCGTAATTCGGCCGGAAGTCGACCGTGCCCCGGTCGATTTCGGAGAGCAGCAGGTCGGCGATGGGCGTCAGGCGAATTTCCGTATAGCGCATGGCGGCCGCGCCGTCGCCGTCGCGCGAGCCGAAGTTGCCTTGGCCGTCGGCCAGCGGATAGCGCAGGCTGAAGTCCTGGGCGATGCGCACCATGGCGTCGTAGACCGAGCTGTCGCCATGCGGGTGCAGCTTGCCCAGCACGTCGCCCACCACCCGGGCGGACTTGACGTGTTTGGCGCCGGCGCGCAATCCCATTTCATGCATGGCATAGAGGATGCGGCGCTGCACCGGCTTCTGGCCATCTTCGACCTGGGGCAGGGCGCGGCTCTTGACGACCGACATGGCGTAGGCGAGGTAGGCTCGCTCGGCGAACAGATCCAGTGGCAGGGCATCGTCGGGCAGCGCCGCCGGCGCAAGGGGTGGCGTGGGAGGCACCAGCGACGGCAGTTGTGGCGACGATTCCTCCTCGTCGAACAGATCCGGCGTTTCATTCATAGATCGGCCTCCACGTTACTGCCTTTCTGTTCCATCCAGACCCGCCGCCCGCCGGATTCGCCCTTGGCCATCAACAGGGTAAACATCTCCCGGGTTTCCTGTTCCGCACCGGGGCGCATGGCGACGCGCAACATCCGGCGTGTGGCCGGGTCCATGGAAGTTTCGCGCAACTGCTGCGGATTCATTTCCCCCAGACCCTTGAAGCGGCCGATCTCAATGTGGTCGGGACGCACTTTCTCCTTGGCGAGGCGCTCGCGGATGGCCTCCAGTTCGCCTTCGTCGAGCGCATACAGGCGCCGCGCCGGCTTGCCCTTTCCTTGCGCCGAGACGTCGACGCGGTACAGCGGCGGCTGGGCGATCCAGATATGTCCCTGGGCGATCAGCTTCGGGAAATGCCGGTAGAACAGCGTCAGCAGCAGGGTCTGGATGTGGCTGCCGTCGACATCGGCGTCCGCCATGATGATGGTCTTGCCGTAGCGCAGATTGTTGAGGACCGAATCGGGCGCGTCCGGCGCGTGCGGCTCGACGCCGAGCGCCACGGCGATATCGTGGATCTCGCGGTTGGCGTACAACTGGCCGGCGTCGATCTCGTAGGCGTTCTGCACCTTGCCGCGCAAGGGCAGGATTGCCTGGGTCTCGCGGTCGCGCCCCTGTTTGGCCGAGCCGCCGGCGCTGTCGCCTTCGACCAGGAAGACTTCGTTCACCGCAATGTCCTCGGACTCGCAGTCGGATAGCTTGCCGGGCAGCACCGCCACCCCGGAGGACTTGCGTTTCTCGACTTTCTGCGCGGATTTCTGGCGCGACAAGGCTTGGCGGATGGCCAGTTCGGCGATCAGCTTGCCGTGTTCGACGTGGCCGTTGAGCCAGCTTTCCAGCAGGTCGCGGACGATGCCGGCGACCAGCTTGACCGCCTCGCGGCTGTTCAGTTTTTCCTTGATCTGTCCCTGGAACTGGGGATCCAGCAGGCGCACCGAGAGGATATAGGCCATCTTGCCGCAGACATCTTCCTGCTGCATCTTCACCCCGCGCGGCAGCAGCGCATGATGTTCGACGAAGGACTTGACCGCTTCGAACACGCCGGCGCGCAGGCCGGAATCGTGGGTGCCGCCGAGCGGTGTCGGAATCAGGTTGACATAGGATTCGCTGGGCACCGACTCCGGATACCAGCCCAGCGCCCAGGCCGCGCCTTCGCCGATGGCATAATCGCCGTCCTCCGTCGCGTATCGTTCCCCGGCAAACACCGGCGCGATCGGCTCGTTGTCGCCGGCCAGGTCGGCCAGGTAGCCGCGTATGCCATCAGGGTAGTTCCAGGATTGGCTGGTGATGCTTCCATCGGCTTGTTCGATGGCCAGGCTCACCGACACTCCGGGTAGCAACACTGCTTTGGAGCGCATCACTCTTTCGAGTGAAGCCAGATTGAATTTCGGCGAGTCGAAGTACTTTGCATCCGGCCAGATCCTGACGCGGGTTCCCGTCTGTTTCTTGCATTCGCCGGCAATGGTGATTTCCGACACGTTTTCACCGCCCTTGCTGAAGGAGACTTCGTGGATTTTTCCGTCGCGGCGCACTTCCACGTCGATGCGCAGGGACAGCGCATTGGTGACTGCCACGCCGACGCCATGCAGGCCGCCCGAAAATGCGTAGGCGCTGTTGCCTTCGCGCTTGTCGAACTTCCCGCCGGCATGCAGGCGGTTGAAGGCCAACACCACCACGGGGATTCGCTCGTCGGGGTGCAGGCCGATCGGGATGCCGCGCCCGTCGTCGGTGACCGATGCCGAGCCGTCCTGGTGCAGCAGCACGTGGATATTCCGGGCAAAACCGGCGAGCGCTTCGTCCGCCGAATTGTCGATCACCTCCTGGAGGATGTGGGTCGGCGACGAGGTATCGGTGTACATGCCGGGACGTTCGCGTACCGGTTCCAGTCCTTTGAGGACTCGGAATGAGGATTCGTCGTAAGCCTGTTTTGCCATTACCGGTTACCTAACTCGTACAATGCATGGATGAAACCGCTGGATGCCGCCCCTTATGCGTCGCTGACGCCCGATTGCGTGTTGAACGCGATGGACAGTCTGGGCAGGGCCCCCGGAGAGTTGGGGGGCGGGGAATATCGTGCCGACGGCCGTCTGCTGGCCTTGAACAGTTACGAAAACCGCGTCTATCAGATCGGCATGGAAGAGGGGCCGATGCTGGTGGCGAAATTCTATCGTCCCGGTCGCTGGTCGGACGCCGCCATACTTGAGGAGCATAGCTTCGTCCAGGAACTGGCGACCCAGGAGTTGCCGGTGGTGGCGCCGCTGGTGATCTCCGGCAGAACGCTGCATAGCTTTGCCGGCCATCGTTTTGCGGTGTTTCCGCAGCGCGGCGGCCGCGCGCCCGAGCTTGAGGACAGCGCCACGCTGGAATGGATGGGGCGCTTCATCGGACGCATCCATGCGGTCGGCGCGCTGCGGCGCTATACCGAGCGTCCGGCGCTGAACATCCTCAGCTTCGGCGAAGAGCCGCGCGATTATCTGCTGGAGCACGGCTTCATTCCCGACGATCTGCTGGATGCCTGGGAGAGCGTCATGTCCATGGCGCTGGACGGGGTCGACCGATGTTTCGAGCGCGCAGGCAGGGTGGATCGCTTGCGTCTGCACGGCGATTGTCATGCCGGCAATGTGCTGTGGACCGACAGCGGATCCGAGCGCGGCCCGCATTTCGTCGATTTCGACGACAGCCGCATGGGACCGGCCATACAGGACCTGTGGATGCTGCTTTCGGGCGACCGGGAAGACATGTCGCGGCAGTTGGCCGACGTGCTCAGGGGCTATCGGCGCTTTTACGATTTCGAGCCGCGCCAACTGCATCTGGTCGAGGCGCTGCGCACCCTGCGCCTGATTCACTATGCTGCATGGCTGGCACGGCGCTGGGACGATCCGGCGTTTCCGCATGCTTTTCCCTGGTTCAATACCCAACGCTATTGGCAGGATCGCATACTCGAACTGCGTGAACAGATCGCGCTGATGGACGAAGACCCGCTACCGTTCATGCCTTGAGCTTTTCGGTCAGGTGCGGTCCGATGATATGCAGGAGCTGGGAAAAGATCTTCGGATTGCCGCTGAGCATGTTGCCGCTGGCGAGATAGTTTGGTTCGCCGGTCAAGTCGCCGACCAGGCCACCGGCCTCGGTGATCAACAGCGCGCCAGCTGCCATGTCCCAAGGGCTCAAGCCGAATTCCCAAAATCCGTCGAGCCTGCCCGCGGCCACCCAGGCCAGGTCCAGCGTCGCCGCGCCCGGCCGGCGCATGCCGGCGGTCTTCTGGCTCAGTTCGCGGAATATGGCGAGGTAGGCGTCGATGTGGTCGAAGCTGCGATACGGGAAACCCGTGCCGATCAGCGCCTCGTCGAGTTTGCCGCGCTTGGATACCCGCAGGCGCTTGTCGTTGAGATAGGCGCCCGATCCCTTGCTGGCGGTGAACAGCTCGTTGCGGGTCGTGTCGTAGACTACGGCATGGGTCAGGACGCCCTTGTGGGCCAAGGCGATCGACACCGCATACTGGGGCACGCCGTGGATGAAGTTGGTGGTGCCGTCGAGCGGATCGATGATCCATTGGAACTCCGAGCCCGTCTCCCCTGAGCTGCCTGACTCTTCTGCTAGAATCGCATGGGTCGGATAGGTCTCGCGCAGTATTTCGATGATGGCGCTTTCGGCCAGTTTGTCCACTTCGGTGACGTAATCGCTTTGCTGCTTGGCGCTGACTTTCAGCTGGCTGATGTCCAGACTGGCGCGGTTGATGACCTGACCGGCGCGGCGCGCGGCCTTGACGGCGGTGATAAGCATGGGATGCATGGGGCGGTTCCGGTAGTGATCTGCCGTGGGCCGACGGGTTCGATGGAGCGGCTGATCGGATCGACCCTCATCGGCAAAATGGAATTCTAATATGAACAGCACTTTGCCGCTTGACCCGCTTGAACGAGTGCGCATCGTCCTTTCCCATCCCAGCCATCCCGGCAACATTGGCGCGGCGGCGCGAGCCATGAAGACCATGGGGCTGTCGCGACTCACCCTGGTGGCACCCAAACATTTTCCTCACCCCGAGGCCGAAGCACGCGCTTCGGGCGCCGCCGATGTGCTGGCGCAGGCGGTCGTCTGCGCCACGCTGGCCGAGGCACTGACCGGCACGGTCCTGGCTGCGGGCATGAGCGCTCGCCGCCGCGACCTGGCGGCGCCATTCCGCTGGGCGCGCGAAGGCGCCGCAGAATTGCTGGCGGGAACGCGGTTGCAGACGCATGACGTGGCCCTGGTTTTCGGGACCGAAGCTGCGGGCCTTTCCAATGATGAACTGGATTTGTGCCACTTTCCAGTGATGATTCCGGCCAATCCGGAATACTCGTCCCTCAACCTCGGTTCGGCGGTGCAGTTGATGTGCTATGAGTTGCGCCTGGCGGCGGCTTCGCCCGGGATCCCGCCCAGCAGTCAAGCGGAATTGGCGACGAGCGAGGAAATCGAGGGTTTCCATGAGCACCTGGAACGTGTTGCCAGCGCCAGCGGTTTTCTCGATCCGACCCAACCCAAGCGCCTGATGCAGCGTATGCGGCGCCTGTTCGGCAGGGTGCGGTTGGAGCACGATGAAGTCAGCATCCTGCGCGGCCTGCTGACAACAGTCGAAAGACCGAAGATTCGCCGCAGCGGAAGTCCACTGGCGGGACGCAAGAAAAGTTGACCAAAGCCTGAGTGAATTTTATATTTCAGAAAATCCTTATGAAGCTCGCTCATGTTTAGCCGTTTGCGTGAAGACATCGCCTGCGTTTTTGAACGCGATCCTGCCGCCCGTTCGGCCTGGGAGGTCATGACCTGCTATCCGGGTCTGCATGCCTTGCAGGTTCACCGCCTGTCCCACTGGCTCTGGGGGGCCGGCTTGCATTGGCTGGCGCGTTGGTTATCGCATTGCGGCCGCTGGTTGACCGGCATAGAGATTCACCCCGGCGCCACCATCGGCCGTCGCGTCTTCATAGACCACGGCATGGGGGTGGTCATCGGGGAAACGGCGGAAATCAAGGATGAGTGCACCTTGTACCATGGCGTTACCCTGGGCGGAACTTCCTGGAACAAGGGCAAGCGGCACCCGACCCTGGAGCGCGGCGTGGTGATCGGTGCCGGTGCCAAGGTGCTGGGTCCGTTGACGGTCGGCGAGGGCGCCCGAGTCGGTTCCAATGCCGTGGTGGTACGCGACGTTCCGCCGGGCGCCACGGCGGTCGGCATCCCGGCCCGGATCATTGAATCCGAACGCGACCAGGCGCGCGAGGAAAAAGCCGAAAAAATGGGCTTCTCGGCCTATGCGGTGACGCGCACCGAGGACGATCCGCTGGCCAAAGCCATTCACGGCCTGCTCGATCATGCCGTCGATACGGATAAGCGCATCGAGCTTTTGCTGCGCCGGCTGGAACAATCCGGTGTGGCGCTTGACGGCGATGACGACGGAATTTCCATGGCGGACAAGTTCGACCCGAATTACTTGAGTAAAATAGTTGACTGAAATCATCGGGAATTGTATATTTCTGGCAGTCGGATATTGGATTCGATGACAACCCGGACGAAACGAGGCTAACCATGAAATTGACAACCAAGGGCCGTTTTGCAGTGACCGCAATGATCGATCTGGCGCTGCGCCAGGATGGCGGACCGGTGGCGCTGGCCAGCATCAGCGAACGCCAGAAGATTTCCTTGTCGTATCTGGAGCAGTTGTTCGGCAAGCTGCGCCGGCATGAACTGGTGAGCAGCGTTCGCGGACCGGGAGGCGGGTATTGCCTGGCCAAGCCGCTCGCCGATGTTTCCGTGGCCGACATCATCCGGGCCGTGGATGAACCGCTCGATGCCACCAAGTGCGGCGGCATGGCAAATTGCAAGGATGAGTTGCCGTGCATGACGCATCAACTGTGGAGCAATCTCACCACGCGCATGCTGGACTACCTGAGTTCCGTGAATCTGGCGGAACTGGTCGATCAGCAGCGCGACCGGCCCGATGTCAAGGCGCTCCAAGCCGACGTGGTGCTGCCGGCGCCCACCCGTCGCCCGCGTCGCACCATTTCGGTGGCGACGGCCTGATGCCACAATGAGTTTTTGATCCCGATTCGCATTCCTGTGGCCGCCCCTGTCTATTTCGACCATAACGCCAGCACGCCCGTCGATGCGCGCGTGTTCGAGGCCATGCTGCCCTATTTGCGCGGCGAAGCCGGCTTCGGCAATGCCTCCAGCCGCCATGACTACGGCCGAGAGGCGCGCAAGGCGATCGACGAGGCGCGACAGCTGGTCGCCGCCGCGGTGGGCGCCCATCCGACCGAAGTGGTGTTCACCAGCGGCGGCAGCGAGTCGAACAACCTGTTCATCAAAGGCGCGGCGGCCAGCATCAAGCCGGGGGCGACCGCTCCCGTGATCGCCATATCCGCGATCGAGCATCCCTGTGTCCGCGAGGCCGCCAGGGACTTGATGCGGACCGGATGGAAACTTCGCGAGATCGCCGTCGATGACCAGGGACGTATCGACGCCAGCGACTACGCCGAGGCGCACGCGTTGCGACCGCGGCTGCTATCGGTGATGCTGGCGAACAACGAGACCGGTGCGATCATGGATATCGCGGCGCTGGCGCAGCAGGCGCGCGCCAATGGCGGCTGGTTCCATACCGACGCGGTCCAGGCTCTGGGGAAGATGCAAGTGAATTTTCGCGAACTGAATGCCGCCGGCGTCCATGCCATGACTGTCTCGGCACACAAGATACATGGGCCCAAAGGCGCCGGCGCGCTGGTGCTGGACAAGCGTATCGAACTGCGCCCGCTGATCTCAGGCGGTGGGCAGGAACGCGGGTTGCGCTCGGGTAGCGAAAATGTCGCCGCCATCGTCGGCTTTGGCCGTGCCTGCGAACTGGTCGCGGAGCGGCTGAAACAGGATGGTCCGCGACTCATCGCGATGAGGAATGAACTCGAACGCGGGCTGGTTCAAATGGGCGCAAGCGTATTCGCCCATGGCGCCGAACGACTGCCGAATACCGTGTACTTCGCGCTGCCCGGGATGGACGGCGAAACCCTGGTGGGCAAGCTGGACCGGGCCGGCTACGCGGTGGCCAGCGGCGCTGCTTGTTCCAGCATCAATCCAGAGCCGTCACATGTATTGCAGGCGATGGGCGTGGCCCCGGAGTTCGCCCGTGGGGCCGTCCGCGTCAGCCTCGGCGGCGCCAACACTATGGCGCAGATCGCCGATTTTCTCGCGGTCCTCGGCGACACCGTTTTCAAACTACGGCGCCTGAGCGCGCTGGCCGGCTAAATTGGAGCACAATGAGACGATGAAATTTCCCATATACCTCGATTACTCCGCGACAACCCCGGTCGACCCCAGAGTTGCGGACAAGATGATCCCCTACCTGACCGAAAAATTCGGCAACCCCGCCAGCCGCTCCCATGCCTATGGCTGGGAAGCCGAAGCGGCGGTGGAGTTGGCGCGCGAACAGGTCGCCGCGCTGGTGAACGCCGACCCGAAGGAAAT
>Ga0172379_10008095_pt1 | contig 13378 bp, 13 predicted proteins | sample GrowelOW334metaG_FD_119756 | JGI IMG/M metagenome (GOLD analysis project Ga0172379, IMG submission 119756) | Groundwater microbial communities from an aquifer near a municipal landfill in Southern Ontario, Canada - Groundwater well OW334 metaG | ecosystem: Environmental > Aquatic > Deep... | reverse complement strand
GCGCGGTTAAACCGCCGATAGAAAAAAACAAACAGGACTCTCGCGCGCGCATTCTATGGTTTGTGCGCATAGAGAACGACGGAGTCATTTCCCGCGTAAAGGTAAAGCGCACGTTCACCGTCACCGATACTCCGCTGGTCGACGTGTTATCAGCGCTTATGACCGGACCGGAAAGCGATGAACAGAAAAAAGGCTATTCATCGCTCATCCCTTCCGGCTCAAAACTCTTATCGGCAACCGTCCGCGGTTCCACCGCTTACCTGAGTTTCAACGAGGCCTTCCAATTCAATTCGTTCGGCATTGAGGGTTATGCCGCCCAGCTGCGGCAAATCGTGTGGACCGCGACAGAATTCGAGTCGGTCAAGGACGTTCAGATTCTGATAGAAGGCCGCCGCCTTGATTACCTCGGCGCCGAAGGTATTTTCGTTGGAAGCCCTCTAAATAGGGAATCGTTGTAGGCGTCTTTCACTATTACTCGACTAAAGCGATTTTTCGGGTAAACCCTTCTATGGCTACAGCCTTCCGCGTTTCACCATCAAAACTTATGACCGCGCCGCTCACGGCGACTTCCCCCGTCGCGCATTCCATGCGATACGGAATTTGCGTCCTCGAGCGGTCCATGCAAATTTTAGCATCCATGCCGATAATACCGTCGACAACCCCCGTCATTCCCAGATCACTAATGTACGCGCTACCCTTCGGCAACAGCCGCGCGTCCGCCGTGCGCACGTGCGTGTGGGTACCGGCAATCGCCCCCGCAACACCGTCCAGATGAAAGCCGAAAGCTTCTTTTTCCCTCGTCGTTTCCGCGTGAAAATCGACTAACACGATTGCGCCGCGTTCCGCCAAATCTTTGACAAGGGCCTCCGCACAAAGGAAGGGACAATCGATAGGCGTCATTTCCTGCCGCCCCTGCACATTGACGACGCCCCACTTAATGCCGTCTTTTTCGTAAAAGCCCGAGCCATGGCCACTGACCCCAGCGGGATAGTTGGCAGGGCGCAAAACACGCGTTTCGGCGTCCAGAGTCGGCCACACTTCTCGCTTTTCCCACACATGGTTGCCGGAAGTCACCACGTCGGCACCGGCGGCAAGGATGCGCGCAAGCGTTTCCGCCGTCAAGCCGAAACCAGCTGCCGCGTTTTCCCCGTTCACCACGATGAAAACCGCACCGGTCTCCTCGGCGAGCTGCCGCAGGTCGGTTTCCAAAGCTTTCAAGCCCGGTTCCCCGACGACGTCCCCGATCATCAGCGCCTTTACGACGGCCATCGTTTTCCCTCCAAGGATTGCGCCCATTTCCCGATTGGGGGCCCGTCAGGGAAAAATCAGACCTCCCTGGTCCTCGACCCCATGGGTCTGCGGGAAGCGCTCGGTCCGATTTTTCCCTGACACCCCCACAAAAGCAAAAAAGGCATTCATCCCCGTTTTACTATGGGAGCTAGGCCCCTTCGATTTTCAAGCTTTCTTTTATAGGTGCGCAGACACTGTTTTTCTGCGATTAAAAAAAGGGCGCGGCCGAATCGGCTGCGCCCCTCGATTTAATTTTCCGCGCACCGCGCTGGTAAGCGCGCTTGCTAGCGAGCGTACTCCACGATACGCGTCTCACGAATGATAGTCACCTTGATACGCCCAGGATAGCGCATATCGGTTTCAATCTTCTTCGCGATCTGCTTCGCCAGATCTTTCGACCCTTCGTCGCTCACAGACTCATTGTTAACGAGAATGCGGAGCTCACGTCCGGCTTGGATGGCATACGCCTTATCCACGCCCGAGAAACTTTCGGCGATGGTCTCCAGGTTCTCCAGACGCTTGATATAGTTATCAAGCGTCTCTCGCCGAGCGCCGGGCCGCGCCGCGGAGATCGCATCGGCGATCTGAACGATGACGGATTCCAGACACGAGGGCTCCACATCGTTGTGGTGACTCCCGATGGCGTTGATGATCCGGGGATCCTCGCCCATTTTGCGCGCCATTTCCATACCAATTTCAGCGTGGTTAAGATCGGAATCCGACTCCACGCCTTTGCCGATATCGTGCAGGAGCGCGCCGCGTTTGGCGATCTCCCGATTGGCGCCCACCTCCGCCGCGAGCATGCCCGCGATGACGGCGACTTCTTTGGAGTGGGCCAACACATTCTGACCGTAACTCGTCCGGAAGTACAAGCGGCCGAGAGTTTTGATCGCGTCCTGCCCCATATTGTGCAATCCGAGATCGAACAAAACCTTCTCGCCTTCTTCAAAGATCTTCTGCGAAATCTCGCGAGTAACCTTCTGAACAACTTCTTCAATACGCGCCGGGTGAATCCGGCCATCGGTGATGAGCCGTTCCAACGAAACCTTGGCGATTTCCCGCCTGACCGGATCAAAGCACGAAATGACCACCGCTTCCGGTGTATCGTCAATGATGACGTCCACGCCGGTGAGCGTTTCCAAGGTACGGATGTTTCGTCCCTCGCGGCCGATGATACGACCCTTCATCTCGTCGTTGGGAAGCGTCACCGTCGTGACGGTCACTTCACTCGTCACTTCCGTGGCAAGCCGCTGCACCGTCGTTACCAGAATATCCCGCGCCTTCTTTTCGGCCGACAGGTTCGCTTCCTGCTCAATCTTGTTCAAGAGCGCTTGCGCGTCGTGCTTAGCCTCATTTTCCAGACTCTGGATGATAAGGGCTTTAGCTTCTTCGACACTCAAACCGGAAATCCGCTCAAGTTCCGAGCGATATCGCTCTTCCTCGTGCTCCAACGCATTTTCACGATCGCCCAGCACCTTGTCACGCTCGACGAACTTCTCTTCCTGTTGCTCAAGCTGAGCGGTCTTTTTATCGATCGCTTCTTCTTTCTGCTGCACGCGCCTTTCATAACGCTGCAGTTCACCTCTGCGTTCCCGAATTTCCCTTTCTTGCTGTGTCCTTTCCCGAATTACATTGTCTTTCGCTTCGAGAAGGATCTCCTTCTTCTTGGCCTCAGCTTCTTTTATCGCATCTTGTTTGATGCGCTCGGCCCGCTGCTCTGAGGCCGAGAGTTGGAATCTGGCGTACAGCCATCGAATGAACCAGCCTAAGGTCAATCCGGCGAGAGGGAGGATGATATATAGTCCCATGGGACCCTCCTACCTAACTAGCCGTATTGACTGATTATATCAATGGGGGAACAATTGTCAAGCAAATCATTGATTCGGAATCACATACGGAATTCCGAACCGAGGTAGACCCGGCGTGCCATTTCGTCGTTTAGGATCGCGTCACGGTCGCCGGCGGCGACAATGGAGCCCTCATTTATGATGTAGGAGTGCGTGGTTATATCCAAGGTGTCCCGGACATTGTGGTCCGTGATGAGTACGCCGATCTTCTGTTCGGAAAGCCTTCGCACGATGTTCTTGATCTCATACACGGCAATAGGGTCTATACCCGCGAAGGGTTCGTCCAGGAGCAGGAATTTTGGTTCAATGGCTAAAGCGCGGGCAATTTCAGTACGGCGCCTTTCGCCTCCGGAAAGGGTAAACCCCTGCTGCTTTCGTATGTGTTCAACGCCGAATTCCTCAAGCAACTCTTCAAGTTTGGCTTTCTTCTCCGCTTTTGAGATATCCCGCCTGGATTCGAGGATTGCCCAGACGTTCTGCTCGACCGTCAATTTTCGGAATATTGAAGCTTCCTGCGGCAGGTATGAAATACCTGCCCGGGCGCGCTTGTACATGGGCTGTTGCGTGATGTCCATGCCGTTCAGCACGACCGTACCGGCTGTCGGACGATGGAAACCGACGACCATATAAAACACAGTGGTCTTACCCGCGCCGTTCGGTCCCAAGAGGCCGACTATTTCACCGTTGCGCATGGAGAAGCTGACGCCGCGGACTACTTCCTTTCTTCCGAAACGCTTGCGTAAGCCTTCTACGGAAAGGACGTGGGCGTCGTCACTGATCACTCTTTTTCTCCTTAATCGATCCCGAAACCGATCCTTCCATGAAGATATCGTCGGTGTCCAAGTCGACGCGCATCCGATCCGCTCGAAACTCATCACCTTTTTTAAAGACTACCGGCGTTCCGGCAAGTTCCAGCTTTTTCTCATCGCGCCGGTACAAAGCCCACTCAGATCGACAGATGAGTTCGTCCTTGAAAAGCCGCACCCCGATCTGAAGCACGGTCGTACCGTTCGTATCGTTATATTCGATGAATCGGGCCTTGGCGATGACCCCGTTTTTTTTATCTTCCAAAGCCGAATCGCCCTCAAGCCGGGCGATTTTCACTTTTCGGTCGTACCGAAGACGCAAAGCTCGAAAGAAAATGCCTTTTTTTTCGTCAAAACCGGTGACGGAACCGAAGCAATCCACGAATCGATTTTCATCCCCGGAAAGTTCGATGCGGTCAGCTTTAAGGGTAAGCGTGTCGGAAAGCACTTGCGCGGCGCCTTCCAAAACCGTTTGTTCTTTCCCCGACGCGCGGCTTCCGCTCATTTTCTGAGCCTGAAAACGAAACGTCTCCGCAAACAATGAGGCGCCGATTAAAACGCAGAGGATAACGGCACACGTACGAACGCCGAAAGGCGTCATTGCGGCACCGCTTCCTCGGCCCCGTCCGTCTCAATTCCGTCGGCCTCGTCCGTCTCAATCTCGTCGCCCTTGATCGCCTCTTCCTCTTTTTTTTCTTCCTCGACCAGAGTTCCGGAAACCTGTCCATTCAATTCCCATTTTTTCAGGCGGGCGTCGGCGGAAAAGCCGATACCGCTTAAGTATGAGCCGTCGGATTTCTTCACCAGGACGGGTTTATCTATCGCGCCGCGAAGCATTCGGTCGCTGTCTTTCCAGGAAAGTTCTTCGGTCTCAATGATCATTTCCTCGTCGGGAATTGAGAGCGTGACGCCTCCGTACAAGGACACGTCGCCGGAGGCCAAATCTACTACCGCGGACGAGGCTCCGCCGACCGCTCCATCGGAACCGTCGGCGGCGAATTGCGCAAACCTGGGCGATTTGACAACCATACGCCGATCTTTCTCATACCGCTCCACCGACTCAGCCTGTAGGCGAACGATTGCTTTCCCGTCCCTTACGCGGACGTACTCGACTTCAGTCATCACCACATCCGGCATCGATGGCGGAGCGTCCGCAGACAACGAACCGTAATCAAATGAGCAAGAAGAAAACAAAAACGACGCGGCCGCGACCAAAACCCAGGTGCTTATCGTCCGCAGCATCGTAGGGCTTTAGGCCCGTCCCGTTTTCGCATCCGGCGTTGAATCGCGGGATGCGTCACGAGACGCGGCTATAAAGGCACGGAACAGCGGGTGCGCCGCGGTCGGCTTCGATTTGAATTCAGGATGGAACTGCACGCCGACGCCCCACGGGTGATCGGGCCATTCCACGCATTCGACCAGGCTGCCATCGGGAGTAAAACCGGCTAACTTGAGCCCGGAATCCGTCATATCCTTGCGATAGACGTTTGCGAACTCATAGCGGTGCCGGTGCCGCTCCCATACGGATTTTTCCTTGTACGCCTCAAACGGCTTGGACTTCGGTTCGAACACGGTTTCACTCTTGCCCAAGCGCATCGTGCCGCCGTAGTTTTTCACGTCGATCTGTTCTTCCAAGAGACTCACTACGGGATGCTTGGTGTCCTGATCAAACTCCGTGGAGTCGGCGTCTTCCCATCCGAGCACGTTCCGGCCCCAATCGATGACCATGATCTGCATTCCGAGACAGATGCCGAAATACGGTACCTTATTCGCGCGTGCCCAGGCCGCCGCGTGGACCATGCCGTCAATACCGCGTTGACCGAAACCGCCGGGGACCAGAATACCGTCCACGGCGCCGTCGGGAGCCGCGGGCCCAAGAAGCGTACCGGGATCAACCTCACCTTCCAATTTGGAAGAATCGACTTTCACCAGCTCAACGCCGACGCCGCATTCCAATCCGGCGTGAAAGAGCGCTTCGTATATCGATTTATAGGAATCGTGGAGTTCCATGTACTTGCCGACAATTCCGATCCGAACGGTCCCCGTTCGTTTGTGGAAACGCTCCATCATGGATTTCCACGCCGAAAGATCGGCATGACGACTCTCAACGCCAAGCTGACGCAGAACAACGAGATCAACCTTCTGCTCAAAGAACACGAGCGGCACTTCGTAGATGGTCGTATCCACATTGTAGGAAGTGAACACGGCATCCGGATCAACGTTGGTAAACAGGGCGATTTTGCGCCGCGTGGATTCGTCAAGAAGCGCGGGCGCGCGGCAGATGAGGACGCCGGGCTGGATACCCTGCTCCTGCATCGCTTTGACCGAGTGCTGGGTCGGCTTGGTTTTGAGTTCACCGCCCGAAACCTCTGGAATGAGCGTGAGATGAACGGAAAGCGCGTTCTGCCGACCAAGTTCATGGATGAGCTGGCGAGCGGCTTCAAGGAAAGGGATCGATTCAATGTCGCCCACTGTGCCGCCGATCTCCACGATAACGATATCGGCGTCAGGATCTTTCCCGACAGCGAGGATGCGGCCTTTGATCTCATCCGTAATATGTGGAATGACCTGAACGGTTCGGCCGAGATATCGCCCTTCGCGCTCTTTGCGAATGACCGCGTCGTAGACTTGGCCGGTAGTGATCGAGTTTGCCCGGGATAGCGGGCTGCGGGTAAAGCGGGCGTAATTCCCTAGGTCGAGATCCGTTTCCGCCCCGTCGTCGGTAACGTATACCTCACCGTGCTGATAGGGACTCATGGTCCCCGCGTCGACGTTGATATAAGGATCGCATTTAACCATGCGAACGGTTAGCCCGCGACATTCAAGCAGCGCGCCCAATGAAGATGCGGCCACGCCTTTGCCGAGGCTGGAGCATACGCCCCCAGTGACGAAGATATACTTGTTCATGTAACCGGATTATCTCCGCACACGTGCCCTTCGTCAACGGATAGAGACAAAAACCGAGCGGATCAAGCCCTCTCTTCACAAGAACCGGCGTCAAGATACAAAACGGCGCCGGAAAGTGAATTTGGAGAGTACGTCGGAGGCGCCGCGCTCGCGATTGAATCGAACAACTCTACGTCCATTCGAATCGGGGCTTTCAGTCGGAGCGCCAACGCAATACCGTCCGAAGGCCGAACTTCCATTGAATATGTCCGAACCATTTTCCGATACCGAATTCGACCAAGAAAACCCTCGTCGGTCCGGGCATATATTTCAAAAGCAATGAACTTGCAGCCGAGGCGGGAAAACAGCTCGGCGAACAAGTCATGGGTGAGCGGTCGCGGCGGTTTGATACCTTCGATCTCGATAATAATCGCGCTCGCCTCAAAGGCACCGACCGGGACAAGCACATATTGCTCTTCGGAAGCATCCCGAAGAAGCACCGCGGGCGAATCGCCGTCATCATCCAAAGCTACGCCCGCGACGGAAAGCATGATATTTCGCGACAACATATTACAAGTATAGCACGTGGCAGTCAAAGTTACGATTGACAGCGAGGGAGTCGGCCCATACACTTTGAAATCAGAGGAGCACTCGTGCTTATGGCGGATTTCGTAACGGACGGCGACTTTGAACAATTCCGAAAACTCATATACGACGAAAGCGGGATCCACTTCTCGGCTACCAACCGGTCTATCCTTGAAAGTCGACTCAAGGAACGGCTGAGAGAAAAAAAACTTGAGCACGTCCGTCAGTATTACGAAATCATCGTGAAAGACAAGGAGGAGATGAAAGCCTTCCTGGATTCCATCACGACGAATCTTACCCGCTTCTTTCGCAACCAAGCCCATTTCGACGCCTTTGAAAAATTCATCATTCCCGAACTCATGAAAATCAAAAAAACATCCAGCGACCATAAGTTGCGCGTATGGAGCGCCGGATGCTCCACCGGGGAAGAGCCGTATACGATCGCGATGATGTTGAAGGACCTCCTGCCTCCTCCGTGGACCGCCGAAATCATAGCCAGCGACATCAGCCTCAAATCCCTCATGGTCGGGAAAGAGGGATTCTATTCCGACGCGCGCATAGCGGGCATCCCCGAAGGACACCTTAAAAAGCACTTTGATCGGGTTGAGGGTGGCTATAAAATTCACGACGAACTGAAAAAGATGATCCGATTCGATTATCACAACCTTAAAAACGATTCGGGACTACGTAATCTGGATGTGGTTTTTTGCCGCAACGTCCTGATCTATTTTGACGAAGCGGCGCAAAAGGCCGCCGTTGAGCGGTTCTGGGACGCCATGTCCACCAAGTCGTTCTTATTCATCGGCCATTCCGAATCACTTTTTGGTATGAACACGAAATTCGAATTCGTGAAGACGGAATGGGCCTGTTTTTATCGAAAATTCTTAGCGTAAAGTGAGGAACTGTTTGTGAGCGACGCCGTTTCCGTCTTAATCGTCGATGACTCGGCGCTTATGCGAAATCTCATTGCCCGGATGGTGGAAGCGACGCCCGGGCTTGCTGTTGCCGAACGTGCCATGAACGGCTTGTTCGCGCTGCAAAAAATTACGCGCTGCGATCCGGATGTCATCGTCTTGGACCTTGAGATGCCGGAGATGAACGGGATTGAATTCCTTCGGGAACGCAAAAAGCTCGGTATCGAAATCCCGGTTGTCATTCTATCTTCGATCGCGCGGCGCGGCGCGGAAATAACTATGGAAGCCCTATCGCTCGGCGCGAGCGATTTCATCATGAAACCGACGGGTGCCGCCTCCGAAGACGTCAGAACGGTCAAAGACCAATTGATGGAGATGTTGTTCGCCTACGGCGCCCAATATCGGACCAAAAAGGGCAAGACGGTACGGCGAATCCCCGCGGAGGAACTTGAGCGCGCCCGAGAGCAAGATATTCAGGAAAAAAACGCGCGCGTAAAAACAACGAGCGGCGTCGCGCATCTTGAATCGTTATCGCGATACTCGCCGTTTGACCACGAAAGTTCAAGACCGCCGGAACCGCCCCTCCCCGCGCGAAAACCCGGTCCGACGGAAATTATAGCCATTGGTATTTCCACCGGCGGACCAAACGCGCTTCGGGAAGTGTTCGCGAAACTTGATCCCGACCTTTTGCAACCCATCCTCGTAGTCCAGCACATGCCGCCCGGGTTTACCGCAGAATTCGCCAAAAGCCTTGACCGAATATGTCCATTGGACGTAAAGGAAGCCGAAGACGGAGACGTCGTGAAATCCGGACGTGTTCTCATCGCTCCGGGAGATAAGCATATCCAGGTGGAGAAAAAACCGCTGGCGACCATAGTCCGCATCACCGACGCGCCGCCGGTAAACGGCCACCGCCCCTCAGCCGATGTCTTATTCGCGTCGGTAGCGCGGGAATTCGGAAACCACTCGATGGGCGTCATTATGACCGGCATGGGACGGGACGGCGCAAAGGAAATCGGAACGATTTTCAAAGAAGGCGGAATTACTCTTGGACAAGATGAGGAATCTTCAGTAGTTTATGGTATGCCCAAAGTAGCTTTTGAGTTAGGCCACGTCATGGAACAGGTTTCTCTTACTAAAATGGCCGAAAGAATTTGCAAATTGGCCAAAGAAAAGCGATAGCCACCGGAGGTTCATCATGAAGAAAGCGTACAAATGCAAAGACTGCGACAAAGAAGTCATTCAAGATGAGAAGAAAAACGCCCCTGATTGTTGCGGAAAACCTATGAAGGAAATCGCGCTTGAGGCATGCCGTGATGCCGGCCCGGAAAACTCGAATACAGGCTCTGAACCCTGCGAAGATTTCACCGGCAAACAACGCTAAAAACGCGGTCACCGAAAATACGTCACGCATGCAAATTAATAACGAGCCGAAAGTAATTTTCGGCTCGTTATTAATTTGCATGCCGGAAAAGCTCATATACGGATGTTATTGATGAATTTGGAAGGATTCTTTTTCAAGTTTGAGTCTACGCTATTGCGTGCGTGGTATAAGAAAACAGGGCGGCATCCCCTCAGTAAACCCTATATTTCCGGAGATGGTTTCAGAAGCGTCTGTCCACGTGAATTCCTTTCGGATTCATCAAATGGCTTCGACAGCGACACAACGACCCCCGGCGCTCTTATCTATTGCAGAGGGGACCGACTCCGGAGCTTCCTCACGGAAACCGCGCCGCGAATCCAAGTCCCTTTTTCAATTATCTGCAACAATGACGATACAACTCTGACGCCGGATTGGGTGCCTTTATTCCCACCCAACATGGTCCGACTGTTCGGCCAGAACGTGCTTATCGACGATCCGCGGGTGATTCCTCTGCCGATAGGGCTGGAAAACGCGCGGCTGCATTACAACGGAGTAATCCGGGACTATCAGGCTCTCCGCCGCCGCCCGGCCCCGACAAGAAATCGCGTATTGTTCGCCTTTACCGTTGGAACGAACAAAGCCGTGCGCGGACCCGCCCGCGCTTTTTTGGAAAAGTTCTCTCTGGCGGATAGCCTGGACCGCGTCAACAGCCGCACGTATCGGAAAATCGCTTCGGATTATCGATTCATTGCCAGTCCCCCGGGAAACGGGGTCGATTGCCACCGGACTTGGGAAGCCATGTACCTACGGAGCGTCCCCATCGTCGTAAGATCATTCATGACCGAATACTTCGCGCGCCTCGGACTCCCTCTGTGGCTGGTCGATAACTATGAGGAACTGAACAGTCTGACGGAAGCCGATTTTGACGCGAAATACCGCTCATTATCCCCCGCCTTCACCAACCCCGCCCTCTGGTCCCCCTACTGGGAATCCCTCATCCAATCCCAATCCCGCCCAACCCCTTAACTTTCACTAGGCCCAAAAGCGACTTGCCTTTCTTCCGGGTCTAAAAAGTTTCAACTTTTTAGACCCCACCCAACGGCAATAGAATTCCCGCAGGGAATTCTATATGAGACTTCGAGGACGCAACCGGCGTCCGAGAAGTCTCATGCGTCCGAAAAGTCTCAGTCGTCGGAGACGGATTCGGCTTCCGAAACGGGCCTGGTAACGTAGGGAACTGATTTCGCGGGCCGAAACTTCCTGAACCAATACACGCCGAGAAAGCCCAGCGCCAGTCCGACAACGCCGAGGGTAGCGTGCAACGCCTCGCCGGATGAGGGGAACAATACGGAAGCGAGGACAAAGGCAAGGGCGAACATGACCAGCGGCGGCAAGAGAACCAACGCGGCGTTCGATGCTGTAGCACCCGCGTCCACATTGATTTCCACAAGGTTTCCAACCGATAACTCCAGATCCTTCCGGTTTTCAGCGGTATATGTTTTGCCGTTTGTCCGGCATTCTTCGTTCATGCACCCGAAACACCCGCCGAGTTCACCGCCCTGAATCGTTAGTATCTTCCCCTCGATCTTCAGGATTCTTCCCATTTCCAACATCTTGAACCTCCGGGCATACGATTCGAATTCGTTCAATAGACGAGGCGGTCCCCCCGTCAGCCATATCGATTAACACGCCCTGCAGCTCAGGCCGCGCCCAAGCATCTTTCGTCCAATCCGGAATCCCGGTAAGAAATTCGTTTACTCGGGAAACGGGTTCACAGCCGCCGACGGAATCGATGCTGCCGGTTCTTCCCGCGTCGCAAATGACCGCCGTACCGCCGGGAAGAACTTTCTCATCGGCCGTTTGGACACGGCCATGGGAACCGATCACGGCGGAACACTTTCCGTCGGCAAAGCGGAACAAGGACAACTTCTCCGCCGTGGCGCTCGCGTGAAAATCCACGAGAACGTACGGCGTTTCACGCCGAAGCCGTTCAAGAAGCTCGGGTAGCAGCGTGAAAGGACTGTCGGCGTGCATACGGTCAAAACCGGACTGTCCAAGAAGGACCGCGACGGCGACTTTCCGCCCTTCACCGGCCTGAAACACGCGAGACCCCCAACCGGGCGCGCTCGCGCTTAAGTTCGCGGGGCGGAGCACATACGGCAAATGGCCGATGTTCTCCACCAAATCTTTCTTGTAGAACACACATTCGCCCATGGTAAGCGCATCGACACCGATTTTTCGGATATACGCGGCATGGTTACGCCCCAAGCCCGCGCCGCCGGTCGCGCCATCCGCGCACGCGACGACAAAATCAATGCCGCGCGAACGACGCAATTCGGGAAGAGCTTTCTTGAGACTGTAGATGCCTGCTTTACCGACGATCTCGGCCACGTACAAAACTTTCACCACGGTGCTCCCTTAACGCAAGGGAGGCGGAAGCTCCCTGAGACGCCGATCGAACTCAGTCGCGGCCCGTTCATCATGAAGTTCCGAACAGACATCCCTGAGGTTATACAGAGCGTCCCAATAGTGCGGATCCAAGGAAACCGCCCGTTCAAAGCAATTACGCGCCTCAGAGTAGTTTCCTTCGGTGAAATACAACACGCCGAAATTATTCCACAGTCGCGAAGAAGAGTCGTTCCGTTCCAACGCTTCGTTGTAACAAAACTCCGATTCTTCGTACTGTTCACGTTCATAATGCAGGAGTCCGAGCTCTGCCCACGCTTCGAAATTGTCGTCGTCGAGCGCTCGGCAACGTTCGAAACTCTGTTCCGCCCCATCATACTCTCCGCTCCGATGCTGCGCGATGCCCAAATTCAGCCATAACAGGGGGTTCCCCGGTTCCATAAGCAGGGCCTTTCGGAACAAGGGAATCGCGTCGATCGGGCGATTCGCTTCGGTGAGCGTGATCCCGGAATCGTTCAGTGATGCCGCAGTTTCCATAGGGTCCTCCTAACTTGAAATATAGTCTAAACGGCAGGCGACGACCAGTACGATCCGTCGAATGATTTAATACATTGATTGAGAGCTCCGGAGGGAGTATATTTGTCGTGACGGCGTTCGCCCGGAGCGAAGCCGTCGGACCGCTCCGTAGGGAGGGTCCAATCGACCGGGCTGAAAAGCCGGTAACGCAAGGAGCCTTACTATGAAAGGCAACAAAGTGTACGTTGATCTGGGTACTATTTTCGATGAAATCTTCGACGCGGCGCGAAACATCAGCGACGAATTCCAGACGAATTTCAATCAATGCGGCGGAAAATTCGGTGAGGACGGCCCCTTCGGGGAACACGGCCCTTTCGGTGAGAAGGGAGCCTTCGGTGAGAAGGGACCTTTCGCGAGGAAGGGGCCTTTTTCCGAGCGGCCGCCCTTCGGCTTCGCCCAGGACGATAACGTCGACTACTACCCCAGCTATTCGTATCCGCCCATGAACGTGTATATGCTGGCGGACCGCACCCTCGTGTTTGAATTCGCGCTCGCCGGATTTGACGAGAAAGACATCGGCCTTTCGTTCCAGGGCGACTACATGGTGTTTTCGGCACGCATGTCCTTGGAAGTCCCCGCGGATGAAGGCGTGCGCTACTTCAAGCGCCGACTTAAACTCAAGGACATTGAAAAGCAGAAATACTACGTTCCTGCCGATAAGTACGACCAGGAACGGGTAAAAGCCGTGTACCGCAACGGCATCCT
>Ga0172379_10008094_pt1 | contig 13378 bp, 11 predicted proteins | sample GrowelOW334metaG_FD_119756 | JGI IMG/M metagenome (GOLD analysis project Ga0172379, IMG submission 119756) | Groundwater microbial communities from an aquifer near a municipal landfill in Southern Ontario, Canada - Groundwater well OW334 metaG | ecosystem: Environmental > Aquatic > Deep... | reverse complement strand
TCTGGTATGGGCCCTCGGTCTCTCCTGAAGCTGGCGCAACAGGGTCTCATGGAACGGGGCTGGCGTCGGGGACAATTTGAACTTCTTCTCGGCTGGCGGCGTCGCGGTTGTCGCTGTCGGTGTTGTCATTGATGTTTCCTCTCTTCTTGTGGTTGGTACTAGTTGTGTTCACCGTTGAACTCCGTGGCTATTTATATACTATTTATTATACTTGTCAACCCTGTAGTAGATTTCGGCATCAAAATTGTTTTTTTACAATTTAGCCTAGCGGTGCAACGATGAAGACTTCGTACACCATTGAATCATAAGCGCTAACAATTTCTAAAACAATGCCAAAATTCACTACTGGGTCAACCTCAGGCAAAAATCAACCCCGCCGGTGAGGGCGGGGTGAAGGTGATTGTAGACAAAACGGATCAGGGAAGGATCGGATTGAGCACCACAGACCTGCCTTCAATTCTTCGGCTCACATTGTTGTCCATGATGCCGCGGTTTACTTCAAATTCCGAAGCGGCGATTCGTCCAGCAATGATTGATTGTTCGATTGCGTCCTTCATTGTGTTGTAGTTTTTGTCGGAGGTACTCAGTCGGATGCTGACCCTGAGCCCCGGCGAAACCACAAAGAAATGAGTGCCGTGTCGCGAAGTGCCTTTATCTCGCCGGCGTTTGGCGTGAAGATACCAGGTCGGCTTTTTCTTCTTTTCCTCTTCTTTCGTGAGAAGTTTCTGAGTCGCGAGATATTCCTTGAATTCGCGAATATCTCGGGCATACTTCTCGTCGCTGGGGAAGCTAAAGTAGCGATCGACGGCTTCGACGATTTCATCCTGAAGTTCTGGGATTCTGATTTTATACCACAGGATGAATGCGAACATATACAGCACTTTCTCCGTGGGCGGTCGTCTCTGGATAGAAAACAAAACCGCATTTTGAAAGGGCACATACTTTCCGGTTGACATGGTGGTTTCCTTTTTGTTTTCTTTTGGTGTGAGTGAACAAAGACGGATTCAAGATCTGAAATATTTATATACTATTTCCCAAACTTGTCAACATCTATCAAAAAACGCTAAAAACTGTTATTGTATTTTGACTGTTTCAATATTCATTAATCACTTAACTACAAATAACTAAATGTCCCTAAGTATTGGTATCGTCGGTCTGCCCAATGTCGGAAAATCAACTTTGTTTAGTGCGCTCACCAAAAAAGGTGTGCTAATTGCTAATTATCCTTTTGCGACTATTGATCCTTCGGTTGGTGTTGTGGCCGTACCTGATGACCGTTTGTGGAAATTATCAGAATTTTCCAAATCCGCCAAAACCGTGCCGGCCGCCGTGGAATTTGTGGACATTGCTGGTTTGGTTAAAGGCGCTTCGGCGGGTGAAGGCTTGGGTAATCAATTTCTCACAAATATTCGTGAGACGGACGCGATTGCCGAAGTCGTGCGCATTTTTGAAGATGACAATATTATTCACGTCGATGGTAAAATCAATCCACTCTCCGATATTGAAGTTATTAATCTGGAATTGATTTTGGCTGACCTCCAATCCGTCTCCAAAAGACTTTTGAGTATTGGTAGTGAGATCCGCAAAGGCACCAAGACCGCCATTATTGAAAATGAGGGATTATTGAAACTAAAAGTGGCACTTGAAAGTGGTAAATTGGCTAGCTCAGTCAGCTTTGAAGAAAAAGAATTGGAAGAGGTGAAGAAACTTTGTTTGCTCACGATGAAGCCGATTTTGTATGTGTTGAATAAAATGTCGGGGGGTAGGAATTTGGATGATTTGCGACCCGCCTCTGCTTCAAAAAGCTCCGGCGAGGCAAGGTGGACTAAGTTAATGAATTTCTTTAAGGAAACTAATTCCCGATATGTTGTGGTGGATGCTGGTATTGAAAATGAATTGAAGGAAATGACTGACGCCGATAAGAAGGAAATGCGCTCCGCCTACGCTAATAGCTCCGGCGTTGCAAGTCCCGCCTCCGCTTCAGAAAGCTCCGGCGAGGCGAGGGATGGAATCGACGATTTGATCAAGGCTGGCTATGAACTCTTGGGTTTGATCACATATTTTACGACTGGGGAGGACGAGTCTCGGGCTTGGACCATCAAAAAAGGTTGGAGCGCACCGGAAGCGGGGACGGCTATTCATGGCGATTTCAAAGAGAAATTTGTGCGGGCGGAAGTAATTCATTGGGACACGCTTTTGGAGGCTGGTTCCTATGGTATTACCCGCGAAAAAGGCCTACTCCGAACCGAAGGGAAGGAATATATTGTCAAGGATGGAGATGTAATAGAATTTAAGATCTAGTTTCTCACTCTGTCATCCCCGCGCAGGCGGGGATCCAGTAGTACAAACAAGTGGATATAATTGTTCCGTTTAATTCGTAATTACAAATGGTTCATTCGAAGCTAAGGTATAAGTTTTTTTCAATATCGACCCCATCATTAAATACTGGATTCCCGCCTGCGCGGGAATGACAAACGGAGATGGGGAAAATTTCATAAGGCATTGATAAAACCGTCTAAGCAGGGTATGATGTTTAAATATTAAGCATTATTAATTTTTGAACTTGCAATGAAAAAAACGGTGAAAAAAGTGACAGGAAAAAGAAAAGTGCTCGCTAAAAAAGCAGTTAAGAAGGTTCAAAAACTTTTGCGTCACAAAAAAATAATTAAAAATGTAAAAAAAACAGTGAAGGCTGTAGCAACGGCACGAAAAACCACAGCCAGAGAGTATAGCCACTTGAAACTAGAAAAAAAGTGGCAGGGGATTTGGCACAAGACCGGCCTGAATAAAACACCGGAGAAAAGTGACCGTCCCAAGTGCTATATTTTAGACATGTTTCCATATCCGTCAGGTGAGGGACTGCATGTCGGTCATCCCAAGGGTTATATCGCGACCGACATTTACGCCCGTTTTAAAAAGATGAAGGGTTACAATGTCCTCCACCCCATGGGTTTTGACTCCTTTGGTTTACCTGCCGAAAACTTTGCGATTAAAAACAAGACCAATCCCGCTATCACGGTCGCCCAGAATATCAAACGTTATCGCCAGCAGATGGAAATTATCGGTTTGAATTATGACTGGTCGCGACTAATCTATACCAGTGATCCTTCGTACTATCACTGGACGCAATGGATTTTTCTAAAATTATTGGAGAAGGGTTTGGCTTTTGAATCCTATGAACCGATCAACTGGTGTCCCTCATGTCAGACCGGTCTCGCCAATGAAGACCTCGACGGCACCAAGTGTGAGCGTTGTGGATCCGAAGTCGAAAAGAAACCAATGCGTCAGTGGGTTTTGAAAATTACGAATTATGCCGACCGCTTGCTTTCCGACCTTGATCTTCTCAATTGGCCGGAATCAATCAAAGAATCACAGCGAAACTGGATTGGCCGGTCCGAAGGTTCGGAACTGACTTTCAATATTGCCAATTCCGAGGAAAAAATAAAAGTCTTTACGACACGACCAGATACGCTCTTTGGCGTGACCTATGTCGTCTTGGCCCCGGAGAATCCGCTGGTGGACAAACTGAAAAGTCAGATTCAAAACTGGCCGGAAATTGAAAAGTATCGTAACGTCGTAAAAGCCAAGACGGAAATCGAACGCCTGAGCGAGTCGCGCGAGAAAACCGGTGTAATTTTGGCCGGCGTCGAAGTCAAACATCCGATTACCAAACAAAAGGTGCCCGTTTTCATTGCCGATTATGTTTTGAATAATTATGGCACAGGCGCTGTCATGGCGGTGCCGGCGCATGATACTCGTGATTTGGCTTTTGCTCAAAAATACAACTTGCCAGTGAAGGAGGTCATCATTCCTGAACGAATCGATAAAAGAAACCCACCCCGTGATGGCAAAAAGAAGGTCGAAAGACGAAATGTACATGTGGTGGTACGGAGACCGCAAGACGGTAAATTCCTGTGTCTGCAATGGAAGAAATTTGATTGGCGGACATTCCCCATGGGTGGCGTGGAAGAAGGAGAAAGTCTGCTCGAAGCGGCAGAGAGGGAAGTCCGAGAGGAGACCGGTTATAAAAATCTAAAGAACGGGCAAGTTTTGGGCGGTCAAGTCAAAGCCGAATATTTTGCCGCGCATAAAGATGTGAACCGTGTTTCCTATACGAACCTAGTTTATTTTGATTTGGTGGATGAAGAACGTGAGGAAATGTCTGAAGAAGAAAAAGCCGAACATGAAGTCTTCTGGATCGATTTGTCGAAGATGACTGTCGAATATATGACACATGCCGAGATGGATATTTGGCTCGCTCGACTCCAAACCAAGGATTATTCTTATACTGGTGACGGTTATCTCATCAATTCCGGTGAATTCACTGGCCTCAAGAACACGGAGGTGATGGAGCGAATTACTAATTTTGCCGGTGGCACACGCAAAGTAACCTACCGACTCAAAGATTGGGTCTTTTCACGTCAGCGTTATTGGGGCGAACCGATCCCCATCATTCACTGTGAAAAATGTGGCGTTATCCCCGTGCCGGAAAATAAATTGCCGGTGGTTCTGCCTAAAGTAAAATTTTATGCGCCGACCGGCACCGGTGAATCACCTCTCGCCGACATTAAAAAATGGGTGGAAGTAAAATGTCCAAAATGCGGGGGCCAAGGCAAGCGCGAGACGAACACCATGCCCCAGTGGGCCGGTTCGTCTTGGTACTATTTACGTTATCTCGATCCCAAAAATAAAAAAACGTTGGTGGATCCCAAAAAAGAAAAATATTGGCAACCAGTCGATATGTATGTCGGTGGAACGGAGCATGCAACCCGTCACCTCATCTACGCGCGTTTCTGGCACAAGTTCCTCTATGATCTCGGCGTCGTCACGACTCGCGAGCCGTTTATGGAACTCAAAAATCAAGGCATGATTTTGGGGTCGGACAATCGCAAGATGAGCAAGCGGTGGGGTAATGTCATCAATCCGGATGATGTGGTGCGAGATTTTGGGGCTGATACTTTTCGAGTCTACGAAATGTTTATGGGACCGTTTAGTGCCGAGGCCGCTTGGAGTACCGACAATATGGTCGGCTCTCGTCGTTTCTTGGAACGTTTCTGGCGCTTGACTGAAAGAATTGAAAAAGGGAAAGTGGATGAGCGAGCGACCCTGGAGATTCTCAATCGCACGTTAAAAAAGGTGACCGAGGATATTGAGAGCTTCAGTTTTAACACGGCCATTTCGGCGCTCATGATTGCGGTCAATGAGCTGTCTGATAAAAATATTTCTCAAAATGTTTTTGAAAATCTGTTAAAGATTTTGTCGCCTTTTGCACCGCACCTCACCGAAGAATTGTGGGCGAATCTTGGTCACAAGTCCTCGATTCACATCGCTCCTTGGCCACAATATGATCCAACCTATTTGGAAAGTCAGCAGATTTCCATCGGTGTGCAGATCAACGGCAAGGTCCGAGCCTCTCTCCAAATCATGAAAGGGGAATTACCATCGGAAGTTGAAAAACGGGCTTTGAATTTGCCGGAAGTTTTGAGATGGTTGGACAATCGTACTCCCAAAAAAGTGATTTATGTTGAGAACAAGATTTTGAGCATCGTGATTTAGCCGAATCATAAAGTCACCGAGAGAAAAGGTTGTTTAAAAATTGAAAAGATGACAAAATGGCAGTAAAGGCAAAACCATTTGACTTATTTTCAATTAAATGATATATATTAGGGCAATAAATAATTTTATTAGTAATTAATTTTTTATGGCGACAACAGTAATCAATTTTAAACCGAAGCAAGTAGTCAAAAGACTGATCGGTGTCTTGCCGGAAAGAGCGAGAGAGGTAATGACCAAGCGTTACGGCTTGGGCGAAAATAATGAACGTTTGACCCTCGACGCGATCGGTAAGAACTACAAGATTACTCGTGAACGGGTGCGCCAAATTGAAAGTCATGCCTTGGCCGTCATGCGCAAAGCCAAGCAATATACTGAAGAAAAGCCAGTCTTTGATGAGTTGGAAAAACTGATTCATGAGCTTGGTGGTATTGTGGTTGAAAGCGAACTGTTGGAACATATTTCCAAGGACGTCTCCATTCAAAACCAAATTAACTTTTTGCTCGTGCTTGGGCACCCTTTCAAGAAGACCAAGGAAGATGAGGATTTCAATCATCGCTGGTATATTGATGAAGAATTGTCCAAGAAGGTTCATTCCTCGCTCAAAAATCTTTACACCAATCTCAAGGATGATGATTTGATTCCGGAATCCGATATGATCAAAGCCTTTTTGGAGGAAGTCAAAGATGTCGCTGAACACTACAAGCGTGAAGAAGTGATCAAGCGCTGGTTGTCTCTGTCCAAAAAAATTAAGAAAAATCCGCTTGGTGAATGGGGTAAGGCTGGGTCACCAAATATTAGCACCAAGGGTATGCGTGACTACGCTTTCCTCGTCATCCGCAAACATGGTTCACCAATTCACTTCAAGGAAGTCGCCAAGACGATTAGTGAAGTTTTCAACAAAAAAGCGCACGTCGCCACATGTCACAATGAACTCATCAAGGATCCCCGTTTCGTGCTCGTTGGTCGCGGACTCTATGCTTTATCTGAATGGGGTTATATGAGTGGCGTGGTCAAGGATGTCATCAAGAAAATTTTGGAAAAGAACGGACCGCTCAGCAAAGACGAGATTGTGCAGAAAGTCTTGAAGGAGAGATATGTCAAAGAAAATACCATCATTGTCAACTTACAAAATCAAAAGTATTTCAAAAAAGACAAGGACGGCAAGTATTCGATTGTTGGTTAAGTCACTCAAACAAAAAAACCACTGGCAATCAGTCGGTGTTTTTTTGTTTTCTTTCTCTTTAGAGCTGTCATCCCAGCCTGCCCGCATTCGCTACGCTCAAGCGTTGCGGGCGGGCGCAGGCGTGAATGACAGTCAAATCTAAAAATAACTCTGGTCACTATTTTGTTCCATTCAGCGTATGTTCCGCGTCTTTAGGTTGTTTTTGTTTACTGTTCATTGTAAAATAAATACATACTTTCAAAACAATGCTTGATATTTTTGATTTAACTTTTTTCTCTCGCGCTTGGCAGGATTTGCCGGATCTCCTGATTGTGGCTTGGCCATTATGGCTTATTGGTTTTATTTTTCTCTTGGGTGTTTTGACTTGGGAGGTGCGCAAATATTATGCGCGTCGGACCTTTTTGAATAAACAAAAAAATTGTCTGATTGAAATCAAATTGCCGAAGGAAATGTTGAAGTCGCCACTCGCGATGGAGCTTTTCTTGATGTCGCTTTTTTTGCCAGGTGGTGAAGCAACTTGGTATGACAAATATTGGTTGGGTAAATGTCGGGCCCCATTTTCCTTGGAAATAGTTTCTCTCGACGGTGTGGTTCATTTTTATATCTGGATGCGGGAAGCGGCGCGTAACTATGTGGAATCGGCTCTCTATGCCCAATTTCCGGGGGTGGAAATTTTTCCAGCCGATGATTATGCTCAAAAAGTCTTTTTTGAGAAGTCGGGCTTGATTATTTTTGGCACGGAATTCAAGTTGACCAAAGAAGATGCTTATCCGATCAAAACCTATGTTGACTATGGGCTCGATAAGGATCCGAAAGATGAATTCAAAGTTGATCCGTTGACCCCCCTGATTGAGTTTTTTGGTTCTCTGAAGAAAGGGGAGCAAATGTGGTTGCAGATTGTGGTGCGAGCCTATCCGTTCAAGGATTCCCCGTGGAAGGAAGAGGCTGACAAGGTTATTAATGAAATCATGGGTCGTGATCCCAAAACCCGTTTACCAAAAGAAACGCCTGAGTCCAAGCTGACTGGTCTTCCTAGAGCCCCACAGCTAAGTAAGGAAGAGCAAGAAGTCGTTGTGGCTATTCAACGCAGTCTCTCCAAGTTGGCTTTTGAAGTGGGGATACGTTCGCTGTATATTGCCGAGAAAGATAAATTTACCGGTTTTAATATTACTGGACTTTTGGGTTTAATGAAACAATTTAGTTCCAATACCTTAAACGGCTTCAAGCTTTCCAACGTCACTGGCTTTGATTTTCCGTGGCAAGACTACAAAAACTGGCGCGTGAACAAAAAGAAACGGGCGATTTTGGCTTACTACAAACTGCGTTCTTTCTTCTACCCACCATATCACAATGATAAGCGGACTTTTGTTTTAAACACCGAAGAGTTGGCCACCCTTTTCCATTTTCCCGGCGTGGTTTCGCAGACACCGACTTTCACTCGTATTGCTTCTCGTAAGGCGGAGGCGCCAGCTAATTTGCCGGTGGAATAACTTTTATGAAGACTTCCGACTCGTCTCGATTTCTTACAGGACTAAAAGCGATTTGGGGCTGGTTAAAATGTAATTGGCTTTATCCGTCAATTTTTTTATTGGTTATTTTTTTACTGTCGTCGATCTTGTATCTAAATTCCGCGCCGAGTTCTTATCCGGTCTCGGGGAAACTTTTTGAAATAAAAGAGGGTACGACCCTGACCGAGAGTGCTACAGGACTATACAGTAACGGCGCGATTCGATCAGTTTTCTTTTTTAAAGTAATTTATCGCCTATTTTATGATCATAAACCCGTTTTGGCTGGTGACTATGTTCTTGACGAAAAAGAAAGCGCTTGGAAGTTGGCTAGTCGTTTATCGCGAGGTGAATACCATTTATCGCTAACCAGAGTCACTTTGACCGAAGGTTTGACGGCCGAAGAAATGGGCGAAATTTTGGCCAAGAAGTTTATCAATATCAATACGCTTGATTTTTTGGCCAAGGCCAAAAAGTCCGAGGGCTTTCTTTTTCCCGATACTTATCTTTTTTATCAGGACTTAAAAACGGAGAGCGCCATCGGACGACTGCTGGACAATTTTAATAGTAAGTGGGCGAAATATAAAGAGGAAGCGATCAAGACCGGAAAATCGCAGTCGGAAATCATCAAATTAGCTTCGATTGTGGAGTTGGAAGCCAATAACAATGAGTCGCGAAAAATTGTGGCGGGGATTTTATGGCGTCGTCTCGCACTCGGCATGCCACTTCAAGTGAATGCGACATTCAAATATATTGGGTTAGATAAAACTTTTATGTTGACGACGGAGGATACCAAGATTGATAGTCCTTATAACACCTATATTCATAAAGGTCTGCCACCAACGCCAGTGTGTAATCCGGGTGAATTGGCGATTGAAGCCGTCTTGCGACCGACCAAAACTAGTTATCTCTATTTTATAACTGATCGCGCTGGCGAGATGCATTATGCCAAGACCTATGCGGAACATTTGGCGAATAAAGCAATGTATTTGAAATAATAGTCTGTTCACAATCTAACCGCAAAATATGAATAAAACAAATGCTTGCCTGCAAAAACTCCCTGATTTCTGCTGCAAATTGCCAAATCCTCGTCTGGAGAGCTCACTATCCATCCTCGTATTTCGCAATTTTCACTACGAAATTTGGAAATTTTATCAAGGCATTAGATTGTGAACAGACTCTAAAAGAAAACGGCCACCGAGAGGGTGGCCGTCAAACAAACAAAAAACAATTTTATATTCCCACGTGACGACCCAGTCGGGCGTTGAAGATGTACACATCTGCCCTGTAGGGAGGGGTGTGTGTTGCACCAGGAGGGACTGTTTGAATCGCTACCTGGCATCTCTTACATTTCCAGATATTACTCAGGGCCTTCCGGCGCCAGCCGAGACTTCGCAACTGCTTCCGAAATTCGCGCCAGGAAATTCGCTGATCCTTGGAAATTTCTCTTTCGCAACATTCACAGACAATGAGAGCACTAGCCATGGTCCGTCTCCTTGTTTTGAGTTTGGTTCAAATCTGGTCAAAGGATAATATTTATGCTATAAAATGTCAATACATGAAAAAAGTGTCAAACATAAAAAGTAAAAAACCAACAGTTTTTGTTGGGGTTTCCGGTGGGGTCGATTCTTCGGTCTCGGCTGCTTTACTCCAGAAAGCCGGTTTTAATGTTGTTGGCGTCTTTATCAAAGTCTGGACTCCAGATTTTATTGACTGCACCTGGAAGGAAGAACGACTGGACGCGATGCGAGTTTGCGCTCATTTACATATTCCCTTTAAAACCTTAGACCTCGAAAGAGAATATAAAAAAGAAGTGGTGGATTATATGGTGGCGGAATACCGTTCTGGCCGAACGCCAAATCCGGACGTGATGTGCAATAAACATATCAAGTTTGGCGCTTTTTACGATTGGGCCATGAAAAATGGGGCGGACTATGTGGCGACGGGACACTATGCTCAAGTCTCGGACCGACGCGGACTGCACCCGTCTTCGCTAAGAAGCTACGGACGGGCAAGCGCGGATAAAGCGGAAAAATCAAAAGAAGTGGGAATGTTAGCGAGTACTGATAAAAATAAAGATCAAACCTATTTTCTTTGGACCTTACCTCAAACCAAATTACAAAAAACGCTTTTCCCAGTCGGTCATTTGAAGAAAGTACAAGTTCGAGTCTTGGCCAAGAAGTTTAGTTTGCCGACAGCTATCAAGAAGGACAGTCAGGGACTCTGTTTTATGGGTAAAGTTGATATCAAGGATTTTCTGGCCCATTTCATCGAGAAGAAAGAAGGGAAAGTGATTGATGAGAAAGGGAAAGTTATTGGCCGGCATCAAGGCGCTTTTTACTATACTTTGGGTGAAAGACATGGCTTTGATATTAAGGTGAAGACGACGACTGATAAACCATACTATATTGTTTCTAAAGATTTAGTTAAAAACACGCTCACGGTTTCTAGCAAAGCCTGGCAAGAAAAAACAATTGGTGATCACAAAATAATCTACATTAATTTATTGAATCGAATCAATGACTGGCCAGTGAATAGAAAACTTTTAGCGCGAATTCGTTACCGACAAACATTGGAAAAATGTCTACTGGAGAAAGTTTCTGATAATCTCTACAAAGTTAAATTTGAGCAAGATCAGAATGCAGTCGCTCTCGGCCAGTCACTCGTGCTTTATAATAAGAATATTTGTTTAGGTGGGGGAGTCATTTGTGCGTGGGAGTAGGTAGTCTTCTCTTTCTCTTCTGTCATTCCCGAGAAATCGGGAATCCAGTATATAAAGATAATATTAATTGGGAACCCTAACTATACAGAAAAGATAGTGTTATTTTTGCATGTCAGAGATTTACCGTGTATAATTAAACTATATTTTCTTTAATTATGTTTTTAGATACTCCAAAAAGTTCAGGTTCAAAAACTTCATCAGGTATTTATATTTTAAAAGCCAATGGCGATAGGGAAGTTTTCTCTCGTTCCAAACTTGAACGCTCCATGCGTCGTTCAGGCGCGACCAAACCACTGATCGACAAGATTGTCCCCCAGGTCGAAACCAAAATCCACGATGGGATCAAGACCAGTGAAATTTATGGTTATGCTTTATCATTACTCCATAAGGAACAAAAAACCACTGCCGTCCGTTATTCTTTACGACGCGCAGTCTCTGAACTCGGCCCATCTGGTTTTGCTTTTGAAAAATACGTGGCGGAAATTTTTAAGGCTCAAGGGTATGAGACCAAAGTTGATCAATTGGTCCAGGGTGAATGTGTGGAGCATGAAGTCGATGTAGTCGCCTGGGACAACCGTCAACTCATCATGGTGGAGGCCAAATTTCACAATGATGGCGGTATGAAGTCCGATTTGAAAGTAGCGCTCTATATCAAAGCGCGCTTTGACGATCTCCGTCGTGCCGTCTTCAATGGTTATGGTCGAGATGGACGCAAGATGACTCAAGGTTGGTTGATTACCAACACTAAGTTTTCTTCCTCAGCGATTCAATATGGCTTGTGTCAAAATATGAAAATGGTCGGTTGGAATTTCCCCCATATTACCAATTTGCATAATATGATTGAAATTACTGGGACTATTCCGCTCACAGTTTTGACTTCTCTGACCCAGTATGAAAAAGGTCAATTGTTGGAGAAGGGGATTGTATTGTGCAAACAACTAATTCGACCAGAACCACTGCTTGAAATTGGTATCAATCGAAAAAGGGTAGACGAAATTCTGCGCGAAGCTGGTGAGTCACATCAGGTGGTCTAAATACTAGGCAACTATTTTAAAGTTTTCCATGTGGAATATAACTTCACGGTCGTTAAGTTATATTCCACATGGAAGTGGTAGAAGAAAAATATTGAAGACTATGAAAAACCAGCCCGGGTGGGCTGGTTGGAGGGCAGAGCTGGAGTGAAGAATGTATCACTGCGGATCAGTCTTCACTTTTTCAGGTCGCAGGGAAGCGATTGGTGACTCGATGATGTTTTCGACACCATCTTTGTCAATCAGAAACCAGACACCGACCTTGCAGATGTCCGCACTTTTAACTTGAAACATAAACCGGCGTCCATTGATCGGAGGGTCGTCGCTAAAGATCTTGTATGGCATGACGATGACAAGTTTACTTTCTTGTTCAACTGCCATTACAAGATAAATTTGGCCGGCACTGGGTTTAGCGAAGGTAGAGCCCGTAATCCTCCTTACCCGTTCGTATGTTGGATAAAGCATACCACCTAAGATTGCAATGATCGCTATGACAATCAAGATCTCGAGAACAGTAAAGTATCTTGTTTTCATCTCGCATATTCCTTTCCTTGATGTTTGTTGAACTAGTTTCGAATCCAAAAACAGCATACCACCGAAAAATTAACTGTCAACCCTTCTCAAAAATTGAATTTACGTTTAAGATAATAATATGAATTTAAGCAGTCAGAATTTCACCAACTTTTTTAGCTTCTATTTTTGGCACTCGCCTTTGAGGGTTAGTTTTTCTGATTAAGATTCTACTTTTGATCACAAAAACGAGCTCTGAAAGGGGGCTCGTTTTGTTTTGGACATAGAGTCTGTTCACAATCTAATCGCAAAATAGGGGGAAGCAAATGCTTGCCTGCTAAAATCTCCAAATTTCGGCTGCAAATTGCAAAATTCTCGTCTGGAGAGCTCACTATCCATCCTCGTATTTCGCAATTTTCGCCACGAAATTTGAGGATTTTATTACCCAACGTAGTGAGTGAAGAAGAAAATTCTTATTTTCTTCTTCCGAACGGAGTGCAGGTAAAAAAGGGCTTATTGCCCTTTATCAAGGCATTAGATTGTGAGCAGACTCTTAAACAAAAATGTTCTTTCCACAACCAAAGAGAAAAGGAGTATGTTAGACTATGTGCATGACCAATGTAAACGTGAAATCAATCCGACCCTTGCCCAGTTTTAATGAACTCAAGCGTGACTATCCACTCACAGAGAAAGCGAAAGCAACAGTCGTCTCGGCTCGAGAAGCGGTGGCGACCATTCTCAAAGGTGAAAATCAGGAACAGTCTCTGCTCATCGTCGGTCCCTGTTCGGTTCACGATTACGAGGAGACTCTGGAGTATGCTCGGCAACTTGTCGGCTTAAAGCAAAGGTATGGCGACCGGTTTCTATTCTT
>Ga0172379_10008093_pt1 | contig 13378 bp, 19 predicted proteins | sample GrowelOW334metaG_FD_119756 | JGI IMG/M metagenome (GOLD analysis project Ga0172379, IMG submission 119756) | Groundwater microbial communities from an aquifer near a municipal landfill in Southern Ontario, Canada - Groundwater well OW334 metaG | ecosystem: Environmental > Aquatic > Deep... | reverse complement strand
GTACTGGCTGTCACTGCCGATCGGCAGATGATTCTCGGTACCCCGGAAGGGGATCTGGCTGCGGGAGGTACCGAGGCAGCCTACTTCTGCAGGGATGATGCCTCTCCTGGGGTCAAGGCAGCCATCGAAGCCGCCGGGATCAAGCCCGATCAGAAGGTCATGCTGATCTGGGCAGAGAATCTTCGCTGAAGGAGGTAGAGGATGCCGTCATTGTCTGCGCTGGCTGAGGCAGGTGTCCAGATGAACGACTGGGATGACGGCACCATCCGTATCGTGGTCGGTGTGTACGTGCAGTACATTCCCAAGGGTGACAACAGGGTTGATCGAACCGCCAGGATCGAGAAAGCCCTGGAGGAAATGTACGACTTCAACTTCGCTCACGGCTGGGATGCAATCCCACCGCAAGAGGAAGGGGAAGACGTCGGGCTGTGCTTGTGGTCTCGTTTGCCGAAGGTAAACTGACGGAAGGTGCCTCATGACCGAGCCATTGGATGGCTTCCAGTTTGATGCCCAGGGGTTGCCGATCTACCCCAGGGACACTCTCAATTCTTCGCCCTGGCTCCCGGAGCGTACAATCCTGGTCGTCCGGGCCGGCAGCCACGCTTACGGCACCTCGCTCCCGACGTCTGACCGGGATTACCGGGGCATTGCTGTCTCGCCCAAGGCATACCGGGATGGCTTCACGAAGAAGTTCGAGCAGGCAGAGATCAAAGACCCGGACGTCGTGATTTTTGAGCTGCGGAAGATCTTTGCCCTCATGTCGGACTGCAACCCCAACTGCCTGGAACTGGTGTTCGTGGCAGACGAGGACGTGCTGCTTGCCACAGAGGGTGGACGTCTGCTTCGGGAGCATCGAAACGAGTTTCTTTCGAAGCGGGCTGTGCATCGGTTCCGGGGCTACGCCATGGCGCAGCTCAAGCGCATCCGCACGCACAAGAAGTGGCTTCTGGAGCCCCCTGATCACCAGCCGACCCGGGAGGAGTTCGGTCTGCCCCAGCGGACGCTGATTCCGGCGGATCAGCTGGCTGCCGCGGCAGCTGAAGTCAAGAAGGTGGTCGACGGGTGGGAAGTAGACTACATGGGGATGTCCGATTCGGAGATCGTGTACGTCCAGGAGCAGCTGCACCGGCATTTGACTGACATCCACGTCGGCAAGGACGAGAAGTGCAACATTGCTGCCAGGCTCTTGGGCTACAGCACGAACTTCATCGAGCTGCTTGAGAAGGAGCGGCGGTACAATGCTGCCCAGACCAACTGGGTGCAGTACAACGAGTGGAAGACCAACCGCAACGAGAAGCGGTCGGAGCTTGAAGCCAAGTTCGGGTACGATACGAAGCACGCCATGCATCTTGTTCGCTTGATGCGGATGTGCAGGGAGATCCTCACCACGGGGGAGGTGCTGGTGAAGCGCCCGGATGCTGCGGATCTCCTGGCGATCCGCAGCGGAGCCTGGAGCTACGAGAAGCTCATCGAGTGGGCTGACTTTGAGGATAACGACCTGCAGGAGGTTGCCAAGAAGTCGACTCTGCCTCGGAGCCCCAACATGAATCGCCTGGATGAGCTTTGCCAGGAAATCACCCGCCTGATGGACTAACAACTCCTCCTGAATGGGTAACCATATCAGGAGGACATCTGCCTTGAGAACCATCTACGTCCGATTTTCTCGGGTAAAGTGAACTGAACTTTGCCGGAGAACACCTGGATGCCCCGTGATCTCAGTAAGCCTTTCACACTGTACTGGTCTTCTCTCGACACCTATGAGGGGTGCCCCCAGAGTTTCCTCTGGAAGAAAGGCTGGGGTGCTATCGATGTGGGTGGCGGACCGGGACGCAAGAAGCCCGTACCAGTGCAGAAGTCCGAGCATCATGCGGTAATGGGCACGGCGATCCAGGCTGTCATTGAACGGTTCTACAATGATGAGCTTTGGAAGATTCTGACCCCCATGGAGCTTCGGGACCGTCTCCTGGAGATGGGCAAGGAGGAGTTCCGTCTGGAGTGTGCCCGTCGCTTCATTGATTGGCGGCTTTGTGAGCCCCGGGAGGAGCAAGAGAAGCTCGTTCTTGATGGCATCCTGGGCTACATGAAGACCATGAAGGCGCACAAGCTGCTGGGGCCTTATGCCAAGTGCGAAGTTGACATGGTCGGATATGTCAACAAGTATACTCCTATCGGCGGGCGGGCTGACTTGACCATTCGTCGGGATACTGAACCTCGCAAGGGGGTGATGATCCTGGATGGCAAGAACGGCAAGCGATACAAGGATGGTAAAGGCGGGTGGATGACGTACACTGACCCAGATCAGTTGCGTTGGTACGCTTTGTGCTTTTACCTCGTGTACAGGCAGCAACCAGATCATCTAGGTTTCATCTACTATCGGTACCCCTATGGAGCACCCTGCGTCAATCCTGATGGTGTGGCAACGGGGGAAACCGAAGAGGGTGTGGTGTGGGTGCCTTTCACCCAGGAAGACTTGAAGGGTCTGGCACAACGGGCTGTGGATGCCCGTAAGAAGATGGACAAGGAAAAGTTTGAGGCTACCCCAAACCCCAAGACTTGTCGTTTTTGTGACTACGAGACGGTGTGCCCCCAGCGGACTGATCAAAAGGAACAGAATCGTCGGGGTCCTAAAGGTGGCAAGATGCCCACCGAGATGATCAATTCCACAGGGTTTACAGTTCTCAATTTTGGGGGCGACCCGACTTCTAGTGGCGGGGAGTAAGGAAGGGGAGGAGGTGTGTCGATGGCTGATGCTCGACAGCAGCAGCTGGATGCTTTACTTCAGCGCCGCGATAAGCTGAAGGAAAATGTTCAGCGCACCAAAGGTCGTCTCGATAGTGCCAGACAAGATGTAGCTGCTTGTGAGGCTGAGTGTCTTAACCGGAAGATTCCCCCTGAAAAGTTAGGGGAAGCCATCACACAGCTAGAGCAGCGTTTTGACACAACCATTGAGGAAGTGTCCCGAAAGATCTCGATCGGTGAGCAAGCAGTGAAGCCATATCTGGAGGATGCCCGATGAAGTTTCAGGTTGCCAAGCAGGATCTCAAGCAGGCTCTCGACACCGTATCGAGTGCCATGGCAGGTGGTGGTTCCGATCTGTCCTCTCACTACACCTTCCGGCTTCCTCCTGGTGGTGATGGTACGAGGATGGAGGTGTTGGCTTACAACCATGGCAGGTTGTTCGCCGGATGCCCTTTTGTGGCAGTCGCAACTGAGACCGACAAGGGATCCTCTTTCACCGTAGAAGGCAACCGGATCAATCAGTTGCTCAATGCGGTGCCAGAATCTGTGCTGACTCTGGAGTTTGACCCCGCCACTAAGGTGGTGGTGGTCACGACCTCCCGGGGCACCCAGCAGTTCCAGTCCTTGGATCCGATCAACTTCCCGTACTGGGATGCCACAATCACTGCCGCCAAGCAGACCTGTGTGCTGGCAGCTGATCGGTTCAAGTCGGCGCTGGACTTTGCTCGCCGGTTCGCCTCCGATCAGGACACTTCCGATCCGCATCTGTGTGTCATCGAAGTCAAGGATGGAGCCCTGGCTGCCACGGATGCCAAGTCCGCTGCCGTGCTCGTGTCCGTGGAAGGTCTCAAGGACTCCACGTTGCGGGTGCACGTGAAGGATGCCTCGGCAATCCTGGAATTCCTGGGGACTGCCAAGGACACCCCGGTCACGTTGCTGGAACACGACCGGGCGCTGTTCATCAAGCGGGATGACGGGGCTGTGTTCGGGGAGACCCGATTCAACGTCAATTTCCCGGTGTTCAACCAGCCTGAGGTTGACGACCAGCATTTCTGGAAGCTGTCCGTGGATGACTTGAAGACGGGGATCCAGTTCCTCACTGCAGGGTCTTCCAAGGATGACGACCGCCTGACCTTCACCCGTCCGGTGGCTGATGGCCCCGTGCTGATGACCATGAATGCCACTACGGGCAAGCCCATCCAGGTTGAGGTGGCTTGCCCCGAGTTTGGGGACACCGCAGGTGCCGCGGCATTGCCTGCCAAGTTCGTGATGTCTTGTGCTTGCCTCAAGAAGGTTTTGGGTCTTTTCTCCGAGGAGAACCTTCGGTTCGGGGTCAACAGCCTCAAGAAGGCGGGGGCAGGGTTCACCCGGTTCATCGACACCAAGTTCGCTGATGCTGAGGGTAAGGGTGGGGATCAGTACCGTCTGTTCGTGATGTGGATGAAGTGAGACCAATCCCTCCCGTAACGGATCTGCGTTCCAGTCTAGATCGTGCTCTCGGACTTCGGGACGGGGCACGATCTAGACTGGAATCTACTAAGCAGGATGTCCAGCGACTGGAAAACGAGTCCGCTTTGTTGGACTTGGTCTCCGAGTTGTTCCGACGCCTGATTGATCAGGAGGTCAACATCGGGGTTCAAGCTGTCGAGAAGCTCCAGACTGAGGGTCTTCAGACAGTTTTCGATGACCAGGATCTCAAAGTGCGGGCACAGGTCTGTGTAGAACGGGGCAAGGTCAGTGTTGATCTGGTCACCCAGCAGAAGCTTCCGTCTGGGGATGACATCGAAGGGTTGAGCAACGATGCCTTTGGCGGGGCTGTGTCCACCGTACAGTCTGTGTTGCTCCGAGTGATCATTATGTTGCGGCGGGGACTGAGACCCCTGCTGCTGCTTGATGAAACCCTTCCGGCATTTGATGCTAACTATGTGGTCAACATGGGGAGGTTCTTGTCAGCACTTTGCACTCGTCTGGACATGGACATCCTCCTTGTGACACACAATCCCGCCTTAGTTGAGGCAGCTGATAAAGCATATCGGATCGTTAAGAAAGGTGGGGTAGCTAAGTTCGAGAAGATCCGATGACAATGCAGTCCGAGGGTCTTGTCCGTCAACGCTTGAAGCAAGTGCTGTTTCGGTATCTCCAGAAAGAGATGCGGGCAAACTTCAAGTGTTTTCCCGAGAATTGTCTGCACAATTCCTGCTGTGTACTCGTGGCAAACGGCTATGAGGAAGGAGAGGTGGGGTTGTGTGTCTATCAGGCAGAAGGGAAACCGAGACGGGTGGTCTGTGACTCTCGGATTCATGGGGGTCAAGAGCAAGCCCGTACTTGCCAGTGGTGGACTCCCCTTCGCACCAAGGAAGAGATCCGGCAGGAATTTCACAAGCTGATCTCCAGCAATGAGCTGGGGCCTATTGCCGCTAAGTATCCAGATGCCGCTGCACTGATGTGGGTTCTTGGAAGTTGTACGGATGAGTATCTGGTGGAGATTGAGGCAGAAGTAGATAAGGGAGGTCAGGGGAACCCATGAGCCAGTTGCTCCGAGTTTTGCGCCTCAACTCCAATGTTATGAAGACTCCGGGCAAGGGGAAAAAACCACCCGTCCCCCTCATTCTGGAGTGGGCTGTCAATGGTGACACCTCTCCGTACCTAGTGTCCTCCACATCCTCAGTGCTTTGGGTCGAAGATCCACATGAGGGCAATATCATTCGAGCTGCCGTGCGGAAGATCCCTGACCCTGGAGTGCTGTTTCGAGAGATCCTTGAAGCGGTAGCTAAGAGGGGCAAGGAAGACCAGTGGGGAAATGTGCATCCCTTCACATTTGCTGGGCTTAAAGGGGCAGTGGATCACGTCACATCCTATGATCTGGATGACTTGGAGATCTTGGTTCCCAGAGTGACCAAGACCAAGCAGCGACCAGATTGGATGCAGACTTTCTCACAGGAATCTGGTTTCCCTTTGAGACCCTCATCCTGGATGCCTGATGATTGTGCCCTTGTACTTCCCAAAGACCGAGACTTTGTGGGGGTTCTAGGCTACCTGGGGGCGAAGTCCGCAGCAGCTGTGGTTCACAATGCTAGTCGAGGCATCGCGGTTGTATGGGGAACTTGACCGAATGGCTGACTGAAACTCTAAAAGTTTGCTCGCTGACAGAAGAAGTTGAGGGCTATCTGCTGGGTCGAGGGGCTAAGGAGACCACGATAGCCGCAGAAGGTATTGTTACTTGGCAGCCTTTGGCAGAACCCTCACCAGACCCTGATTTTAGGCGAGAATGTGGCCCTTACGGGGAGAAGCTGAACGGGTACCTGATTTGTCCTGTACGTTCCCCAAGAGGTCGCCTGTTAGGCTTTGAGGCTCGGAACATCTATCGAAAGCACATCTACGACTACCGTTTGCCAGAATCTAAGTGGACTCCGTTCTGGATTGGTACCAGGAGAGCAATGCCAGCTCTCTGGGCAAAAGGCGACGTGTGGATCGTAGAGGGACTGTTTGACCTGTGCCCCTTGGAATGGGTGATTCCTGATAAGGATGCCGTTCTTGCCTCAGTACGAGCACATTTGACCAGGGAGCAGCTCGAGTTCTTACGCCGCTTTTGTCGGGGCTGGGTCTACATGGTTTACGACCAGGATGTGACCGGACGTAAAGCCACTCACGGGTATGTGGACAAGGCTACCGGAAAAAGACGTCCTGGTGCCCTGGATCTGCTTCAAAAGGTAGGCTTGAAATGCCAGGACGTGGTGTATAGCGGAGGGAAGGATCCTGGAGAGATCTGGGACAAAGGTGGAGTGGCAGGTGTTCGTGCCGCATTCAAGTTCTGACGGAGGAACCCATGGCTGATGTCTGGAAGGCTGACGACGAAGTGATCAACACCATGAAGGATCTCATTGCCAAGTTTCACCCGCACCTTGCGGTGTGTGACGATGAGATTGCAGTGCTCTTCAAGGAGAAGGCTTCAGAGGTCGGCGATGTTGTCATTGCAGGTAAGTCTGCCAAGGCACCAGCGCTGATCGCGGTTCTGGGCGAGATCAAGTACAAGTTCGTCATCACGCTGGCGGCAGACGTCTGGCAGGATCTTGATTCCAAGGAGAAGGTGGCACTCCTGGATCACCACCTGTGTGCTTGCCGGGCCGTCGAGAATCCCCAGACGGGGGAGTCCAAGTTCTCCCTTGCCCCGCCTGACGTGGCGTTCTACAAGGGTGAGATCGAGCGGCACGGGCTGTGGCGGACTTCCGGGGCGGCACCATCTGCCACTCTGATGAAGGAGATCTTTGGTGACGACAAGCCCTGAGCTTACGACCAGCACCCGCTAGACGGAGTCCTATGTACCACCCCCTCAAGCTAGCCCTGTTCACCAAAGCTGAAACTCGTCGGCTCAAGCACCTCCTTCGTGGGTATAGAAATCTGCCGAGGACGGTCATGATCAGTGGCACTTGGGGGGGTGGTATGACTACCATTGCTCGTCTTCTCCAGCGAGGTGTTGCGTGTCTCTAGACACCAAGTACCGTCCGATCAAGTATGAGGATGTGCTCGGACAAGAGAGCACCATCAAGATCCTCCGACGTTTCATAGCTGAGAGAAAGGGGTTCCGGCAGTCCTATATGTTTTCTGGAGCCTGGGGTTCCGGCAAAACGACTTTGGGTCGCATCCTAGCCAGGGCATTGCTGTGTGAGAACCCTACACCTGCGGGCGACCCTTGTGACAGCTGCACCTCTTGTCGATCCTTGATTGACTTGGGCTCCTCCCTTGACTTCACTGAGGTGGACGCAGCCACTAATAGTGGCAAGGAAGAAGTCAAAAAGATCCTGGAAAAGATCCAGTACGATACTTTTTCAGGTGGACGACACATCTATCTTTTTGACGAATCCCATCAGTTGAGCCCTGCGGCTGTGAATGCTTTGCTCAAGTCCATGGAGGAAAACGTTCCTGGTTCAGAGGATAAGTGCCTTTTGTGCATTTTCTGCACTACTGAACCAGAGCGAATGATCAAGACGGTGCTTTCCCGATGTGCCCCCGCCTTTGTGATCCAGCAGGTGACCCCGGATCTCATTGCCAAACGGCTGGAGCTGATCTGTAGGGCTGAGGGGATCACCTATGATCCCGCCATGCTGGTGCTCATTGCCGAGATGACTGAGTGCCATATCCGGGATGCGCTCAAGGCAATTGAGAGCTTGAGCCTGCTAGGCGAGATTAACAAGGAAAGCGTCACCACGTATTTGCGGCTGGACTTGAATTCAGCTTATCTGGACATCCTGGAGAATCTCGGTCCCGGAAAGAATCTGGGTGTAGCTGTTCAGGCTGCTAAAAAGTTGCTAGAGCGGTCTTCACCCGTGACGTGCTACGAGAAACTGGCTGAACTCTCGATGCTTGCTTATCAGGTGTTTTTAGGGGCAGCCTCTCCACCTGTTTATCTGGATGCCCAGCGCATGACTGCCCTGGGGCAGGCACAACAGTACAACCTACTGAATTTCTCTTCCCGTTTCGCAGGGCGACCCGGAAGACCATCTGCCTCTATGTTGTTCTGCGACCTCGGAAATCTCCACCATGGAGTCGCTGTCGCCGGAGATCGACCCGTGGTCGTCATGACAACTTCTGCCCCAACAGCGTCGGTGCAACCGACAACTTTTGCCCAAACAGCAGTTCCAGCAACCCCCCCACTGGTACAAAAAGTGCCAGAACTTTCTACTGTTCCTGTGCAACAGGCTAATTCGTTTGGTAAGCTACAACAGCAGCCACCGTTGAATTACAACGACACGGTGGTTGCCAACCCAAGGGCGAGGGCATCGAATCAGAACCTTTTGACTCATGCAACTCCTGTCAAGCCTAGAGACGGAGTTCCTGAGTGTAGCCCGGCGGATTTTAGTCGTCTTGTTGCGCTGAACCTTTATGAAATGGATGGTGCCGGTGGATCAGCGAGACGAGTTGACCTGGATAGCCATCGAGCTTTCCCATCTGGGGGAGCAGAAGGTTGAAGAGGGAACTCTATTAGAGTCCCTTAGATCAGATCTAGGTGTCGGGCCAGAGTTCCCCGTCTTCATCCCCGCTCTAACATACTCCAAAGGTAACAGACTCATCACCTTGCATTTAATGGAAGGCTACGTTTTCGTTGGCTCAGGGCTTATGGAAGCGCAGTACTTTTCATTAGAGCGGCGTCCGTATGTCACCCAGGTTATGTCCATTCCTGGCGGGCCCCACCGAATTCGAGCACTGAGTGTTATTCCAAACGCTAGGGTCGAAGAACTAAAGACGCAGCTGCGTCAAATGGTTTCATCGGACTTGCGGGTGAATGATCGTGTTCGAGTTTTGGATGGCACCTACAGATCCCTTGAAGGAAAAGTCGTGGGCTTTAACAAAACCCGGGACATGGCATTCGTCCATTTTAGGCTGCGATCTTTGGAGACCGTGGCGACAATCCCTATGGTTCTGCTTGAGTCTTTCTAAGAGGTTGAAAGAGCAGTGAACCTCCGCTATATTAAATTTCTCCTTGGGCTTCTTGGACTGGATTGGAAATCATAAGAAGGAGGTTTCCATGCAGTCCTGGTCAGGACATCACACCGTAGATCCGTCCGAGATGGAGTCCCGTTTTTCGGAAGAGGACGGGTTGTCTTTCATGGACTCGGTTTTTTCTGAGCCCACGGAAGAGGATCTGGTTCAGATTGATCTCATTCGAGACATCCTGGATCAGCTGCCCCCCCGAGAAGCAGACTTCATCGAGCTTTACTATTTCAAGAAGCTTCGGCAAACAGACATCGCCTCTATTTTTGGGGTGAGCCAACCAACAGTCTGTTATCGCCTTGCCCGCGCCGCAAACCGCATCCGTTTCCTTATGCACCTACCCACTGTTGAGAAGAGCCAGCTAGCAAAGGATCTGACCGGTTTCTTGTCTGACCCTTTGGATGTGCAGATTATGGTGCTTATGTGGGACACGACCTGTCAATCCGAGGTTGCGAAGCGTCTGAATGTTAGTCAGGGTTTGGTGCGGCATCGCTTTTTGAGGTCTCTCTCCCGAATGCGTGATGTGCTGCGTTTTTCCAACTACGTTGCTTTGTTCGACTACATTTCAGCCAATCTGAACATCCTTCGAGAAGTACAGCGTCCCTCCTGGAGCGACCGGGTGACACACTGCATCTGCTAAGATCCTCCGTCGTTTTTCCGCCTATCCGATCCAATCGTTAGGAAGAAGTTTGAGAGGACTGATGCCTAAAACCGTAAAGCGCGTGGTAATGGCAAAAACGGTGGCGGGGCGCTGGTTGAGTCGATGCGCCCATGCTGAGTACCGCTTGCGTGTTCTTTATGGGGCACATGAGTTCAAGAATCTCCCCAATTTTCTAAGGGCTTTTCGAGATAGCCGTGTCGCCGTCCAAGGTCTAATGCCTCTTCCTGATATGGGCATCAAAGAGGAGTTCGACGCAGTTGAGGTGTGGTCATCTGATCGGGATGCTTTGGCACGGTTGAAGGACTGGCTAGAGAAACGGAATATGGAAACCTCAGGAGTCTGGTGATGAGCTTGACCCGTCAACAGTCAGCTTACACCTTTGCATCCGCATCCGGGGGTCAGACCTATCTGTTCGACATCATCGTGGATTCCCAAGGAGCCCAGTCTGTACGGAATATTCGAGGACCTCGGGGGCTGATCACGGATTCGGTTACATCTTTGCCGAGTAGTGTGCTGGACGACATTGATGCAGCTCGAAGTACCGTTTCTGTATGGAACACGGAGGGTTCCGTCGACTCTGGTAGTTTGGTGTTTACGGGGCAGACCTACAGGGATGCAGTCATTGCGCCGGGGGTGCTTAACAACACCAACTATCGAGTGGTCTATACTCCGCCGGATGGTGTGGTCATTAGGACTGAGAATCAGACCACAACAGGATTTCGGGCAGTGGTGGGGACGGCTTACGGAACGGTTCCTTTGCCGAAAACCGTGCCCTACAGCGTTTTGACAACAACTGCAGCTGGTAGCTCCTCCGGGGGAACCCTGACGTTTGTTTTTGCAGACTCAGGGATCAAGCAAGTCACGTTTGCCACAGCTTTTGCTACGGCGGACTATCGAGTGGTGCTGACACCGAATGGTTTCTTTGACGCCAGGGTGATCAACCAACTCACTACAGGGTTTCAGATCCAGTTGGGTTACACCTTGCTGGCAGCCGAGACAGTGACCGTCGGCTACGACGTCTTTGTGTAGGAGAGGATGATGACGGATCTAGAAAAGCAGTGGGGTCTGACGATCAAGCAAGCTGCCAAGATCCGGCTGACGGAGCCTGATGTCAAAGAAGGCTACTACGCTGCAGCTGATGGGGTGCATTCGTTGGTTCAGGCTCTAGTGCGGGATGACACCACCATTACAGATGTGACGCTCAGAGGTGAAGCCGTCAAAGTTCAGCAGGCATTGACTCGGTTCTATCGTCTGCTGGATTCTCGTTACATCTGGGATTGAGGCTGACCAATGGCACAAGACCCTTTGAAGGTTGATCAGCTTCAGATCGAGCCCAATGCTGATGGCACACGATTGATCAATCGTGCCACGGACGGTTCTTTGAAGTTCACGGACGCTGTGATCACCGGTGGTTTGCTGCTCAAGCAATTGGCAGGCTTGCGGAACATCGCCAATTTTCTGGTCGTGGGGAAATCTGGGGCAGGCGCTGCCTACACGACTATCCAGTCAGCCCTGGATGCCATCCCCGCTGGGGCCAGCCCAACCAACCCCTACATCGTGCTGGTGGGCCCCGGGGTCTATGCTGAGACTCTGAACATTGCTCGGGATGGTGTGACCATCATTGGATTTGGTGCTGTACTGGCAGCCGTTGAATTGGTTGCTGATGGCCCAGCTGCTTACCACACGATGGTCATTCAGGCTGCTCTGGGGACGATCCCAACCAAGGTGACGCTGATCAACTTGGAGATCGGGAACATCCATCAGAATTACGCTTGTGTTCGTATCGTCGGCGGGGCAGCCTCCACTGTAGGGTCTAACGGCATCCAGCTGATCAATTGCATCCTCAGAGCAACTTCCGTTGGTGGTAACCGCCCGATCTGGGCAACCTCGGTTAACCACATCACTATGGAAGGGGGCTCTATGCAGGGAGCAACCACCTCCCTGACTGTGGTTGAAGAGTGCTCCACTTTGCTGTTGAAGGACGTAGCAACACTCTCAGCCCTCCAGCTGGATTATGACAGCACAGGCACCCTGCCCTCGGATGCAGTCGTTGGCTACAAGCTGGCAAACTGCACGGACGTGGCTCGACTTAGTGCCCTTGTGCCCAAGCTGTCCTCCACCCTGTCCGGGGGCTGCCCCTTGACGCTGTCCGGAGTGACAGGAGACCCCACGCTGTCCCTGGCGGGAGACCAAGCCATTACAGTGGTGGGCTCCTGTTTGGGAACTATCACCCTGGCGGGCTCTGTGGCGCTGTCGCTGACGGGATCCAAAAGGGGGGCGGTTACCCCTGGTGGAACGGCAACGCTGGCAGAGCCCGTGCAGCGGGGCACGACAGCCCTGGTTGCAGCGGACTCCATTGCAGTGGTATTCCCGGTTCCCCACCCGAATGCCAACTATTCTTTGACCTATGAGTTGCAGGGAGCCCCAGCGAACAATAACCCCCCGTACACGGATGCTAAGTCTGCTGCAGGGTTCACGGTTCATTTTGCCTCAGCTCAAACAATGGATGTGCAGTGGGCTGCACATCGAGTGATGTGAGGACGCCATGCTAGAGGGAGATTTCTGGGGCGAAGTGTGTGGAAATATTCAGGAAGCAACCGAGAATGGGGACAATCTGACCCTAGAAGAAGACCTTGGGATTCAGTGGCAGGAGTCCGGTGAGTCCAATTTGTCCTTCAAAGTTGCTAAGACTCCGACCTCCGAGGCTGATTTCTTGACTGGGGCGGAGATTCAGGGTCGCACTCTAATGGGACCCGAGACCTCCGCCATGCAAGCTCTGACGGATAAAGGAAGGGCTGCGAAGGCTCTTCCTTTGCCCGTGGATGCTGGGTCGAGAGTGTCTTTTGTGACCAATCTTGGTTCTGTGTTGACCTACGATGACATCCCCGGTGAGGGAATGGAAGGCACGGTCATCACAGTGAAAACTGGAGCAGGCAAAACCACCTCCCAAGATGGACGAGTTTTTGTGCTCTGGGATGATGGGAAGTTCCGATCCATCCAGGCGGAGCACCTGCGCCGTGCCAAAGGCAACCGCCGGATGGCTCAGAATGTCCGGATGGTGGTCGCCGATTTCATGGATCTGACAGCGTTCTTTGCTCCCACGGGATCCGCTGATGAGCTGGTTCACAAGGCAACCAAGGATCTCTGGGCAGTTCGAGATAACGGTGAAGGCTTTGTAATCGAGCGCCTGTTCAATGATAGTGGCAAGCCCTTGAAAGTGTGATCGTTAGAGAGCCTATGTTCTCGGGGTCTTTGGAGGGTTCGGATGAGTGACGAGGCACAGAGGCTTGCTGCTGCGTATTTGGAGCGCCGCTCCGGACGGGTGAAGACCGCCGGTGAAGTCCGTTTCATCAAGGATCGTGGCAATGACGACAAGCAGTGGGGCTGGGGCACACCTGGCCCAGTAGAGCGTGAGATTGGTGAGGACTTCGAATTCAAAGCCAAGAATATCAAGCCTTTGGCTTCTTGTCTTCGAGCAACTCTCTCAGC